>Ga0316616_100001210_pt1 | contig 10171 bp, 6 predicted proteins | sample OWC_Aug_M1_C1_D1_FD_207660 | JGI IMG/M metagenome (GOLD analysis project Ga0316616, IMG submission 207660) | Wetland soil microbial communities from Old Woman Creek delta, Ohio, United States - OWC_Aug_M1_C1_D1_B | ecosystem: Environmental > Terrestrial > Soil > Wetlands | place: USA: Ohio...
GAAATCGCCCAACGTGCCGTCACCGAGCACCTCCGCACCCGCGGGGTGCGAGGGCTCAAGGACCTGTGGCTCATCAATGGGATCGCGGCGACGGTGCGGGCGGACCAGGTCGATGAGTTGGCGCGGTTCCCCGGAGTCGAGAGCGTTCGGCTCGACCGGGTGCTGTCGCTTCCTCCGGTAGGGGCGGGTGTCGCGGCGCCGGCGGAGTGGAATCTCCTGAGCGTCCGCGCTCCCGAGCTCTGGGCGTTGGGTTACACCGGCTCCGGCGTGGTGGTCGCCAACATGGACACGGGGGTGGACCCGGACCATCCCGATCTCGCTGGAAAGTGGCGGGGCGGTACCAATAGCTGGTTTGACCCCCACCAGCAGCACGCCGCGCCGTTCGACCCCAGCGGCCATGGCACCCAGACCATGGGTGTCATGCTGGGCGGTGCGGCCGGAGGCACCGCGATCGGCGTCGCACCGGACGCGAACTGGATCGCGGCCAAGATCTTCGACGACGGCGGGCAGGCTCTGGCGAGTGACGTGCATCTGGCCTTCCAATGGCTGTTGGACCCCGACGGACAGCCGGCTACTGCGGATGCCCCCGACGTGGTGAACGCCTCCTGGAGCTATGGCCAGACCGGCGCGTGCGTCACCGAGTTCGATAGCGACATCCAGACCCTCAAGGCGGCAGGCATCGCCGTGGTGGTCGCAGCCGGCAATACTGGACCGGCCCCCGCGACCAGCGAGAGTCCCGCGAACTATCCGGACGCGCTTGGCGTGGGAGCGGTGGATGCGACCCATACCGTGGCAGGCTTCAGCAGTCGGGGCCCCTCGGCCTGCGGCGGTGGCCCTTTCCCGGATCTGACGGCGCCCGGCGTCGACATCAGGACCGCCGATCTTTCCTACGGTGGCTGGCCGTTTTACACAACGGTCAGCGGGACCTCGTTCGCCGCCCCCCAGGTGGCGGGGGGCATGGCCCTGTTACTCAGCGCGGAGCCGACGGCCGACGTCTACGCCATCGAGGCGGCCCTTAGCCAATCGGCCCAGGACCTTGGCGCCGCCGGCCCGGACAATGATTACGGGCAGGGACTGATCGACCTGGTCGAGGCGCATGCGCTCCTGGCAGCAGCCGGCGGGAACACCCCGCCGGCGATCACGTCGCTGCCCCCGACGGCGGCCACCGCTGGGAGCCTTTACCGCTACCAGGTGGAAGCGGTGGATCCGGATCGCGGAGATGTGCTGACCTACTCACTCGACCCCGGCGCGCCGCCTGGCATGGCCATCGATGCGACGACAGGCCTGGTCACCTGGGTGCCTAGTGGCGAAGATCTGGGCACCCGCCCGCTCACGCTGCGGGTCACGGACTCCGCAAGCCCGGCGGCCTCCGCCAGTCAGAGCTTCGACATTCTGGTCGGCGCGTCGCCGGCGGTCATGTTCTTCTCCACCGCTCACAACACGGCCGTTCCGGGTGTCCCGGGTCCCTATGACAGGGCCGATGTCTACGCGTGGGCGTCGGACGGCTCGTTCCGCAGGGTCTTCGACGCCTCGGGCCCCGGAGCGGCCGGCCTGCCGTTGCGCGCGAACGTCGATGCGGTGGTGGTCGCCGCAACCGACGCCGCCGGCGCCGCAAGCGATATCTACCTGTCGTTCTCCAACGACCTCGGGATCTGGGTCCCTGGGATCGGCATGGTCCAGGACGAGGATGTCGTTCGGGGCCAGCGGGATGGCTCCAACTGGACCTGGACCCTGTTTTTCGACGGCAGCGACGTCGGCCTGGGCGACGTGGCGGGGGAGGACGTGGATGCCTTCGAAATTCTGCCGGACGGCAGTGTCCTCGTCTCCACGGCCGGCCGCCCCTCGGTCCCTGGGCTCGACCGGCCTGTCCTGCGTGACGAAGACTTGCTGCGTTGTGCAGGGGGCTTCGGTCCCGCCACGACCTGCACCTGGAGTCTCTACTTCGACGGCAGCGATGTCGGACTGGGCTCAGCTGGACGGGGGGGCCTGAGCGCTGCTTCCGTCTCGGGCAACGACCTGTATCTGACCACGTTTGGTGCCTCGCCGGCGACTGGATCGTCCGGCAGGGGAAACGAGGTGGCCCTGTGCCGGGATCTGAGGATCGGACCGGCCACGTCCTGTGCGAGTTGGAGCCTGTTTTACGTGGGACTCCACGGCCTGGACAGCATCGATGCCCTGGACCTGCCGTGAGCCCGGCGAGCCGGACGCCCTACCGCTTCGCCTTCGCTCACTCGTTTTCATTGCAAGAGGAGTGTCCCTGATGGTCCGTAATTACGTCGTAAGGAGTCCCTTCTGGGTGCTGGGTTGGGTCTGCGTGGGCTTGACGACAGCATCCGGCGTGCTGGCCGACGGCACCCACGCGGTGCAGCAGGTCGCCCTGGCCAATCACGATCACCACCATCATCAAGTCCCGGTAACTGGCTATAAGAGGTCCGTCGAGGACTACGCCATACCGGACGTCGCCCTGATCGGGTCCGATGGCGTGCGCGTGCCCGCCCTTGAGGAGTTGGGCGGAGACGGCCCCGTCCTGATGAACTTCATCTTTACCACCTGCACCGCGATCTGCCCGGTCATGAGCGCCACCTTCTCGCAAGTGCAGGACGTATTGGGTAGAGAGCAGGAGAAGGTGACCATGGTCTCGGTGTCGATTGATCCGGAGCAGGATACCCCGGAGCGTCTCGCGGCGTATGCCGAGCGGTTCGACGCGAGCCCGAACTGGCACTTTTTCACGGGTACCGTGGCGGACTCGGTCAAGGTTCAGATGGCCTTCGATGTCTATCGCGGGGGCAAGATGAACCATGTTCCCGTGACCCTGATTCGGCCGAAGCCTGAGGCCCCCTGGGTGCGCCTGGAGGGCCTGGCGAGCGCCGACGACATCGTCCGGGAATATCACGGGCTCGTGCGATGAGCGATCCCGGTCGGGGCCCATCTGGGATGCGGACGGCGGCGGCGGTCATCCTGCTCATGGCTCTGCAGGTGGTCTGCGCGCCCGGCAGGGCGGTCGCAGGGGGGGGCCAGCCGGCGGGAAGCGACCAACCGCTCCCGAGTCCGAACTCGACGGACCCCGAGGGCAGCGCTGCGGAGCCACGCATGGAGGCTGGGCGGCGGATCTACCGGGAGGGTGTCCTGCCCTCGGGGGAGAACCTGGTGGCGATGTCCCAGGGCGTAGTCCCCTTGCCGGGATCTCAGGCCGCCTGCGCCAACTGCCACCGGCGCAGCGCCCAGAGGTCCGTCGAAGGCGGTCGGATCGTGCCCAGCATCACCGGTAAAGCCCTTTTCGCAGCCCAGAGCCGGGGGCGTATTGAGCGCCCCGCCTATTCCATGGAAACCCTGGACCGGGCCCTGCGCTCCGGTATCGACGCGGGCGGCCGGCCGCTGGATCCCCTGATGCCGCGTTTCGATTTGAGTCGCGAAGATCTGGAGTCCCTGGTGGGGTATCTCGGGTCGCTCTCCTCCCCGAACGACCCCGGCGTAGAGCCCGAACGCCTGCACTTCGCCACCGTGGTCCACGAAGATGCGGACCCCGTCGCGCGGCGTTCCATGCTCGACGTCCTGCAGGTGTTCTTCAGCAACAAGAGGGACCAGTGGATGCGGGCATCGTTGCGCGAGTCGTGGCGGGACCAGCTCGGGGTCCGCTATCAGGGCGAGCCCATATTTCGGGCTGTCGTCCAGACACGGACCAGGGCTCGCAAGACAGGCCGAGGTTGGCTGGCGGTGGACCGGGACTTCCGGGACTGGGTCTTGCACGTCTGGGAGCTGAAGGGCGCGCCGGAAAGCTGGCGTGCTCAACTCGAAGCCCATTACGCGGAGCAGCCCGTTCTGGCCATGATCTCCGGTATGACCGGGGGGCCCTGGCAGCCGATTCACGAGTTTTGTGCCGGGTTTGAGATTCCCTGCCTCCTGCCCAACACCGATGTGCCCCCTGCGGATGAAGAGCATTTCTCGCTGTACTTCAACCGTGGGACGGCATTGGAGGCACAGGTGCTCGCCCGCCATTGGCGGGACAGCGGTATGAACGGAGCCGTTTTGCAGGTCTACCGCCGCGAGACCCCGGGCGAGGCCGCTGCCACGGCACTGGAGCAAGCGGCCAAGGGTGGTGACATCCGCATACAGACACGGTCGATCGACCCCGGTCAGGCACCGAGCCCGGCACTCTGGCAAGACCTGGTGGCCGGCGGCCAGGTCGCCGCTGCTGCCCTGTGGCTTGGGGAGAAGGATCTCGCCGACCTCGGCGACCCGCCCGTGACCGTCGACCGCGTCTTTCTGTCCTCCTCGCTCGGAGTGGATGCCTTCGCGGCGGATTCACGCCGGCAGGCCAGGACCTATCTTATCCATCCCTTCGACCTGCGCGCCGCAACCCCGGGGTGGGTGCCCCCGCGTATCCAGGAATGGCTGCGCAACTGGGGCGTAGAACCGGGCGATGCCCGCATTCAGGCCAACACCTATTTCGCAAGCTCGGTTCTGTCCGGCGCACTCTCGGAGATGGGCGAGCGCATCTCGCGGGAGTATCTGCTGGAGATGGCCGAGGATCGCCTTGATCGCGCCGTGACCGACTCCCTCTTTCCCCGGGTCAGCCTCGGGCCTGGGCAGCGGTTCGCATCCAAGGGCGCCTATATTCTAAATGCCAACTCGCAGCAGCCATCGGCTGAAACCGGGTGGATAGTCCCGTGAGCGCAAGGGCCGGCAATAGATTGCGTCCACGCGGGATTTTTGAGGCGGGTTTGACATGAAATCGGCCTCTGCGCCCTTTGATATTCAACGGCGGGAGTGATTGCCACAAGTGTGGCCCTCCGACCTGCGGGAAATGCGGATTCAATCGGCACTCCCCTACGTAATTACAACGATGCCTGTTCCGTACTAGCCACAATCGCATTTGATTGGCCAGTGGCTAAACTAAAGTCGGCCGTATTATTCCAAGGCCAATGTCGGATGCTTCGCTCGTAGCTTGAAAAGGCCGCACGGCACGACGTTTCCGCCGGTATTACGGTGACCAGTAGGCGCGATACGACTTGAGCCGCAGTGCGCGTGTACTGCTCGGTATGAGCGGAGCGGTCGGTGTTGTACCAACCGGCGGGACAGGGTGCTCGCACCAGTGCCGCCAAGACCAGATCTTTGGGAACCGAAACAGGAGGGGCCCATGAATATGACGTCATCCGTTGTCCGCGCGATGCTGCTGGCATCCCTGATTGCGCCTGCTGTCCCGCTGTATGGGGCCGCCATCACCGAGAACGACTCGACTCAACCCAGAGGTTCGCCCGGTGGAGTGAGCACCCAGGGCCGGAACTTAGATCCAATCATCACGGGGTTCCCAGCACCGGCCTTCTACTCCTATCACCCTGTGCCTGACAAGGAGAGCGATTTCTACAAGAACTGGGTGGGGAGCATGATGGGCAATACGGCGCGAGACCCGTCGGTCTTTGCGACTCTGAACATTGCCAATCAGGACCTGATCGACTACTTCAACAGCCTCAGCGCGACTGAGAAAGACGCCTTCCGGACTAAGCACAAGCTGACTGCCACAGAGGCGCGCAACGAGGACCTGCTGCCCGTCGTGGCGGACGTGTGCCTCCGTTGCCACATGCCCGCAGGTTGGTTGGAGGGCCATTCCGAGCCTCCGACGGCGGCGTTCCCGCACCTGAAGGGACAATTCTGGGGGGCGGCGTTTCTGGAGGAGTCGGTGACCAACCCCGTGAACTTGCTTGCGGAGTCCGAGGCCGAGATGGAGGGGGTGCAGTGCGCCTTCTGTCACCGCATTACCAGCGGGCAGACGCGAGGGTCGTTGTTCGACGGCAGTAGTCTGATGGCGGGCAACGGCGGCTTCTTCGTCGACCAGGACGCCGGGCCGACGATAGACATTCAGGACGGCAGTTTCACGAAGACCGCAGACATGTGCGGTACTTGCCACGACGTGACCAACCCCATCATCAAGACCAAGACCGACGTGGATGTCGATGGCGATGGCACGCGCGAGGTGCCGGATATGTTACACCCCATGGAGCGCACCTATAGCGAATGGTACTGGAGTGGCTACCGGGATACGACGGGCTGTAAGGACTGCCACAAGCCCATGCAGTTCAAGGGCGCCCAGACCTGGTTGCTGTATCCGGGGATCGATAGCCTCTGGGGCGCCATTGACGCGAAGTGGACCGACATCATCGGTCCAATATACGACGTGCCTGCCAACGGTACCCGTACCGCGGCCCTCAGGGCGGCGGTCGCAACGAATCGCGCCTTCATGAAGACGGCCGCGAAGGTACAGATCCTGGGGGCACCGATTAGTGCTATGCCAGGCGGAAAGGTCAAGGTCAAGGTCAAGGTGACGAACCTCACCGGTCACAAGCTCCCCACCGGATTCGCCGAGGGCCGCCAGATGTGGATCCACCTACAGGCCCGGCGGGGCGACGGGACCCTGTTCTGGGAGAATGGAGCGTTGGATGCGAACGGCGGCCTGATTGACCGTGACACGGTCAAGGTCTATGAGCAGGAGATCCTGGCGGAGGGTTACCCGTTCGTCGATGCCCAGGCCAAGGACCTGAACGGCGACGGCGACAACACGGACGCGGACGAGATCGAAAAGGCCCAGCATTTCCATTTTGCCCTGATGAACAAGATCATCAAGGACAACCGCATCCCACCCAAGGGATACAACAAAAAGGCCTATCAAGCGGACGGGGCCTTTATCATCCCGGAGAACGCCTACGCGGATGGCCAGAACTGGGACATCACCCAGTACACCATTGACGTTCCAGCGGATGTGCAGGGGACCATTCAGATCACCGCGACCCTGAAGTACCAGACCTTCAACAAGGAGTACGCCGAGTTCCTGCGCGACCATGACAATGAGCCGACCGTCGCGGATGGCGGTCGGGCCCGTAACCTGCCGACAGGCACGCCCTTCGCCCTTGCCAACCCAGGCGTCGACAACTGGGGCGAAACGCTGCACAAGCTTTGGGAGGATGCGGACCAGGGCTTGCCAGTGACCATGGCGGCAGCGAGCCGGGCAATCTCTGTCGTGCCATAAGGACCGGGATTTCGGGCACGCCGGGACATGGGCAGGGCTGTATCCGCCCATGTCCCCCATTTCATTTGCCGCTCTTCGCGGGACCCGCTTGCAGAGGTGAGGGCCCTCGCCGGCCCTGTGTCTGAGGGTATCTCGGACTGGCCGATAAAGGACCGCGGCAAATTAAGTCAAAGCTTAAGCTTCAAGGAGCACCGCCATGCCCCGTATTTGCTTTCTCGCCGCTCTTGGGTTGTTCTCGCTGGTCGCAGACGCCGCCTGCGCGGATGGCTCGTCGGGTGTGCTCGCCAGTGCCTGCAACGGCTGCCACGGTACCAATGGAGCAAGCACCGGCTCCCACTTGCCTACCATCGGCGGTCTCGACAAGGACTATCTGTCGACGGTACTGGCCGATTACCGCGCCGGTGCGCGGCCGTCCACGATCATGGGCCGCATTGCGAAAGGCTACGACGAGGAATCATTGCGCGCCATCGCAGGTTGTTTCGCGGAGCAGCGATGGGAGTCCAACGGCGCAGGAGCAGACGCGAAATTGGCGCAGCGTGGTAAGGCGATCCACGCGAAGCAATGCGAAGGTTGTCATGAGGACGGCGGTCGAGTGCAGGACGAAGAGAATCCGCGGTTGGCGGGTCAGCGGTCCGGCTATCTCCAATACATGCTCGAGCAATGCCGAATGCGAGGTACGGAGTGCCAGCCCAAGAAGATGGGTGAGCGTGTCATGAGACTCGACGACAGCGACCTTCAAGCGCTGGCGCACTTCTACGCCAGCCAGAAATGATGAGGGACCAATCCATGTCACAGATTACGCGCCGCGACCTTGTCAAGGCTTCACTGAGTCTGGCCGCCCTCGGTGGGCTGGGGTTTCCGGGCCTGATCCAGGCTGGAGGACCGAAAGGCCGGGTGGTTGTTGTCGGCGGCGGCTACGGCGGAGCCATTGCTGCCAAGTATGTGCACAAGGCCATGCCAGATGTCCGCGTGACCTTGGTCGAGCAGAATCCAGTCTTTGTCTCGTGTCCGCTGAGCAATGAGGTCCTTGGCGGGGAACGCGAGCTTGACAGCCTTACCTTCAGCTACCGGGGGCTCGCGCGGCGGGGCATCGCGGTGGTGCAGGACCAGGCGGTGGAAGTCGATGCCGTAAATCAATACGTTAGAGGCAAGGGCGGCAGCCGCTACAACTATGACCGGCTGGTGTTGTCTCCGGGCATCCAGTTTCGTTGGGACAAGATCCAGGGCATGAGCCCGGAGCACACCGAAGACATCCCCCACGCCTGGCAGGCCGGGCTCAGACGCTGAGGCTCCGCGAGCAATTGCGGGCAATGCCCGACGGTGGGGTTTTCTGCATCGTCGCGCCGCCAAATCCTTACCGAGGCGCAACGGGCCCCTACGAGCGGGCCTCGCTGGTCGCCCATTATCTCCTCCGCAGCAAGCCGAAGGCGAAGATCCTGATCCTGGACGCGAAGGACAAGTTCGCAAAGCAGGGCCTGTTCATGTCGGCCTGGAAGGACAGATACGGTGACATGATCGAGTGGGTGTCCGGTCCTGGAGGCGGCCTTGTGGACACCGTCCATGCCAAAGGGAAGCGACTCATGGCGGGCGGGGCGGAGATCAAAGGTGACGTGATCAACCTGATCCCTCCACAAAAGGCCGGGGCCATCGCCGAAAGGGCCGGCTTGGTCGACGATTCAGGCTGGTGCCCGGTGGACCAACGCACCTTCGAGTCCACGATCCACAAGAACGTCTATGTGATTGGCGACGCGTGCATTGCTGGCGCCATGCCAAAGACAGGTTACGCGGCAAATTGCCAAGGGAAGGTCTGCGCTGCGGCGATCGTCGCAGCCCTAAACGGTGAGTCAGTCCCCGAGCCCGTCCTTCTGTCCACCGGTTACAGCATCGTGGCCCCCGACTACGGGATCTCGGTGGCCGGGGTTTACCAGCTTCGGGACGGCAAGATCGTGGAAGTTCCCGGTGCGGGCGGTCTGTCTCCTCCAGACGCCGATGCCAGAACCCGGGCGATCGAGGCACATTTCGCCCGGAGCTGGCTGACGAACATCAGCTCCGACATGTTCACGTGAAGAGCGGTCGCGCTCGAATCCTAACGCAAGGACCACCGCAAGCCTGAACCTGTCGATCCGTGTCAAATCGAAGGAACCTGACGGAAGCCGCATGACTTGATGTACTGGGGGCAGGTCGTAGGACGACGGAATCTGACGGGAGCGGGGGGCTCGGGCGATAGTCCGCTGCGGCGGGTCTCCCAGGGCCTCTTCGTCCGGGCGGTCTTCGGATTGGGCCTTGGCTCCGCGATAGGGACTCACCCTTTGCCCGCCATCCTCTTGAGCCGATACAGTTGCTCAAGGGCTTGACGCGGGCTGAGACTGTCGGGGTCCAGGTCGCGCAGGGCGTCCAGGGCCGGATTGGGCGGCTCGAGAGGGAACAGGGAGAGCTGGGTCGCGCCGCGGTCGCTATGGCGCCGGGCGGCCTCCTCCAATTCCCGCAGCCGGCCCCTGGCCCGCTGGATGACCTTGGCTGGCACGCCGGCCAAGGCCGCCACCTGGAGCCCGTAGCTCTGATTGGCCGGCCCCTCGCGCAGGGCGTGCAGGAAGACGATCCCCTCGCCATGCTCGGCGGCATCGAGATGGACATTGGCGATCCCGGGATGTTCGTCCGGCAGGGTGGTCAGCTCGAAGTAATGGGTCGCGAACAGGGTGAAGGCGCGGATGCGCGTGGCCAGCTCCACCCCGCAGGACCAGGCGAGGGACAGCCCGTCGAAGGTACTGGTTCCCCGTCCCACCTCGTCCATGAGGACCAGGCTCTGGGAGCTGGCGTTGTGCAGGATGTTGGCCGTTTCCTCCATCTCCACCATGAAGGTCGAGCGCCCCCCGGCCAGGTCGTCCGAGGCGCCGATGCGCGAGAAGACCCGGTCCACCGGGCCCAGCCGGGCCGCACCGGCGGGGACGAAGCTCCCGGCGTAGGCCATGAGGATGATCAGCGCCGTCTGACGCATGAAGGTGGATTTACCGCCCATATTGGGCCCGGTGATGATCAGCATGCGCTGCCCTTCGCCGAGGGCCAGGCTGTTGGCGACGAAAGGGGCGTCGCTGACCTGCTCAACCACCGGGTGGCGCCCATCCTCGATCTCGATGATGGGCTCCCCGACCA
>Ga0316616_100001214_pt1 | contig 10166 bp, 3 predicted proteins | sample OWC_Aug_M1_C1_D1_FD_207660 | JGI IMG/M metagenome (GOLD analysis project Ga0316616, IMG submission 207660) | Wetland soil microbial communities from Old Woman Creek delta, Ohio, United States - OWC_Aug_M1_C1_D1_B | ecosystem: Environmental > Terrestrial > Soil > Wetlands | place: USA: Ohio...
CTTCTACCTCGATTACAACGGCAACGGCGTCTGGGACGGCTGCGGCACCGACCGCTGCCTCCAGATCGGCATGAACGGCGATATCCCCTTGGTCGGTGATTGGGACGGGACGGCCTTCGCCAAGGTCGGCGCCTTCCGGCCATCGGACGGCACCTTCTACCTCGATTACAACGGCAACGGCGTCTGGGACGGCTGCGGCACCGACCGCTGCCTCCAGATCGGCATGAACGGCGATATCCCCTTGGTCGGTGATTGGGACGGGACCGAGTTCGCCAAGGTCGGCGTCTTCCGGCCGTCCGACGGGTTCTTCTACCTCGATTACAACGGCAACGGCATCTGGGACGGCTGCGGCACGGATCGGTGCCTGGCCATCGGCCTCGCGGGTGACCTCCCCTTCGTGGGCGACTGGGATGGCAGCGGCTCGGGCAAGGTCGGCCTCTTCCGCCCGAGCGACGGGACCTTCTACCTCGACTACAACGGCAACGGGATCTGGGATGGCTGCGCGACGGACCGCTGCCTCAGCATCGGCCTTGCCGGCGATACCCCGCTCGTCGGCGACTGGGACGGGAGCGGGGCATCCAAAGTCGGCGCCTTCCGGCCCTCCGACGGGACGTTCTACCTGGACTACAACGGGAGCGGCACGTGGGAGGGCTGTGCGACGGACCGCTGCCTCAGCATCGGCCTCGACGGCGATACCCCGCTGGTGGGGAAGTGGTGACGTGAACGGCAGAGGCGCCGAGGCGACAAGGCGAAAACGCGCCGGGGAGTTGGGGCGCAGGGGGGCAAGGGTGCAAAGGCGAGCGGGAGCGGTCCGAACCTCGGACCTCGGACGTTGGACCTCGGATCTTGGGCGCTGAGCGCTGATTTCTGAAGGCTGGCTGCTAGTGTCGTGAGTTACAAATTCGTTGACAAATTGAGGCCCTTGGGATCGCGCCGAGCCCGCTGGGCCCGCGGGCCAGCCGGTTTCGGGACGCCGTGACGTCCCCGCACCGAACCGTGCGCCAAAGAAGCTTTCACGGCGCGACGCGCCCCGGAGGGGCGGCGGCGCCGGAACAAGGCTGGCCGGTTCTCGACGAGGCCCTAAGCGGGCGAGGAGCGGTCCCGAGGGCCGGTGGAATTGTTCGCGAATTTCTGACTCGGGACACTAGCTCCTGACCGATGAATGCTGAGCCATGGTGTGGAGTGGAGCGCCACAAACTTCGCACGACATGCTCGGCACTACTTGATTTATTTGGGCCCATGTAACACATTATTGACAAAGAAAATGCCAGGCGAGCCGCGATCGGAGGTGGTTGTGGGAGGCCTGGTTACTGCGGGGAGTAGCTTAGCGCCTTCCTTGGGCGTCCCGGGGGAGGCGCTATTATTTTGTGGACTGAAACGCTCCGGAATGAAAACACAAGAACAGATCAACCTCTCGTCTCTGACGCTACTCCTCTTTTGGAATTGGGTTTAACGATAAAAGATAAACGATGACTTCATGGGTGAGAGAGGAGGAAACGATCCTGACGTAGCCATCGTTCTCGAAAAGCTAAACACGTCGTGAGGCGTGCACGGAAAGCCACGGATCTCTCAGATAGAGCTTGAGAAAGCCGGGCTGCCGAAGGAACGGAAATTATCCTTTGGGGCCCGGCTATACTTTTTTGACAAGTGTTGTTTGGTGCGAGCGCACCATGTTGAACGTATCGGGAGGTTGGTTCAGAACTCGGATCCCACGCGTAAGGAGGGGTATCATGAGTACGTATGTAAGGGTACGCTGGTTACTGGCCACATTGGTTCTCGTCGCGGCCTGCATGACAAATCTCGAGGCCTACGCTCAGACGTACAGCGTCTCCGGAACGGTGACGCTGACCGCAAGCCAAACGCTACCCAAGAATCGTCCCAATGCTTGTGTCACTGTCACCCTGACGCGCAGCAACGGCCAAATACCTGGGGTGACCACCACGATTAACACGGACGCCGCGGGAAATGGAACCTATTCGTTCACCGGCCTGCCGACGGGGGACTTCACCGTCAGCGCCTATGCGTATGAGCTGACGGCACCAGCAACGTGTACGCTGTTCCCGGCGACGGCGACGTCCCGGGTGTACACCCTCAAGTTCTATGACGGGACTGCGAACTCCCAGGCAGGGATGTCGGATGCCGGCGCGGCGAACTACTTCACCTTGAGTTCTGCGCATCAAAGCCAGACGATCAACTTCAATCTGGTGGATACAACCAACGGGCGTATCAGCGGCACAGTGACTGAGGTGGGCGGGGGTACTATCTCGGGAGCTACGGTCTCGGCGTATGTGCATTCTCGGGCGAATTTTGTCCAAAGCGTGACGACGAACGCGAGCGGCGTATTCACCATTCCCGGCCTGCCGCCGGGGCGGTACGGGATCGGCGCGAACGCGAGCGGCCATGCCGTGAAATACTACATGAGCGCGAAGGGCCGCGCGACGTACACCCCGATCACCGTGACGGCCGGTATCACGGAAACAGGCAAGAACATCGCGCTCGACACGGAAAATGGGAGCATCAGTGGATTCGTGCGGGACGTTAGCAGTGCGGCCGTAACCAACGTCTGTGTTGCCGCCATGGACAAGACGAGCGGCGGCTTCGTGCGCTCCGGGTGCCCGGACCTTTCCACCGGCGCCTACACCATCAATCGTCTGGCGCCGGGAACGTACCGGCTGCGCGTGTTCCACGCCGAGCAAGGATTCGTGAACCAATATTACGGCAACGGCACCGCCGAGGCGGACTTCGAGGCCGGCGCCGACGTCGTGGTTACGAATGGCGGGAACAACTCTGGCAAGAATATTACCATGGCGGCCAATCCGGGCCAGATCCGAGGGAACATCCGCGTGGCCGACAGCGGAGCGCCGATCGGCGGCGCCGGCATCAGCGTTCGGACCCCGAATGGAAACTGGTCTGCGGGGGGAGACAGTTCTCATGCCGACGGTTCGTTCCTGGTCCGAGGTCTCGCGCCCGGCGTGTACAGGGTGCGAATCACCCATCCGGCTTACGGAACCAGGTGGTTTACGTTCTCTGGCGGTACCACGAACTCCGAGGACGCTGGACTCGTTCCGGTCGTTGCGAACGGTGTTTTAAACGATGTCAATGTTGATCTTGATCCGAATCCCGGCTCGATCACCGGAAGGGTGACTACTGATGCGGTACCTCCCGTGGCGCTGGCCGGATACAGCATCAGCGTCGCATCAACGGACGGTCTCCGCACGAACGTGACCGGCACAACGGTGCAGGAGGATGGCACCTACGAAGTGCTTGGGTTGGACCCCGGGACGTATATCGTCCGGACCAACATGCAGTACAACGACCAGGCGCCCACCACGCCGGCGGGCCATGCGGTCTTGTACTACGACAACAAGGGCAGCAGGGAGACAGCGGACACGGTTACGGTTGCTGCGGGGACGGCCACCCAGAACATCAACCTGATCCCGTCGGCAACCTTCGGGAGCTTGTCCGGCAGGGTGACCAAAATAGATGGGACGACGGGACTCGCCCTGGTGGGTGTGCTGGCCTTCGACGCGGCGGGCAACAGGGTCTGGAGTAGCGAGACGGACTCGACGGGGGCGTTCACGATCTCCCAACTCCCGCCGGGAAACTATAGGGTGCGGGCAACCCTCCAAGGATACGGCTCTCGGTATTTCCTTGCCGGCACTCCGGGGACGCCGGACCTCGATCTGGGTACGGCAGTACCAGTGAGTGCGGCGGCCAACTATTCCAACGTGAACATCAAGCTCGAAGTTGCCACATCAAAGGTGGGCGCCTACCGCCCAAGCGATGGCACGTTCTACCTCGACTACAACGGCAACGGCGTATGGGAAGGCTGTGGGATTGACCGGTGTCTGACCCTTGGGTTGAGCGGCGACAAGCCCCTGATCGGCGATTGGGACGGCACCGGTACCGACAAGGTCGGGTTCTTCCGGCCGGGTGACGGCACGTTCTATCTGGACTTCGACGGCAATGGGAAATGGGGTGGCTGCGGGACGGGCCAACTCGACCGGTGTCTGACTGTCGGGATGAGCGGCGACACTCCGCTGGTCGGTGACTGGAGCGGCAGCGGCAAAGCGAAGATCGGTGCGTTCCGCCCGTCCGACGGTATGTTCTATCTCGACGTCGGCCGGATCGGCATCTGGGACGGCTGTGATTCCGACAAGTGCGTGCCCATCGGCCTGAATGGCGACGTTCCTCTCGTGGGCGATTGGTCCGGCACGGGGTCGTCCAAGGTCGGCGCCTTCCGCCCCTCGGATGGCTACTTCTACCTCGACTCCAACGGGAACAGCCAGTGGGATGGCTGCGGCATTGACCTCTGTCTCCAGATCGGGTTGTACGGTGACATCCCTCTGGTAGGCGACTGGAACGGCGACGGTCGGAGTAAGGTCGGTACGTTCCGCCCTTCGGATGGGTATTTCTACCTCGACTACAACGGGAACGGCCAATGGGACGGCTGCGGCACGGACCGGTGTCTCCAGATCGGTTTGAACGGGGACATCCCGCTGGTGGGTGACTGGAATGGAACCGGCACTGACAAAGTCGGTGCCTTCCGCCCGTCGGACGGGTTCTTCTACCTCGACTACAACGGGAGTGGTACCTGGGACGGCTGCGGGACCGACCGCTGTCTGCAGATCGGCCTGAACGGGGACATCCCGTTTGTGGGGAAGTGGTAGCGGTTGGCAATTGGGCAACTGGTCGATTCGGCGATTAGGAAGAGCGGCGCGAGCAGCAGGGGCGCAGAGCGAAGAGCAGCAGGGGTTCAGGGGAGTTTGGGGGCAGGGGGGCGGAGGAGTGAGCGGCAGAAGCAAAATGCGCAGGCAGGTTTGCGTCTGAAAACTGAGGGCTGATGGCTGGCCGTCAATCTGGCGGCCTACCAATCTATGTTGGTACGTCTCGTACAAACAAGATGTTACGAGGTATACCTCATAGAACGGTGAAGCATGGACTAACACCCTGATGCGAGGAGGAGCGAGATGAGGCCTAGACTTGGGATCATGGTAACGGCCATTGCCTTGTTCTTGAATCCGGTCGGCGTCGATCTCGCCTTTGCGATCAGTCCTATTCAGGGTGCCGGTGCCACGTCGGACGAGCGAGCGTCACGCGTCGTTCGGGAATTCGGGCAGCAGCTCCACTTCGAGAGACGCGATGGCCATGTCGAAGGGAGCGTAGGCTATGTCGCACGAGGCCGGGAGTACAGCGTGTTCCTCACCGGGACCGAGGTGGTGCTGGCGCTCAACGCAAACGACCGACGAGTGCGCGACACCGAGTTGGGACCGTCTGCGGAACTCAGGGCTACGGGCCCGAAAACGTTGGCGACAGTCCTGCGCGTCAAGTTCCTGGGTGGCAACCCTGCACCTCACCTCGTCGGCATCGAGATCCTACCCAGCCGTAGCAACTACTTCATCGGGAACGATCCGGCGGCATGGCGGACGAACGTGACCCATTACGGGAAGGTCCGAGTGGGTGCGGTCTATCCGGGAATCGACCTGATGTTCTACGGAAGGGGTAGGCAACTGGAGTACGACTTCATCGTTGCGCCGCGCGCGGACCCTGACCAGATCCGCCTAGCTTTGGAGGGCCCTGAGCAAGTCACCATTAAGGAAAACGGCGACCTCGCCCTGACGTTGCCCGGCGGCGAGTGGACCCTGCACGCGCCCATCGCCTACCAAGATTCCGAAGCTGGACGGGAGCGGGTTCAAGCGCGCTTCGTTATCGCGGCGATTGGGCAGGTGCGCCTCGCGCTCGGTCATTACGATTCCGCTCGGCCGCTGGTGATCGATCCGGTGTTGAGCTACTCGACGTATCTCGGGGGCGGCGGTGCGGGGTATGTCGACAAGAGTGACTGGGGCAACGGAATTGCTGTGGATGGCCTCGGCAACACGTACGTGGCAGGCTACGCCTCCGCGAAAGATTTTCCTACGACGGCCGGGGCGTTCGATCAAGGCGGCGGGTATGCCGGCTTCGTGGCGAAGTTCGACCCGAGCGGTGCTCTGGTCTACTCCTCCTTCCTTGGGGGAGGTGGATACATGACCGAGGCGCTGGCGATTGCCGTTGACAGCGAAGGCCACGCGTACGTGACGGGCCAAACCCAGCGGGAGGATTTTCCCACCACCGTTGGAGCATTCCAAGCGCTCTGCGCGGAGGGGACTTCATGGGGTTGTGCCGATGCATTCGTCACAAAAATTAATCCTGATGGGGCATCCCTCGCGTATTCGACATACTTGGGTGGACCCGGCTCCACGGCCAGCGGGGATTTTGGATACGACTGGGGGAATGGGATTGTTATCGATAGCGAGGGCAATGCTTACGTTGCCGGGTTGACACGCTCGTATACCTTCCCGGTGACCGCGGGCGCGTTTCAGTCGACTCACGCGGGCGGGTGGGCTGACGTGTTCGTCGCGAAATTAAATGCCACGGGCTCGGCGTTGGTCTATGCCACCTACCTCGGTGGAACAGGGGGGTCGCTGCATGGAGATGAGGCGTATGCGATCGCAGTGGACGGGGAGGGCAGCGCCTACGTCACCGGGTTGACGACCTCGTTGGACTTTCCCACGACTGCCGGCGCTTTTCGGCCGGCCAATTCTGGATACACCAACGGATTCATCAGCAAGCTCAGCGCCGACGGTTCTTCTCTCGAATACTCAACGTACCTCGGCGGTCCGGGATCTGGAAGGATTTACGGAGGGCGGGGTATTGTCGTGGACGCCGCGGGGAACGCGTACGTGACAGGAACGGCGGATAACGGTTTTCCCACTACCCCGGGAACTTTCCAGCCGCAATGCTCGACCGCCCCCGCACTGTGCAGCGATGCGTTCGTCTTGAAGCTGAACCCCGCCGGCTCAGAACTGGTGTGGTCCACCTATCTCGGCGGTTCCGGTGGTGAAGAGGGCCGTGGGATTACGTTGGACACGCGAGGTAACGTGTACGTGGCCGGCCTGACCACCTCTGCGAATTTTCCGCTTCGCGATGCAATTCAGGGGACCTATGCGGGCGCCGGAAGCAGCACCTGGGGTGACGGTTTTGTCGCCACGCTCAGCGCCGACGCGTCCCGCCTCGTCTTTTCCACCTACCTCGGGGGAAGCGGCGATGATGCAGGCTACGCGATTGCCGTTGACGCTGCCGGGAACGCGTATGTCACCGGGGGAACCTCCTCGACAGATTTCCCCACCGTGAATCCTGTCCAGGCCGGCAAGAGTGGTACGTTTGACGCCTTCGTCGCCAAGCTGATTGCTCCCGCGAATGTCGGCCTCTACCAGGCGGGCCAGTGGCGGCTGGACCGAAACGGCAACGGCGTCTGGGACGGCTGCGCCACGGATCGGTGCATCGAGATCGGCATGGCGGGTGACATCCCGCTCGTCGGGAGCTGGAACGGGAGCGCGACGGGCAAGGTGGGTGTCTTCCGCCCGAGCGATGGTGTGTTCTACCTGGACTACAACGGCAACGACGTCTGGGACGGCTGTGCCGTGGACCGCTGCCTCAGCATCGGGATGGACGGCGACATCCCGCTGGTCGGCGACTGGAATGGCGACGGGGTCGCGAAGGTCGCCGCGTTCCGACCATCGGACGGGGTGTTCTACCTCGACTACAACGGCAACGGCCAGTGGGACGGGTGCGGCGTGGATCGCTGTCTCCAGATCGGCATGCTCAACGACGTTCCCCTCGTCGGTGACTGGGACGGCACGGGTGCCTCAAAGGTCGGCACCTTCCGCCCCTCCGACGGCGTCTTCTACCTCGACTATAACGGGAACGGCCAGTGGGACGGGTGCGGGACAGATCGGTGTCTTGCGATTGGCCTGAATGGCGACATCCCATTGGTCGGCGACTGGGACGGCACTGGTTCGGCGAAAGTCGGCGCCTTCCGCCCCTCGGACGGCGTTTTCTATCTCGACCACAACGGGAACGGGCAGTGGGACGGCTGTACGATTGACCGGTGCCTCCAGATCGGGATGAACGGGGATACTCCGCTCGTGGGGGACTGGACGAGTTCGGGACCCGCCAGGGTCGGCGTCTACCGCCCGAACACCGGCACCGTGTATCTGGACTACAACGGCAACGGCATCTGGGATGGATGCGAGACGGACCGGTGTATTGCGATGGGTGGCAGTGCCAGCGATACGGCGGTCCTAGGGAAGTGGTGAGGCGATCCGCAGAGGCGCAGAGGCGAACGGGCGCGGAGGCGATCGGGAGAGCGGGGGAGCTTGGGGGTAGGGGGGGCGCGACTGTCCTATTGGGCAACTGGGCGATTCGCCAATCGGGAAATACAGCTATCAGGGGCCGGAGTAGAGGTGACGTGGTGAGTGGATTCGTTGCCGCAGACAGAGGAGGGCGAGACATGACACTGCACAACAGGAAAGATGGCGGACGTTGCCGAGAGCGCAGGAGTCGGGTCATCCGTGCCCTCGCACTATTTCTGACCTTGCTGGCGGCCGCGACACCCAGCCTTGCTACCGACGTGTGTGGCCCCATCCTGAGTGACACGACCTGGACGATGGCCGGGAGCCCGTACATAGCAACCTGCAGCGTGCTCGTGATGTCCGGGGTTACGCTCACCATTGAGCCGGGTGTCATCGTGCGTTTCAACGAGAACCTGGGCCTGCAAGTGGATGGTCAACTGATCGCGCGCGGGACGGGAACAAGTCTGATCACCTTCACGAAACACCAGACGGCAAACTGGGGTTACATCTGGTTCACCGGGTCAAGCGTCAACGCACAGTTCGATTCGGGTGGGCAGTATGTCAGCGGCTCGATCATCGAGCACGCGATCATCGAGTCTGCCGGAAGCGTGCCTGCTGAATCTCAGTCGGGAGCCCTGCTGATCAAGAACGCATTCCCGTTCATCCATGCAACGACCATCAAGAATAATGCGGCTTCAGGCATCAACGCCTGGGAGCTTGCGAGCGCGAAAACACTCCGGCTCGCGGGCAACACGTTCACCGGCAACACGACCTCCGGAAACGGCGGCGGGATCAATATCACGGTGGTGTCCGATGCGGACGTCGTGATTGCCGATAACACGTTTACCGGAAACACCGCCCCGCTGAGTGGCGGCGGGGTCAATGTAACCGGTGGAACCCTGAGTCTCACGAATAACACGTTTACCGGGAACGCGGCGTACTACGGGGGCGGGATCAAGCTGGAAAGCACCGTGGCGACGCTCAGCAATAATCGGCTTACCGGCAACGCCGCAACGTGGAATGGCGGCGGGATCTTCATCTCGTACAACACCGTCACGATTAACAACAACACGATTGTTGGAAACGACGGGGGTGACGGTGGTGGCGGAGTGTTTGTCTTTGTTGGTTCCGTTGAAATGAGCAACAACGTGATCAGCAGGAACGTGGCGAACAAAGGGGGTGGGGTCTACGCGCAAGACGCTCCGTCGGTGTCGTGGAGCGCCAACATGATTACGAGAAACACCTCGAGCGATTGGGGCGGTGGGATCGTCGTTGCAGGATCGGGGACCGGGGATATCAACCACAATTCACTCGTCGGGAACACCGCGCCAACAGGGTCCGCGGCGTATCTCTCCGGAATCGTAGGTTTGAATTTCAGCTCGAATCTCGTCTTCCGGAACGTTGCCACCGACGATACAGGAGCGACGATCTTTCTTGTCAGCGGCTTCCCCGTCGTCAACCTCAACAACATCTATGAGAACACGTACGAGTACGAACTGTGGAACGACAACCCTCAGGGTTCCGGCACGGTTAATGCCGAAAACAACTGGTGGGGGACCGATGCAAGTGTCCAGATCATGAGCAAGATCTACGACTATTTCGACAATGCCGGGAAGAGCCTCGTGGCCTTCAGCCCGTTCCTGACGGCGAGCAATCCGGCGGTGCCGGTGCCGCCCATTGACAAGGTCGGCGCCTTCCGCCCCTCCGACGGCACGTTCTATCTGGATTATGACGGAAGTGGGACCTGGGGGGGGTGCGGCACGGACCGGTGCCTCCAGATTGGGCTGAATGGCGACGTTCCCCTCGTCGGCGACTGGAACGGGAGCGGTAGTTCCAAGGTCGGCGCCTTCCGCCCCTCCGACGGGACCTTCTACCTCGACTACAACGGGAGCGGCACCTGGGACGGGTGTGGAGTAGACCGCTGCCTCCAGATCGGCATGAATGGGGACATTGCGCTCGTCGGTGTCTGGAACGGGAGCGGCTCCTCATAAGTCG
>Ga0316616_100001215_pt1 | contig 10166 bp, 11 predicted proteins | sample OWC_Aug_M1_C1_D1_FD_207660 | JGI IMG/M metagenome (GOLD analysis project Ga0316616, IMG submission 207660) | Wetland soil microbial communities from Old Woman Creek delta, Ohio, United States - OWC_Aug_M1_C1_D1_B | ecosystem: Environmental > Terrestrial > Soil > Wetlands | place: USA: Ohio...
CCTTGTTTCTTTCGATATCATAATAAATAGATAAATCACCTAAAAACATACTATAGGTGCTAGATTTATAATTTTACAGATTCAAAAGCAAATTGCAAGGGGGAAATCCCACAATGTTTGACTATATTGAGATTACATCGGTTTAATTCTTATGAATTTGGATAAAAAAGCACTTTCTATGTAAAATTACTCATATTTATGATTTATTCAGCCGGCAAACTTGTAGTTGTTACGGGCTTTTCGGGTGCGGGTAAAGATACCCTGATCAATCTCTTCCTACAAAAAAGAAATGATTTTGATGTTGTTGTCACCCACTCCACCCGCCCTCCAAGACCGGGTGAAATTCCCGGAATCCACCACCATTTCGTTGCGGAAAAGGAGTTTGAACAGCTTATTCAAAAGAAAGAAATGCTTGAATACGTCAAATACGGATCGTTCTATAAGGGTACCTCAAAAACGGAATTTGAAAAAATTACATCCGGAAAAAATTTAATCTGGCGGGTCGATATTTTTCGGGCTGCGGTATACGAAGCTACTTTCCTGAAGGTTTACGGATGGAAGACCGCACGTCAGATAATTTCAAATTCACTTACAATCTTCGTTAAAGCGGAAAATCATAAAATAACCCTTAACCGATACCAAAATAGAGAAAGAGGGAAAGCAAACCTTAAGGAATTTCAAAACAGACTCCAAAGGGATATTAAGTTGTATAAAAAATACGAACATGCATTTCCCAATGTTATTTTAAACAGATCCGGCAAACCCGAAGAATCGGCAAATGAGATGGAAAGACTTATCAATAACGTTCTCGGTATATAATCCTAAGATCATATCATTCCCCTACCGATTTTTAGAATTTAACAAAACCGATTTTCAATTGATACAAAAAACGATAAACTTTCTGTACATGACAACGGATGAAAAAATTAAATATCTTACTGTCACAATTCCTTTGGGAATTGTATATATATATCTTTCCTTATTTTCAAAACAATATTCCGGTGCAACTTTTTCATTGGTTTTGACGCTTGCCTGCCTGATATATTTTATCGGTTATTACTTGATAGATCTAAAAAAAATCCCCGCAAAGATAATATTACTAACCGCATTTATTTATTCCCTTATCCTTTTTACGACCCCGATTAACAAGACTTCCGACACAACTGCATACATATTGGGGGCAAGGGTCGCATTCATAGGAAAATACAATCCATTCATCACCCCATATATTCTGTTTAAAAACGATATTATGTATCAAAATTTCAAAGATTACGGTTGGGCGGAATATCCCTACACATACTCTCCCCTTTTTTTGTATTTAAGCGGCATATTCCTATATCTCTCGGGAAATAATTTCGTTATCAACATCATAATTTTTAGAATATTTTTCCTAATTACTTTCATGGCCGGAGCTTTAATATTCAATAAAATATCGAGAAACCGTCAGGCATTATATCTATACTTGTTTAATCCGATTGTACTTAACGATCTTGTCAAAGAATCTCATGTGGAATCGCTTCTGATACTTCTAATTCTGGCTGGGGTATATTTTATTCTTTTTAAGAAATACTTAAAGGCATTTTTATCTTTTGTATCCGCATTCCTAATTAAAATTAACTTTATTATTTTCCTTCCGATGGTTCTAATATATATGCTGAGATCAAGGACTGTGCCGATAAAGAAAATATTCATAATCGCTATCATCGGAGCTTCTGCCGTCGTTTTGGCATATCTACCCTTCTGGCAAGGGGTAGGTATATTTTCAAGGATTGCCGGACTAATATCCGGAAGTAAATTCCAATTAATTAGTATAAATTTTTTGTGCCTTGTTTTCATTCCGATACTTACTCTTTTTCATAAAAGTCTTTACGAAAGCTATATTCTGTCCGGACAGATACTCTTTATTACAGGAATAATCATTTATACTTTTTACTCCATGCGATTGTATGTTTCAAAAACCGACATATATACCTTTCTCAAATCGTTGAACTTTTCGTACTTTATTTATTTATTCTTCCTTATTAATTGGTTCTTTCCACACTATGCCACAGTACTTCTTCTTCTGACAACTTTAATTTACGGATTCAAAGAAGAATCGAATTCTCTGAAGATAATATCCGCAATCACCGTCTATTCCTCACTCTACTTTATCCTTCCCAAGTAACGTGTTAGACACCAACCTTATTCCCCCGTTTACAGCAGCCGTTTTATTGCCAAAATAACCAATTAACGCCCTTGCTTCGGTCATTGTCCCGTTCAGGTAATCTTCCTTAATGTCGGCAAATCCGTCAATGACTCCAAACGCGACCGTCGCATTCGCCATTTTATTTTCCAGACTCCTATTTTCTACACCTTTAGTTAATACTCTTGTTACCGCTTTGGAAATATTTCCGAAGGACCGCTTCCTCATTTCAACCGTCATTACAAAAGTCTCAAAAGGATCCAGATCTTTAAAATTATCGCCGTTTTTAAGTTCCTGTTCATAATAGATATAGTCCTCTTTTGCCTTATCCAGATTGTAGATCAAAGGTTCTTTCCTTCCCTCCTCGATTTGGAGATTGCCTTTAATCAAATGAATTCCCCTCATCCAAAATTCCTGTGCGCTTATTCCATCTTCACCCTTTTTACTCATAGCTTTCTTACTTGTCTCACCTGTTTCATCCAGACAATCATCAAATTCGCACGCTAAAGAACGATAGAGAAAAACCGCCGGGACAGTTAAATTTTCCCTATACAGATCCTCAAGTCTATGCTCCGAAAAAGTTTCGAGTGCTGCAAAGGATGCAAGGACGGTTTTTTTTGGTCTTAGAAAACGCTTACTTTCCAAAGACGGACCTACCAAATCATCATAACGTTTGGCTACATCGGGAACCCTTCTTGCAATATCAGCCAAAACAAGAAATCCTTTTAAGTGGAAATCATTTATTAGCTGCTCATTGGTTAATCTTGCTTCTTCAGTTAGTAAATCGCTGGGTCTTTCAATTGACATAGATAGAAAAATATAAAACTGCAGACTGAATCTTAAAAATGGATTAATTTGATGCCCGCTTGCGACCGGCTCTTCCATTTATCCGTGTTGTCGTTCTCCTTATACCTTCCCGTTTCTGGCTGTTCCCGATGCGAATAAATCTTCCCCCTGACACCATTAGTTCATTTTTATCAGAGCCAATCGATGCACAGGGTACTTCCATAGCCACGTCTCCTTCCAAAGTCGGAAAGAGGGGGCAATAAACTGCATCCATCTTCTCCTTTTTGCACTCCGCACATTCAGGAGGAATTATCAAATTATTTATTTTTCGTTCCATGACTTAATTAATCTGACTATTGTACAAAACAAATCGGTATTTGTAAAAATGTAATTTCGTTGTGAGTTAAAACAAAATATTGATATAATTACAACAAGTTAGGGGTGTCGTTCAGTGGTAGGACCCGGGTCTCCAAAACCCGTGACGAGAGTTCGATTCTCCCCACCCCTGCATTTTAATCCCCTATGTTATACTTCTCACAAATGAGCCCTGAAAGGTTAGATGATATTTGGTGGTTATTCCTCCCCGGAGAGCAATTTACTGATTCTCGAGGAAGAAAAGTAATTAATGATTCGGGTATTCCTCTCCCCATACGGGTTCATTCCTCACCTGATGGCTTACTTATCCAAGCAAGAGGTAAAAATTATTCGATAGAAGGTGTGAAAGATTTTATGGAAGCTGTTAAAAGTACTAAGCAAGAATAGAAAAAATTTTGTAACAGAATCGTTTTCCCCACAGTGTAAGTTCAATATTTTATTTGCCTTTTTGAAGATCGGAGCATTGGTCTTTTACAAGACCTTCAAGTTTATTCCAGAAAATCTTTACACTCTCTCCACTTAATTCTTCACTTTTCGGAAATCCTTCAAAATGCATCATATTAACCAATATTCCTGTTTTTTTAAGCCAGAATACTACTCTCCCAGCTTTGTACCCGTTTTTCGGCAAAAGAAGCCCTCTCCATTTGCGGGCACGTTTTAAGAAATCCGAATCTATTTTTGCTCTATTTTCCTTCTCGTAAAGATTAAAGATAATTTTCTGATCGTTTATATCAGGTATAAGTCCGTATCTTTCAAGAAATGAAAGATTATCCCGCTCCTGCCTACCAACCGGTTCTGAAAAAAGAAGCAGTACGCCACCCCTTTGTTTGGGAGACAATAGCGCTTTGAACAATTGTTCCGAGGGCTTGGTGATTTCCAACGAAATTGTTCTTCTGATAAGCTCTCTCTCATAATTGTCTACTATGTCCCTATCTGCTCTTTCTGCAATTACCTCAACTGTAGGAATTTCTTCGCACCAGCGTAGAAATTCCTTTGTATATGAAGAATCTCTAGAAATAACAAGGATCTTTGCTTTTGATTTTCGATCTAGATACGCGATTATTGTTTTAAAATAGGAAAGCTGTACTGCCGCTCCCGAGATGGGAATAATTATTTGCATCATTTCACCACCAGAACTTTTGACTTGTAAACACCTGTTTTCAAATTCAGAAAGAGGTAAATCCTCTGCAAAAAGCGGCGAAACCGAGTAGGGTGAAACAATTATCGAGGGTAACGTGGCCTGAATATTTCTCAAATATGAAGTTAATTCGTCTTTAGTGTATTCGCTGGGAACAAAAATGTAATCCGCTCCGTATACACCCCAAATATCCTGGGGTGAATCGTCGGTTACGATTACGCATAAAATAACACACATTTTCAGTTCCTTTGAAAGTTTCTCTTTAATTGAGGCAATCTTGTGAGCTAACCCAAAATGTGTAGATATGATAACAAGTACGTTTGGCTTCGGTCTTCTTCTTTTTATAAGATCCGATATCTGAGATACAACATCGTCCGTACCCCTGCGTAACGTTCTCCGATAAATATAAGTAAAGATTCCTTCAGCAATCGGTGAATTTTGAATAAAATCTCCTACGTTTCTAAGTACCCTGTTTCTTGTAGTTATCCGGTGAAAAAATTGAATTTTTTGATCATTAATCCCAATTAATTCCGGCCTGATATCGGTGGGTAGTCCCCGTCTCAATGCCTCGGTCACTCGGACGTGACCCAAACCCGCAAGCGATGTCGTAAAAAGTATCACCACATCTTCGCGACGAAAAAAATCGGGGTCGTCAACATCGTCCATATGTTTCAATTTTAACCAAAGAAGTCCCTACATGCAAAATCAAGTCTCTTTCAGAATATTGAAGTTAATAATCAAATGTGAAGATTCAAAATAGCGTGCAGAATATTAGTCTCACTCAAACTATGACGTCTCATAAATCTTTGCCGCACAGCAAGATTTGTATTACCTAAAAAATAACCTCCTCCCGAAATTGACGACCGACTAAATATGTTGGGGTCAATCCGGGATATTACATCCCTATTAAAGTGTCTATGTTTTATTTTTAATTTTCTTATCATAGCAATGATTTGTTATTCTTTTTTGAGGAAGACCTTAAATGAATGAGTTTTACGTTATGAATAGATTGAAACATCATTGTTTATTTGATCTACCCCATTCATCAATACTTTATTAAGTTGTTGGCTATTATTCAGTAATTTTGATTACAGTTCTATAAAATATATTTTATGGAGAAATCTTAAATATTTTCAGATTTTTAATATTTTTTATCGAATATTAATTAGATGTATCCAGATTTGAAGACAATATCCGATTAAAAAATTCCATCCTTTTCCTAATATATTCTTTTTCAGAACGATTGTTTAAACCGTTCTTCAGGTTTCGGTATTCCCTTAAATATAACTTATTGTTTTTCAAAAGATTGAAAAGGCGTATTTGTTTCAGGAAGCTCTTATCCTGCGGATTTGTCAATACAATCTCAACCGAAAAGCAGTTGTATTTGAATTTCCATTCTGCCTGATTCTTACGTATCTTTACAGGCTTTCCGAAAACGGTAGCAATCTTTAATATAGCTTCTTTGAATTTATCTAATGGGGCGGTAGCATATATATCAATATCTCCCCTACCCTCTATCCGAAGACCGACCGAGCCTATCAGGTATAATTTTAATAACGGACAGACCTTGTTTATCTCATTCATAAGATTATTTGCAATTATTGAAGATTTTGGATCATAAGGATTAATTTTGATACTTTCCTTATCCGAATATTTAAAGGAGTAGATGTAATCTTTAGAACTATGAAGAAGAAGATTAATGTGGGTTTTTAATAAATTTATCATTTTATTTACTTTTTGACCGTAATTCAAACATTTTTAAAACTGGCAGAGATGATGTCTCTATTGCATACTGCGCACCCCCAGCTTGCTCCGATCTCTCTAAACTCTCCTTACCGCTTTCTATCGGGGTCAAATCTTTTTTCAAAGAAACTTGATCAAAGTTTGCAGCTCCTCTTACATATGCAAAGGCAACCTTCGAATTCTGATATTTATTCCACCAATCTACGTATACCCCCGCCGGCAAAGCTTCCATCGAGGTTGCGATCAGAATGTCCGAAGGGTTTAATTTAGTTCCATACTCACGATTCATGTATCCTACCGCAATTTCTCTCGCTCTTGCATCAGCCCTTATATCATGCCAATATTGATCACCCGTTACTTCCATACACTCCGACAATCCCCAGACTTTGGGTTTTCGGGTGATATTATGATAAAAAATATTCACATCTTTTACTTTTTGAGGTGTTTCTATCCAGTCAACCTTTAAAGAAGCGCTATATAGTTCATTCGCCAGTGCAACATTCCCTTTCGAATAATCTGAAGTAAAATTATTTCCTTCAGACCAATAGACCGGATCTGGCAAATTGGTGCTCACCTGATCAGATGAATAGTGCTGCAGGTCAAAATCGTAAGATATTGAATTTAAACATACATCCCCAAGCATCACTTTCTCTGAATTTCTTGCATTACCTTGGCTATCAAGCAACCCCCCCTTCATCGGCGTTATACCGGCAATCCCTACAACAATAACCTCTTTTACGTTTTTGCCGTAATAATGAAAAATGTCGGATAGACAAGCTGTCGTTTTAACTTTTGCCTTCCCCGATGTGGCAATTAATACTTTACTACCAAAAAATGTGCCCTCAAAACCGCTCTGACACATCGGAATATTACTACCAACATCCTGCACATCCTCCGCATTATCTATAATTACCGAGGCTTCACCGATCCAATTTCCCTCTTCATCCTTTGATCCGAATCCGGTCAAAATCACCGAAATTTCACCACTCTTATCACTCTTATCGTCGATCAAAAAATCTCTCTTTTTAATCTGGCTGATCAGTAAGGCGATCGAGATTGCAAAAATAACAAGCAGTATAGCAATATTTTTCATAACCCTGATAATTTCTTAACACGATATTATATCGTTTATTTGATTAATAATCAAACTATAGGTCTAATTTCGTAGCACAAGGAATTGAACCCTAAAACCCGCATCGTGAAGCGTCTAAAATTAAATTATGTCATTTTCCCCATCATAAAGGACGTAGTTTCCTTAGGTACGTTCACAAAATTTGTTGTTTCATATTATTTATTGTATGTAATTCTTCCCAGCAATATTTTGTAGGAAGCATCTTTCCATAAGTTGGATCATCGTATACCTCTACAATTTCCGACATTATACAATCATCATTGTAAACATGATCAATTCCCAAGAGATGCCCCCATTCGTGCATGATCGTTGTCTTTTCCAGAATATTCTTTATATCACTCTTTTCAGATAACTTTTTAAGTGCATCCTCAAAAACGAATATCGTATCGCGGTGAATCACAAGACCGATAGAACTTGGTTTTTGCGAATACGAACTTGTGTACACAATATTTAAGTCGGATACCGAACCTGCTTCTGTAACAATAATTTTCCTAATGTTATTTAGGTCATTATCTCCCAATAACCCATTATTTTTATATTCCACTGGTCTCAAATCCGAAACAACTATTTTTTTGCCGGTCGTTTCCGACACGATCTCATTCATCCAATCAGTAACGCTCTCGTTAACACGAGTATTATTCACGGAATAAATATTTATTCTAATTTGCTGATGATGGGGACCTAAATATAAAAATCGGCCATCGCCCGGTTCATTGAGATTCAGAAATAATGCTAATCCAGGATATTTTATGACCTCTCCTTTTACATACTTACTAAATGAACTGTTATTGCCAAATTTTATCAAAAAGATTGCAAGAGGAATGATAAGGACAAATAGTATGATAAAAAAAACAACGATTGTTTTAAATAATTTCATGAAAAACAAAACCTAATCTTTCCATGCATGGATCTCCTTTTGCGGAAGTTTAAGCTTTTTTGGAGTTGCGGCCAGAAGAATAATCGAAATGATTATCACTAAATATCCCAAAAATACGAAGGTCATTACACTCCCTACAAAATAATTAACAACACCTGCCAATATCGGACCGACAATGTAGGAGATGCTTGTGGTTGATGAACAAAGCCCGACCATATGTCTTTTCTGCCTGCCCATTCGTTCAATTACGTCAGAATACACGCCTTCGATAAGCGGATATGTTATAGCTAGTGCCAGACTTGAACAAAATACTGCTGCAAGCTGCCAAAAAACTCCTTTATACAGATTAAGAAGCGCTAAAAATATTCCCGACAGAAGAAAAAATCTCAATCCTGCTTTCTTCTTCCCGGCTACTACTCCTTTTTTTGCAATAACAAATCCCACAAACAAAGATGGTAGTGCGTATGTCGGAAGGAATAATGCTCCCCAAAAACTGGTTTCAGCCAGCACTTCCGTATATACCGCCCCAGTTGTCCAAAATACCGCATCAACAATCCCAAGCATTGTGCTCACAATCAGTATCGGCCAAACCTTTTTGAAAAGAATCCCCCAATGTTCTAGTTCACTGATAAAACTGATCTTTTCTATCTCAACTGATATCGGTCTTTCGTGATGGTGTTTCGAAACGATCAGAATCAAAAAAGATATCAAAGCAAAGATTATTGCAAAATATGCAGGAAAGCGGAAATTATAAGAAACAAGAAGTCCGGTAAGTAACGGTCCAAGAAAATAAGCCAGATTTTTAAAAACACCGATAAAAGCCCAGGTTGAAGCGTGCATCCGAAGAGGAACGCTGTCGGCAACAAATTGGTGATTTGAAAATCCGATAACCTCATAATAAACACCCCATATGGCCATCGAAACAAGAAAGATCAAAATAAACGGGATCAGCGTTGCTGAGATTAAGGAGAGCGAAAAAGAGAGCGATAAGATTATCCCAAATAAAAGCAGTTTCTTAAAATTTACCCCTTTGAGAATTTGGGGGAAAATCATGTCCGCCCCCAATCCGATAATTGAAGAAAAGCTTAAGACGAATCCCATGACAACCGGACTTTTAAAAGTGTCTTCGACAAGTCCCGGAACCCAAGCTGAGAGGACAGCGTCAGCCAAGAATGCAAAAAAAAGGATCATCGAAAGGGTGGTAATCTTTTGCCACACAGGGTCGGTTAAAAACGAGATATTTAACCTGCGAAACATATATATTTTTATAGTAACACAAGTAGTGTTATCGATAATATATCGTCAAGATGATAAACTAAAATTGAAGAAATCATCTATGAAAAATGGTCGATCTACTTCACAGGTAAAATATATTTTAATATTAATTAGTAAGGTTATTATCCTCTTCCTTCTTTTATGCTCCCCATTACTACTTCCGAAAAACATCTATGCTTGCAGGGACTGTTCTGATGGTGCAGGTTGCAGTAGCTGCGGGGCTGGATGGTTCTGTTCTTTGGACATTCACTGCTGCAAATGTATATGTGGAGGCGGCACAAAACAAGATTTTGGCCCCGTAGAATGTTTTAGTGAACCCGATCATAACGTTTATGGCTGTCTTCCTTGTGGTCCGACAGACCCACCCGGACCAACGGCCACAACCGCTCCGACCGCCACCCCCCCTCCACCCAAATTCTGGTTGTGCATGAGACCATATTCCGAAAACCCTCCAAAGTGTGATTACTCCGACGATATTTATTGCCAAACTTTTGACATACCGGGTGGGCTTTGTTTTAAAACGGTATACGGTTGCGAGGCTGGCTGTTTTCCGCTTTCGGGAACCACCCTCACCCCACTTCCCTCGATGAATCCGCTTTGCACATTCGCTCCTGGGCGATACGGAATAAAATCGGCAATCGGTTGTATTCCCGTAGAC
>Ga0316616_100001216_pt1 | contig 10165 bp, 8 predicted proteins | sample OWC_Aug_M1_C1_D1_FD_207660 | JGI IMG/M metagenome (GOLD analysis project Ga0316616, IMG submission 207660) | Wetland soil microbial communities from Old Woman Creek delta, Ohio, United States - OWC_Aug_M1_C1_D1_B | ecosystem: Environmental > Terrestrial > Soil > Wetlands | place: USA: Ohio...
AGCACCAAAATGCGCGAGGGCGCGTCGCTCACCGCCGAAGTTCCTGCACGATCTGACCGGAGGCGTCCCGGATCGAGACGATCAGCGGCATCTCGCCGGGGAGCGAGTGGGTCGCGCAGCCGTGGCAGGGGTCGTAGGCCCGAAACGCCATCTCGATCATGTTGAGGATACCGTCATCCGCCTTCCCCTGGTGGATGAGGCCCTTGGCGCTCTTTTCCACCCCCATCGCCATCCGGGCGGAGTTGCCCTGCGTCGCCACGATCAGATTGGCCTTCCGGATCAATCCGTTCTCGTCGGTCTCGTAGTGATGGAAGAGGGTGCCGCGCGGGGCTTCGACCACGCCGATGCCCACCGACGGCGTGGCGGTCGGGATCGTCCGGATGTTCTTGCCGGTGATCTCGGGGTCGTTGACGAGCTCCCGGATCCGCTCGGCGGCCTGCAGCATCTCGATGACCCGTGCCCAGTGATTGGCGAGGGTGAAGTGGACGGGCTTCCCGCCCAGTGTGGAGAAGTATTCCTCGCACGCCTTCTGCGCCTCGGGCGTGGCCATCCCGTCTGCCGCATTCAGCCGGGCGAGCGGTGCCACGGAGTAGATGCTGCTCTCGGGGCCGTCGATGAACCCCTTCCAGCCCAGCGGCTTCAGGTAGCAGAACTTCACATAGCTCCACGGCTCCACGTGTTCGCCGACGTAGTCCAGATACTTCTGGACCGGGAACTTAGCGTACTCTTTCCCGCTCGGGTCCACGACGCGGATCTTCCCGTCGTAGAAGTTCACCCGGTTGTTCTCGTCCACCAACCCCATGTAGTAGGTCTTGTGGGTATAGGTGTCCGAGGTGATCAGCTTGACGTACTCGGGGTTCTTGAGGACGATGTCCTTGAACACCTGCAAGGTGAACTGCGCGAACTCTACGCCGTCCTCGGCGAGTTGCTTGAAGCCCGACAGGTCGTCCGGATTGAGGCCCTTCGACACACCGCCGGGCAGCCCCAGGACGGGATGGATGACCTTGCCGCCGAAGTACGAGATCAGGTCGCGGAGCCGTCGACGCATGGAGATGACCTTCTTCCCGACGTCCACGCCGACCTTCTGGATCACGCCCACGACGTTCCGCAGGGCCTTGGGAGCGTCCGGCCCCACGATGAAATCCGGTCCCCCGAGGATATAGACGTGCAGTGCGTGATCCTCCAGCATGAAGGTGTTGTAGACCAACTCGCGGATCTTCCTGCCGGTCGGCGGCGCCTCGATCTTGTAGAGGTCGTCCAGCGCCTTGGTCCCCGCCATGTGGTGGGCGGTGGGGCAGACGCCGCAGATCCGGCTGGTGATCTGGGGCATGTCCTCGGCCGGCCGGCCGATGCTGAAGGTCTCGAAGCCCCGCAGTTCGGGGACCTGGAAGTACGCGCGTTCCACCTCGCCCCTGGCGTCCAGGAAGATGTCGATCTTGCCGTGGCCTTCCAGGCGGGTGATCGGATCGATGGTGATCGTTCGTGTTTGCATCGGTCGGTCGCCTCCTAACAGGCCGCTGAAAAAAGCCCATCTGCGGCGACCCATCCTGCGGATGGGTACCCCGCGCGCTCGCGGGGCGCTGCGACGTACGTGCTAAGTACGTCTCGCGCCACGCATCGCGCGCTGCCTAGCATCTGGGCCTTTTTGAGCAGCCTGAGCAAAAACGAGTGTTTCACTATCCTGCTATACCTCAGCCTGCCGGCCCATGCGGGCGCGGAGCAGGGAAGCGGCAAGCCCATAGCGATAGAACGTCCCCACCGGGTCGGGGATGGTGGCGAGGGTCGCGTCAATCTCCTTCTCATCCGTGGCGACAACGTTGGAGCAGATCGAGGAGAGAAACTTCGCCCCTTGATCTTTGACCCGTGAGGTGGGTCCGAAGCAGCCGGAACAGGGCATGTTCCCCTGCACACAGAGCGCCTCGCAGCCGCCGCGGGTCGCCGGGCCCATGCACAGGAACCCTTGGGTCAAGAGGCACTTCTCCGGATCCAGCTCTGACGTGTGTGGGCGCTTGAACGCCGTGAACGAAAGGTCAGGCGGCTTGGTCTCCTTGCGCGGACACTCCTCGCAGAGGGCAATATCGGGGGAGAGGACGCTGCCCTTGGGCGGCGCGGTGCCGGAAAGCAGCGCAGTCAGGGCCTGTTGGAGGAGTTTCGGTGTCGGGGGACAGCCGGGAAGGTAGTAGTCCACCGGGATCACTTGGTCGAGTGTCCGCACCAGCCGATGCATCTCCGGCAGCGTGACAGTCCGGCCGTCCTCCTGGAACTTCAGGGTAGGGTAGGTCTTCTCGATATTCTGGGTCGAGGGCGACTCCTCGTACACGAACTTCAGGATCTGCTCCCGGTCGAACTGGTTGGCCAGGCCCGGGATCCCGCCGAGATGCGCGCACGCCCCGTAGGCAATGACCAACTGGCTCTTCCGGCGGAGCATGCGCACCATCTCTTCCTGTTCCGTGCTCCGGACGGCGCCGTTGATCATACTGACGAGGATAGAGCCGTCGGCCATCGCCTCGACGTCGCTCCGCTTGAAGTCCATGGCCACCGGCCAGAAGATGATGTCCACGGCGTCCACGACGCCGAGGATGCCTTCCGCAAGGTCCACGACCGATTCCTCGCAGCCCCCGCAGGAGGCGCACCAGTAGAAGGCGACCTTGGGTTTATCCGGCATGGGCGACCTCCTTCACTCCGGCCTCGGCTTCGAGGTGTTCCATCTCTCGATCGAAATCCTTGAACTGGCCCGGCATACCAAGCGGGCCGAGGGCCTTGACCTTCTCCGCCATGTCGTTGATCACGAGCTTGACCTTCTCGCCCTCGGAGGCGGAAATCCACTCCAGCCGGAATCGGTCGGCCTCGATCCCCATGTCCGCGAGGACCCGCCGGAGCATCCGGATGCGCCGGGCCGCCTTATAATTCCCTTCGGAGTAGTGGCAATCGCCGAAGTGGCATCCGCCGATCAAGACGCCGTCGGCGCCCTTGGCGAACGCTTCCAGGACGAACTGGGGATCGACCCGGCCCGAGCACATGACCCGGATGATTCGAACGTTGGAGGCGTGCTTCATGCGCGAGACACCCGCCAAGTCGGCCGCGGTGTACGTACACCAGTTACAGAAGAACGCCACGATCCGCGGCTCCCACTTGGCGGGAGGATTCCCGTTCGATGGTTTGTCAGTCGGCTGCGACACGATTGGCCTCCCTCACGCTAGACCTGGGCCAGCTCCGAGAGCAGCCCATCGATCTCGTTGAAGATTTGCTCGTCCTCGAAGAGGTTCTGCACGATGGAACCGGACGGGCACGCCGCCACGCAGGTGCCGCAACCCTTGCACAGGGCCTCGTTGATCCATGCCTTCTTCTTGTCCTCCAGGAAGGAGATGGCCTTGTAGGGACATAGCGGCACGCACGACTTGCAGCCCGAGCAGTCCTCTTCCCGGATGTAGGCGGTGTTCGGTTCCAGCTCCATGTGGCCCGCGTCGATCAGGGCCAGGGCCTCGGCGGCCGCAGCCCCCGCTTGGGCCACGGTGTCTGGGATGTCGCGAGGCCCCTGACACGCGCCGGCGATGAACACCCCGTCGGTGAAGGTGTTCACCGGCGCCAGCTTGGGGTGCCGCTCGAGGAAGAAGCCCTCGGTGGCGCAGGAGATGTTGAACATGCGCCGGACATCCTGGGCATCGGCGCGCGGCTCCAGCCCTTGAGCCAGGATCACCATGTCCAGGGGGACCCGGCGGACCGAGCCGATCAGGGTGTCTTCCACCCGGACGACGAGCTTGCCTTCCTCTTGCGGGGTCATCGCCCAGTCGGTCACCTCGGCCACGCGCCCGCGGATGAAGTGCACGCCTTCCTTCAAGAGCTTGTCGTAGAACTCCTCGTAGCCCTTCCCCGGGGTCCGCATGTCGATATAGAAGTTATAGACCTCGGCGCCCGTGTGCTCCTTCACCAGATGCGCCAGTTTTAGCGAGTACATGCAGCAGACACGGGAGCACCACCGATTGGTTTTCTCGTCACGCGAGCCCACGCAGTGGATGATCCCCACCGCCTTGGGATGGCTGCCGTCCCGCAGGACGACCTCGCCGCCGGTGGGGCCGGAGGCGTTGACCAGCCGCTCCACCTCCAGCGCGGTGTAGACGTTCGGGTATCTTCCGTATCCATAATACGGAGTCTTGGCAGGGTCGAAGGGCTGGAAACCCGTCGCCAGGATGATCGTCCCCACCTCGATGTCCTTGAACTCCTCGGTCTGGGTGAAGTCGATGCACTCCCGGTCGCAGGCCTCGATGCAGGTCTGCTTGCACTTTCCCTTCTTGAGCTGGAGGCACGTCTCGGGGTCGAAGAGGACGACCTGGGGCGTGGCCTGCGGGAAGGGGATGTAGACGGGCTTCCGCTTGCTCAACCCCACGTTGAACTCGTCCGGGAAGCGGGCGTCCTTGTAGATGCAGGCCGTCACGCACTCCATGCAGCCCACGCAGAGGTCTTCCTTGATATAGCGGGGCTTCCGTTTCACTTTGACCTTGTAATTACCGACGTATCCATCCACGCCGGCCACTTCCGAATAGGTCCAGAGAGTAATGTTGGGATGAGATTTGACCGCCGACATCTTGGGAGTCAGGATACAGGCGGCGCAGTCGAGTGTCGGGAAGGTCTTGTCGAACATCGCCATATGGCCGCCGATGGTCGGTTCGCGCTCGACGAGATACACATGCTTCCCTGCGTTCGCCAAGGTCAGCGCCGCGTGGATTCCGGCGATCCCGCCGCCGACCACGAGCACGGCGGCGTTGATGGGGACCCTCTTCGGCTCCAGAGCCTTGTGGGAAAAGACGCGCCGGATCGCAGCCCGGGTGAGGTCCTTGGCTTTCTGTGTCGCGGCAGCCTGATCGGTGTGCACCCACGAGACGTTCTCGCGGATGTTGACCATCTGGAAAAAGAACGGGTTCAACCCCCCCTGTTCCGTGGCGTGGCGGAAGGTGTGTTCGTGCAGCAGGGGAGAGCACGAGGCCACCACGATCCGGTTGAGCTTCTGTTCCCGGATATCTTGCTGGATCAGCTCCTGCCCCGGGTCGGAGCACATGTACTTGTACTCGCGCGAGACGACGACGCCGTTCAGCGTGGCGACGTAGTCCGCTACGGCCTTCACGTCCACCGTGCCCGCGATGTTCGTGCCGCAATGGCACACGTAGAACCCGATGCGTGGTGTTCCGTTGGTGGGCGTCGCGTCAGGCATGGGCCGCTTTCCCTCCTTCCTGGACCGCCGGCACCCGGGCGGGCGGGACGAACATTCGTTGCAGGCCAAGCGCGGTGTCCGATAACCCGAACGCCTGGCCGATCATCTGGGTCAGGTACATGACCGGAAGTCCTAAATCGTCATGGAACTTCCGGCGCATTTCTCCCTGGTAGCATTCGAGGTTGAACTGGCAGAGAGGACACACCGTGACGATGGCGTCCGCCTTGCGGCGCTTCGCCTCGTTCAGAAGGATCCGGTTGAGGCGGAGGCCAACCTCCGGGATCGTGCCGTTGAGGGTGCCCCCGCAGCATCGGGTCTTCAAGGGCCAATCCACCGGTGTCGCGCCCAGCGCGGTCACCAGGCGGTCCATCGTCGTTGGGTTGTGGACGGTATCGAAAGCCGCAAAGGGCCGGACGACTTGACACCCGTAGTAACAGGCAACTTTCATTCCCTTGAGCGGCTGTGTGACGCGCCTGGCAATCCGGTCCGTCCCGACATCGTTCACCAGGACGTCCAGGGGGTGGCGAACCTGGACGCGGCCCTCGTAGGAAAGATGGATAGCCTGCAGGCCGGCAGTGACTTTTTGCTTGAGGTCGGCGTGCTCGGCGAGGTAGCGCTGCGTCTTGAGGAGGACGAGATAGCACGCCGCGCAGGGCGCGAGGATCTGGGCGGGTTTCCCGTTGGCGCCGCCCGGCGCGTTTTCGGCCAGGGCCAGATTCCGGGCGGCCAGGGCAAACGCCTGGACTTCGTCCACGGCCATGTACGCCGTGGCGCCGCAGCAGTTCCAGTCGTCGATCTCCTCGACCGGGACCTCGAGCGCGCGGAGGACGGCGAGCAGGGATTCCTCGTAGGAGCGGCCGCTGCTCTTCAGGGAACAGCCGGGAAAGTACTGGTAGCGCATCACCGTCCTCCTTCCGGCTGCTTGGCGGCGCGCAGGAGTGTTCCGATATCACCCGGGCGCTTCATGCGTTCCTCACGCAGCGAGAGCCGGCCCGTGCGCCAGAGCCGGAACGCCAGCATGGTGTTTTTCAGCATGCCGAACGGGTTGGTCTTCAGGAAGAACTTGACCATGAGGGGGCCTTCGCTGTTCCGGCCCGTCTTCTCCACACCGCGGAAAAATTCTCGGGCGAGCACGGGGGCTGGGAAGCGCTTGGGGTACATGCCTTGCGCCATGGCCTCTTGCTTCAGGGCGTACATGACATCGGTGATCTTGATCTCGCGCGGACATTCACACGTGCAGGAGTAGCAGGAGGCGCAGAGCCAGATGGTGACACTGTTCAGGACCTCTTGCCGGAAGCCTTCCCGCACCATGGCGATGATCCGGCGGGGCGTGAAATCCATGTAGTGGCTGACGGGACAGGTACCGCTGCAGGTGCCGCACTGGATGCAGCTGAACATCTTCTCGCCATACGCGAGCGTGGCGATTCGATCGCTGAAGGTGGGGTCCAGCTCGGATTCGTACTTGATGTTGCGTCGAAGGTCTGCGGGTTGGCGAACGAGGGGAGAGGATGCCGGTGGTCGCGGGGGTGCGGGGTCACGCTGCATGGCGCTCAGCCTCCTCCTTGAATGGTCACCACACGGGATCGGTCACACAGATCGTACACCTCGAGATAGGTACGCGGTTGTCCGCCAGGAAGAGGGCCGACGGCTCAACTCCCCGACTCCACACGGCGTTTTCGGCGGGTTGCGGACACCCAAAACAGAACGCGGATCAATCCTGTTGCCAGGGTGAAACGCAGTCTACGCCGTCCGGACGCCAGGTCAAGGGGTGATGGAGGTTTGTCTGCGCGGCCATGCATTGGGTGGGTGGGAAGGGAACATCCACGACAAGCCCGGATCGGTGGACAGTTTGTCAGTCGGGATCTGGAGGTCAATCCCTAGTGGGCCGCCCGCGCCGGGCGGTCGCAGAGGTAGGTGTACCACGCCTCCATCCCCTGGCCCGTCTTGGCGGAGACCTCGAAAATGGTCGCGTCGGGCGCGACCCGGCGGATGTTGCGGAGCGCCGTCTCCCGATCGAATCCCACGGCGGCGGCGAGGTCCATCTTGTTGACCACCACCACCTGGGCGCTCTGGAACATGACCGGGTACTTCAGGGGCTTGTCTTCGCCTTCGGTGACGGACAGCAGCACCACGCGGGCGCGCTCGCCCAGGTCGTAGACGGCGGGGCAGACGAGATTGCCCACGTTCTCGATGACCAGAACGTCGAGGGCGCTCAGGTCCAGGCGCTCCAGGGCGCGGGCGACCATCTCGGCGTCGAGATGGCAAACGCTGCCCGTGGTGATCTGGATCGCGGGAATGCCATGCCCGCGGAGGCGGACGGCGTCATTGTCCGTGGCCAAATCCCCCACGATGACGCCGAGGCGGAGGCGCGTCCCCAGATCGGCGGCCGTCCGTTCGAGGAAGGCGGTCTTGCCCGCGCCGGGCGACGCCAGGACGTTCAGGACGAACAGCCCCTTCGCCTGGAAGTAGCCCCGATTGCGTTCGGCCAGGCGATCGTTCTTCTGCAAGATTCCCTGCTCGACCTGGAGCGTCCGGTGCTCGTCGTGGGCATGCGGGTGCCCGTGGTCGTGCGCATGGTCATGATCGTGCCCGTGCGGATGCGGGTGCGGATGGCTGTGGTCATGGGGGTGCTGGTGCTCGTCGGAATGGCTGGGGCCGGCTGCGCCCACTCGCGCACCATCGATGGCCACGTCGCCGGGGAGTCCGCACCCACAATCCTTACACATCTCAGGATACCTCCAGGCTGGTCAACTGCAACTCACGGCCGCGGCGGATATCTGTGCTGGGCCGGGCGCATCGCGGGCACTCGCAGACGAGATCCGCCGGCGTGAATTCCTGGGCACACGCGGGACAGAAGCACATGACGGGGATGCGCTCGATGTCGAGCGTGGCCCCCTCGGCCATCGTCCCCTTGGCGACGATCTCGAAGGCAAACTCCAGCGTCTCCGGGACGGCGCCCGAGAGGGCGCCGACCTTCATCGCCACTCGATGAATCCGCTGGGCGCCCGCCTCGCGCGCCTGCCGGGTTGCGATGATGACCGTATCCTGCATCAGACTGACTTCATGCACCTCGTGTCCCCTCTGATCGGCAGAGCCCACCAACACTCTGCCATAGCAAGCCACGATCGGCAAGGTGGGACGCCCGATTGGAGAATGCGTTGATCCGGCCAACCGCGAGCCTTCGCGGGAACCGATCAGTTGTCGTCCGTCGCGTCGCGCCGCACTTTTTCCTGGGCGGCCTTGCGGAGGGCGAGGCTGAACCAGTCGTTAGCGGGCTTTGCCGTGGCACGCGGGGCCCGCGGCGCTGCGGGGCTGGGGCGTCGGCCGGCGTCGGCCGGCGCGCCCTGGGAGGTGCGGGTGGCGTCGGGGTCGGGCTGGCGCTTCATGGAAAGGCCGATTCGCTTCCGCGCCAGGTCGACTTCCAAAACGGTAACCTGGACCCGCTGATGGACCTTGACCACGTCCGCGGGCTCCTTCACGAAGCGGTCGGCGAGCTGGCTGACATGCACCAGGCCGTCCTGATGGACACCGATGTCCACGAAGGCCCCGAAGGCGGTGACGTTGGTGACGATGCCCGGCAGCGTCATGCCGGGTTGGAGGTCTTCCAGTCTGGTCACGCCCTCGGCGAAGGCAAAGGATTCGAACTGCGCGCGCGGGTCGCGGCCGGGCTTGGCGAGTTCATCGAGAATGTCCTGCAATGTCGGCAGGCCGACCGTATCGGTGAGGTACCGCTCCAGCCGAATCTGGGCACGGAGGTCCGGACGGGCCATGAGGTCCTGCACCGTGCAGCCGAGGTCGGCGGCCATCCTCTCCACCACGCCGTAGCTCTCCGGGTGTACCGCGCTGGCGTCGAGGGGGTTTTCCCCGTCGCGGATGCGCAGGAATCCTGCCGCTTGCTCGAACGCCTTCGGGCCCAGACGTTTCACCTTGAGCAGGTCCCGGCGTGACGTGAACGGGCCTTGCTCGTTCCGGTGGAGGACGATGTTGGCCGCGGTCACGCCGTTCAGACCAGAGACATAGCTCAGGAGCTGCTTGCTGGCGGTGTTGACCTCGACCCCCACGGCGTTCACGCAGCTCCCGACCACCTCGTCGAGCGAGCGCTTGAGGGCTTTCTGGTCCACATCGTGCTGGTACTGGCCCACCCCAATGGATTTGGGATCGATCTTCACCAGCTCCGCCAGCGGGTCCATCAGGCGCCGCCCGATGGACACGGCGCCCCGCACGGTGATGTCCTGATCCGGGAACTCGTCTCGCGCGGCCTCGGAGGCGGAGTAGACGGACGCGCCGCTCTCGTTCACGACCACCACGGAGATCGCAGGGGGCAGGTCCAGCGCGCGGACGAAGGCTTCCGTTTCGCGGCTCGCCGTGCCGTTGCCGATCGCCACGGCGTCGATCTGAAAGCGACTGCAGAGCGCCAGGACAGTCTGCCGGGCGACGTCGCGCTGCCGGTCGGATTGCTCGATGAAGATGACGTCGTGGTGGAGGAGCTTCCCTTGCCGGTCCAGGCACACGATCTTGCATCCGGTCCGGAAACCAGGGTCGATGCCCAGGACGGTCTTTCCACCGAGGGGCGGGGAGAGGAGCAACTCGCGCAAATTGGCGGCGAAGACACGGATCGCTTCCGCATCCGCACGCTGCTTGGCTTCCAGCCGTGCCTCGGTCTCGATCGAGGGTTCGAGCAGGCGCCGGTACCCGTCCTCAATGGCGAGACGGACCTGCTCGGCGGCCGGACTGGCGTTCTTGAGGAACATGCCGTTCAGCAGCACGATGGCCTCGTCTTCGGGCGGCATCAATCGGCTGGTGAGCATACCTTCCGTTTCGCCCCGACGGATCGCCAGGATCCGGTGCGACGGCGCCTTGGCGGCAGGCTCCTCCCACTCGTAGTAGTCCTTGAACTTGGCGCCGTCGACTTCTTTGCCGGGGACGACCTTCGAGCGCAGGACGCCCTTGGTGGTGAAA
>Ga0316616_100001217_pt1 | contig 10164 bp, 9 predicted proteins | sample OWC_Aug_M1_C1_D1_FD_207660 | JGI IMG/M metagenome (GOLD analysis project Ga0316616, IMG submission 207660) | Wetland soil microbial communities from Old Woman Creek delta, Ohio, United States - OWC_Aug_M1_C1_D1_B | ecosystem: Environmental > Terrestrial > Soil > Wetlands | place: USA: Ohio...
GCGTTAAATATGGCTGATTAACTTTGAGAGACTCAAGCGTGGGAACCGCTGTAACTATCAGTAGAACACTAAGAAACCATACTAAAGTTTTTTTTTTCATCATCCCGCTTCCTCTCTTATAAGGGATAAGATGAATAATTGTTTTCCCTCTACGGTTTTTTCTTCGCCAGCAGCTAACCATTTCCTTTTCATTTGCTTTCCCCCGTTCCAGCATTTTATAACAATGTTCTCCTATAAATAGGTTACAACCAACAATGAATAAAAATATATGCACTAATATACAAATTCAGAGCAAAATATGCTATCTTCTATAGGTATACTAAAAAATAGGGGATAAAGTGCCTGAAATTCAAGATCACACAGAAATATGCTATATATTGCTATATTTGGAGCTAAAATAGCATATATATAGCATTCTTCCGACAAGGTAGTAAAATAACCAATTGGTAAGGTATCTCTTGATATGTCTATTTATTATCAACGTACTATTAGAAAATATAACTGTTCCTCCATAAGTTCTATATACTCTATCAAGGATGGATTCAATAGGAAAAGACAGTGGATAATAAATTATTAAAGAGAAAACTACTTCGTATAGCTGGAATTTGTACAATCATCATTTTGCTTGTGTATCTTAATTTATTTGTGATACTTCCTTCCATTATTATGGGTGGCCCAACATCTCTTTTCTTTATTGCCAACTATGATACAAAGAATCACACAATAGCAATCAAAGTAGTTGATTCTACCAATAAAACAGTGTTATCTCAATCCTATAATATACAACCTGATTCGACCATTCAATATGCGAGAGGATTTGGATGGTATCCAACAGTAACATGGACTCCATATACCTGGTCCGAAGGAAAATATACATTCATTGCTGTCCTTGATGGAAACATTACTGCTTCGCATACAACAAATGTTCAGATTACTCAGACAATATGGATAGAAATAGGATTCACGGGTAATCCTCTTGAGATAGGGGAAGCATGGGTATAATGCTTTAAGATTCACCTATCATTTTGTTGTGATATTCCCTGATAATGGTAATTATAATTAAAAGTGCAGGGGAAGGGATTTGAATCTCAGTTTGCTGGCACGATAAGGTTTAACATTTATTCATAGAGAGTATGCCTGGAAATAATCAGCGTTTCCAAAAAGGTAAAAACCACACCCACTTGCTCCATGAGGATAATGGTAATAGCTAAGACCAATTAATCCTGTAAAATTATCGATATAAAAGTCCAGGGGAAGTTCTTTTTTATTGTAGATTGTCCCAGAGCTTACATCCTTAATGAAGAGGCAATACCCGTGAAATTGCATATCATCCTGATTTGTTACGAGGAGATTTGCTTTGTAAAACAATCCACGGAAAGAATAGTTTGTTTCATACGCTATATGATGCCATGATGAATTTATTACACCCATGTATAGGACGAAGCCAAAGCCAAATATCCTATATCCTTTGTGTAATATACCCACAGGATTATTGATATCACGAAGTTGTGTTGCTCTAGGTTGATTTTGATTTTTTTGTATTTCTATTGTATCCTTATTACAAAGATCTGATGGTAGTAGCACTCCAAATACTAAAAAAAGGACTGCAATCGCCAAACCTTTGTAGGTTTTTTTCATCGGTTTCCTACCCTTATGGAAATAAAGAATCCTTGGATATTTAAACCTATGGAAGCGTATCCACATCCACACTTGAAAGAATTAAGATAATTCTCAATTCATTACTCCTCGACCAAACTAATGTATCATGAGTAGGATACCGACTTTTTAAAATCCTGATAATCAACAATCCTTTAACTCATCCCAGGGATGTCATAAGGTTCTTGTGCGGGATGCCAATCAAATTGAAATCCGACCTTCAGGATTACCCCCGGAATCATATAGGGTAACGATCGTGGTCCATCCCAGTAATTCCCATCCCACACGTTTCGACGAACGGGAAGACGATGCTTCAGTGCAAACCCCTTGATTTTATCAAGCAACCGTTGATACGATATCGCGCTCTTATTGTTCTCCATAAAATTATTCTGAAGGATCTTATCAGCAGAAGTGACGAAGGTCCACACACCGTATCCATTCTTGGAAATATTGTTGCGATACACAACCGTGTTATAGGACATTAAGACCCAGATGCCGAAGAAGAAACATTCGGAGATAGTATTCCATGAGACATTCGTGTTCATTGCTGCTCCCAGGATAATCCCTCCCTCAGCATGAGAAACAAAATTCCCTTGGATCGTGTTATTCCATCCACTCAAAGCAAAGATCCCTCCGCTATTGTTTATGATACGATTATTGGTGATGGTATTATGCCCAATCGTTGTGGGTATGGCGGTCGTGAGATTTTCATAGTGCACCTCGATACCATTGAAATTGTCTGCGATGATATTATCACGAATATTGTTGTTATTTGAGGTCAGATAAATTCCTGAGTTATTTCCATTCCGAATCGTGAACTCCCTAATCGTCACATCATCGGCAGTGAGGTTCACAACGTTCCTGAGGTTTGCTCCATCAATGACGGTTGTTTCTTTCTCCTCACCCACTAATGATAATGAGACATCAACCACAATGTTTTCCATATACGGTGAGGAGTCATCAAACACAAACACCGTGTCCCCATCACTCGCATTATCAATCGCATCCTGGATTTTCGTATAGTTATTCGGACCTGAACCACCAACATACAAGAGATTCCCCATTGTCAAGGGATGAGATGTCTTCTTCGATACTGCTGTTGCGGTAACAGGTATAATAGCGCTTACTACCATCAGCATACAAACAAGAACACAAAATATTCCTTTCTTCATAATCTTTCATTCCCCCTTTACAATTTTATAACATGGTTCTCTTTTAAAAACATATCCTTAGACTAGCATGTTTTTGTGCGAATCAAATGATTATAAAAAAAAAAGAGTTAGGTTGCTATGGTGAACAACCCAAATGCAAAATTCGTATTCAAAATACCGATTTTGTCTGTAGTAACTGTTATCTTTTCGCCCTGTGTGTAGGTATTAAATGAAAACGGTGAAAATGTAATGCACCGAAGTTTCACTGCGTTAAATGTAGTTATGGGACCTTGAGTGTTTAGTTGTTCGATCTTCCCAATAAGTATCCCTTTATTCAGAGTATATGTTTCTATCTCGAGGTATGGTGCATTTGTTCCTTGTTCTTTTGTACGGCAGTAGGCATTTGGAATACCTGCGCCACCCCAATATTGTTCATCCTTTAAGATCCATCCATAGTTGGTTATGTCTCCTGAGGCGAAACCATTTACATCATTAGTCACGTTCCAGGTGATCCAATTTCCGGGATTGTTTGGACATATCGCTACTGATGAAGATTCTGATGAGTAAGGTGGTGCAATATCCGCGTATATTGTTTCTTCGTTCCAATCGCCTTCAAATCGGTATGCATTATAAGAACGACCTGATGGATTTGCATCGCTGTAATCATAGTAGAAGATATTCAGTTTAGCTGATTTGATGAGATCATCTGGTGTCAGGTTAGTCAGGTCGAATTTTATGACTATCTGAGCAAACCAAAAATCACCACTTCCGCCATTTCGGAGATTCATTACCGGAAGGTCTCCGTTGATTTCGTTTATGGAATTCAGGTATGAATCATCGGTTGGTGTATAAGTTTGTATCCCCAGCCTACCTATATTATCGGTTGTACGAGATTGTTGTATCATTGCAGTTGCGCTTGTGGAGATAAACAGAAGTATTACACAACCAATAATGCTTTGTTTCAAAATATTTTTTTTCATGAATTTTTCCTCCAATTATATGTTTTTATAACGTCCATTGGACATTTAAATGTTTCGAAAAGATAAAATTCGTAAAAGAAAGATGAAAATCGATTATTCTTATTTAAAAACATTTCCTTGGAACCCATGATTTTTGTGCAAACAGAAATGACTATTCCTCAGACATCATTCGACAATTTCAGACAGTCATATTAAACGAGTATCCTACACAAAGCAAAGATATATCGATATCCCACGAAACCAGAGTAACCATTCGAGATTATGAGTTTCTCCCCAGATGTGTATGGAATCCACGAAAATGGACTGAAGGTTATAACTCGGGTATTTACAGTTTCAAAAGATATCTTGTTCCCCTCTGTGATAAGATTTGTTATTCTCCCAAAAATGATTGCTTTTTTATAGGCTTCAATTGTAATCTCCTGGATGAAACCATCTTGATAATTGTCATCATCTATTACGAATAATTTAACTTTGTAGATTCCTGATGAAGAATAATTATGGGTTACGATTTCTCCTGATGTCCCTGTTTGGTCACCAAAATCCCAAATCCATGTAGTAATATACCCATCAGGGTCATAGGAAGATGATGCATCAAAATTTACTGACAAGTCATCATTTGTAAAAGTAAAGTTTGCGACTGGTGGTTTATCCACCCACCCATAAGGTTCCATGAACGGATACCGGTCTTGATTACTTCCATCCGGGATGTTGTATGGTGTATCTCCTATGCCATCGCCATCGCTGTCTGTACCGTTGTAGTCTGACCAGTAGTTGCCACCAGAGGGATATCCATTATCCCAGTTGTTACTGCAGTAATCTTGAGCATTTTGAGTGTTATTCATGATATTGTTATGATAAAGACGATTGTTGCTGGAATAGTTTATGACGATACCATAGTTGTTGTTTGATGCAGTGTTGCCTGTGACAGTATTGTTGTTAGAAATGCCTAGGGTAAAACCATAGTTGTTATTCGAGTTTGCAGTGTTGCCCATGAGCGTGTTGTTGCTTGACTCAGTTAGGAGGATACCATAGTTGTTGTTTGATGCAGTGTTGCCTGTGACGATGTTGTTCCTGGAAGTGTCTAGGGTGATGCCAATGCCGTTGTTTGATGCGTTGTTGTCAGTGACAGTATTGTTGCTGGAATCAGTTAGGATGATACCATAACTGCTGTCCGATGCGGTATTGCCTATGATTGTGTTGTTGCTGGAAGACTCAAGGTAGATACCAAAAAAACTGTTCTGTACAGTGAAACCAGAAATCATCACCCTATCTGACGAAACATCAACAACATAGATTCCCCATCCCCCATCAATAACCGTAGTATCCCTGTTCTCTCCAATCAAATCTATGGTTTTATTTATAGCAAGAACCTCATAATATGTTCCACTGTATACATACACCGTGTCACCAGGATTTGCATCATCTATCGCATTTTGAATAGATGTGTAATTCCCTGGTCCACTCCCACCGACATACAACCAAGTCCCTCTTGATGTTGGTAGTGGTTTCTCGGTGTTCTGTGCTATTGCAGGTGTTATGGTAACGCCAAGGAACAAGAGAATGATTCCTATCGCCAAACATTTCCTTATCATTTAAAATCACCTCGTTCCTGGACCAAATCCTGCAAAACGACAATCAAGACTATAACCAATGGACCAAGGAATGTATGAAAGTGCTAGAAACAGATTGAATATATTAGTAGGAACTCCAATAATAATATCAATTAATCCTAATACGATGAACGGAGAATAAAATAAAACCATCAAAACGAAACAGATAACTGGGAACCTCCACTCAGATGCACTTTCATTTTCGCAATCACACTCAGAGTTTTGTAACTGAGAGATTTCATTACTAAGTGTCACATCCTTATCAATAACACCATTTATTCTCCCTTGTATAATGGGATTAAGTAATTGATATTGTTGAACCATCGAATGTATCCTTGACTTACTAACAACTTTTGACAGAATCGAACCAATGAAATACATCTGTCTGATTTGTTGTTTTGTTATAACAGGTATCTCTGACGTTGGGAATGTCCCTCTGTTTATCTGGGATTTGAGGATGATTCGTTGTATCTCCTTGTTGTTTGCAATATCAACGATGGTCTGGAATAACAACTCTCTCTGATTGATTCTCTCTTTGATGGTGTTCTGTTGTGATGTCTGGACTGATTGGTAGCCCACCACATTACTCAACGAACCCATTACAAGAAGAACCACAGCCAGGATACTTACTCCAATCAGAGGTTTCTTATCCATACTTTCCTACCCCTTTATCAGTATTTTATAAGGATGTCCTCCTATAAAAACAATATCCTTTGAAGTGGAAGCATTGACACGATTTTAACAAAGGTTTTTTTGTGCGAAAATAAAGAAAAAAGAAAAAAAGAGGAGGATTTCTTAGTATCCGCGGTGATAGTTTCTGAAACGAAATATTTTCCCATAGATTTTAATAAAATATGATTGTTTTCGATTAAATATAACAATTGGTATAAACAAATCCGAGGCTATTTAAATCCCCTACCCAGGTTCTATTCAATTCCTTCTTTAAGTTGATATAATATACGTCCCATCTAAAGTGAAATTAAATTATAAAACACATATATACACAAATTGACCAACATTTATTTTTACTGATATATATCGCATATATATCCAAATCACTAGTTTTTTAGGAAAAATGAAAAATTCAAAATATTAAAAATATCAGTTTTGACCGAATATATATCGAATATATATGTGCATTTGAAATGTATATATATGTAGAAAAATTTTCTAAGAAATTTTTTAGCAATATACAACCTTCAATTGGTCATTTCCATTGTCAATAGATATACAGTCCTAAGGACACACTATGATGATGTTTCCATAGAATCTTGAATCGCGGTATTCAGCCATTGTTTTAATGCACGGTGGCACTCTTCTCAGGGGGTGATCATATCAAAAGGTAGCGGGACACAGTCCATGGTCAAATCATTATTATCCACGAGTTCACAATCTAAATTAACACAATGCATCCGTTCACTTGTTCGACCACACTTTTGACATACCTGGGTCCAATAATGAAGGTTAAACTGATCCTGCGGCTCATATAGATAGTCCGCCACAGGACCATGAATGATTTCCCCAGGATCCAACGGCAAAGGCTTTCATTTAGCATGCATCCAAAGGAGTCTTGTTCCGTCTTTCTTGTCAAGGATGACCTCTCTGTTGAACATGTATGGCAACATCTCGGATAGGGCTTCGAACTGTTCGAATATGAGAAATTTGAAGTCGAACAAATAAAATGTCATGCTAATCACACTCCTTATTGAATATCAAAAAAAAGAGATTAGGATAATAGCTGTATTCCATGTTCGATGTTCTCCTTGTATTTCCGAATCTCTGCTTTTGGCTTCCCTGTGGCAACCATCCTGTCCAAAATCAATTGGCTTCCTTCTCTGAATTTTCGTATGCTCTCGGCTTTATCAACGTATTCTTTCTCGATTTTCCTCTGCCATTCGAGTTCCCTCTGATCGATGATGGCTTTGTTGCGGTGGTCTATCTCTGCTTTGAGCTTCCCGATTTCCCCCAAGAGCATTTGGATTATTTGAAAGTGGTCTTCGTTCGCTTTCTGGATTAAATCGAGCTTCTGTTCTTTGCCTTCAAGTTTCGCTTCGTTCTTATTCAATCGTTGATTTACTTGTTCAAGCTCTGTCGTGGGAAGTACTTCGATGGACAACGAAAGTTCAGCTTCTGCCTTAAGAAAATCTTGGGCAAGATTATCAGTATTGTCTCCATGATGACCATAAATCGTTTCGAGTGCATTCAGACCTTTGGTGTGTCCTACAATCGCTTCGGCAACGAGATGAGAAACGGCACGACTTGCTTGTGTGTAGGCATATTTCCTTAGTGTATGGTCGTGTAACAGTCGGATGCCTGTTAGTTTGTCCTTTTCACCCAACCCTGCATCATCCAAGGCATTCCAGTATCGGTAGTAGATAGATGACTTTGTGATTGGTAAGAGCAAACCTTCACGCTTGGCGTTTCTCTGTTTGCAGTAATCTTCGAATGTGATGTCTTCTTTCATTATGGTGTTTTGCAGGAGAGAGTTCTTTCGTTTCGTTTCTCTCTTCTTGGTCGGAAGGAGCCTGTACTTGACCTTGTTGAATTCCATCAGATATGCATCCCTGTTTTTCATCCATTCTTGGATGACAATGACAGCTTCTTTCGTCAGGAAACCATAAAGCCATCTGCGTATCTTGTGGCAATAGTAGAACACCCTCACAGGAGTCTTGGTGAAATCGATGTTCTTGATTTCCACCCCTTGAACGTCTTCCAATCGCATCCCTGTTGAAATCTGGGTAAACAAAACTGCTCGTCCCAACAGGTCAAGGTGGTTGACAATCATCCTGATTTCATTTTTTGTGGGAATTCTATCTCTTGTCAACGCCTGACCAGTGACTTTCATCCTTTTCCAAAATGGCCGTCCTAGGTCGATATGGTTCTCAAGCAGGTAGGAACGGATCGCTCCTGATTTGCATTGGATTGATTTGGGAGCTACACCTGTGCTTCTCATATGGGCAATATAACGGGAGACATCGAGCTTGTATTTTTCGAGAGCTTCGTCACGTTTTGTGAGTGTTCTTGCCTTCTTGTAGAGGTCAAAATATTTGTCTGGATCTACATTGTGAAACGCAAAATATTGCGTCAAAGAAGTTCTGTAGCCGACAATGGTCGCCTTCGATTGCTGCATTTCCAAAAATTCATTGATAGATACCATTTTTCATTCCACTTCCTGTGGCACGGCACTATCAAGTCTGTATTGTCTTCCTATTTTTTAAGTTTATCAAACCTGTCGTTACGCACATTCGGAAAAACCACTAAAAATATTTATGAACCATACACGTCCCCTTTCCTTATTGAATAAGAAAGTATCAACTCGTACTATTTCTTTTTTCCATTGGCCATTTTAATGAGTCTTATTTTTTATTAGAAAATGCAAATATTCTTTCACTTTTTACTTCAATTTTATAACGAATTTTAGTATAAATTTATATATGTGATATGCATAAGCTTATCAAATGGAGGAATAAGTTATGAAAAAAACAATAATTTGTAGTCTGATAAGTATGCTTCTTCTCCTTGGAGCCATCCCAATATCTTCAAACGACCAAACCAGTGAAGATAACATCACGATATTAGAGAATAATAACATTATACACAATAGTTTTTTTGATGTGACGCTCGCTGCAACAGAGTATACCATCTATACCCCTGCATCAGGTTTTTCAGAAATCTCTATGACAGATTATGGAAATTTACTACAATCCAGTCAGCCCATGCTTCCAACAAAGACCTTCTTCATCGGTCTTCCTCCAGGATGTGTTGCTCAATCAATCGAGTTGATCACCATAAAAACCACGGAACTCCCAGGATCATATCAAATTCAGTTGGCTCCATCACTCAGTAATGGTGAAAAAACATCTGAAGAAGAAAACAAAAACATCGATTCCTCAGTGTCACCATATCCCCCTGCGATATACGAATATCTCGGGATGAGCCACATGAGAAAATATTCACTAGCACTAATCCGCTTCTCACCAATGACCTATGACCTAAGCACCGGGACTCTTTTCCTCCATGAACGAATCACTCTTCGAATCCACTACGCTGTTTCTGAAAAACTCTCTGATACCCAACTTTCAGACACTGCGTTTGACCATCTCGCTGCAAAGATAATCCATAACTACGAAAATATCGTTCATTATTATCACACATCAGAAACACCCAAACAGACCTATGATTACGTTATCATTACCACAACTTCCCTTGTCACAACATTAACTGGTTTTCTCAATTGGAAAACCACCACCGGTTTTACTGTAAACATCGTCACATTAACCTGGATTCTGGCAAACTACCCTGCCTCCGATACCCAAAAAAGCATACGAGATTTTTTAATAGCAAATTATGCTGCTTGGGGAATTAAATACGTCCTGATAGTCGGCACTCACACATCAATACCAATGAGAATTTGCTACCCTGATCCCTCAAATCATGCACCGGACGGCACCCATGACATCCCAACCGATTACTACTATGCAGATCTCACAGGGAACTGGGATTCCGATGGAGATAGCTTCTATGGTGAACGAGGACAGGATGCTGTGGATTTCACCCCGGAAGTATTCGTAGGGCGGATCCCAACCGATGGATCTTCTGCAGTCCTTAGCATAGCTAATAAGATACAACAATTTGAACAGACCGCTTACACCGGTTGGAAGAAAAATGCGATGCTGCTTGGAGCTGTATATCAATATGCAAACGAGGATAATGGCGGTAATCCACGATGGGATGGAGCCGAAATTATGGAGAAATGCAAAAACAACC
>Ga0316616_100001218_pt1 | contig 10164 bp, 7 predicted proteins | sample OWC_Aug_M1_C1_D1_FD_207660 | JGI IMG/M metagenome (GOLD analysis project Ga0316616, IMG submission 207660) | Wetland soil microbial communities from Old Woman Creek delta, Ohio, United States - OWC_Aug_M1_C1_D1_B | ecosystem: Environmental > Terrestrial > Soil > Wetlands | place: USA: Ohio...
AGCATTGAATGCATTATCACCATCTCGCCGACTCTGTTTATCAGCTGATCAAGCTTTTCCAGGTCTACCCTTATAGTGGAGGATACGGAATTTGTGAATTGCTCGATCTTTCTGATATTTTGTTTGCAGACTATCTTTTTTATATCTTCCGGCGTTGCCTTATTCTGTTCAATAAGTATGTCGCCTATCCTTTTTTGACTCCTCAGCGCTTCGGCAATGTCTTCACCCTTTGCGGTCCCTTCATCCACAAGCATCTGTCCGAGGGGAGGGGCCTCTTTTTCGTTCTCCATTGCAGGTAAAATCTTCAGTTGGCTTCCACTGCCTGCTGATTCGAAAATCTTACTGATCTCTTCTAATTTCATGTCTGTCTTTATCAACAGGTCCCACCTGAGGTAGAGTTCGTCCAGATCGATCTCCGATAGTGTCGGTATGTCATCGGTGTAGGCTTTTATGCTGACGATCTCTCCGATGTCTGCTAGACTTGCCAACATCTTGACGGGGTCTATACCGCATGTGAGAAGGGACCGGTCAGGGACAAAGATTATCTTGAACTGCCTGGTTGTAAACCTATTCTTCAAATTATCAAATCTCTTAACAAGGGCCTCATCCGCCAACGGTTCGGCATTTCCATCTGATAGAATACCCGATACCATCTCCCTGATCCTGTCAGCGGCGGCAAGCAGTGCCGAGATCAACTCTTTATCAACAGGGAGCTTTTCCTTGCGTAAAAGATCGAGTATCTCTTCTACGTCGTGCGTAAAACTTGAGATATTGGTCAAACCTATTGACGCGCTTGATCCTTTAATTGTGTGCGCGGCCCTGAAGACGGCGTCTAACAGTCCCTTTTCAGCTGGATTTTTTTCGAGCCGCAGGAGGCCGTCCTCAATCTCCGAGACCAGTTCTGCTGCTTCATCACTGAAGGTCCTGTATAATTGCTGCTGTTCATTCATCTTTCATTCATCTTTGGAAGGCCCTGAGTTCAAAGCTCAATACCCATGGATTTCAGGAGTCTTTTGACTGTATCTGACTTTCTGAGGATAAGTTCGCGGCCGTTTTTTAAAGATTCTTTTTGTGCTGCGATAAGCATCTGGATTGCCGCTATGTCGATTTTTGTCACCTCTGCTGTGTCAACCAGTACCACACCATCCTTTGAAAATGAATCCTTCAGGCTGGTCATACATTCTGAAAGATGGCCTATTGTACAGTCACCCTTTAACGTAATTATTCCGAACATTTTCATCCTCCTTACAAGTATGGTCGTGTATAGATTATTCTTACCTGCTTAATCTGCGAATATATCTGCACATAAGATGCCATGCTATAATTTGTTTGCCATTAGAAAGTAACTAGCTGAAATATAAAGCTAATATGGGAAAGTAGAAAATATTAATGGATGCGACATCTATAAAGGCAGTTCAGAAGAAAGATGATAAAAACCTTGTATAACAGATGGTCAGCAAACAGGTGACCTACCGAAGCCGCAAAAAATGTCGCATCCTTTTATTCGGGAGAAAAGTAGACCTTATTCAGCCCGGTTTAACCGCTTGTTGAGGGCCTGGCGCGTCAGACCAAGAAGAGATGCAGCGATCCCCTGATTGTTTTTTGAAAGCCTCATCGCCTCTGATATCAGAAAGTCCTCGGCTTCTTTAAGCGTAGGAAACTTGCCAAAAATCCCTGTTAGGAGGTCTGCTGTCCGGGCGCCTGAAGAAAAATCAGGTACATTTATTGCACTGTCATATCGTATAACTTCCTTAAAGCTGTCCATCGATACAATTCCGGACCTGTGTCTGGCCACTGCGTCAAAGACCATGGAGCGGAGTTCCCTTATATTCCCCGGGAACTGGTAGGTTGTCAGAAGGGTTATCAGTTCACGCGGGTATGAAGGTCTGGTTTTTCCTAATGAAATTGCAGCCTCTTCAAAAAAATGATTAAGGAGCAGCTCAATATCTTCAGTCCTCTCCCTGAGCGGGGGGATATTGATCTGATGGCCTCGCAGCCTGTAGTAAAGGTCTTTGCGGAACCTGCCATCGCTGATCATTGCCTGAATGTCACGGTTGGTTGCTACCACAAAACGGGCATCGCTCTGCTTTGCTATGTCGGAGCCGAGTGGAAAGTATTTCCGTTCCTGCAATAGCCTGAGGAGTTTGACCTGAGATGTCTCCTTCAGGTCGGCTATCTCGTCAAGAAAAAGCGTTCCTCCGGAGGCCTGCAAAACAAGTCCGTCTCTTGCATCTTCAGCACCGGTATACGCGCCCTTCTTATGCCCGAAAAGTGTGTCCGAGAAAATGGTATCGTCGAGTCCTGCGATATTCACTGCCAGGAACGGTCCTTCACGTCCACTTAGTTCATGTATGGCCGCTGCAATCAACTCTTTTCCGACTCCGGTTTCGCCCGTGATGAGAACAGGCTGATGGGAAGAAGCGATGGCTTCAATATATTGAAAAAGAGACCGCATTTTCTTGCTGGCTGTGATTATCTGTGAAAAAACAGCTTCGTGCTCAAGCTGGTCTGTAAGCAGATATTGCTTGAGAGAAGAGACCTCTTTTTTCAGCGCCGACATCTCCAGCGCCTTCTTGACGCTGGTCAGGAATCTGTTCATATCCACCGGCTTGACAAGGTAATCAAAGGCCCCTGACCTCATGCAGTCGACCGCTGTATCCAGGTCGTCTGTTGCGGTCACGACAATGACCGGGACCTGAGGGAAACTGCTGTTGATTTCATTAAGCAGTTCATGGCCCGAAACATGCGGCATCGACAGGTCAATTACAATCAATGAAAAATCTTTCAGGGCAAGTAAAGGCATGACTTCGCGACTGTCTCCGACGGTGGTAAAATTATTGATACCGGCAGTGCGCAGGACAACGCTGGAGATGAGCAGGATCTGCGGTTCGTCATCCACAAGAAGTATTGGTAACAGCGGATAGATTGTCTGTTGCATTCTCTTTCCTCTCTCCGGAATTACTCTTCCCAGACAGGCAGACTGATGTTCACCGTAGTGCCTCTGCCTGGAGCGGATTTAAATTTCATTGAGCCGCAGTGGTCCTTTATAATCGAGTAGGAAATCGAAAGACCCAGGCCTGTGCCGCCCTGCTCAAGTCTTGTCGTAAAAAATGGTTCCATTATCCTGTTGAGAATTTCTTCTGACATACCGGTCCCTTCGTCTTTTACCTCAATTACCACGCAATTGTTTATTGTATCAAAACGTGTTGATATCTGAACCCCCCGCTTTCTGTCAGGCAGGGCCTGCAGGGCATTCATTATAAGATTCATGATCACCTGTTCCAGTTGCTGACCACTGCCTTTTACCTCGGGAAGACCTTCTTCAAGCGCAAGACCGAAATTATCCGTATATCTGCTTATCTGGTTGTTAAGCATGCCCGCAGCAGAGGTAATAACTTTCTTGATGCTGACCTGCCCGCCAAGGTCGGCCTTGTCCTGTCTGGCAAAATCTCTCAGGTTCTCCACTATGTTCTTGATCCTGTGAGAACCATAGTCTATGCCCGAGAGCAATTTGGGGATTATCTCCCTCATCTCTGAAAAAGGTATACCCCCGACCTGGAAATCACCGTTATCTCTGTAATACTCGGAAAGTACCTTTATTGCGTCCTGCCATGTCTCTGAAAGCAGCTGGACGTTAAACAGTATGAAATTATTCGGGTTATTGACCTCGTGGGCCACACCTGAAACAAGCGTGCCCAGAGAGGTCATTTTATTCGTCTGTATCAATTTGGACTGGATAAGCTGGGCCTCTTCCTGCAGGCGTATCTTTTCAGTGATGTCGCGAAATGAGCAGTACAGCACGTCGCTTTCCCTTAATCTTATTATTTTCCCCCGGACTGCGATAAAGGTTTTAGTGCCGTCTTTTCTAAGGCTTGAAGTCTGGTCGATTCGGATGTTCGAAGCAGAGGTCAGATCAGAAAAAAAATGCATGAACTTTTTCTGTTCGGACGGCTCTATCAACAGAGACAGGTCATTTCCTATAAACTCTTCTAAAGTATAGCCGTACAGAGCTGCCGCGGCCGGGTTGACGTCAATGATCTCGCCGGTTTCCGGTTTGAATAAAAAAAGCGCGTCCTCGTTCTGTTCGAAGATCTGACGAAATCTTTCTTCACTTTCAAAAAGCGCCTCTTCTGCTATTTTGCGCCAAGTGATGTCCCTGGCTACATGGACGATCTGTACGACGCGGCCGTTTTGGTCCTTTATCGGTGACGCAGATACCTCAACGTACATCTCCTGTCCGTTACTGCGGAAATGTACGTGCTCGGCCACCGAGTACTTCCCGGTCATTACCGTATCTGCAAGAGGACAGGAATGCCCGAAATTATCACAGGGAGCTGAAAGATTATGGGTGACACTGTGGCAGGTTTTCCCTATTACCTCTTCTTCCGTTACACCGAGTTCCTTCAGAAAGGTGCTGTTGACCCTTGCAATGCTGTAGTCCACGGCATCGATAATCGAGACAGCGTCATTCATACTGTTCAGGACCAGAGAAGAGAATTCGGAGCGCCTTAACGCTTCTTCGGTCTTTTGACGCTCGCTTAAATCTTCACTCAGGGTAATAATGCCGAGTGTCCGGTCTTTATCATCAATGACAGGTACAGAGATCAGATTGACAGGAAAAACATGTCCGTCTTTTCTGATGTTTACACTTTCCCTGTGCCACGCCTCAATAGGGTTTAGCTGCCCCAGGCTCAGTTTTTTCCATCTCTCGGAAGGCGCAAATAGTCTTGCCTCCCTGTTGATCAATTCATTGATCTCATAGCCATGCATCTTCGCCTCAGCAGGATTGGTATATATAATCTTCCCGTTTGTATCAGTAATAGTAAGCCCGATAGGCATGGATTCAACCGCTTCTTTCAACAACCATAGTTCAGCCTGAGAGATCTTCCGTTCAGTAATGTCACGTATTATCGTCTGAACGGCTTTCCTGCCCCTGTCTTCGATGACTCTGCCTGATATATCTACTGAAACAGCACTACCGTCTTTTCGCAACATTACAACGTCATCCAGCGCGCCGGAGCCCCTTGTGAAGCACTCCTTAAAAGCATCTTTTACCCTTATAAGTTCTTCTTCCGGATGAAACTGGAGAAAGTTCATCTGTAATAATTCTTCTTTTTTATAGCCGGACAATTCTTCGGCTTTTTTGTTCACATCCAGAAAATTGCCATCTGCGTCCATAATACAGATCGCGTCATCTGCATTATCTGTCAGCATGCGGTATTTTTTTTCGGATTCATGAAGTCTCTGAAATACATAAATAACTATCGGTCCGATAATCAGAGAGACAAATAAAGCGTCGATCGCGCCTATTATCAACAGATCAGTAGAAGTCCTTCCCCACCAAATGAGACCCATTATGGCATTCATAATACAGGTAAAGAATTCTGCCAAAACAGTAATCCATACGAGATGCCAGAGGTTTATTGATCTCAGCTTGTTTATAAACTGCTTCAGCATGCAGCCCTGCCCCTCCATGAAAACATTTTACTGTTATTCTTCCATTGCCTTAAACTAAAAACTGGTCCGCAAGAAAAATACGAATTCAGGCAGCTGTTCACTGTAAGGGTCAATAGTGGTCCTCTTCCGGGTGTATTTCATCGATCATGGTGGTATCGAATATCTCAAGGGTTGATATCTCACGCCGTATGTATCCCATGGACAGCATGGACCTGACAAATGTCATAGTTGATGATATATACCCACTGGTCAGCTTGGCGCAGTATTTGGGAGAAATCTTGAGCGCATTTAAGACCATTTCCTCCTCTGCAAAACCAGTAAACCGCGATATCGTTGCGGCAGCAGCCCGTTGATTGTTCCTTAGGACCGAGGTGGCCAGTTCATGCCGCAGGAGAAACCTCCTCAGAATGTCCTGTGAATGCGACAAAAACTGGCTGGAGGCTATGATACCGTAACTGGGATTACCAGGCCACAGAAGCGATGGAGGATAGAGCAACCTTCCCCCGGCATAATAGATGAGCGCAGCAGCAAGGGCAGGAGTTCCAAAGGCAGCATTGACCTCATCATGGATAACTGCTTCGGTCAACTGGTCTGACCATTGGAAGTTTATGACTGCAACCTCTTTTTCGAGATTGAATCTGCGAAGGCACTCAGAAAGGATCACGTCGTGTATAGATCCCTTTCCAGGGACACCAATCTTTCGTCCGCTAAACTGGGCAATTATAGCGCCCAGGTCCTCTGTTTCAGGGAAACCTCTGTACCCTGCTTTAGAGCTCATGACTGTGCCTTCAATGTGCCCGCCTGCGATGCACTTTATGTCTACCCCCCTGTCGATACCGATTATAGCAGGGGGCAATCCTGCATAGGCTATATCGAGTTCACCCTTTTCAAATGCATTTATGATTGCAGGGCCAGTGCCGAAAAGCCTCCATTCAACATCAACGCCAAGGTCCTCCTGCAGTTTTCCATCCGCCATCAGGATCATTGCGGTATGATAAAACGTAGAAAGGTGGCCTATTCTGAGCTTCATTGGAACTCTTCACCCCTATGCGAACCAGGGCATCTTTTACCTTTTCACCCTGCCTTTTGCAACAGGCTTCTTTGCCGTCGCCTTCTTTTTTCCCGGCGCGAGTTTTTTCACAGATTTGACAGCCGTCTTTTTTTGGACAGTCTTCTTTTTTGCAGGGACCGTTTTTTTCACGACCTTCTTTTTTGTTGCGGTCTTCTTTGCCGCAGTTTTCTTTTCAGGACCTTTTACTTTCTTGAACGGGAACGCCTTCTTGAGAGGTTTTCTGGTAGCTTTCTTTGCTACAGATTTGCTGACCGGCGCCTTTGCCTTGCTGGTCTTTACTGTTTTCTTCTGCGGGCTTTTATCGGCTTTTTTAGTAACAGGCTTTTTCTTTTCTTTTTTGACGGCCACCTTTGCAGAAGGGACAGTCTTTGTTGAGATCTTTTTTTCAGGTGTTTTCCTCTTTTTCACCGGAGGGATGACGCTCTTTTTCTCCGGGGCCGCTATTGTCAAAACTTCGTTCTTCTTTTTTACAACAACCGGATGTTGATGTTTTTCTTCCATGGCAAAAGGTTGCTTTTCAACGAGCGGGGCACCCTCAACAGTACCCAGGACATCTTCTTCCCTCACAAGTACGATCGTCTCGCCGTCAAGCTCAAACTCCCTGGCAGAATATTTTCCATAGATTATCCTTTGTCCGGGTTTCAATACTGTTGCCACAAATTTCTTTTTCTTCTCTTTGCCTTTCTCTTCAACAAATTTGCCCGGACCGATCGCCAATACGATGCCTTCTGTAGGCTTCTCCTTGGCCGCTTCAGGTATGATAATACCTGCCGCAGTCATTTCCTTTGGTTCTATTCTCTGAATTACAGCCCAATCCTGAAGTGGTTTAAGTTTCATAACTCATGACCTCCTTGAAAAAGATAAAATTACGCTATTAGAATTATACTTGATTAAGCGGACTTCGTGAAAGAATTTTAAAAAAAACACACCACAGCCAGCAGTAGGCTCTTCTAAGCGAGGACACAGAGAACAGAATGAGGGATACAGAAAAAGATAAATTATTAAAATAATTTCGTGTATTGTTTTGCTCAGTCTTTTTTCATAAACTCTGTGTCCACCGTGGTTAAAGGCCTTGTAATAAGCTCATTTCATTGCGTATTTTCAGGTAATCAGATAGAATAAGCCATTTTGCACTGCCACTTCGATGGCTATATCTTTTCATTTACATGCTTTTAGAGGAGGTTTTCAGGTGGAACTCGACATAAAAATAGGTGGAACTTCTCTATCAATCCCTATAGACAAGCCCTTCCAGCTGGAGCTGGATTCTATGATGAACAAGATCGAGGATTTTGCCTCTTCAAAAAGCGTTGACCTGCGCAACCTGGACATAAAAGGCCTCATTCCAAAGATGGTTAAAGGAATAGCAGGCTGTGAAAAAGGTTGCCCGTCCGATGCTAAAGGTCTGGTATCCAGGGGTGTCAGGGACTTCGCGTTGGAATACATAGAAGGCGGCATCCTCTCCGCCACAGCAAAAACAAAAGACGGTACAGTCATCTTTTTAAAGATGTTTCCGGATTTTTGATGAGATAATCGCATCTGCCCTTAACCATGACAGGTGACCCCGTAAGATTGGTCCTGCAATGCAACACGCCACTTTTTATTGTGATACAATAAGAAAACTCAGTTAACCCAAAAAATGCCTTTAAAAAAATGCAGGATTTGCGAATAATAATCACTCACCATAACTTTTCACGATTAATTATTCACACAATCCCAATATAATCAATATTCTTGAGTAAAGCTACATTCAGGAGGTTATTGTGGAAAGGAAACTGATAAAAGAGATCCTTCAAAACGGAAAAGCAGGAGAGCCTGTTAATGTATGCGGCTGGGTAAGATCACGGCGTGAATCTAAAGGTTTTGCGTTTGTTGTGCTTAATGACGGCTCGACGCAGGAGACATTGCAGCTTGTTGTCCCTGGTGATTCAGCCGCCTTCAGGGAAATCATCCGCTGCAACACCGGAGCAGCCATCATGGCACAAGGCATTTTGAAGGACTCACCTGGAAAAGGCCAACGGCTGGAACTTGAGACTTCCGAAATCAGGGTCTTCGGGGATTCAGATCCTGAGAAATATCCCCTGCAGAAAAAGGGACACACCCTGGAATTTCTAAGGGAGATAGGACATCTAAGGCCACGGACAAATACCTTCGGGGCTGTATTCAGACTGCGCAATATCCTCGCCGCTGCCGTTCACGAGTTCTTTCAGTCGCGAGACTTCGTCTGGGTCCATACCCCTATTGTCACTTCAAGCGATTGCGAAGGCGCCGGAGAGCTCTTTTCAATAACATCACTCGACATCGGGAATCCGCCAACGCAGGAAAACGGCGCTGTGGATTTTGCGCAGGACTTTTTCGGCAAAAGGGCATATTTGACTGTCAGCGGCCAGCTTGAGGCGGAGTTCCTGGCCATGTCCCTGGGTAATGTCTATACCTTCGGTCCCACTTTCAGGGCAGAGAACTCAAACACCTCGCGTCATCTTTCGGAGTTCTGGATGATCGAACCTGAAATGGCCTTTGCAGACCTGAGTGACGACATGCGTCTTGCCGAGGATTTTTTCAGATTTCTCTGTGCCCGGGCGCTCGAAAAAGGGGAGAAGGAGCTTGCCTTCCTGGAAAACCAGTACAAAAGGATATCCAGGGCCGATCTGATCAGGCTATCAGAAACGCCCTTTGTGCATATTTCCTATAGCGATGCTGTTAAGGAATTAAAGAACTCAAAAGAGCAATTTGAATTCCCTGTTAACTGGGGCGCGGACCTGCAATCCGAACATGAGCGCTATCTCACTGACACAGTCTTCAGCGGGCCTGTTATCGTAATTGATTATCCTAAGGAGATAAAGGCTTTTTATATGAGACTGAACCCTGACGGAAAAACCGTTGCCGCAATGGACGTCCTGGCCCCAAAGATCGGCGAGATCATCGGAGGAAGTCAGCGTGAAGAAAGACTTGCTGTGTTGGAAGAGAGGATGCGTGACTCGAAGGTGCCGCAGGAAAACCTTCAGTGGTATCTTGATCTTCGGAGGTTCGGCTCTGCCCCGCATGCAGGCTTCGGGCTGGGATTCGAGCGCATGGTCCAATACATAACCGGCATGGCCAATATCCGCGACGTCATCCCCTGCCCCAGAGCGCCGCAGACCATCGGGCTCTGACTTCAAAGTGCATTTCCGGACAAATGAAAAAAATATTTAAAGCAACCATTGCTCCCGGTCAGGCGGGCCCGATCAGCGAGTTTCTTACTGTACAAACAGGCCTTTCCAGGACTAGGGTCAAGGACGCCATGAACAAAGGCGCTGTCTGGTTGAAAAGGAAGAGCGGCAAGATGAAACGCCTCCGCAGGGCCTCGACATCACTCATCCCCGGAGATCAGGTCGAAATCTATTATGATTCGGACCTCCTGAAACTTGAGTCTCCAAAGGCTGTATGCCTGAGCGACCAGAAGCATTACAGCGTATGGGTCAAACCAGCAGGGATGCTGGCTCAGGGCACTCAATATGGAGACCATTGTTCCCTTATGCGGCAGGCTGAACTGTACTTCAGATCATTGCGGGAGATTTTTCTCGTGCATCGCCTCGACCGGGAGGCCTCAGGTCTGATGCTCCTTGCCCATAGCAAAGTCGCGGCAGCGAAACTTTCGG
>Ga0316616_100001219_pt1 | contig 10164 bp, 8 predicted proteins | sample OWC_Aug_M1_C1_D1_FD_207660 | JGI IMG/M metagenome (GOLD analysis project Ga0316616, IMG submission 207660) | Wetland soil microbial communities from Old Woman Creek delta, Ohio, United States - OWC_Aug_M1_C1_D1_B | ecosystem: Environmental > Terrestrial > Soil > Wetlands | place: USA: Ohio...
AAACTACACCATCGGCCTGCGGCTGGCGGGAGGGGGGAGTTTCGGCAAGAACCCGCAGAAGTTTATCGTGGGAGGTGTGGAGAGCTGGATCAACTACACGTTCGAAGGGGGATACATCCCCATCGAAAACGCTGAAGACTACATGTTCCTCCAGACCGGCCTTCCGCTGCGGGGATACAACTACAACGCTGCAATCGGCTCCCGGTATGCCATGTTCAATTTCGAGCTGCGCTATCCGTTGCTGGCATTCCTTCAGGCCGGACCGCTTCCGCTGGGACTGCAAAGTCTGGGCGGAGTGATGTTCTTTGATATGGGGAGCGCCTGGAACAAAGAACGTGACTACGTGGCGTTCACCAAAGATGAGATGGGCAATACCGTGACCCGGGATCTCCTCATGGGGATGGGGACCGGGGCACGCATCTATTTTCTGGCGTTCCTGCTGCGGTTTGATGTGGCCTGGGCGTGGACCTACGCCAATTTCTCGGCGCCCAAGTACTATTTCTCGCTCGGGTATGACTTCTAAGCTGTCCCGGCTCAGCAGCAGGGACGGCTCGCTGTCCCGTTACGGCTGAGCGGGCCGCATGACTTCGTGAGGGATGGACGGAAGAAAGCGGCAGGGAAGGGCGGGCGTCAATTGAGGGGAAGCTGCACCGTGAACACCGAACCCTTCTGGGGTTCGCTGGACACGGTGATGGTTCCGCGATGCAGTTCTGCGATCCATTTGGCAATAGAGAGGCCCAGTCCGGTACCGCCCAGCTCCCGGGAACGGGCCTTATCCACTCTGTAGAACCGGTCAAAAATCTTTCCGATGTCTTCCGGAGGAATGCCGATGCCGGTGTCCTCGACGCGGAAGAAGACCGAACCATTCTGTTGTTCCATCGCAAGTGTGACCGTTCCGCCTTCCGGCGTGTACTTGATTGCGTTGTCGATCAGGTTCAGGAACAGCTGGCGGAGGCGCGTGCGGTCGCCCACGATGGTGATCGGGGCATTCGTCTTCAGTGTCACCGCAATGTTCTTTCCCTCTGCCAGGACGGTGCTGTCCTCGTAGAGCTCCTCCACCAGGCTCTTCAGATCCACTTCCGAAAAGTCCGCTGTCGTCAACCCCTGCTCCGCTTTTGCGAGTGTGAGGAGGTTGTTGATAATGGATGTGAGTCGCAGGATCTCCTCGAGGGTGCTTTCGAGGACGCGGCGGTATTCGTCGGGCGACTTTTTGCTGCGCAGAGCCAGCTCGATCTCTCCCCGGATAACGGTGAGGGGTGTGCGGAGTTCATGGGATGCATCGGCAGAGAACTGGCGCACCTGGGCAAAAGAGGCGTGGAGGCGGCCGATCATGTCATTGATCGTGGCAGTGAGGCGCCCGATTTCATCATCGACGGCCCGGACCGGGATGGTTTGATCGAGGTTCTGTGCTGTGATCGTTCGTGCGCGCGTGGTGATCTCGTCAACGGGCTGCAGCGCCTTCTTGGCCAGCGCAAGCCCGCCGATGATCGACAGCGCGACGGCGATCGGTGTCAGAATGAGGAAGATGACGAAGAAGTTGTCGAGGAGTTCCCGCAGGTCCGCGATCGGGTACCCGACGTAGTAGGTGAAGTTCTTGTCGCGTGTTGCGGCGATGCGCACCGGCTCGCCGTTGAGATACACGGTGGTGAGAATGATGGAGCCGGCGCTGATGGTGTCCTTGACGACGAGGCTGTCGGTACCCAGGCTGTAGGACCTGTGCAGAATTCTGGAACGCCGGTCGGTGATCTGGAAGTAGGTCTTCTTGGTGTTCTGCAGGCTGTGCCGGAAGATCTGGTTCCAGATTTCGTCTGATTCCTCGGCTGTGCTGTCTTCGCCGGTAACTTCTCTGGAGGCAGGCTTGCGGGCCTTCTTATCCAGGATGATGTCGATGGAACGCTTTCCCGGCTTGATCTTGCTGGCTTGCGGCTGGATGAAGTCGCGCATCCAGCGGGCTTCAGCCCTCAGGGAGAGGTCAAGATTCTCCGAGAGGGTCTCACCGGTAAAATAGTACGCCAGAACGCCGAAGAGGACGAGCGTGGAGAGAAGGACCAGGGTGTACCAGAGTGTCAGACGCGTCCGCACCGAACCAAACATGAACGCCATCGCGGTCACTCTTCTTTCATGACATAGCCGACGCCGCGGACTGTGTGGATCAGTTTCTTTTCGAAGCCGGTATCGACCTTATTCCGGAGGTGGTTAATATAGACATCGATGAGGTTTGTGCCGGTGTCGAAGTGGTAGTCCCAGATATGCTCCGCGATGATCGTCCGGCTCAGCACGCGGTCCTTGTTCCTCAGGAAGAACTCCAGCAATGCATATTCCTTGGCCGTGAGGTCGATTGCGCGGTCTGTCCGCCGGGCTTTGTGGGAGACGGTATCCAGGACGAGGTCGCCGAGCGACAGCATGGTTGTTTTATCCTGTGCTCCGCGGCGCAGCAGGGAGCGGAGTCTGGCTAGTAGTTCCGCAAAAGCAAACGGTTTTGTGAGGTAGTCGTCAGCACCGCTGTCGAGCCCGCCTACTTTTTCTTCGAGTGACGACTTGGCCGTCAGCATAAGAATCGGCGTCGATTTCTTCTGCTCGCGCAGCTCGCGGGTAAATGCAATGCCGTCCTTCCCGGGAAGCATCACATCCAGTACAATGGCGTCATACTTCTCCGTCTCAGCCATGGCGAATCCCTGCGATCCGTCATGAACAACATCCACGATGTAGTGTTCCTCCTCCAGACCCTGCTGGATGAACCGGGCAACTTTCTTTTCATCTTCCACAACGAGTATGCGCATAACGAAAGTTAGCAGATTTCCGGACGAGTTGCAAAGCGCTGTCTGATGCAGAGCGCTGCCTCGTGATGCCTTGCACTACAAGGCACTATTGTCTATATTTGACCATACTGTCATGAGTTCGAGCTGCCATATGCGCCCTCTTCTCCCTCTGCTGGTTACGTTGTTTCTCTTCTCCGGCTGCATTCAGGGTATTGCCGTTTCGACTGTCGGGAACATTGTGGGTGACGGGTTTACCGCCATCACCGGGGAGTCGGATCTGGACTTTGCTGAAAAAGCGCTGCCCGGGAATATCAAGCTGCTTGAAGTGATGCTCCAGAACGATCCGGACAACACCCAGCTTCTCGTGCTCACAAGTCAGGGATACAGCAGCTACGCCCTGGCCTATCTGGAGGACAGCCTGCAGGATCGTGCGCGCGAGTTCTACGTTCGCGGACGGGATTTCGGCCTCCGCATTCTCCGGCAGGACAAGGAATTGGCCCGGGCGCTGGACGGCACGGTGGATGATCTGAAGTCCGTGCTTGAGAAACGGGACAAGGACCTGGTCCCCGGTGTGTTCTGGACGGCCTTCGGGTGGGGGAACTATGTGTACCTGAGTCAGGACAACCCCGACGCCATTGCGGATTTACCCCGCGCCGAGGCACTGATGGAATTTGTCGTGCGCAACGATTCCACCTACTATTACGGAGGAGCCAACATTTTTCTGGGCACTTCCCTGGGAAGCAGGCCGAGAATTCTGGGCGGCAACACCGACCTCGCCCGGAAGCACTTTGAGAAGGCTCTCCGCATCAACGGCGGGAAATTCCTGATGACCTACGTCTATATGGCCCGATCGGTTGCCGCACAGACGCTGGACGAGGAACTGTTCGACAAATGCCTCCGCGCCGTTGATGAAGCGTCGCTGGAGATTCTCCCCGAATTTCGATTCGCAAACGCCATCGCCAAGAAAAAAGCGCAGCGGCTGCACGCGCGTCGCGCTGACCTGTTCTGATACGAAAGGATCATCACCGTGAAGCACTCGTTTCTGCCCATGGTCGTCACAGCTGTGTGTGTCCTGACGCTTGTCATGGGTTCCTCATTGCATGCTCAGCAGTACACGCTTAAGTTCGCGAGTCTGGCCACCGAGGGCAGCACCTGGCTGAATGTCATGAAGGAATATGACGCTGCGGTCCGCAAGGAAAGCGGCGGCCGGCTCGGCTTCAGAATCTATGCGGGTGGAGTGCAGGGCGAGGACAAGGACGTCATGCGGAAGATCCGCCTCGGCCAGCTCCACAGCGCCGGCATCACAGGCGTCGGGATCGGTGAAATCTCTCCGAAGCTCCGCATCCATGACGCGCCGTTCCTTTTCTCGACGTATGATGAAGTGGACCACTTCTTGAAGACCTTTGAGGAGGAGCTCCAGCAGGAATTCATCAAGAACGACTATATCAATCTCGGATGGGCGGAAGTCGGTTTTGTGTACGTGCTGACCAACAAGCCCGTGCGGTCGGTAGCAGACATGAACGGGGTGAAAATGTGGTCCTGGGAAGGCGACCAGGTGGCGGAAGCGGCATTCCGTGCACTCGGGGTCAGCCCCATCCCTCTGTCGGTTGTGGACGTGCTGACCTCGCTGCAGACCGGACTGATCAATGGTGCCTACACCGCGCCTCTGGCTGCCGTCGCCCTGCAGTGGAACACCCGCATCAAGTACATGTTGAACGTCCCGCTCGCTGACGCGTCCGGCGCCGTGGTGCTCTCGAAGAAGAAGTTCGACACGCTGCCTCCCGATCTGCAGGAAATCCTTGTGCGGAACGGCAAGAAGTACATGACGCAGCTTACGGCGAAGAGCCGGGCGGAAAACGCTGCGGCGATTCAGACCATGAAGCGGAACGGCGTCCAGATGATCGAAGTGAGCGATCAAAAGACGCTCAAGGAATTTGCTGCGATCGGGAAGAAAGCGCGTCAGTCGCTTGTCGGAAAACTCTTTGATCAGGATTTCCTGAACCGGGTGGAAAAGACTGTCGATGACTTCAGGGCGAAACAGGGCGGCGTGAAGAAATGAAGCTGCTCCTCTCGCTTGACCGCACCCTGGCGAAGTTCGAAACCGTCCTGCTGGTGGTGTTTCTCGGAACGATGGTCGTGCTCGCCTTTGTTCAGGTCCTCCTCCGGAATGTCTTCGGGACCGGCCTGATCTGGGGGGACACACTGGTCCGCCACATGGTCCTCTGGACCGGCTTCATCGGTGGAGGGCTGGCGGCGTTCGAAGGCCGCCATATCAGCATCGATGCACTCACGAAGTTCCTCTCTCCCCGTATGCGCACTGCTGCGGGCATTGCGACCAGCCTCTTTGCCACTGTTGTCTGTTACTTCCTCACCGCGGCATCATGGACATTCCTGAAGGGTGAAATGGAGGCGGGAGGTGACTTCATTCTGGGTCTCCCCGGATGGGTTGCTATGGTGATCATTCCCTTCGGGTACGCCCTCATCATGATTCATTTTGCGCTCAAGGTGATTGAGCAGGCTGCGGATCTTCTCCAGCCGAAGAAGGCGGAGGGGAGATAGCGGATGGAAACCCTTCTGATCGGGGCAGCTCTTGTGCTTCTGGCACTGCTGGGTGCTCCGCTGTTCGCGATCATCGGTGCCATTGCGATGCTGAGCTTTACTGGTGCAGGGATTGATTCTTCGGCAGTGATCGTTGAGCTCTACCGTATCGGCAGCAATCCCACGCTGGTGGCGATTCCGCTCTTCACGTTTGCGGGGTACATGCTTGCGCAGAGCAAGGCGCCGATCCGCCTCGTTCAGCTGGCGCGCGCATTGTTCGGATGGATCCCCGGTGGACTGGCAATCGTGGTGCTCATCACGTGCGCCATGTTCACGGCTTTCACCGGCGCGTCGGGCGTGACGATCGTTGCGCTCGGCGGGCTTCTCTTCCCCATGCTGGTCAATGAGAAGTACGCGGAGCGGTTTTCCCTCGGTCTGATCACGACGTCAGGGAGTCTCGGATTGCTGTTCCCTCCGAGCCTGCCCCTGATCCTCTACACCGTCATTGCGAAGGTCAGCATTGACAAGCTGTTTGCAGCAGGCATCATTCCCGGTGTCCTGCTTGTCGTTGCGCTGGCGCTGTACAGCGTCCGGCACGGCGTACAGATGCATGTCCCCCGGACACCATTTGTGCTGCGTGGCGTCTGGACCGCGATGCGGAACACCGCTTGGGAACTTCCGCTGCCCGTGCTGATTATCGGAGGGATCTACGGCGGGTACTTCACTGCGACGGAGGCTGCCGCGGTGACGGCATTCTATGTGCTGATTGTGGAAGTCTTCATCTACCGCGACCTCAAGCTCTTCACCGATATCCCGAGGGTCATGCGCGAAAGCATGCTGCTGGTCGGCGCGATCCTTATGATCATCGGTACCGCCATGGGCTTGACCAACTACCTTGTGGATGAAGAAGTGCCGATGCAGATGTTTGAGATGACGAAGACGTTTATCAACAGTCCGGTAGTGTTTCTGCTTCTGCTGAACCTGTTCCTGATCGTCGTGGGGATGATGATGGATATCTTTTCGGCGATCTTCGTTGTCGTGCCTTTGATCATCCCGATTGCTGCGGCCTACGGGGTCGATCCTGTGCATCTGGGCATCATCTTTCTCGCCAATCTGGAGATTGGCTACCTCACACCCCCTGTCGGACTCAATCTGTTTATCTCCAGCTTGCGCTTCGACAAGCCTGTCTTCACGGTTGTCCGCTCAATCATTCCCTTCACACTCATTCTCCTCCTTGCACTTGCCCTCATCACGTACATACCCGATCTCAGCCTCTGGCTCGTGCGTGTCCTGAACGTGCAGTAAGCATATCTGCGGAACGGTCTGCTGAAGGGATTTAGTGCTCGACGGTCAATCCCTGCTCGACGGTTTTGTTTTCCGTCGTCAGGCGGAGGATATAGGAACCTGCCGGCAACCGGACATTGTTGATGTTGACTTTGTAGCTGCCCTGATCCTGCACGGCCCGCACGAGCATGGCCTGAAGGGTGTCCGGAATACCATCCCTCCTCAGGATGATGTCGAGTGCCACTCTTGTCCGGAAAGGAAGGCTGTACTGGACAAGCATGGGGCGGCCGGACTCATGGGCTATGCGCACGGTCATCGAGATCGATTCGGAAGAGCCCGATGGCGTTGAGGCGCCTACCGGTGCCGGAGCTGCGAGACTGCCGGGAGGCGGCGAAGGAGACGATGCAGCAGGTGCGGAAGCGACCGGCAAGGATGCACTCGCATTCGTGGGGATGGACGATCGCGGAAGCCGGGGCGCAGAAATGAGGGGCTCCACTGAACCGTTCTGTGAAGAAGCACCCGGCGACGATGCGCCTGCGCCTGCCAAACCACCCTGCGTGGAAGCGCCCGGGTCCATGACGCCGGTGATGCCTGATCCGGAGGGTCCGGAACCGGGCTGTGCGGACGCACTTGCAGTGACCGGCTCAGAGTGTGTGGAGACGACCGGTGAGGGGGCGCTTTCATTGTTCGCACGATCCAGCGCTCCGATTGCATAGAAGAATCTCGTTCTTCCGTCGCTTGCAGTGCTATCCACGAAGGACAATGTGCCCGGAGACGTAATCGCAAGCCGGGCTTCCGGAAGATGAAGCGGTATATGGGGCGCGGTCCAGCGGTAGACGTTGTAGTAACGGGCTGTGTCACCATCCGCTGCCTTCGGCGGAAGTGCCCACTGGAGACGATAGACGCCGCGCGAAACCTCCGTCACAGCGAGATCATCAACCGGACGCGGAGGAATCGAGTCTTTCCATGTCATCGGAGGGATATTCGCCAGCGCCCGGTAGCGACCGCCCCGCAAGCCGGCAGGTGTGATGTTCTCCAGGCGGAAGAAGACCTGTCCACGAAGGCCGGCCATCCGCGTGGAGTCGATGTATGATCCGAGATCCTTCTGAATCTCGGGCCGGTACGCCGCAATGCCTGCGTACACATGTCTGCCTGCCGACAAGTCCGTCCAGCCGTTGACCACGCGTCCGAATTCCGGCTCAGTATTCCACGGATTGATCAACCAGTAAATCTGAGGCGAGAGATAGTCATGGATCCCTTCCCGCAGCCAGCCGTACGAATCCTGAAAGACCCAGTAGTAACTGCCCCGCCCGCGCCCTCTGGAATCATCCCGATACACCCCGAGCGGTGACGAACCGATCTTGATGAGGGGTTTCAGTATGGTCGCCTTTTTGTACGTATCGCGCACGAACTCCGTGATGTTGCTTCTCCGCCAGTCGTGCAAAGACATGCCCTTGCCGTAGCGGGCGTAGGTTTCCTCGTCCGCGAATTTATGCCCGGGATAACGGATAAAGTCGAAGTTGATACCATCAACATCATATGAACGCACGATGTCAAGGACGAGGTTGGTGAGGTACGTGCGCACTTCGGGCCGTCCGGGATCCAGCCAGAGTTCACCATCCTGCTCAATGCACCATTCGGCGAGGGCGCGGGAAGGATGTTCGGGGGTGCTGGATGAAACGGGATTGGGCCCGCGCACCTTGAACACATTGATCCATGCATGGACTTCGAGACCGTGAGCATGAGCCTCACGCAGCAGAAAAGCAAGAGGATCCCAGCCGGGGTCCTTGCCCAGAACACCAGTCAGATTTTCAGCCCAGGGTTCAAACCGGGAATGATAATACGCATCGCCGCGCGCGCGGACCTGGAAAAACAGGGTGTTGAAACCCTTCTCTTTCATATCCTGCACAATGTGCCGGAGGCTGGCCTGTTGCGTACTGCGGTTCGCTGACGGAGGCCAGTCGAGCCCGGATGCAGTGGTGATCCATACTGCGCGGACTTCGGCTTTCGGGGGAGGGACAGGTTTTAACGACCGTGCACAGGCGAACGCGGAAAGGAGAGCAGCGATGGCGAGAAGTACGCTGAATCTGTGTATAGTCATCCGGTAGCTATTCCGCAATACATGATAACGCAACAATATACACATTTTTGATTTGAATTGGGCATGGAAAAAATCCGGCGTTTCGCTATATTCAATAGATCTCCATGCCCCGAACACATTCCATCTATGTCTGCCAGGCCTGCGCGTATGAGTCCCCCCGCTGGGTGGGGCGGTGCCCGAACTGCAATGCGTGGAACTCCTTCGTTGAAGAGGCACATGCCACCGGGCCGTCACAGAAGCGCAGCGGGAAGAAAGTACGCGGCGACACACCGATTGTCGTAACGGACATTCCGGTTGCAGCCGAACCACGGATTATCACGAACATTCCCGAACTCGATCGTGTGCTCGGCGGAGGCATCGTTCCGGGCTCCGTGGTTCTCATCGGGGGAGATCCGGGCATCGGCAAATCCACGTTGATGATGCAACTGGCGGCAACTCTGCGCTCCGTGACCACGTTGTATATAACCGGTGAGGAATCAGCTTCCCAGATCCGGCTCCGTGCCGAGCGCCTCGAGCCAAAACCATCCGACCAGCTTCTCCTGCTGGCCGATACGAACCTGGAAACAATCAGCGCAACGCTGGAGAGCACCAGTGCGGGACTCGTGATTGTGGATTCGATTCAGACCATGTATCATCCGCAACTGGAAAGTGCTCCGGGAACAGTCAGCCAGGTGCGCGAGGCGACGACGGTGTTCATGCGGTATGCAAAGGCAAGGAATGTGCCGGTGTTTCTTGTCGGTCACGTGACAAAGGAAGGTGTGATCGCGGGCCCCAGGGTTGTCGAACATATGGTGGATGCCGTGATCATGTTCGAAGGCGAGCGCCACTACGCGTACCGAATCATCCGGGCGATGAAGAACAGGTTCGGCTCGACGAATGAGATCGGGATCTTCGAGATGCACGACACGGGACTGCGGGAAGTCGCGAATCCCTCAGCGGTCTTTCTGGCGGAACGCCGGACGGACGCCCCGGGATCCGCAGTCGTCGCCGGCATGGAAGGAACCCGTCCACTCCTCGTGGAAGTCCAGGCCCTGGTCGCTCCGACGAGCTACGGTGTTCCGCAGCGGACAGCCACAGGATTCGACGGCAAAAGGCTGCAGATGCTGCTGGCCGTCCTGGAACGGCGGGCGGGGCTGCGGCTCGGACAATACGACGTGTTTGTGAATGTCGCGGGCGGCGTGCGCATCGATGAACCCGCGGCCGATCTCGGAATGGCAGTTGCTATTGCCTCCAGTCTGAGAGACATCCCTGTGTGCGCCGATGCGGCGGTCATCGGCGAAGTCGGGCTCGGCGGCGAAATCCGGTCCATTCATCAAATGGACAAACGCCTTGCGGAAGCGCGGAAACTCGGCTTCCTGCGCGTCGTACTCCCCCGCAATAACGTTCAGTCCGTGCGCGTGCCCTCCGGTCTGGCAGTCGTCGAAGTGGAATCAGTACACGAAGCCCTTGCCGTACTGCTTTGCCAAGGAGGACGCTCCTGAT
>Ga0316616_100001220_pt1 | contig 10161 bp, 7 predicted proteins | sample OWC_Aug_M1_C1_D1_FD_207660 | JGI IMG/M metagenome (GOLD analysis project Ga0316616, IMG submission 207660) | Wetland soil microbial communities from Old Woman Creek delta, Ohio, United States - OWC_Aug_M1_C1_D1_B | ecosystem: Environmental > Terrestrial > Soil > Wetlands | place: USA: Ohio...
GAGGCGGCGGCGCTCGGCCGGACGGCCGAAGGCAAGATCCTCTTCTTCAACCGGCCCATGGACAGGCGCCTGACCGAGCCTTTCGCCGCCTACGGCGGGGCCGCCGATCAGCGGGTCGCCGGTGCATCCGCCGCGGCCCGGGTCGGAGCGGTCGCCGTGCTGGTCCGCTCGCTGACCTTCCGCGAGGACCTCCATCCGCATACAGGGATGCTGAAGTACGATGCCGACGCTCCCCGGATCCCCGCCGCCGCCGTCGCCACGCTCGATGCCGACCGGCTGAGCGAGGTCCTGAAGAAAGAAAAGGACGCGGTCGTGTCGCTCAAGCTGGATTGCCGGGACATGGGCCGGACGGTCTCGGCCAACGTCGTCGGCGAGATCCCGGGCGCCGAGCTTCCGGACGAGATCGTCCTCCTCGGCGGTCACCTCGACAGCTGGGACCTTGGCGTCGGCGCCCACGACGACGCGACCGGCTGCGCGGCGGCGCTCGAAGCCCTGGCCCTCATCCGCGACCTCGGACTGCGGCCGAAGCGGACCGTTCGGGCCGTCTTCTTCATGGACGAGGAGTTCGGCGGCACGGGCGGAAGGGCCTATGCCGCTTCGCCGCTGCGGCAGGGCGAGAGGCACATCCTCGCGGCCGAGTCGGACCGGGGCGCGTTCGTGCCGATCGGCCTCGCGATCGGCGGGGCCGGCAGCCGGGCCCTCGAAAAGGCCGTCGGCTTCCGCGAGCTGCTCAAGCCCTTCGGCATCGCGTTCATCGGACCCGGCGGGGGAGGGGTCGACGTCGCACCGCTCGTCGCGGAGGGGGCCGTCCCGGCCGCCGTCATGCCCGCCTCTCAAGCCTATTTCGACGTCCACCACTCCGCGCTCGACACCGTCGCGAGCGTCCGGCCGCGCGAGCTCGAGCTCCAGGCGGTCGTTCTGGCCGTTCTGGCCTACATCCTGGCCCAAGAGGGGATCTGACCGACATGAGCGGCCCCGACTTCCTTTTCGCCATTCACAACCACCAGCCGGTGGGCAACTTCGATCACGTCTTCGAGGCGGCCTTCGCCGACTGCTACAGGCCTCTGCTCGAGGGCCTGGCCCGTCATCCCGGATTCCGCTTCGCCCTCCACTTTTCCGGCCCGCTCTGGGAGTACATGGAAAAGAAGGAACGGGCCTGCTGGGACCTGATCAAGGAACTCGCCGGTCGCGGCCAGGCTGAGCTTCTCGGCGGCGGTTTTTACGAGCCCATCCTGTCCCTCATTCCCGAAGCGGACCGCATCGGCCAGGTCAGGATGATGAACGACTTCCTGAGCGAGAACTTCGGTCGGAAGCCGCGCGGCCTGTGGCTCACCGAGAGGGTCTGGGAACCCCACCTGCCCAAATCTCTGGCCGCCGCGGGCATCGAGTTCACTCTCCTCGACGAAGAGCACTTCCACGGCGCCGGAATCGGCGACCTCCACACGACCTACGTCACCGAGGAGGAAGGGCACACCCTCCGCCTGTTCCCCATCGACAAGACGCTGCGCTATCTCATCCCCTTCCGGCCTCTCGACGACCTCGACGCCCACCTCGGCCGGATCCGCGAAGCCGGCGGCACGGCCATCCTCGGCGACGACGGGGAGAAATTCGGCGTCTGGCCTGGGACGCGCAAGTGGGTCTACGAGGACGGCTGGCTCGAGAAGTTCCTGCGCTACGTCGAGGAACGGGACATCCGGACGACCTCCTTCTCCGACCACATGGACGCCCATCCGCCGGCCGGGCGCGTCTACCTGCCCCCGGCCTCCTACGAGGAAATGACGGAGTGGGTCCTCGAGCCCGAAGAGCAGGTCGCCTACGCCAAGCTCAGAGCCGGGGCCGGGCCGGAGGCCCGCCGGTTCCTCCGCGGCGGCTTCTTCCGCGATTTCCTGCGCAAGTATCCCGAGGCGAACCACCTCCACAAGCGGATGGTCGCGGTATCCGCCCGGGTCCGCGCCGCCGGTGGGAACCGCGAGGCCACGGCCGATCTCTACAAGTCCCAGTGCAACGATCCCTACTGGCACGGCGTCTTCGGCGGCCTCTACCTGCCCCACTTGCGGGAGGCCGCCTTCCGTCATCTTCTCGAAGCCGAAAAGCGGACGCCCGATCCGTCCGGCTGGCAGGCCTCGGATTTCGATTGCGACGGCCGGGAAGAGCTCTTCTACAGGGACGGGACCTTCGGGCTCCTGGCCCGGCCGGCCTCGGGCGGGACTCTCGCCGAGATCGATTACCGCCCCTGGCCGAGGAACCTCTCGAACGTCCTCGCGCGGCGGCGCGAGTCCTATCACCGGACGCCCTCCGCAGCGGCGGCGGGGGAGGGGAGCGAGGGGAAAAGCATCCACGAGCTCGGCAAACGGCTGCCTCCGGAAGCCGAGGAACTCCTTAGTTACGACCGGCACCTCCGCCATTCCCTCATCGACCGCTTCTTCGGGACCGGGACGGGACCGGACGACCTCCGCCGGGACGATTTCATCGACGAGGGGGATTTCGCCGGCGGGGCGTTCTCGGCCTCCGCCGAAGGCGCGGTCCTCCGTCTCGAAAGACGCGGGTCCGTCCGGGCCGGGGCGGAGAGCGTTCCGCTCATCGTCCGCAAGACGATCGCCAGCGCCGGCGGCGGGCTCCGCATCGGGATCGAGCTCGAGAACCCGTCCGACCGGGCGCTCGCCCTGACCTACGGATCGGAGTGGAACCTCCTGGCCTTCCCGCACGAGTTCGCCCTCCGCGGCGCCGCTGGCGCCTCCCTCTACGGCGGTGCGCTCTCCTTCGAGCCCGCGGGGGCTGGAGAGTTGTGGTCGTTCGCCCTGAGGACGGTTTCACAATCCGAGGAGGGATTTGATATAATCCATCAAGGCTATTGCCTCTGCCCGGTCTGGCCGGTGGAATGGACCGGCCAGGGGACCAAGCGCCTGTCCATCGTACTGAAGGAGCCGCGTGGCCGATAAGTTCTTCGCCCTCGTCCTGCACAGCCATATCCCCTACGTCCTCGCCCACGGCAGCTGGCCGCACGGGATGGACTGGCTGTTCGAGGCCGCCGCGGAGTCGTACATGCCGCTCCTCGACGTCTTCGAACGCCTGGCCGATGAGGGCCTCCCGGCCCGGACGAGCGTCAGCTTCACGCCCGTCCTGATGGACCAGCTCAAGGACCCCGGCTTCGTCCGGGGATTCGACGAATACCTGAGGATGAAGCGGGACATCGCCGCCCGGGACGGGGAATTTTTCGCGAGGACCGGCAACGCGGCGCTCCGTCCTCTGGCCGCGTTCTGGGAGGCGTGGTACGAGAAGCTTCTCGCGGACTTCCACGGCCGATACGGCGAGGACGTCATCGACGCTTTCCGCTCGCTCCAGGACCGCGGCCAGATCGAGGTCCTGACCTCGGCGGCCACTCACGGATATCTTCCCCTCCTTTCCAGGGACGAGAGCATCCGCCAGCAGGTCCGGCAGGGCCGGCATACGTACCGCAAGCACTTCGGCCGGAAACCCCGGGGTTTCTGGGTCCCGGAGTGTGCCTACCGGCCCGGCTATGCCTGGAGCAATCCTCTCACGGGCGAAGGGCCCGCAAACCGGCCCGGGATCGACGAGATCCTGGCCCAAGAAGGCGTGGGCTATTTCTTCGTCGACGGCCATCTCCTCAAAGGAGGTGAAGCCAAGGGGGTCTACATCGACCGGTTCCCCGGCCTCAAGCTGCTCTGGGATAAGTTCAGGGACGCCTACAGGCCGGGCGCGGCGCTGCCGCACGACCCGTATTCCCCGCACCGGGCCCATCCCTCGCGGCTCCCGTTCTTCGCCAGGGACGAAGTTTCCGGCGCGCAGGTCTGGAGCCGTTCCATGGGCTATCCCGGCGACGGCGCCTATCTCGAATTCCACAAGAAGCATTTCCCCGGCGGCATGCGCTACTGGAGGATCACTTCGGGCGAGGCCGACCTGGGCCTCAAGGAGCCCTACGACCCGTCCCGGACCGCCTCGCGGGTCGAGGAGCACGCCGCGCACTTCGTCTCCGTCCTCGAGAGAACGCTCGAAGGCCGGTCGTCGGGAGCCGTCACGGCCCTCTACGACACCGAGCTCTTCGGCCACTGGTGGTTCGAGGGCCCCGAATGGCTCTATCATGTCGTCCGCAGGCTGGCCGCGAGTCCGGTCGAGCCGGTGACCGCCGGCGGCGCGCTCGAGGCCCTGTCGCCGACGACCTTCGTTTCGCTCCCGGAGGGCTCGTGGGGCCAGGGCGGATTCCACTGGATCTGGCTCAACGACGACACATCCTGGATCTGGAAGAAGATCTACCGGATCGAGAGGGCCGCGGCCGCCCTCGAACCGCGCCTCGCCGGCCTCGACCGGCGCGTTCTCAAGCAGTTCTACCGGGAGAAATACCTTCTCGAGAGCTCCGACTGGCCCTTCCTCATCTCGACCTGGTCGGCCCGCGATTACGCCGAGCACCGGGCCGCCGAGCACTTCGAGAGGGCCCTGACGCTGGCCGGCTGGCTCGAGGAGGACCGGCGCCTCGGGCCTTCCGAGGAGGCGCTGCTGGCCGCGTTCGAATCCGAGGACAGAATCTTCGAAGAGGTCGTGTTGCCCGATGGAAATGTTATCTAAGAAAACCCTGACCATGGTCCTCTGCGGCGGCAAGGGGGAGCGCCTCTACCCGCTGACGCGCGACCGGGCCAAGCCGTCCGTGCCGTTCCTCGGGGCCTACCGCATCGTCGATTTCAGCCTGTCCAACGCCCTCAACTCCGGGCTCCGCCGGATCGCCCTCCTGACCCAGTACAAGTCGCTCTCCCTCGACCGTCACATCACCAACGGCTGGAACATCTTCCACGCCGAGAGCGGCGACTTCATCATCTCCCTCTCCGCCCAGGGCCGGGTCAGCGACAACTGGTACGAGGGTACCGCCGACGCCGTCTTCCAGAACATCTACACCATCCAGCAGGAGAATCCCGAAGCCGTCCTGGTCCTTTCGGGCGACCACATCTACGCCGCGGACTACCGGAAGCTCCTCCAGTTCTTCGGCCAGACCGGGGCCGACGCGCTCATCATGACCCGGACGATCCCCGTGAGCGAAGCCTCGAGGTTCGGCGTCATCGGCGTCGACGGCGAGCGCCGGATCGTCCAGTTCATGGAGAAACCCCGCAAACCCTTCGCGACGCCGTGGGACCCGGGGAGAAGCCTCATCTCCATGGGCGTCTACCTGTTCAGGACGCCGGTCCTGATCAAGGCCCTGATGAAGGACGCCCGGAGCTCCAAAAGCTCCCACGATTTCGGCAAGGACATCATCCCGTCCCTCATCGACGGCCACCGCGTCTACGCCTACACTTTTGACGACTACTGGGAGGACATCGGGACGATCGACGCCTATTGGGAGGCCAACATGGCCTTCCTCGCGCCGGCCCCGCCGGTCATCCTGAGGGACCCGGCCTGGCCCGTCCGGACGTACAAGCCGCAGTATCCGCCGACCTTCATCGCCGGCGGCGACCTGCGCGCCTCGATCGTCGGCGCCGGCAGCACGTTCACCGACTGCCGGATCGTCCATTCGATCATCGGGCCTGGCGTCCGGATCGACGAGGGCGCCGAGGTCGTCGATTCGATCGTCTTCGGCGACTGCCATATACGCCGGGGCGCCCGTCTCTACAAGGCCATCGTCGACCGGACCACGGTCATTCCCGAGCGCTTCGAGGTCGGTCTCGACGCCGACAAGGACGGCCGGAACTTCAAGATCAGCCGGACTGGCATCCGGGTGGTCCCCAAAGGCTGGACGTCCGAATGATCGACACCTACAACATCCTCTCGCCCGACTTCGAGCGCGACGCGCCTCGGGAGCTGATGCTGCTGTCGATCATCTCCCAGAGCTTCTTCCAGCCCTTCTCCCTCGAGGACAATCTCCTGGTCATCCTGACGGCCCTGACCTCGGGTTCCGGCGTCGGCTTCAACCGGGCCATGCTCTTCCTCAAGCAGGGCGACCGCATCAACGGGGAGATGTGGCTGGGCCCGCGGTCGGCCGAAGAGGCCGGTCTCATTTGGGAGGTCCTGTCGACTCCGGGCATCGGGTACGTCGAGATCCTCGAGCACAACCGGGCCCTCGTCGCCAAGAACCAGGACACCCTCAGCGGCCGGCTCAAGGGGCTCGTCTACGCGGCCGACGAGGAATCGGCCCTCATCCCGGCCGCCGCGGTCTGCCGGAAGGAACTCCTCCACGTCCGCGACGCGACCCACGAATCCCAGGTCGACCGGCGCTTCCTCAACCTCATCGGCGTCGACGAGTTCCTCTGCGTTCCACTCCTCGCCCGGGACGACGTCGTCGGGGTGATCGTCCTCGACAACGCCATCACCCGGACGCCGATCGCGCCCGCCGACATCAAGCTGGCCGGGGTCTGCGGCCTGATGGCCGGCAACTACATTTATTCGACGAACCTCCACAAGAAGCTCCTGGAGATGGAGAAGATGGCGGCCATGGGCGAGGTGGCCCTGTTCGTCACCCACCAGCTGCGCAATCCCATCGTGGCCGTCGGCGGGTTCACCGACCAGCTCCTCAAGCCCGACCTGCCGGAGGACAAGAGGAAGCGGAACCTCACGATCATCCGCGACGAGGTCCGGCGCCTCGAGGACATCATCTACCAGATGGGCCACTTCCTCAAGGTCAGCCTCAAGGAGCCCGTCTACTTCGATCCGGGGCCGGTCATCGACGCGGTCGTCAACAGCCCGGACATCCGGTCCAGGGCCGTGGAACACGGCCTGAGCGTCAAGATCGATCCCTGCCCGCCCGAGATCCTCTGCGACCCGACCTCGTTCGGCGAGGTCCTCCGCAACCTCCTCGACAACGCCTTCGACGCCACCTCGCCGGGCGGAGCCGTCGCCATCCGGGGATACCGGAGGAACCGGACGAGCTACATCCTCTCGGTCCGGGACACCGGCAAGGGGATCTCCAATCCGGACAAGGACCAGCTCTTCCGGCCCTTCTTCACGACCAAGGAAAAAGGCATGGGCCTCGGCCTGCCCTTCATCAAAAGGGTCATGGACACCGCCGGCGGCAAGATCGAGGTCCACAGCCGGGTCGGGAAGGGGACCATATTCCGATTGACCTTCAATTTCCGCGAAAGGGAGCCGAATCCATGAAAAAGAAGATCCTGCTCGTCGAAGACGAGAAGGCCCTCTGCCTGCTCTACGAAGAGGAGTTGAGCCGGGAGGGCTACGACGTCGTCGCGGTGCACGACGCCGAGGCCGCGCTGGCCGAGATCGGCCGGACGGCCTTCGACCTGATCGTCACGGACATCCGCATGCCGGGCAAGAACGGCATCGAGCTCATCACCCAGATCATGGGCCTGCGCAAGGACGTCCCGATCATCATCAACTCGGCCTACCAGAGCTACAAGGAGGACTTCATGACCTGGGCCGCCGACGCCTACGTCGTCAAGTCGGCCTCGCTCGACGAGCTCAAGGCCAAGATCAAAGAGATGCTGGGGGCGTGATGTCGGAACTGAGAAAGGACCTCATCAGCGGCCGCTGGGTCATCATCGCGACGGAGCGGGCCAAGCGGCCGGACGATTTCCGGCCGGGGGGCGCCCCGGCGCCGGCGGCCGAGGCCGCCGGCTTCTGTCCGTTCTGCGAGGGCAACGAGAGCAAGACCCCCCCGGAGGTCTTCGCCCTCAGACCGTCCGGGACCGCGGCCGACGCGCCGGGTTGGACCGTCCGGGTCGTGCCCAACAAGTTCCCGGCCCTCAACCGCGGCACGCCGCCGCCCAAGGCCGGCGAGGGTGTCTTCCAGTGGATGGAGGGCATCGGCGTCCACGAAGTGGTCATCGAGAACCCCGTCCACGCCTTCGAGCTCTCCGACCTGCCTGTCGCCCATGTCCGCGACGTCCTCCGGGTCTTCCAGATGAGGATCCGGACGATCGAGAGCGAGCTCCATTACCAGTACGTCCAGCTGTTCAAGAACAAGGGCAAGGAGGCGGGCGCCTCCCTGAGCCATCCGCACTCACAGATCGTGGCCACGCCCATCGTCCCGAAGAGGATCAAGGAGGAGATCTACGGGGCCGACCGGCTGTTCCGGGGCTTCAAGGAATGCGGCTTCTGCCGCATCCTCCGCGAGGAGGAGGCCGCCGCGAAGAGGCTGGTCCTGCGCGGCCGTCACTTCACCGCGTTCGCCCCCTACGCCTCCCGATTCCCGTTCGAGATGGCGATCTTCCCGCAGAGGCACTCGGCCTTTTTCACCGACGTGCGCGAGGAGGAGCTCCTGAGCCTGGCCGAGACGCTCAAACTGGTCCTGACCCGGCTCAAGGACACGGTCGGGGACCCCCCGTACAACATGGTCCTCCACCAGGCGCCCAACCGGGCCCTGTCCCTCAAGGGCTGGCCGGACATCGATCAGAGCTACCACTGGCACCTGGAGATCTTTCCGATCCTGACCAAGGTCGCGGGTTTCGAGTGGGGGACGGGCTTCTACATCAATCCGGTCCCGCCGGAGACGGCCGCCCAGTTCCTGCGCCCCCCGGCCGCGGTCAGGTAGCCGCGATCTTGCCGTAGAGGTCGAGGTAGGCCGCCGCAGAGCGCTCCCAGGAGAAATCCGCGGCCATGCAGTTCCCGACGAGACCGCGCCACTCCTGAGGTCTTCCGAAGACCCGGACCGCGCGGGCGGCCGCTTCGAGGAGCGGCCCGGCCTCGGCCTCGGCGAACTTGAAGCCGTTGCCCCGGCCGGAGCGGGGATCGAACTCCTGGACGCTGTCGTCGAGACCGCCCGTGGCCCGGACGACGGGCACGGTGCCGTACTTCATCGCGTACATTTGGGTCAGTCCGCAGGGTTCGTAGCGCGAGGGGATCAGGAAGACGTCGCTCCCGGCGTAGATCGTGTGGGCGATCCTCTCGTCGAAGGCGATCTTGAGGCCTATCCGCGACGGATTCTTTTTCTGGGCGGCGGCCAGGAAATCCTGGATCTTGGCCTCGCCCGTCCCCAGGATGACCAGCGTCAAGCCCAGGCCAAGAAGGTCGTCCAGCGCTTCGCAGACGATGTCGAGGCCTTTCTGCCCGGCCAGGCGCGTGACCATGCCGGCGACGGGAAACCCATCGGGAGCGGAGAGCCCGAACATGCGGGCGAGCTCGTCGCGGCAGACCTTCTTGCCGGCCATGTCCGCCGGACCGAAGTTGCGCGGGATCAGGGCGTCGGTCACGGGGTTCCAGTCGCGGTAATCGACGCCGTTGAGGATGCCGTGGAGGGCGCCCGCGCGGTGGCGGAGGAGCCCGTCGAGGCCGCAGCCGAATTCGGGGGTCTGGATCTCGCGGCTGTAGCGCGGGCTGACCGTGGTGACGGCCGTGGCGTAGAGGATGCCGGCCTTGAGCGCGTTGACCTTGCCGAAGAACTCGAGGCCGTCCATGGCGAAGAGGGAATCCGGCAGCCCGATCTGCCCGAGCGACTCCTTTTCGAACAGGCCCTGGTAAGCCAGGTTGTGGATGGTGAAGAGCGACCGCAGACCGGCGAAGAACGGGTCGCCGGCGTAGACGAACCGCAGGTAGGCGAACGCGAGGGCCGCCTGCCAGTCGTGACCGTGGAGGACGTCGGGGCGGAAGTCCAGGGCTTTCATGGTCTCGAGCGAGGCCCGGCAGAAGAAGGCGAAGCGCTCGGCGTTGTCCGGATAATCGCCGGCCGGGGTCCCGTAGAGCTGGTCGCGGTCGTAATATTCGGGCCGGTCGATGAAGAGAACGGTCACTCCGTCCGCGCGATGGGCGAAGACGGCGCAGGATTCGATGCGGCCGCCCATGTCGACCGGGAGCGCCACGAGGACGGGCTCGAGCGGCAGGTTCTTCTTGCGGACCTCCCGGTAGAGGGGCATGAAGACCCGGACGTCGGCGCCGAGCCGGCTCAGGAACTTGGGCAGGGCCCCGGCCACATCGGCCAGGCCGCCCGTCTTGGCGTAGGGGATGACTTCGGAGGCTAGGAATGCGACTTTCATGGTTCGGCTATTCTAGCATATTTCGGCCCCACGCTCACCCTATTGCCAAGGCCGGAGCGGAAGAATAAGATGGGGCGGAAAAGCCGGGCCATGGAAGAACGGGAGAAACGGGTGAGGACGGTGACGGCGGCGGTGATCGAACGGGACGGCAAGGTGCTCGTCGCCCGGCGGAAGCCGGACCTCGTGGCCGGCGGGCTCTGGGAATTCCCCGGCGGAAAGCTCGAGGCGGGGGAGACGC
>Ga0316616_100001221_pt1 | contig 10157 bp, 10 predicted proteins | sample OWC_Aug_M1_C1_D1_FD_207660 | JGI IMG/M metagenome (GOLD analysis project Ga0316616, IMG submission 207660) | Wetland soil microbial communities from Old Woman Creek delta, Ohio, United States - OWC_Aug_M1_C1_D1_B | ecosystem: Environmental > Terrestrial > Soil > Wetlands | place: USA: Ohio...
TGGAGAGAATCCAGATGGAACGGCATGGATCCATCTTGCTGAAGATGGTAATAAGATCGTCGGTCACCTTGCTGACCTTCCGAAGCGTTTTCTGGTTCAAGGGAAACTTGTTCTCGGAACTTTGACCCATGATATGATGGTCCACCCGGATTACAGGAGAAAGGGCATTTCCGCCGCCACGGCAGAATATGCTATCCATAGGGTCGAGAGAGAAAAAGGAATCTTTATGACGGCTTACTCGATCCGCGAGGAATCCTTAAATAGTTTGTTAAAGGTAGGATGGAAGGAGGTAATGAGGCTTCCGATACTGGTTTTTCCGATACGGTTTCATGGAATCGTAAATCGTTACCTTCGTTTTGAGTCCTTGAGCCTTTTGATCGGGGGAGTGATGAGATGTTTCTATTTCTTTCTGTTTGGGCTGAGAAAGAAGAGAAAGATAGAAGGAGCCGTGGTTGAGAGGGTTTATGAATGGGATGAGATGTATGATCTCTTCTGGGAGAGAGCAAAATTCATCCATCCCATTATGGGTAACCGGAATCGGAGCTTTTTGATCTGGCGTTATCTTCGGCATCCTACCCGAGACTATGCTATTTACCGTGCCCTTCAAAAGGGAGAGATGAAAGGTTATATTGTGTTGAGAAAGGTAGACCTGTTGAAGTTTAACAGCGCTGTCATCGTGGATTTGCTCGCCCTTGACGATGACACTCTTTCTGAATTGGTAGAGAGAGGGATTGAGCACAGTCGACAGGTAGGAGCAGATCTCTTGGGTTTTATGGTTCCAAAACGGCACCCCTATGATCGGAGTTTAAGAAGAGAGGGGTTTTTGCCAAGTTTTAAGGCGTTTCATTTCTTGGTTTATTCTCATAGGAAAGAACAGATCCTTTTCGATCCCAAAGAATGGTATGTTACTTGGGGAGACACCGATGTCATCTGATCGTTTAGAAAATAACGTATTTGTTGATCCGTCTCCTTTTTGTTCACGTTTAGAGAAATGGAGAGGAGGTTTTTTGTGCGTGCATGGATTAGGCAGAGATTCCTTCCTAAGGTATCCGGGAGCCATCCTTATTCAGTCCAAAGGAGAGGTTGAGGGCTTTGAATGGAAAAGATCAATGCCTTGTCGTTTGATTTAGAGGAATGGTACCATTCGGAATTGGTGCAAGGGAAAAGGTCTCCCTTCTCACAGGCCGAAGAGGCAACAAGACCGATACTTGACCTGCTGGATCGATATCAGACAAAAGCTTCCTTTTTTGTTGTGGGTGAAGTTGCAGAGCAGAATCCTCATCTCATCCGGTCCATTTACGAAGGAGGACATGAAATCGGCTGTCATAGCTTTTCTCACAAGCTTGTATGGAATTTGGATGAAAGCCTCTTCCGGGCAGAGCTGGAACGCTTTCATTCCGTCATGGAAGACATCCTGGGGCAGGTTAAGATCAAAGGGTTTCGAGCCCCCTGTTTTTCAATTGATAACCGAAACATATGGGCTCTCAAGGTTCTTCGAGATGCCGGGTATCAATACGATACAAGCATCTTTCCTTTGAAAATAAACCCACTTTATGGAATCAGCGGAGCGCCGACTCGACCCTATCGCATCTCCTTGGAAGATGTAAGAAAAGAGGATGCCCAAAGTCCCCTTCTGGAATTTCCTTTGTGCCCGTTGAAGATCGGAGGACTGAAGATTCCTATCTCAGGCGGATTCTACCTGAGGGCCTCGCCACGGTTATTCCTTCACTGGGGGTTGAGGAGAATTAATCGATCACAACCTTTCTTAGTCTATTTTCATCCTTGGGAAGGTTACGCAAAGACGCCTCGATTTAAACTCCCACTTTTCAATCGTGTCATTTCATACTATGGTATCCATTCAGCACTGAAAAAATTGGAATTTCTTTTAAAGCATTTCAAGTTCGGAAGAGTGGATCAAATACTCGGCTTAGGGTAATAGGTGATGAGCTCCGAACCGCTATTATCAGTGATCATCCCCAATTGGAATGGCAAAAGATTCCTTGAAGAGTGCATGGACTCTCTTAAGGGGCAGACCTTTCAAAATTTTGAGACTATCCTGGTGGATAATGGCTCAATCGATGACTCCGTTGAGTTTGCTGAGAGACATTATGGTGACTCTATTCGAGTCATTCGAAATAGCAAGAATCTTGGTTTTACGGGAGGGAATAATGTAGGGATCCAAGCTTCGAAAGGGGAGTATATTGTGCTTCTAAATAACGACACATGGGCCGATCCTCGCTGGCTTGAGGAACTGGCCAAAGCAAGGCGATTCGACCCGCCCGTCGGGATGTGGGCCTCCAAGGTTTGTTCCTATTATCAAAGGGATCGAATCGAGGGAGTAGGAGAGCTCATCTACTGGGATGGATTGTGTCGGGCGCGAGGGCAGTATGAGCAGGATCACGGCCAGTACAACGCGATGGAAGAAATCCTCTTTCCGCCAGGGTGCGGAGCGATGTACCGAAAAAGCCTACTCGACGAGATCGGTCTTTTTGACGAGGATTTTTTCACCTATGCCGACGATAGCGATGTCGGAATTCGGGCACGATTGGCAGGCTGGAAATGTCTCTACGTCCCCTCAGCCATCGTCTATCACAAAAACTCCGGAACAGCAGGGCAATATTCTCCTCTTAAGGCTTTTTATGTGGAGAGAAACCGTCTTTGGATCACTATAAAATACTTTCCCTTTCCTCTTCTCTTCCTCAGCATCTTTTTTACTTTCTATCGCTTTGTTTTTCAGGCTTACGGGGCCCTTGTTCATAGAGGAGCCGCTGGGAAATTCACTCAGGCATTTTCTCCATGGCATTTGATCGGGATTCTAATTAAGGCCTATGGCTCTGGATTATATGGTCTCCCAAAAATGTGGGAAAAAAGAAGGAGATTGAAGACATTAGCAAAAGTCTCCTATGGCGAGATGTTTAGCTGGTTTAAACGATTCGGAATTAGGGCGAGTGAAATATCGCTTCGAGATTGAAAAGTTCTAAACCCATTTATTCAGACAAATCAATGAAAAAGAATCAAAAAATTGGGCTTATTTGTTCGCACGGAGGCCATTTCACAGAGCTCCTTCAAGTCCAAGAGGCCTTTGAAGGCTATCCCACTTTCTTATTGACTTACAGGGAAGTGTCTACGTCGAATCAGGAAAATACCTATTATGTTGCGAATATCGGCAAAAATCCGGTGGCTTTCATCTTCAGTCTCATCAAGATCTTTTTCATCCTTTTGAAAGAGAAACCCACGATTCTGTTCTCAACAGGATCGGAAATCGCTGTCCTTCCTTTCTATTTCGGGAAGTTTCTTTTTGGCACTAAACTCATCTACCTTGAATCGTGTGCTCAGATCTTCCGTCCTTCGATGACAGGGAAATGGATTTACCCCATTACCGATCTGTTTCTCGTCCAGTGGGAACCCTTGCTCAGGAAGTATGGCCCCAAAGCGAAATATGTTGGGGGACTCGTATGATATTTGTGACAGCGGGAAATCATTTTCAGGGATTCGAGCGTCTTTTAGAAAAGGTGGATGAAATTGCTCCTCGAATCCCCCATGAAATTATAGTTCAGAAAGGCTACTCGAAATATGTTCCACACAATACGAAATATTTCGATTTTGTACCTGCGAACACCGCCACGGAATACATAAGGAAATCTGAACTAGTCGTCTCCCACGCAGGGATGGGAACCATCATCCTTTCTAAACAGTTTGGAACCCCCATAGTCATCCTTCCGAGAAGGAAAATTTATGGGGAGCACGTCAACGACCATCAAATGGAGATTGCTCAAGTATTAGAGGAACGAAAAGATGCCAATATTCATGTCATTTATGAGGAAGGACAATTGGAAAAGAAAGTGATGGAGTTGCTGGAGAATAAAGTGAAGGTTACCCCCAAAGAAAATGTCGGGAGGGCCAATCTCATCAAAACCATTCGAGCGTTCATCCAGGAGAATGAGCGATGACGTTGTTTGAGAAGTTACCTCATACAATTTCGGAGGGGAAAAAGGTTTGGGGAATCATCCTCCTGTTTTCATTAGGAGTGATGGTTGTGGGTTTAAGCTCCAAGATCTATTTGGGGGACGAGATCACTCATTACCGATTTGCCAAAGGAATATTCACCCAGGAGGAAAGAATCACCTTTGATCCTCTTTTTGGAAAGAATTATTCGAACCAGGTTAACTATTTGATTCCCCCTCTATGGCACATTCTTTTGGCTTCTTTGTGGAAGGTCGCAGGAAGGATCTCCTTCCCCTTGGCGCAGGTTTATCATACGATCTATTATGCCCTTTTACTCTTTTCGACTTATCTGTTGGGTAAAGAGATTTATGGAGAAGAAGAAGGAAAATATTCGATGATCTTGGTGGGCACGATGCCCATGATCGTCAGTTTTGGAATATTATTTTACGTGGATGTTCCGCTGGTTGCCCTGACTACTTTGACCTTCTTTTTAATTCTAAGGAGGAAGCATCTGCTTGCAGGACTTGGATTCGGGCTCATGTACTTTACTAAATGGAGTGGCGTGGCCTTCGGAATCCCCTTTCTGCTTGCCATCCTTTTTCTCAATTTTAAAGAGAAGTTTCTGATGAAGATGCTAATTTTTTCTCTGGCCTCATTGATAATTATCTTGCCTGATATCTATTGGAGAGAGAAACATACCTCTCAGGAAGAGCGGTGGATCGGGAACGCCCAGACGACATTGAAAAGTTTTGTTTCTGGTATATCCGGCAATATCCATCAATGGGTGGCTCCTAAGAGGCCTTCCACAAAAGAAACTGTGGAAAAGATTTCCTATGGCCACAACTCCACCTTTTTGAGTGTTAAAGACCAAATAAAGTATTTTGGATTGCCTCTCCTTGCACTTTTGATTATTTATCTATTCAAGAAGAAGTTTTTAAAAAAAGATGGATTGCTCTGGGTACCCATCTTTTTCTTTTTTCTATTTTTCATATTGTTCTTTAATATTGATGCAGATATTCGTTACCTTTTGCCCATTTCCCCCTTCTTATGCGTGATTGCATCGAAAGGGATTGTTGCTTCGGATAAGAAGAGCTTCAAAGGTGTGCTTTTGGCGATTTGCTTAGTCCAGTTCTTAAGCGTATTGGGCTACGTCTATTCCCAGCGCCGCGTTCCGCCGGCAATTGAAGAGGGGATCAATTATCTGAAGCATAATATTCCTGAGGATGCTATCGTCGTGTACCCTGAATATAATTTAACGGAATATACAAATCGGAAAGTTGTTTGGACCTCCAATTTCTGGCGGCTGGAAAATGTTTTTTGGGGAGGCGACGATTTGGCCGGGAAGTTATTGCTAACGAATAAGGTGAAATACGTTTTAATTAGAAAGGACAAGATTTACGACGATAGGAATAGGCGCCATTTGAGAGGTTATCCCCTTTCATTTGTCCACCGACTTTCGACATCTGGTGTTTTCGAGCTAAAATGGGATAATGAGAAACTCAGCTTGTGGGAACTCAGAGAGAAGGTATTTTGATGGAGATCGGGCGCGGAGAGCACATGGAAGCAAAGTCCTTTGAAAAGGTATCGATTGTCATTCCGACCTTTAATAGAAAAGATGAGCTGAGAGGGTGTTTGAACTCGATCTATAGGCAGGATTATCCAAATTTTGAGGTTCTCGTTATAGAGAATGGGAGCACGGATGGGACGAAGGAAATGATTTTGGAAGAGTATCCAGATGTGAAGCTATTTTCGAGCGGGAGGAACCTATATATTAGTAAGGCCCGCAACTTCGGGATAGCCAAGAGTGTGGGAGAGTATGTTTGGTTCTTAGATTCAGATTCGGTCATCTCTAACAATCATTGTATGTCTAAAATGGTGGAATTGATGAAGGCGGATTCTATCATCGGTGGTATCGGAGGCGTTGTCTATCAATACCGGGATGGCTCTACGAGAATGGCTATTCCGAAAAAATGTATGTTCGATATGATTGAAGATTGGGATCGAGAGGATTTGGAATTAGTGGAGTGTGATTATTTAATAACAGCTAATCTTCTCACTAAGAAAGCCATTGTTTTAAAATGTGGTGGCTTTAGTGAGATACTCGGTTTATTCAGTGAAGACGTTGACCTTGGAATAAAAATAGGTAAATGTGGTTTTAAAAATATCACAGATCGTAGAACAAACGTACTCCACCCGTTTAAGTTACCACCAGTTAATCTAAGAAGATCTTACCTTTTTTATAGAAATTCCTTTCTTAGCATTTTTTTGAATTATAATTATAAAGAATGGCTAAAAATCTTAAGTCAGTATAGAGTGGGGCATTTTGTTGTTAAACGCCAATTAAGGGGGATGTTGAGCCATGAGGATCAAAGGGCTCTTGGAAGCATTGTGAAGGTGTTTGGATTTATATTGGGTTTCCTGGGCAGTCTCACCTTCTTCACAAGGCCTATTTATCTGAAAGCGAAGTATGGAAGAATAAATTTTATGGACAAATATATGAGACCTGAGGGAACCTCCACCTATTCGAAATGAGTGCCCTTTTTAGGGGCTTATTATCCCTTGGGGATTTCTTCATCTACGGAGGTAGAGGAAAAAGTGTTAGTTATCATTCCGGCCAACAATGAAAAAGGCTCTGTGGATAAAGCAATTGAGGACGCTAGAGATCATGTTTCTCGGGCCGATATCCATTCCAACCAGAGATGGTCCGAAATCGACACAAAACTCCAGGTTGGATGTTGGAGTGAAGAGGCGATGGCCTCCTCCCGGATCTCCGTAAGAGTCTCTTCAGGGAATTGTTTTGGAATTGGGGGCGGTCCGGAAGCCCTTCGAACCCCCTTTCCCCGAAGGCTCGCTTGTAATCGTAGGACTTCCGGAAACCCTGGCGCCGGCAGGCTTCAGAAACATTCTGGAGTCGTTCGGCCGGTGAGAAGAATGTCAGTCTTTTCTGTGCTATCTTTTTCTCCGCAGTCATTTCTTCCGTAGGGGTAGGTGTTTTGTAGTAAAAACACTTTACGTAGAGAGGGAACGGACTGCCATTTCCCCCCCCCAACTGTTAGGAAAAATCTTAACACTTACAATCAAATTGTGGTATTACAAAGAATAACGATTTGTGATAATATAATACATTAGATTGCCTGGCCACTGGCAAGGCGTAGGTCCAGGAAAGATTTGCATAATGACGACTCAAACTGGGAACGAGCTTAGGGAGAAGAGGGTTAGGCTCTGGAGACAAACAATGGCGGTTCAGATTCAATAACAACCATCTTACTTATTGGAAGAAAAAAATTGAAGGGAAAGGAGAATGGACGATGACGGTATTTAATAGAATCGCTCGCTTTGTTCACTTTTTTTCTTTGTCGTTGATCTTCTTGCTATGGGGGTGCGTTGCAACTGCTCAAGTGCCCCGTGATTCCGGCCCAAGACACACTTACCGGGGGCAAACGTGCGACGACTATGCGCGAATTGCTGTTTCGCAGGATGAGCAAAACCTTAGAAGACAGTGTGGTTTCACTGGTTCCAGATGGACTTCTGATTACAACGCGCATTACCAGTGGTGCACCACTGTGTCCAGGGAGTCGGCTGATTCAGAGATAAGGGCTCGCGAAGATGAACTACGACAGTGCAGGGATAGACGATCCGCGTGCGACGACTATGCGCGAATTGCTGTTTCGCAGAGTAAACAAAACCTCAAAAGACAGTGTGGTTTCACTGGTTCCAGATGGAGTTCTGATTACGACGCCCATTACCAGTGGTGCGGCACTGTGTCCAGGGAGTCGGCTGATTCAGAGATAAGGGCTCGCGAAGATGAACTGCGACAGTGCAAAGATAGACGATCCGGGTGCGATGACTACGCGCGAACGGCTGTTTCGCAGAATGAGCAAAACCTAAGAAGACGGTGTGGTTTCACTGGTTCCAGATGGAGTTCTGATTACAACGCGCACTACCAGTGGTGCAGCACTGTGCCTTGGGAATCGGCTGATTTAGAGATAAGGGCTCGCGAAGATGAACTACGGCGCTGCCGCTAATGAATAGCTGCCCGTCTGCCTGCCTGGCGTAGGCAGGGAGCATCCGTTTCATCATGGACGAATGCTCCAAATAATGCCAGAAGAAAATGCCTCATATTCTGTGGATGTAAGGGCTAATTTAAGAAAATCTTTTGCCCTCGGGGGCCAGAGGCTTTTCGGCGGCTGTGGGTTCCCGGCCGGGCTTAAGATTCCTTCGCTCAGCAATCTGCAGACTCTTCGCCATGCAAATGCTCTGTAACCGAAGATGTGCCCACCGATTCTACCCTGATAAAGGGGAAGAATTTTGTTAAAAAGGGCTCGTTGATTTCCGGAGTCTCTGCATATGACCATTGAGAAAAAGATCTTGGTTATCATTCCGGCTTACAATGAAGAAGGTTCTGTGGGGAAAGTGATTGAGGACGTTAGAACCGATCTTTTACAAGCCGATATCTTGGTCGTGAGTGATGGATCCACTGACTGCACCTCTGAAAAAGCCAGAGCCCGCGAGGCAACCGTTTTGGAACTTCCCTTTAATCTAGGGATCGGGGGAGCGATGCAGGCAGGATATCAATATGCCTGCCAGAGAGGTTATGACATTGCCATCCAAGTGGATGCGGATGGTCAGCATGATCCAAAAGAGATTGCCAAACTCCTCAGGGCTTTGGAAGAGAAGAAGATAGATGTAGCCCTTGGCTCGCGTTTTATCGGACATTCGGAATACAAATCATCCACGATGAGGAGGATCGGGATTTCCATTTTCTCGCAAGTGATTTCAATGATTGTAGGGCAGAAGATTACGGACCCAACTTCTGGCTTTAGGGCAGCGAATCGAAAAGCGATTCGATTATTTGCTCATAATTATCCACAGGACTACCCGGAGCCGGAAGCCCTGGTCTTGCTCCATCAGTGTTGCTTAAAGATAGGAGAAGTTCCGGTCGGAATGAGCGAGAGATACTCCGGGGAGTCTTCGATTACGAAAATCAGGTCTGTTTATTATATGGTGAAGGTTCTATTAGCAATTTTTGTAGATTGTTTTAAAAAACCACCCCTTTTAAGGGAGGAGGGAGAACGATGTTAATCAAGATTCAAATCATTGTTGGTTTGCTCAGTTTGATTTTACTCTTGATCACCTTCGAGCTGATCAGGAAGAAAAGGCTTCGGGAAGAATATGCCATCCTCTGGCTTTTTACTGGAATAGTGGTTTTGATGCTTAGTCTATGGCCCGAGTTTTTCCTCTCTCAGTTTTTTGCAAGAATTACTGGCATCTTCTATTTGTCTGCAATCGTGGTCATCGCCTTTCTCTTCCTTCTCCTCATCGTTCTCCATTTCTCAGTGGTCATTTCTAAGTTAACTAATCAAAATAAGGAATTGGCTCAAAGGTATGGACTCCTAGAACTGGAGATCAATGAATTAAAGAGACATTACCTTCCTCCGAGGAGACTGTAAGCCCATCTGGTCTTTAAACTATCAAGACTCCCGAACGAATTTGGCATGGGTTTTGAGCCCTCATCAAGTTAATCCCGACACATTTCTTCTCACTTGGATAGCTCAGATATTTCTTGTTTTTGCTTGATAAAGGGGAACGGTTTTGTTAAAAAGGGAGTAAAAAAAGAAGGGATGGGGAAGAAGATGTCAAAAGTATTAGTGACTGGGGGGGCGGGGTTTATCGGGTCAAATCTGACCGAGGCCTTGCTCCAGAGAGGGCATTCTGTTCGGGTCCTCGATGATTTCTCGACGGGCAAAAAAGAGAACCTGGTTTTTGATAGGACCGATCCTTCTTTGGAGATTGTCGAAGGAGACATTCGTGATCTCAATACCTGCCAAAAGGCGGTCCGGGGGATGGAATATGTATTTCATCAAGGCGCTCTCCCGTCGGTTCAACGTTCTGTAGAGGATCCGGAAACCTCCAATGCCGTCAACGTGGGAGGCACTTTGAATATTCTTCTTTCCGCCAGGGACCATGGAGTGAAAAGGGTCATGTATGCAGCCTCTTCATCCGTCTATGGAGACACGCCTACTTTACCGAAACATGAGGAAATGCCCCCGAATCCTCTCTCGCCCTATGCCTTACAAAAACATGTCGGAGAACACTATTGCCGGCTTTTTTACCAACTCTATGGACTCGAAACCATCTCCCTGAGGTATTTCAATATCTTCGGTCCGAAACAGGACCCGAACTCCCTTTACTCAGCGGTCATTCCCAAATTC
>Ga0316616_100001222_pt1 | contig 10157 bp, 10 predicted proteins | sample OWC_Aug_M1_C1_D1_FD_207660 | JGI IMG/M metagenome (GOLD analysis project Ga0316616, IMG submission 207660) | Wetland soil microbial communities from Old Woman Creek delta, Ohio, United States - OWC_Aug_M1_C1_D1_B | ecosystem: Environmental > Terrestrial > Soil > Wetlands | place: USA: Ohio...
ACACGGACTTCCTCTGCCCCGACTGCCTCTACCTCAGCCAGCAGCTCGAGAAGCTCAAGAAGGAGTTCGCCGGCAAGATCAACGTGGCCATCCAGTTCTTTCCCCTCGACGGCAAGTGCAACGAGGTCGTCCCGGAGAAAGCCAATCTCCATCCGGGCGCCTGCGAGATGACCTACGTCGCCGCGGGGAACCCGGCCCGCTTCGCCGAGATCCACGACGAGATCTGGGCCAACTTCGCCTCGCGCAGGGACCCGGCCTGGCGCGCCGCCCTGGCCAAGAAGTACGGGACCGAGAACGCGGGGAGCGACCCGGCGCTTCGCGAGCTGGTGAAGAAGATCATCGGCACCGGGGCCGAGTACGAGAAGACCTCGGAGAAGTTCTCCCACGGCATTCGCTCGACGCCGACCATGATCATCAACAACCGGATGATCATCGGCACGCTCCCCTACGACCACCTGCGGGCCATCTTCCGGGCCCTGGTCGAGGAGCGCGAGGGCGGGGCCAAGAAGTTCATCGAGAGCTGGGTCGAGACGCCCCGCCCGAAGAAGCCGGCCGCAAAATAAATCGGGGACACAATACCTATTCACCTAATTCTTCGGGGATTCCCTCCCATCTACTCACCGATCTGGTATGAATGCCGAGTATGGCTTTGATAGGTTCCAGATCTACGAGGCGCCTTAAGAAAATGGGTGAATAGGTATTGTGTCCCCGATTTAAAGCCAGAGGTTCGCGGCGGCGGGGACGGCCGCGCGGTCGACGAGCGTGATCGCGCTCTTGACGCAGACGCTCCGGCATATGCCGCAGCCGTAGCATTTCTTCGGATCGATCCGAGCTTTCGCCTTGCGCTTGTGTGGCAGGTACGCGTCAAAGGGACAGAGCTTGACGCATTCCCCGCAGCCGACGCACATCGCCTCGTCCACGCGGGCCAGGTATTCGCCCCGGAACATGACCGGCGTCTGGTAGGTCAGCGTCGCCTTCATGGCCATGCAGCCGGGCAGCGAGCAGTTGCAGATCCCGCCGAGGAAAGGCGTCACGAACGACCAGACCGTATGGCAAAGCCCTTCCTCCTCGCTCTCCCGCATGAGGGCCAGGGCCTCGTCCTTGGGCAGGAACTCGAGCCCGCCGGTCTGGGGACCGATGAGATAGGCCGGGTCGATGCTCCTCAGGATGTTGATCATCTCCCCGCCCTGAGGCGCCAGGCTGATGCCGTAGCAATAGCGGTGCTCGGGGCCGAACGCCACATGCCGGCAGATGCAGGCCAGGCGGACGATCGACGTCGTGAAGCCGAGGATCCTCTCGATGTCCTCGAGGGGCACGACCTGGCCGAAGTGCATGGCCTGCTGCTTGGCGGTGATCTTGCGCCGGATGCCCCGGGTGAAGAACGGCGGGATCCTGTCGAGCTTGGCGAGCGCACGCTCCCCCTTGGCCAGATGCTCGGGGGACTCGAAGAACCGCTTGATGAAATTCCGCCTGCCAAGGTCGCTGAGCAGGTCCTCGGCGTAATTATTGGCGTTCAGGTACCACTTTTTCCCTTCCCCGTGCTGATGGCAGAAATCGCACATCGTGGACCCATCCTGACATACCTGGATTTTCCTGTCAATCGGCTAGAAAAAGGCTGTGAAAACCAGGTCACGGCCCGATTTCCCGGGGTTTTTCGGGCTTCCCGGGGGTCGTCGGAAGGGAGTCTCCCCTGAAGGCGGTTTCGGAGCATTGTCTATTCCCGCCATCTTCAGATTGAGCTCATGCCCAATTCAGGAAAAAATCTTTAAAATCAGAAAATTTCCGGTAAATGCCCTTGACAAGCAGTGTGTCGCATAGTATAGTATCATACACGATATAGTGAGGCACACATCATGACCAAGCAAGACCCCGAACCCGATATAGGCAGCCTCGAAACGGAGATGAACCGCGGGTTCCTCCACATCCTCGCGCTGGCCCTGCTCGAAAAGGACATGTACGGCTATTCGATGGTCAAGCACATCGAGACTCTCGGTTACAGGGTCGAGGAGAACACGCTCTACCCCCTGCTCCGCCGGCTCGAGAAGAACGGCTGGATCGCCTCCAAGTGGGACCTCAGCGAGGACCGTCCCCGCAAGTTCTACGCCGTCACCCCCGAGGGCCGCGCCCTCCGCGCCTCGCTTCTCGACATCTGGAAGATCCAGGACCGCATCCTGGACAAGATCACGAAGGAGAACGCCCATGTCCAATAAGCTCGAAGCCTATCTCGAAGAGATCAGCCACTTCCTCTCCGGACGCGCCGAGCGCGAGGAGATCCTCTCCGAAATCCGCAGCCACATCCTCGAAAAGGCCGCCGCCGAGCACGGCGGTACCGGCGACGACGCCGTCGACCTGGCCATCGCCGCCTACGGCCCGCCGCGCCGCGTCGCCGAGCGCTACGCCGAGGACCGGCCGATCATCGCCCCGGCCTACAAGCGCTACCTCTTCCGCTACACGACGCTGCTGTTCGCCGTCCACGCCGCCATGACCGTCTTCGCGGTCATCTTCAAGAAGGACTTCGTCATCTTCCCCTTCCTGTACATGCCCCGGCTCGGCCCGATCGAAGCGGCCATGTACCTGCCGATGGCCTTCCTGGCCGACCTCGGCCTCGTCGCCGTCGTCCTCTACTTCGTCACCCAGAGCGGCAAGGACGTCAAGCTCCCCTGGCCGAAGATCGGCGTCGACCTCGACGAGGTCAAGCCGCCCAAGAAGGCCTTCTGGGGCCGCGTCGGCACGGCCGTCGGGGCGGTCGTCATGCTGGCCGTCACCGACATCGCCCTCTACATCTTCACCCGCTACCACACGATCTTCCTGTATTTGACGCACGGCTCCAATCCCAAGCCTTTGTTGACGCCCGAGGCCGGGCGCTACCTCTCGCTCATCGTCATCGCCTCGCTCGCGGTCTCGACCATGGCCCTCCTCGTCAAGCTCTTCACCCGGTCGCGCTGGGTGGACATCGTCTCGAACGTCATCTCCCTAGGGCTCATCGGCCTCATCCTACGCCAGCCGTTCGACAACCTCTTCGCCATCACCGTCCCGGAGAAGCTCCTGCCCGTGGTCAAGGCCAACATCAAGGTCGTGCTCCTCATTATCGCCCTGATCGTCACCTACGAGCTCGTCCGCGACATCGTCCGCGTCAGCCGCAGCAAACTGGCCAGATCGGTGGCACAATACTAATTTCCGGATTTCCTCACCTTGCCGGCGCGGCGGCCCGGATGCAGGCGTTAAATGGCGGATCTGTAGGGCTACCCGACTTCAGAATGGGTGAACAGGTATTGTGTCCCCGATCTAGGGCGTCAGCCGCTCGTGGGCCGCGAGGAGCCTGGACTGGATGGCGACGCCGTAGGGACAGGCCGCCTCGCAGGGGCCGGCGCAGTCAGCGCACCCGCCCGCGGCCCGGGCCTCATCCAGCCCGGCGTAGAGGCCCATGGCCTCCTTCTCCCGCCCTCTCGCCGCGAAGTAGTACTCGTAGCGCATGATGGTGTTGATGGGCACGCCCCGCGGGCACGCCGGCTCGCACAGCCCGCAGGCGTGGCGGCAATAGGCACCGCCGAAAGCGTCCCTGGCGTCCCCGAGCACGACCTCGTCGCCGATCTCCAGCTTCTGGCCGGACAGCCGCACGAAGGTCTCGAGGGCCTCGAAGCTATTTATGCTCGGGCAGACGGTGTGGACGCCAGGATGGGAAAGGCAGAACTTGATGGCCGCGTCGCGCGCTTTCTCCGCCCCCTCGATGCCGTGTTTCTTCAGGAAGGCCTCGGTGAGCGCCGCCCGCTCGGCCGCCCTCTCCTTTGCCTTGACCAGGCCCTCAGGGAGCTCGCGCCCGGCCTTCTTGTAGCGGTCCTCGCTCATGGCCAGGACCTCGCGCTCGTTGGCGACGACGAGCCCCGGGTCCGATTTCATCAGGGTGACGCCGATGTCCTTGGCCGCGCAGGCCTCGAGGATCCTTCCCCCCGCTTCGCGCTGGAGGAAGTTGTAGACGATGAGCATGATGTCGAAGCGCCCGTCCTCGACCGCGGCCAGCACGACCTTATCCATGGGGTCGGCGAGCTGACCGAAGAGGCTGAGGTCGGCGCCGTGGTTGGAGAGCCCCGAGAAGCGGACCTTGCCCTCGGCCTTGAGCTCGGCGATGAGCTCGTGGTAGGGCTCGTACTTGACCTGCTCCAGCGTGCACATGTGGATCATCAGGCAGTCGGCGTGGTCCGTGCCCAGGCGCTCGAGGCACTTCATGTACCGGTCCCGCAGCCCCTCCTTCGTGACCTGCTTGTTGAAGCTGATGTTGAGCTTGGTCGTGATGAAGAAGGAGTCGCGGGGATGCGTCTCGAGGACGCGGCCGATCGTCCGCTCCGAGCCGCCGCGCTCGTAGTGCTCGGCCGTGTCGACGTAGTTGATGCCGGCGTCGAGGGCCGCGCGCAGGACGTTGTCGTTGCTGAGGGGCCCGCCGCCGACGGAGATGTCGGACACCTTGAAGCCCGTCCGGCCGAGGCGCCGATACTCCTTGATCCGGGGCCGCGATGGCTGGGCTTCGGTGACCGTGCCGGGGCGGAGCGGCGCCGCCGGCACGACCTGCGCCGCGATCCCGCCGCTTCCCTTCAGCCCGGATGCCGCGGCCGCCGCCAGCGACACGCCCAGGAATCCCCGTCTCGAGATGTTCTTCGCCGCCTTGTCGTTCATCGCGCTCATCCCGGATCCTTTCTCGTTGTTCGATACGTTCAGCAGATGATATCAAAAACGCGGGCTCCCGGATAGCGGGACGGGATGAGAATATCCCGGGCCGCCGATCGTCTTTAGGGACAAAAGGAGGCCTTGACAAGCATGCATAATAATGCCATATCTATGCATATGAGAACGACACTCATCATCGACGACCAGCTCCTGGCCCGGGCTTCCGAGCTCACGGGGATCAAGGAGAAAACGGCCCTCGTCCGCATGGGGCTCGAATACCTGATCGCCCGTGAGAGCGCTAAACGTTTAGCCAAACTCGGAGGAACGGCCAAGGACCTTCGACCGATCCCCCGTCGCCGCAGCAACTGGTAGACGATGGTCCTTGTCGACACGTCCGTCTGGGTCGGTCATCTGCGCTCGGGCGATTCGCAGCTGACCTCGTTGCTCGACGCGGGAGAGGTCGCCTGCCATCCTTTCATCATCGGGGAGCTGGCCTGCGGCCGTCTGCCCAACCGCGCCGACACTCTCAGGAGCCTTGGCGAGCTTCCTCAGATCGGTGTGGCCACGTTCGGGGAAGTCATGAGCTTGATCGCGGCGCGCCGTTTGATGGGGACCGGACTCGGATTCATCGATGTGCATCTCCTGGCGTCGGCGCGTATTTACGACCTGCCAATTTTGACCCGAGATCTACCTCTCAAAAGGGCCGCGACGGCTCTCGGCGTGCTTTACTCTGTTTGAGGGCTCAAGCCCGGCGCCGATAGAGTTTTTATGGGGACACGTACCCGGTGCATGTCCCCATGAAGTTGCCCCCCTAAATTGACTCGGGCGGGGGGCTGTGGAAGAATGGATCCACAGGCGATCAAGGCCTGCATCCATGCGCATCCGCCCTGTGCTCCCGCTATTCGCTCTCGTTCTGGCCTCGACCTATCCCCTCGCTTCCTCGGCCCAAACGGCTGACGGGCCGGCCAAGTCTTCCTTATCCCTCGGCGGAATGATCGCCGGCGCCGCCCTCTCCCGCCTCGACACGGCCGTCGAACCGCTCTTTTCGCTGCGCGCCATCCCCGAGCTCAAGTTCACGCTTCCTGCAGGCCGCGCTTGGACCTTCGACGGCGAGGCCTCGGCCAACGCCTACGGCTCGCTCGCCTTCCCCCGCGGCGCGTCCGCCGCGACCGATGGCGCCCTCAAGCCCTACCGCGCCTGGCTCCGCCTCTCGACCTCGCGCTTCGAGGCCCGCGTCGGCCTCCAGAAGCTCAGCTTCGGCTCGGCGACGCTCTTCCGCCCCCTCATGTGGTTCGACGGCCTCGATCCCCGCGATCCCCTCCAGCTCACCGACGGCGTCTACGCCCTGCTTCTCCGCTATTACGCCCCGAGCAACGCCAACGTCTGGGCCTGGGGCCTCATCGGCAACGACGAGCGCCGCGGCTGGGACATCGCCCCGTCCGCCGCCCGGACGCCCGAGTTCGGCGGCCGCATCCAACTCCCTCTCTTCAAAGGCGAGATCGCCGCGACCTACCACCACCGCAAGACCGATTACGACAGCTTCACGCCCGTCTACGATCCCCAGGAGGACCGCTTCGGCCTGGACGGCAAGTGGGACATCGGCGTCGGCCTCTCGTTCGAGGCCGCCCTCGTCCACGAGCGCACCGGCCTGATCAAGGCCCCCTACCAGCGCGCCTACACAGTCGGCCTCGACTACACCTTCGGCATCGGGCGCGGCCTCACGGCCGTGGCCGAGCACTTCCGCATCGCATCATCGACGGGCGCGTTCACTCCGGGCTTCGGGTTCTCCTTCACCGGCCTTCTCCTCCGTTATCCCCTGGGCCTCCGCGACGAGATCTCCGGGATCTTCTTTTACGACTGGGACCGCCGCGACACCTATCGCTTCGTGAGCTGGAAGCACACGACCGACGCGCTCACGATGAGCGCCATCGTCTACTGGAACCCGGCCGAGCTCCTCGTTTTCCAGGGCTTGCCGGGCTCGGGCACGCTCGCCGGGACGGGCCTCGAGCTCGTCATCGGCTACTATTTCTGAACATGAACGAGGCCGCCATGAACGACACGCCGCCCGCCGCGCCCCTCATCGTCACCAAGGACCTGAAGAAGATCTACCCCATGGGCCAGCACAAGATCGAAGCCCTGGCCGGCGTCACCCTCTCCTTCGCCAAGGGCGAGTTCGCCGGCCTCGTCGGCCCCTCCGGCTCCGGCAAAACGACCCTCCTCAATATCGTCGGCTCGCTCGACGCCCCGTCCTCGGGCAGCGCCGTGGTCATGGGCCAGGCCGTCGAGTCGCTTACCCACAAACAGGCCGCGCGCCTCCGCAACCATCACATCGGCTTCATCTTCCAGACCTTCAACCTGCTCCCCGTCTACACGGTTTACGAGAACGTCGAGTTCGCGCTACTCCTCCTCGGCGACCCGCCCGCGGTCCGCCGCCGCAAGGTCATGGCCGCGCTCGATTGGGTCCATCTTGCCGACAGGGCCAAGTCCAAGCCGGCCCAGCTCTCCGGCGGCCAATCCCAGCGCGTGGCCATCGCCCGGGCGGTGGTCAAGGAGCCCGGCATCATCCTTGCCGACGAGCCCACGGCCAACCTCGACGCCGAGAACTCCCACGGCATCCTCCACACCATGGAAAAGATCAACCGTGACCTCGGCACGACCTTTATCTTCGCCACCCACGACCCCAAGGTCATCCAGCACCTGCGGCGCAAGATCACCCTCGTCGACGGCCGCGTCGCCGCCGACGAGCCGGGAGAGCGGGCATGACCCTCCCCAAGCTCGCCTTCAAGAACCTCCTGGGCGCGGGCCTCCGGACCTGGCTCAACGTCTTCGTCCTGTCGCTCTCGTTCGTCCTCATCATCTTCGTCCGGGGCCTCATCGAAGGCATGAACCGGCAGGCCGAGCGGGCCATGATCGCGACCGAAGTCGCCGGCGGCCATGTCCAGCATCCGGCGTACGATCCCTACGACCCGCTGACGCTCACCGACGCCCACGGGCTGGTGCCGGCGCCGCTCGCCGACTTGGCCGCGGCCGGGAAAGCCGCGCCCATCCTCATCATCCAGGGCACGATCTACCCCGAAGGACGCCTCTTCACGGTCCGGATCAAGGGCATCGACCCCGGCCAGCACGTCATCGACGTCCCGACGGCGTTGCTGAGCGGCGCAATCCCTTCGGCCGCGTCAACCGCGCCCCCGACACCCGACGAGATCCCTGCCCTCATCGGCTCCCGGATGGCCAAGACGACCGGCCTCAAGAAGGGCGATACGTTCAGCCTGCAGTGGCGCGACTCTCACGGTACGTTCGACGCCCGCGAGGCTCGCGTAGTCGAGATCTTCTCGACCTCGGTCCAGACGGTCGACATCGGCCAGATCTGGGTCCCCCTATCTCTCCTCCGCGAGCTGACCGGGATGCCCGGCGAGGCCACGATCGCCGTCTTGGCCCAAGGCACGCCGCCGCCCGAGCTTTCCAGCTGGGTCTTCCGCGGCCCGGACTACTTCCTCGCCGACCTCAAGTCCATGGTCGCCGCCAAGACCGTCGGCAGCTCCATCCTCTACACCATCCTGCTCCTCCTGGCCATGCTGGCCATCTTCGATACCCAGGTCCTCTCGATCTTCCACCGCCGCCGCGAGATGGGCACGCTTATGGCCCTGGGCTTCACCCGCGGCAAGGTCATCGGACTGTTCACCCTCGAAGGCTTCTTCCACGGCGTCCTGGCCGCCCTGGTCGCCGCCGCCTACGGCATCCCGCTTCTCGCCTGGATCGCCAAGACCGGCTGGGCCATGCCCGGCGACGTCGACAGCTACGGCTTCGCCATCGGGGACAAGCTCTTCCCCACCTACAGCGCCGGGCTCGTCGCCGGGACGACCGTCCTCGTCCTCCTGGTCACGACCGTCGTCTCGTTCCTGCCGACGCGCCGCATCGCCAAGCTCAAGCCGACCGACGCGCTGAGGGGGCGGCTCACATGATCCGCTTCCTGCTCAAGGGCCTTTTCCGCGACCGCGCCCGCAGCCTCCTGCCTTTCCTCACGGTCCTCATCGGATCCATGCTGACCGTCATCGGCTACGGCTGGATCCAGGGGGTCATGGGGGGCATGATCGAGTCGAGCGCCAGCTTCGAGTCCGGGCACGTCAAGGTCATGTCGCGCGCCTACGCCGCCGAGGCCGACCAGATCCCGAACGACCTGGCCTACACCGGCGCCGCGGCCCTGCTCGCCGAGCTGCGCCGCGATCACCCCGAGCTCGAGTGGACGCCCCGCATCAAGTTCGGCGGGCTCATCGACATCCCCGACGAGCAGGGCGAGACCCGGGCCCAGGGGCCGGCGGCGGGGATGGCCGTCGACCTGCGCTCGCCCGGGAGCCCCGAGCGGCGCCTGCTCAAGCTCGACAAGGCGGTCGTCAGGGGGCGCCTGCCCGAGCGGCCCGGCGAGATCGTCGTCAGCGACGCATTCGCGACGCGCCTCGGCATCGGACCGGGCGCGACGGCCACCCTCATCGGCGCGACCATGTACGGCGGCATGGCCGTCCACAATTTCACCGTCTCAGGCACGGTGCGCTTCGGCATCTCCGCCCTCGACCGGGGCGCCGTCGTCGCCGACATCGCCGACATCCAGGACGCGCTGGACATGGAGGACTCGGCCGGCGAGATCCTCGGCTTCTTCCGCGACGGGTTCTACCGCGATAAGGAGGCCGTGGCCCTGGCGGGCGCGTTCAACGCCGCGCACGGAGGAGAGACGGGGGATTTCGGGCCGGAGATGGTCCCCCTCCGCAGCCAGAGCGGTCTGGGCTCGATGATCGACCTCGTCACCTCGGTCTACTCGCTCATGTTCGCCGCCTTCATCCTGATCATGTCCATCGTGCTCTGGAACGCCGGGCTCATGGGCAGCCTGCGGCGGTACGGCGAGTTCGGCATCCGCTTGGCCCTCGGCGAGGACAAGGGCCGGCTCTACCGGTCGCTCATCGCCGAGGGGCTGGCCATCGGCGTCGTCGGTTCGGCGGCCGGGACGGCGCTCGGGCTGGCTTTTTGTTATTATCTTCAGAACAAGGGCATCAATATCGGCTCGATGATGCAGAACGCCTCGATCGTCATGTCCGACACGATAAGGGCAAGAGTGACGCCCCTGAGCTACGTCATCGGCTTCGTGCCGGGGCTCGCGGCGACGTTCCTGGGGAGGGCCGTGAGCGGCATCGGCATCTACAAGCGGCAGACGGCCCAGCTGGCGAAGGAGTTCGAAGGATGAGCGCCATAGACTTGAAGCTGCTTGATCGAAGAGTTCATAAATATTTATTTTTCTTAATGTTGCTAACTTTATGGCTTGTCGCCGGCGCTAGGCTCCGCGCTCCAGTCCCGGCAATGGCCGCGCAAGCTCCCAGCGGAGAAGCCATCCTCACGCGCGTCGACGACAACATGGGCTCGGACAACAAGATCATGACGAGCGAGATGATCATCCACGGCCGGCGCGGCTCGCGCAGCATCCGGGCCAGGTCGTGGGTCAGGGGCCGGAC
>Ga0316616_100001223_pt1 | contig 10152 bp, 8 predicted proteins | sample OWC_Aug_M1_C1_D1_FD_207660 | JGI IMG/M metagenome (GOLD analysis project Ga0316616, IMG submission 207660) | Wetland soil microbial communities from Old Woman Creek delta, Ohio, United States - OWC_Aug_M1_C1_D1_B | ecosystem: Environmental > Terrestrial > Soil > Wetlands | place: USA: Ohio...
CCGTTACAGAGAGAGCACCGATGAGAAATCAGAATGGCCAGGGCAAGGCCGACCACAGACAAGGCCAGGCCCAGCTGGAGCATATCGAGGCCATCGAAAAGCGCCTCTGGAACGCCGCCGATACGCTGCGCTCCAACTCGAACTACGCCAGCAACGAATATTTCATACCGGTGATGGGCCTGATATTCCTGCGGCACGCCTTCAGCCGCTATCTGGCTGTCAAAGACGACATCGAAGCCAACCTGCCGAAGCGCGGGGGCAAGGCGCGGGCACTCGCCAAGGAGGATTTCTCAAGGAAAAGCGCCATCTTCCTCAAGCCCCAGGCCCAGTTTGACCATCTGGTCGGCCTGACCGACAGCGATGACCGCACCAAGGCGATCATCGACGCCATGGAGTCCATCGAGGCCGACTACGAGACCCTGCGGGGCGTGCTGCCCAAGGCCGAATACCAGGAGCTCGACAACGCTGTGCTCGGTCAGCTCCTGCGCACGCTCAACCCCGAGGAGCTGAAGCGCTCCTCGGGCGACGTCTTCGGCCGGATCTACGAGTATTTTCTGACCCAGTTCGCCGACCTCAAGGCCCACGACAACGGCGAGTTCTTTACCCCGGTGTCCCTGGTCGCGCTGATCGCCAACGTCATCGAGCCGGCCGGAGGCGTCGTGCTCGACCCGGCCTGCGGCTCGGGCGGCATGTTCGTGCAAAGCGCGCATTTCGTTGAGCACCTGCACGCCAATCCGTCCGAGAGGCTAACCTTCTACGGCCTCGAAAAGAACGCCACCACCATCCGCCTGGCCAAGATGAACCTCGCCGTCCACGGCCTGGAGGGCAACATCCAGAAGGCCATCACCTACTATGAAGACCCGCACGAACTGGCCGGCAAGGCTGATTTTGTGATGGCCAATCCGCCCTTCAACGTGGACGAGGTGGATGCGGACAAGGTGAAGAACGACCCGCGCCTGCCCTTCGGCCTGCCGGGGGTGAACAAGGGCGGCAAGGTCTCGAACGGCAACTATCTCTGGATCAGCTACTTTTACAGCTATCTGAACGAGCACGGCCGGGCCGGCTTCGTCATGTCCTCTCAGGCATCGAGCGCCGGCCGCGACGAGGCCCAGGTGCGCCGCAAGCTGATCGAAACCGGCGACGTGGACATCATGATTGCCATCCGCTCGAACTTCTTCTACACCCGCACCGTGCCCTGCGAATTGTGGTTCCTCAACCGAGACAAGCCGAAGGCGCACCGCGAAAAAGTCCTCATGATCGACGGCCGCAACATCTACCGCAAGGTGACGCGCAAGATCTACGACTTCAGTCCGGAGCAGCTTCAGAATCTCCTGGCCATCGTCTGGCTCTACCGCGGGCAGGGAGAGCGTTTTCTCGAACTCGTGTTCGGCTACCTCCAAAGCATGCTGGATGAACTTGGTTTCTGCTTCCGGCCGCGAAATTCCGAAAACCGAGAACAGCTGCCGCTTTGGGGCTATATCGCTACGCTGAACGAGCTGATCGCCTGCATCGACCCATTCGTTGATACACTCGACGATAATGCAGCGCATGCCGAAACCAGGCAGCAGCTTGTTGAGAACCTGGTCCCTTTGAATGGGAGCATCGCAGCCTTCCAGGAGGCAGTCGAAGATGCGGAAGTTTCCTGGCAGAAGCAGAAAAGAACTGCTACGGCGCTCAAGCAAGCCGTCCAGCGGCTGGCGCCCCTGAGGGAGGCAAGCCGCGAACTGGCCAGGCAGGTCGATACCGTCTTCAAGCTCGCCGGCCGGCTGATCGAAGTCTGTGAAACCGATCTGGATGCCCGCAGCAGCAGCCTTTGGAACGGCCGAGAAATCGCCCGCGCGCGCAAGGCCGCGGATGCCGCCCGCCAGACGCTGGTCGAGCAGCTCAAACGGGTGCGCTATTTCCACAAGCAGGCCGTCTGGCTGACCGAGCGCTTTCCGGACGGCGAGCTGCGCGACGTGGAAGGCCTGGTCAAGCTGGTGGACCGGGCCGAACTCGAAGCCAACGACTACAGCCTCACCCCCGGCCGCTACGTCGGCGTGGCACCGGAGGAAGAGGACGACGGCTTCGATTTCGAGGAGGCCCTGCGCGAGATCCATGTCGAGCTGGAAGGCCTGAACGCCGAGGCCGCCGAGCTGGCTGCACGGATTTCACGGAACTTCAAGGAGCTGGGGATATGAACAAAGCATCGCAGAAATATTTTTTAAATGCGGGAGTTCTATCTTGCGTACCACGGCCTGCCAAAAGTGCAACCACTGGTTGCACAAATCGGGTGGAGCCATTTGAGGATGGAGGCTAACGGGTGCAAGTTCATCTCCGCCGTCAAAACATGTCGATAATTTCGACACGACGCAAAAACATGTCGATGAAATCTGAAAACTTCGACACCTAATAAGAACTTGCCCACGGCGCGTACACATTGGCGATTTGAGTTGTAGGAGCCGAAATTTGGTCGAACATAGCGGCATCATCGATCCTCACGGCGGGTTTCGCAAGCTGAAGTCCTTTCAGACCGCGGAGATTGTCTATGACGCCACAGCGGCTTTCTGCAACCGTCTGATCGACCGCCGCTCGCGCACCCACGACCAGATGGTGCAGGCGGCCAGAAGCGGCAAGCAGAACATCGCCGAGGGCAGTGTGGCCTCGGGCACCTCCAAGAAAACTGAGCTGAAGCTGGTCGGCGTAGCCCGGGCAAGCCTCGAAGAGCTGCTGCTCGACTACCAGGACTTCCTGCGCCAACGCGGGCTACCGCTTTGGGGCAAAGACCACTCGCAGGCGCAAGCCATCCGGAAGCTGGCCTACACCCAGAATAGGTCCTATTCGACCTATAGGACCTATGTCGAAGACTCCTCCCCCGAAGTGGCCGCCAACACCCTGATCTGCCTCATCCACCAAGCCAACTACCTGCTCGACCAACAGCTCCGGCAGCTGGAACAGCAGTTTTTAAAAGAGGGCGGGTTTACGGAAAAACTTTATCGGGCGCGGCAGGCGGCGAGGAAAAAACCGTGAAAGGCGCTTTGCTCACTCGAACCATCGCCTCACTGCGCTTTAGAAACTAAAAAATGGGCTGGCCATTAAAAACCATAGACGAATTAGGCCATGTCAGCCGTGGGAGGTCGAGGCACCGGCCGCGAGATGCCGAGCACCTTTATGGCGGGCCATATCCATTCATTCAAACTTCAGATGTAAAACATTCAGCCCTCTATATTAATGAGTTCTCTCAGACATATAGCGAGGCAGGGCTGGCCCAAAGCAAGCTCTGGAAAGCCGGGACCTTGTGCATAACAATAGCGGCAAATATCGCAGATACCGCTATTTTGGGAATAGATGCCTGTTTCCCTGATAGCATTATAGGCTTTATTCCAGAACCAGAGAAGGCGGATGCTCGTTTTATAAAATACCTATTTGATGCCCTTTTGCAGAGACGGTTTCAGCGATTCACACAAGGAGCTGCGCAAGATAACTTAAGCCAAGAAAAACTTCTCTCTTTGAGATTTCCTACACCGGGCTTACGGACCCAGAAACGAATTGCCGATATCCTCTCCGCCTACGACGACCTCATCGAAAACAACCGCCGCCGTATCCAGTTGCTGGAACAGTCCGCCCGCATGCTTTACAAGGAATGGTTCGTTCACCTGCGCTTCCCCGGGCATGAGCGTGTGAAAATTAAAGATGGGGTGCCGGAGGGGTGGGGCGATTTTAGTTTAGCCGAGTTAGCTGATTCAATAAGCTACGGGTACACTGCAAGTGCTGACCTATATTCAGTTGGACCAAAATTCTTGAGGATAACCGATATTGTTCCTGAAGTTATTGATTGGGCTGCCGTGCCGTTCTGCAAAATAAGTGAGAAAGATTTTCAGAAGTTTTCGCTGCAACAAGGTGATATTGTTGTGGCTCGAACTGGAGCGACTGTGGGTTATGCAAAAAGAATCGGCCAAACTGAACACGATGCGGTTTTCGCATCCTACCTTGTTCGGTTTCGTTTTAACGAAAAGATTGACGACACGATAGCGGGTATCTTTATGGAATCTCAGGATTATAAAACCTTTGTTCGCAATAACGCTGGCGGGGCTGCCCAGCCAAATGCAAACGCGGGTGTATTGTCAGCTGCCAGACTACTTGTGCCGCCTAAAAGTGTTCAGAAAAATTTCAGAGAGCTTGTTGAACCTGTAAATCAACAGAAAGGCAGACTGCAGAAGCAAAATCGGAGCCTAATGAAAGCCCGCGACCTCCTTCTACCCCGCCTAATGAACGGAGAGGTTGAAGTTTGAAGAGAGAATGGTGAAAGTTGAAAAGCGCGGAAGGCCGCTATTGAACCAAAAAAGATTCTTTTGAAAAAAATGGCCCAAATCCGGGCACTTTGGTCAATATGATTGGTCAACAAAATGGACAACCATCTTAAATTAATTGATATTCTATTGACATTATTCGGGCCGATTTTCAATAGAATATCAATAAACGGTCATTAAAGAGGCAAGAATTGGCCGCTTACGCCTATTCCGAAGATACCCTGGTTCAGCAGACCACTGCCGACTATCTGCGGGATGTGCTCGGGTGGGAGGCGGTTTTCGCATACAACCAGGAGACCTTCGGTCCCGAGGGCACACTCGGCCGGGCGTCGGACCGGGAGGTGGTGCTGACGCGTTACCTTCAGGTCAAGCTGGTGGAGTTCAACCCCGGCCTGCCCGCGGACGCATACCGCGAGGCGGTCCGCCAGGTCGTGGAATACAGCGCCTCTCAGAGCCTGGTGGCCACCAACCGCGACAAATACGGCCTGCTCAAGGATGGGGTCCAGGTTGCGTTCCGCAATGAAAAGGGAGAACTGGTCAAGCGGCGGCTGCGGGTCTTCGATTTCAGCGAGCCGGCCAACAACCACTTTCTGGCCGTGCGCGAGTTTTGGGTAAAGGGCGATCTTTACCGCAGGCGGGCGGACATCGTCGGCTTCGTCAACGGCATCCCGCTCCTGTTCGTGGAGCTCAAAAACGTCCACAAGGACATCCGCGCAGCCTACGAGAAGAACCTCGCCGACTACAAAGACACGGTCCCGCACCTGTTCCACCACAACGCGCTGATTGTCATCGCCAACGGGATCGAGGCCAGGATCGGCTCGATCACCAGCCGCTTCGAGCATTTCCACGAATGGAAGCGCCTGGCCGAGGAGGAACCGGGGCTGGTGGACATGCAGACGCTGCTCAAGGGCGTCTGCGACAAGCGCAACTTCATGGACCTGCTGGAGAACTTCATCATCTTCGACGACTCCTCGGGCCAGACCGCCAAGATCATCGCCCGCAACCACCAGTTTCTGGGCGTCAACCGCGCCGTCGATGCGGTCAAAGGCCGCGAAGGCCGGCAGGGACGGCTCGGCGTCTTCTGGCACACCCAGGGCGCGGGCAAGAGCTACTCCATGGTCTTCTTTACCCGCAAGGTGCATCGTAAACTCGGCGGGAACTTCACCTTCCTCATCTGCACCGACCGCGACGATCTGGACACCCAAATCTACAAGACCTTCGCGGGCTGCGGGCTGGCGGACAACGACCGCGACCCCTGCCGGCCGGCGAGCGGCGAGCACTTGGCCGCGCTCCTGCAGGAGCACAAGGCTTATGTCTTCACGCTGGTGCAGAAGTTCAACCGGGATGTCGCGCCAGAGGCGGGCTACTCCCGGCGCGACGACATCATCGTTATCACCGACGAGGCGCACCGCACGCAGTACGGCACCCTGGCCCTGAACATGCGCAATGCGCTGCCCCACGCCAGCTACATCGGCTTCACCGGCACGCCCTTGTTCAAGGACGACGAGATCACGCGCCGGGTCTTCGGCGATTACGTTTCCACCTTCGATTTCCAGCGCGCAGTCGAGGACAGGGCAACCCTTCCGCTCTATTACGACACGCGCGGCGACAAACTGGGGGTTTCCGTAGGCGACCTGAACGAACGCATCGCCGCAAAGCTGGAGGAAATCGACACCGGCAACATCGACGTGCGCGAGCGGCTGGAGAAGGAGCTCAAGCGGGACTACCATGTCATCACCGCCGCCAAGCGCCTCGATCAGATCGCCCGGGATTTCGTGGAGCACTACTCCACCGCCTGGGAATCCGGCAAGGCCATGTTCGTATGCATCGACAAGGTTACTTGCGTGCGCATGTACAACCTCATCGACAAAAAGTGGCAGAAGCGCATCCAGGATCTGGAGAAAGTCTTGTCATCAATCGCCGACGAGCAGGACTATGTCCATCGCAAGCGGCAGATCGAATGGATGCGCGCAACCCGGATGGCCGTCGTAGTGAGCGAGGAGCAGGGCGAGGTCGACAAGTTCAGAAAATGGAAGCTGGACATCACCCCGCATCGCAAATTGCTTAAGGACGGCTTCGAGCTTGCGGACGGTCGGCGCATCGATCTCGATGAGGCCTTCAAGAAGCAGGAGCACCCCTTCCGCATCGCCATCGTCTGCGCCATGTGGCTGACCGGCTTCGACGTGCCGAGCCTTTCCACGCTGTATCTCGACAAGCCGCTAAAGGCCCACACCCTCATGCAGGCCATCGCCCGGGCGAACCGTGTGAACGAAGGCAAGAACAACGGCCTGATTGTCGATTACTGCGGCATCCTCAAGAACCTGCGCAAGGCGCTAGCCACCTTTGCCTGGACTGAGACCACTGGGCTCCCTCCGGGCGGCAGCCCACCGGACCCGGCCCGGCCGGAGGAGGAACTGCTGGCCGAACTTCAGGAGGCTGTCGCCTTTGTGCGTGGGTTTCTATCCGAACGCAGCTCTTCGCTGGATGACATCATCGCCAAGACCGGCTTTGAGCGCAACGCGGCCATTCTAACGGCCAAGGAGGTCGCCAACGAAACCGACGAAACCCGCAAGCGCTTCGAAGTGATTTGCCGGGAGGTGTTCAAGAAGTTCAAGGCCTGCATCAACATCAAAGGCGTCAACGCGCACCGCGGGGAGTACGATGCCGTCAACATCGTTTACAAGAGCCTGCAGGACGACCGCGACAACGCAGACATCAGCGATATCATCCGGAAGCTGCACGAGGCGGTCGAACCGGCGATCGAGGTTCGGCCCGACATCGTCCGGGATCCCCAGGAACCCTTCGACATCAGCCGGATCGACTTCGAGCGCCTGCGCCGGGAGTTTGAGCGCAGCAAAGCCAAGAAGACGACGGTCCAGAACCTGAAGGAGGCGATCGAAAAACGCCTGCGGGTCCTTCTGGAAAGAAACCCACTGCGGACCGACTTTCAGCGGCACTACGAAGAGATCGTAGCGGACTATAACCGCGAGAAGGACCGGCTGACCATCGAAAAAACCTTCGAGGACTTGCTCAAGTTCATGCAGGGGCTGGGCGAGGAGGAGACGCGGCACATCCGCGAGGGGCTCGACGAGGAATCGCTGACCGTTTTCGACCTGTTGAAAAAGCCCGATCTCGATGCCGCCGAGATCAAGCGCGTGAAAGAGGTCGCGGTGGAGCTGCTCCGCACCCTCAAGGCGGCGAAACTGAAGATCGACCACTGGCGCGACAAGGAAACCACCCGCGACGACGTGCGCATCGCCATCCATGACTTTCTATACAGCGAGGCGACCGGCCTGCCGCTATCGAGCTACTCGGTGGCCGAGGTGGGGATCAAGTCCGAAAGCGTGTTCCGCCATGTCTACTGGGCCTATCCCACGGTGCCATCGCCGTATTACAGTGCTAAAGTGTGATCAATGAATAGCGTAAAAAAAATCGTTATCATTGCCGGGCCAAACGGTGCCGGCAAGACCACATTCGCCCGAGAATTTCTTCCTCGTGAGGCGGATTGTCCTGAATTTATCAATGCCGATCTGATTGCCGCTGGTCTATCCCCGTTCGACCCTGATCGAGCAGCCATTCGAGCCGGCCGGCTAATGCTTGGCGAAATCAAGCGTCGGGTCAGGAAGGGAGATAGCTTCTCCTTTGAAACTACGTTAAGCGGCCGTTATTACGCCAGCTTGATTCCTCAATGGCGTGCAGCGGGTTACCACGTCAAGTTGATATTCCTGAACTTGTCTACGGCGGAGCTGGCAGTGGCCCGAGTGTCTGCGCGGGTGGCGCAGGGCGGGCATAGTGTTCCAGAGCCTGTCATCAAAAGACGGTTTGACAGTGGGCTGAAAAATTTTCAAAATACTTATCAATCTTTAGTGAATAGCTGGGCACTTTATGACAATTCAGGTGAAAGGCCTCGTTTGGTAGCAACGGGAGACAATCAATGAAGAAGGCATCGTCAGGTTCAAAGGACCCGGATATCATTGCCTCGGAAAAAGCATTGCGGCGAGCCGCACGGCGCGCTTTTGAAATTGGCATCAAGAGCAGCACGCCTGTATATGTGTTACAGGATGGCGAAATAGTCGATCTAACAAAACATAGGAAAACTAAGGGTAAGAAAAAGCTAGATTGACACCCGAATGGATAAACTGAAAAAACTTTGGATCGATTTTCACGAGTGGCCTGAAAGGTGGGCTGGGTTTCCCGAGGATGTCGCCTACGGTAAGGGGATCATCGAAATTTATAGACCATTTGTGGAGGAACAGCTGTCAGGGTACCACCTGAACACCGTGTGAAGGCACATGGACAATCTCTGGCTATTGGGTGGGGAGCTCATCCGTGCCATAAATATGGATCCGGAAAACCGGGCAAAATCGCCAATGCATCTGTTCCTGGATAATGTCGACGAGACTGGCGGGCCTTATTGCAGGCACTTGGATACAGAAGATGAAATGAGGTCTTACGATGCGACCTGCAAGACGCTTTTTAAATTCTTGCGGGAGCGGAAGCCAAACGATCATTGAAGGTACATTCATGCCGCGAAAAAGACCAAACCAATTTTCTTGGGAAAATGCGCAATCATCGCTAAAAGGCTATGACCGTGATGGCTTGCTGCAACTTATTGGCGACATGTACCAGCTTTCACCGGAGAATAGAAATTTCCTGCAGGCGCGCTTGATGCCCGACCCGGACCGTACAAAGCCTTTCAAAAAGAGGCTTCGTGCGGCCCTAAACCCGGATGCAGTTGGAAAAGAAAACTATGACCTGGCTATGGCCAAACGCGCGATTCGGGAATTTTCGCAAGCCAGCTCAGACCCCGAAGCCATCGCCGACCTGATGATATACGCCGTCGAGTGCGGCAATAGATTCACTCTTAATTGCGGGGACATCGATGAGGATTTTTATGATGGGCTGATCAAGATTTATGCGGCGGCTATCAAGAAAGTGCTTCAACTTCCAATGGACGCCCGGGGCATTCATCGCAAGCGGCTGGAAAAAATCATGCAGTCATCGGATGGCATCGGGTGGGGTTACCATGATGGCCTTTGCGACCATTTCGACAAGGCGTTTCCCGAAAAATAGATTACTACCTCACTCCTGATTCGTACATTTTTTTAGGGAAAAATACATTGGCATTTCCGACTGAACCCACCGGATACGAGAAAACGATTCTTTCTGACCTCCAGGGCGCATGGATTGTGCTGCGCGAATCGGTAGCGAGTTCCGCCCGGTTTGAGGGGTGCGATCGTGTGATTTTTCACATCGACGAGGCCATGAGCTGGGAAACCGTCCGAAATTTGAGACTTATGCCCCCGTTGCTGCTGATCATCCGCAACCTGTGCCTGCAAGGCAAGGCGCCCGATGAGGTGATCCAGAACATTGATGACGTGAACGAAGTCCTGACGGAAGCACTCGACGAGCTGCATAGATGAATTCCAGAAAGTGATTTTTTTCTGTGGGAGCGGCATCTTGCCGCGACGGTATCGTGCCTGGAAGCCACTCCCACGTGCGCAATCCTGAAAATTCTTCGACTTCCCCGCCTTCGGCTTTCCGGATGATCGCTGCTACCTAACCCGTCAGATCGGTAACAACAAAAAGATGAACCTCCCGTGGGCCGTGGGCGCCGTGGACCATGGTAGCTTCGATGTCGGCCGTCTTGCTGGGACCGGAGATGAAGGACGTGTAGTTGGAAAGCCCTTCCTGCCGGAAATGCGCGTCCCAGCGCAGCAGGGCGAAGAGCTCCTTCATGTCTGCGACGATCTGGTCGAGCGTGATGACGGCGATGTGGATGGAGGGCACGAGCGCCACGGAGCGCGGCTGGCCGGGCCGGTTGCGCATGACGAGCGTTGCGGTGTCGGCCAGGCAGAAATCG
>Ga0316616_100001224_pt1 | contig 10151 bp, 8 predicted proteins | sample OWC_Aug_M1_C1_D1_FD_207660 | JGI IMG/M metagenome (GOLD analysis project Ga0316616, IMG submission 207660) | Wetland soil microbial communities from Old Woman Creek delta, Ohio, United States - OWC_Aug_M1_C1_D1_B | ecosystem: Environmental > Terrestrial > Soil > Wetlands | place: USA: Ohio...
CGGGACAGGACCCCGGGGGAATCATCATTACCGTCTTGATAGGAATAGCGGGGGCTTTCGTCGGGGGGTACATCGGGTCCTTTCTGGGGATTGGGACCGTTACAGGGTTTAACCTGGCGAGCATCCTGCTGGCTACCGGTGGTGCTGTCCTTCTGCTGCTTCTGTATCGTTTTATCAAGAAATAGCACACTGCCAGGGTTGACAAACCGCTCCGACGGAGCGCCGGCCAATCGGCTCACCGGTGAGTCATCAGCCGATGGGGGATGTCATCGCCTGCGAATGGTGCATGTGAAACCCCTTCCTCACGGAGGGGGTTTTTTTGTGTTGTGCCGGTTTTATCCCTGTGATATTTAGCGTTAAATTTCGACGCATTTCAGGGGGAAAAATCGACCATGTCGGGACATTCCAAATGGAGCACCATCAAGAGAAAAAAAGGTGCCGCCGACGCTAAGCGAGGGAAGATTTTTACGAAAATCATCAAGGAAATCACTCTGGCGGCCCGGCTCGGGGGCGGAGATCCGGACGGGAACGCCCGGCTGAGAACAGCCATTCTCGCGGCCAAGATGGAGAACATGCCCAAGGACAACATCGAACGGGCCATCAAGAAAGGAACCGGAGAAGGCGGTACCGTTGTCTACGAGGAAGTTACCTATGAGGGGTATGGCCCGGGCGGTGTTGCCGTTTTTGTGGAAGTCATGACGGACAACAGGAATCGGACGGTAGCGGAGATTCGGCATATCTTTTCCAAACACGGCGGAAACCTGGCAGAGAACGGAGCCGTTTCCTGGATTTTTGCGAAGAAGGGGAGCATCCTGATTGATAAAAAGATGGTCGAAGAAGACAAACTGATGGAGGTGGCTCTGGACGCCGGTGCGGAAGATATCCGGGAGGAAGAGAACGAATTTGAAGTGATTACCTCGCCCGGCGCTTTTGAGGCCGTCAGAAAGGCTCTCGAAAACGCGGAGATAAAGTATCTCGAAGCCAACGTGGGAATGATCCCCCAGAACACCATCAAGCTCGACGGCGATAAAGCGGCCTCGATGCTCAAGCTCATGGAGAAGATGGAAGACAACGACGACGTCCAGAATGTCTATGCAAACTTTGATATTCCGGACGCCATCATGGAGAAACTGAGTTTAGGCTGATGAAAAACGCCCATCTGCGGCGTTGCCCTCGTCCCTCGTCGCTCAACGTACACCCCAAAGTACGCCTCACTCCTCGGGATTGCGGGCGCCTGGCATCTGGGCATTTTTGATCAGCCTCGCGAGGCTACGCCTCGTTAGGCGATCGGCGAGATGTGCGGGAGGATCATTGAGAACACTTGGCATCGATCCGGGGAGCCGTGTGACGGGATACGGCGTCATCGAGCAGCTGGGTGACAGGATCACCCGGGTGGATCACGGCGAGATCCGGACCAGGAACGGCGAGGCCTTCACACAGGGCCTCTCCCGGATCTTCGATGAATTGCGAGAGGTCATCCACCGGACCAGACCCGACGCCGTGGCTCTCGAGGACATCTTCTACGGCAAGAATGTCAAAAGCCTCATCAAGCAGGGTCACGTGCGGGGAGTGGTACTCCTGGTTGCGACGCACAGCCACGTTCCTGTTTTTGAGTACACGCCCCTGGAAGTGAAAAAGGCGGTGGTCGGTTACGGGCGTGCCGAGAAACACCAGGTCCAGCAGATGATCAAGGCGATGCTGAAGCTTTCGAATGCGTTGCCGCCAGACGCCTCTGATGCCCTGGCCGTGGCCATCTGCCATGCGAATACGAAGAAGGAAACGGCCCTCTGACCTTATCCTTCCGTCGAACGGCTTGACGCAAGAGGCTTAAGGCAAAAGTCACAAGGGAAAAAGAAACCCTCAATATCCGGGACCCTGAACCCTGGCCCCTGACCGAAGGTCATATATGATTGCCAGCATTAACGGCACACTGACATTCAAATCGCCCGGTCACATTACGGTTGAAGTCAGCGGTGTCGGCTACCGGATTTTCATCCCTCTGTCCACCTTCTATGAACTCTCCGATGAAGGGACAATGGTTCGCCTCCATATCTACACCGCCGTGCGGGAAGACGCCATCCATCTTTTCGGGTTCTGCACGTCCGAGGAAAAGCAGCTCTTCGAGATACTTCTGACCGTGAACGGCATTGGTCCCCGGCTCGCCCTCAGCCTGCTTTCCGGAATCACGCCGAGGGATTTCATCGGGGCGGTCTTCACCGAGGATCGGACGACGCTCACCCGCATACCCGGCGTGGGGAAAAAGATGGCCGATAGGATCATCCTGGAGCTGAGAGATAAGCTGGTGAGACTCGATGCGGCAGAGGCCGGAGGGACTATCAAGTATAAAACAAGACCCATGGATACTCTTCGCGATGATGCCCTGTCCGCCCTTGTGAATCTCGGCTACAAGAAAAGCACCGCGAAAACGATCCTGGATCGTGTCTTTGACGACTCGCCCGGTGTGATGAGCCTCGAAGAGGCGCTCAAGAAAGCCCTTCAAATGATGTCGTGACCGGACATCGATGGGATGCTGGAAGGCTGCAATGACAGTGAAAAAAGACACAATCAACCCGCTGATGGATCCCGAAGCGCAGGATAGGGAAGCCGCCGAAGAGTTGTCTCTTCGCCCGAAAGTCCTGAAGGAGTATGTCGGACAGGAAAGGGTCAAGGAAAGTCTTGCTCTCTTCATCGAGGCAGCAAAAGGGCGACGGGAAGCCCTTGATCACGTGCTCCTCTCGGGGCCGCCCGGTCTGGGAAAAACGACCCTGGCCTACATCATTGCCCGTGAAATGGGTGTGGGCATCAAGGTGACCTCCGGCCCTGTGATCGAGCGGCAGGGAGATCTGGCGGCCATCCTCACCAACCTCCAGGAGCAGGATGTTCTATTTATAGACGAGATCCACCGGTTGCCCAACGTGGTCGAGGAGATCCTCTATCCCGCCATGGAGGACTATCATATCGACCTCCTGGTGGGTCAGGGACCGTCGGCCCGGTCTATGAAGCTCAACATCCCCCGCTTCACCATGGTCGGAGCTACGACGCGGACGGGGCTTCTCACTTCCCCGCTCCGTGATCGGTTCGGCATGAGTTTCCGGCTCGATTTTTATCAACCGTCGGAACTGTCCATCATCGTGAGACGATCCGCCCGAATCCTTTCTATTCCCATTGATGACTCCGGGGCCGAGGAGATCGCCGGACGCTCCCGCGGTACGCCCAGAGTTGCAAACCGGATCCTGAGGCGGGTGAGGGATTTTGCCCAGGTTCGGGCGGACGGAGTGATCACGAAGTCCGTGGCCTCTGAAGCCCTCGAGTTTCTCGAGGTCGATCGTCGGGGATTCGACTCCATGGACCGCAGGCTCCTGATGACCGTGATCGACAAGTTCAATGGCGGTCCCGTGGGCATTGACAATCTGGCCGCTGCGATGGGTGAAGAGAAAAATACCATTGAAGATGTCTATGAACCCTTCCTCATCCAGGAGGGTTATGTTCAAAGAACACCGAGAGGCCGGGTTGCCACGAAAATCGCCTACGAGCACTTCGGCCGGAAGTGGGTAGGGAACCAGAAGGAGTTGTTCTAACGAACGGCATAAGGCAAAGGGCTAAAGGCAGAAGGCGAGGAAGAAAGCAAATCATCCCCAAGCTATTTTTTTTCAGCCCTCAGCCCTGCGCCATAAGCCTTGAGCCTTCATCGGTACGATGAAAATCTTGTTACATATCTGTTGTGCGCCCTGCACGATATATCCCGCACGTATCCTGCGTGAGGAGGGTGTCGACCCCTTGGGTTTTTTCTACAACCCCAATATTCATCCCTACCAGGAATATCAGAAAAGACTGGACGCGCTCCGGGCGTATAAGGCAAGCCAGGGTCTGGAGGTTCTCATATCCGAAGGCTACCCCCTGGAGGATTTCTTGAGAGGTCTGGTGCAGAGCGAGGGGGATCGCTGTGCCTTCTGTTACGCTCATCGACTCCAGGCTGCGGCCGTGATGGCGAACAGGGAAAAAATCAGGACCTTTTCGACGACACTCCTCTACAGCCGGTATCAAAAACACGATCTGATTCGCGAGATCGGAGAGCAGGTCGCCCGAAAAAATGACCTGGAGTTTTACTATCGGGATTTCCGCGAGGGCTGGACGGAGGGGCAGAGAGATGCCCGGGAAGCCGGCCTCTACAGGCAGAAATACTGCGGCTGTATATACAGCGAAAAAGAACGATTTTATAAAGGTGAATGACGGGTGAAAAATACCCACCTGCAGCGTTGCACTCGTTCCCCGTCGCTCAACGTACGCCCAAAGTACGCCTCGCTCCTCGGAACGTCGTGCGCCTTGCATTTGGGCATTTTTGACCCGTCTAAGTAATGGTAGAAAAACTGCTGACCGGAGGCGCATTTCTCCTGCGTAAAGAGAATTTTCGAAGTTGAGAAGATGTGAAACTTGGATGAAATTAAAACCGGTGCTGACTGGACGCTTCTCCTGGCTTATCAACTTCATAGCTTCATGACTTCTATCCTTCTGAGGCGCCTTGCATCTGGTCATTTATGAGTTGTCAAAGGGGTGCTGGCCGGGAGATTTCGTGCTTCCCGGGCACGTTGCAAAAAAATAAGCATTTTACGAAAAGTGTGTCTTTTTAAACACATATCCACAGGAATTCCACATTCAAAAAACAGTGAACCCCAGGGGCCCTCATTAACAGTATCATCAATGAACACAATGACTTATATCGAATACGAGACAAGGTTCGGCGACGTTTGATTCCTGGCATGCGGATTGCTCTAAAGAGGCCGCCTAAGTAAAGGAAATTATATGGGTCTTCAAATTACTCTAAATCGGGAGATACGGTGCTTCAGCGTGGGTCTGCATTCCGGCCGAAAGGTGGGTATGACCATCAGGCCCGCCGACGTTGACGAGGGGATCATGTTCGTACGGAAGGATGTCCCGCAATCCGACCGCATCTCGGCCTCGGTGCACAATGTGACAGACACCACCCTGGCCACCACTTTGGGATCAAACGGTACAAGGGTCCTGACGGTAGAACATCTCATGTCCGCTTTCAACGGAATGGGCGTGGACAACGCTCTGGTAGAGGTGGACACCTTTGAGGTCCCCATCATGGACGGCAGCGCTCTTCCCTTCGTGAACCTGATCAGGGATGGCGGCCTGAAGAGCCAGAATAAGGCCAGGAAATATCTGGTGATCCGGAAGCCCGTTTCCATTTCCGATGGCGAGAGTACGGCGATGTTTAAACCCTCTCCCCGGTTTGAGATCACCTATAAGATCGATTTCAATCATCCGGCCGTCGGCGGGCAGTCTTATCATGTCGCGCTTTCGAACGGGACCTATGAACGCGAAATCTGCGCTGCCCGGACATTCGGGTTCCTCCGCGATGTCGAATACCTTCAGGCCAAGGGGCTTGCGCTCGGAGGTTCCCTGAGTAACGCCGTTGTTCTGGATGATGAGAAAGTCATCAACAAAGAGGGTCTTCGTTGCTCCGATGAATTCGTTAAACACAAAATCCTCGATGCCATCGGTGATCTCTACTTGATCGGCATGCCCATCATCGGCCACTTCGTCGCCTATAAATCGGGTCACAAACTTAATATCCAGCTTCTCAGAGAGTTGCTCGCCAAGGAAGATTGCTGGGAAATGCTGAGTCACGAAGACTTCAGGAAAGAAATGACGGAAACCAAACCCGCCGCCATCTCCGCCTGATAAAACGAACCGTGACCACAGCCGGAAGCCCCACCTATTATCGAAAGACTCCTCCTCATTTTCACATAGAGCAGTTCTGGTGCGTCAGACGGTTGTTCGGATTTCGATTGCTCTGATGCACGCGTTCCGGACGAAAATGCCAAAGAAAGACAAGACGTTGACAATTGCCTAAATTGAGGATATTTTCCTGAGTCAGGTCCGGAATGCATGGAATTATCGGAGATGATGACGCTGATATTTTGTGAAAAACATGCCGCTGAATAAGAAACAAGAGACAAATGAAATGATGGAAAGCCGAGAGGCGCGCAGGCGACGTCGTGAGCGGAAGATCATTCTTGTAACCATTGTGGTTATCGTGGTTCTCACCTTCATCATGAGCCACCTCTCAAGCCGCGAGACCATCATTCCCAGATTTCAGGATGTCCTTATCTTCGGCCTGATCAACATCAATATCATTCTCGTTGTCCTCCTGATTTTCCTGATCGTCAGAAACGTCGTGAAGCTGGTGTACGAACGCCGCCATGGAATCCTCGGCGCCAAGCTCCGGACAAAACTCGTGGCCGCCTTCGTGGGTCTCACCCTGGTTCCGACCATCGTTCTTTTCGTCGTCGCCATCAACTTCCTGTCCGCGAGCATCGACAACTGGTTTGACATCAAGGTGGGCAGTGCGCTGAACCTCTCCCTGGACGTAGCCCAGAATTACCAGCAGCAGATGGCTGAAAACGTCAAGGAATATGCCAAGCAAATTTCTTCTGATATCACAAGGAACAAACTGTACGAAAAGAGCAGGGCCGATTACCTCAAAACGTTGATCGAGCAGAGGCAGAAGATACTGAAACTCGGGTTGATCGAGATCTTTCTCGATCAGCAGAATGAAAAAATCATCTTTCGCGATCCTGAATATCCCGATATCCCCAGTATCGGAATCTCGGATAAACAGCGGGACGAGGTGCGGGCCGGCCGGCAGATTTCGGCCATCCAGTCCTTCGCAAAAGGAGATTTTATCCGCGGCATCGCCCCGATCTACTCGGGCCTCAGCCCGAAAGAGGTCATCGGCATCGTCGTGGTCAACGACTTCATACCGAAGGGATTCCTCGACAAGATGACCGTCATATCCAAGGCCTCAGACGAGTACAAGCAGTTCAAGCTGCTGAAAAACCCCATCAAGGCCAGTTACATCATCATCCTCTTCGCGGTCACTCTTCTCATTATTTTTTCCGCGACCTGGTTCGGCTTCTACCTGGCCAGGGGCATCACCGAACCCATTCAGGATCTGGCGGAGGGCACACGGGCTTTGGCGCAGGGTAACCTGGATTACAAGATCGATGTCGTGGCCGATGATGAGATCGGGGTTCTCGTGGATTCCTTCAACCGGATGACGGGGGACCTGAAAAAAAGCAAGGTGAGCCTGGAACAGGCCAACATCGACCTCGAGCAGCGCAGAAAGTATATGGAAACAGTCCTGAGAAACGTTTCGGCCGGTGTTGTGGCCGTGGACAAGGAGGGGACTATCACGACCATTAACCGGGCAGCCGAAAGAATGCTCGGGATCAAAACGGAAATGGTTCTGCACCGCAAATATGAGGAGGTGCTGGGGCCGGAACAAATGAATATGGTCAAGATCATTCTGGCGGATATGCAGAAAAGCGGGGAGGACATCACGGAAAAACAGATTACCATTAATATCAAGGACCGGGCGATGACACTTCTCGTGACAATGGGTTTGCTCATAGACGATGACGGTCAATACATGGGCATGGTCGTCGTTTTCGAGGACATCACACAGCTCCAGCGCGCAGAGAGAATGGCGGCCTGGCGGGAGGTTGCCCGCAGAATCGCCCACGAGATCAAAAACCCCCTCACACCGATTCAGCTGTCGGCACAGAGGCTTCAGCGGAAGTATGCCGACAGGCTCGGTGAAGACGAGTCCGTTTTCACGGAATGTACCAAGACCATCATCAACCAGGTCGACGTCCTCAAGAATCTGGTGAACGAATTTTCACGGTTCGCCCGGATGCCCGTTTCACAGCGCACACCCAATGATCTCAACGGGGTCGTCAAAGAATCCGTCGTCCTTTTTCAGGATGCCCATAAGGCGATTACTTTTGATGTTCAGGAAGACGCCCATATCCCCCGTCTGAATCTCGACGCGGAACAGATCCGGAGGGTCATGGTCAACCTCCTGGACAATGCCGTTGCGGCCATAGACGGAAAAGACGGCCGCATCGAGGTGAAGACGTTTTACGACGAGGCGGGCCGGAAGGCCAGGGTCGATGTCATCGACAACGGATGCGGGGTGTCGGACGCCGACAAGATGAGGATTTTCGAACCCTATTATTCAACCAAAAGATCGGGCTCTGGCCTGGGCCTTGCAATAGTCAATTCCATCATATCGGATCACAGGGGGCATGTCAGTGTGACCGATAACACACCCAAGGGGACCATCGCTTCCTTCGAATTGCCCGTTGATTGAAGGTAATCGGAATCCCGTCTTTTCCACGGTCGTCCCTGGAAGACGTGCGGGTGTTATTTTCGACGCAGAGGAACGCTCATGACATATCTGGTAACGGGTGGGGCGGGTTTTATCGGATCCAACATTGTGGAAAGTCTCCTCCGTATGGGGGAGAAGGTCCGGGTGCTCGATGATTTTTCAACGGGGAAGAGGGACAATCTCTTTTTCGACGTCCAGCACGCCGTTGAGGTCATCGAGGGGGACATCCGGGATATCGGCACCTGCCGCAAAGCGGTGCGAGGCATAGATTACGTCTTTCATCAGGCCGCCCTGGCCTCCGTGCCGAAATCTGTTGAGGATCCTTTGGTTGCCCATAACATCAACGCTACAGGCACGCTGAACCTGCTCGTTGCATCAAGGGATGCAGGAGCCAAAAGGCTGGTTTACGCCAGCTCGTCTTCTATTTATGGCGACGAGGTCGGTAGCGATGACAAGGTCGACACGGTTACGCCCAACTCGGAGAACACGAAGCCGAACCCGCTTTCGCCTTACGCGGCGAGCAAACTGACGGGGGAATATTATTGCGGGCTCTTTTTCCGCCTCTACGGATTTGAAACAATATCCCTGCGGTATTTTAATGTCTTCGGCAGGAGGCAGGATCCCGCGTCGGAATACGCTGCTGTGATCCCCAAGTTTATCCAGGCACTCCTTCAGGACAGGCCACCTGTCATTTACGGTGACGGAAAGCAGACCCGGGATTTTACCCATATAGACGACATTGTGAAGGCCAATCTCGGGGCCTGTTTTGCCCCTGGGGTAGCCCTGGGAAGGGCGTTCAACATCGCCTGCGGAAAACGTTACAGCCTGCTGGAACTTCTGGGTGAGTTGCAGGCCCTGGTCGGCAAGAGGATGGAGCCGACCTTCGAGGATGCAAGAAAAGGCGATGTCCGACATTCCATGGCCGATATCTCCATGGCCAGGACCATGCTCGGTTTCGCGCCCGAAACCAGCTTCAGGCAAGGTCTTGAAAAAACGGTGGGATGGTACCAAAAAATCTGGGGAATCGGGGGTAAGGTATCGGGTACTAATCAGTCTTCTTCGTTTCCAGGCCGTGCACTTTGATTTTCCTGTGGAGGTTGCTTCGCTCGAGGCCGATGGAGTCCGCCGTCTTGGACACATTCCACTCGTTTTCCTCCAGCTTCCTGGTGATGAAACGTCTTTCAAATTCCTGCCTCGCTGTCCTGTAGGACTGTTGAGCGAAGAGGGCGCGGCCGTCACTCGCTCCTCCCCCGTCATCCTTGACGAACGGCGGGATATCCTTGGCGTCGATGACCTCCGAGGAGGTCATGATAACCAGGCGTTCAACGATGTTCTTGAGTTCTCTTACGTTGCCCGGCCAGTTGTGTTCCATCATGACGTTCATGGCCTCTTCCGTCATCGTTTTGGGTGCAATTCCCTCTTTCAGGGAAAATTCCCTGATGAAGTGCTCGGCCAGAGGCGGGATATCTTCCTTCCTCTCCCTGAGGGGCAGGATGGTCAGGGGGATGACGTGGAGGCGGTAGTAAAGGTCCTGTCTGAAGCGGCCTTCCTCCATTTCTTTCTCAAGGTCCTTGTTTGACGCCGCAATGACCCGGACATCCGTCTCGAGGATTTTTGATCCTCCCACCCGCTCAAATTTCTTCTCCTGGAGAATTCTCAGAATTTTTGCCTGGGCCTTGGCGCTCATGTCTCCCACTTCATCCAGGAAGATCGTTCCCTCGTGGGCAAGTTCGAATTTTCCCCGCTTCTTTGCCGTCGCACCCGTGAAAGCGCCCTTTTCGTGACCGAAGAGTTCGCTCTCGATGAGTTCCTCCGGGATGGCCGCGCAGTTCACCTCGATAAGGGGTCTTCTGACCCGCCGGCTTTGCAGGTGGATGGATCGAGCCACCAATTCCTTCCCCGTGCCGTTCTCCCCCATAATCAGGATCCAGGCATTGGTGGGCGCGACGATCTT
>Ga0316616_100001226_pt1 | contig 10149 bp, 8 predicted proteins | sample OWC_Aug_M1_C1_D1_FD_207660 | JGI IMG/M metagenome (GOLD analysis project Ga0316616, IMG submission 207660) | Wetland soil microbial communities from Old Woman Creek delta, Ohio, United States - OWC_Aug_M1_C1_D1_B | ecosystem: Environmental > Terrestrial > Soil > Wetlands | place: USA: Ohio...
TGGACATTCACGAAGTGGATGCCCTGGAATATTTGTCCCGCGACCCGGAAACCCGGGTCATAGCCATTCACTTGGAAAGCATCGAAGGAAACGGCCGGGAGTTTTTTCGGCTCATCCGGGAAGCGACACCCCACAAACACGTGGTCGTTCTCAAATCCGGGAGAACGGCGGCGGGGGCGCAGATGGCCGCTTCCCACACGGGAGTGATGGTTCGGGGCAGCGACGCGGTTTTCGACGCGGCCGTCAGGCAGGCCGGGGCTGTTCGGGCCTACAACATCGAAGAGTTTTTCGATCTCGCCCGGGCCCTGGAACGCTACGGCCCAAGAACCCTGAAAGGGGACCGCTTGGCCGTGGCCACTTTGCCCGGGGGAGAGGCGGTCGTCGTCACCGACCTTTGCCACCAGTTGGGGTTTTCCCTCGCCCGCCTCACGGCGGAGACCCGGGATAAATTGAAACCCGTTTTCCCCCCGTGGGATATTTCCGGCAACCCTTTTGATCTGGGGGTTACCCTCCAGTTTCATAACCCGTTAAAGGTTTACGAAACGCTTCTGGAGGCCCTGGTCGACGACCCGAATGTGGACGGCCTGGCGGTCCAGCTCCCTTCTCGGACTTTTACCGTCCCCAAGGAATTTATCCAGACCTTTGTGAAAGCTTCGCGAAAAGGCAAGCCCATTGCCCTGTGGCTTGCCGGAACCCCCTCGGGACGTTATGAGTTTCTGGAATGGTTGGAAGGCCAGAACATCGTGGTTTTTCCTTCCCCGGAAAGGGCTCTCCATGCCCTCCAAGCCTTGCGCCGTTCCAGTTTGACCAAACCCGCTTGACGCTCCCGCATTTGCAAATCTCTTAACGGAGTCGCCATTTTCGCCGATAAAGAGATATATCAGGAACGGATCGATCCGGCAGGGAATTTGAAATCCGCAGGGCGAAAATCCAAACGGATCCGCGTTCCAAACTCAAAAAAGCGAATCGGGCACTCAAAATTCCCGGGGAACTGAAATGAACCCGCTCATTTTACATCTCATGCTGCCGTCAATCCTGCCGGCCCTATTTTTCCTTGTGGTTTCAACGCCCGTTGAGGTCCTCGGATGTTTTACCCGCGGGCTCATCGCCCTTCTGATCGCTTTCATCGGTGTTCTCGGCGGCTTGGCCGCGACAATCATGGGGCTGAAGGAAAAAAGAACCGGAGGCCCGAACACAAATTGGTGGGTCGTGAGCGCCCTTTTCCTTTCCATTCCTGCGGTAGCGCTCATCTTCCTTGCCTGATTCCCAAATTCATTCCCTTCTTTTTCCGGGAAGGCTCATCCCTGCTGTCTTTCATGCTCCTGAAAAAACGTCAGCTCATTTCTCATCACGGTAATTTCTAAAAAAGCCCCTGATAATTGTAGATTTACCCTGGAAATCTTCCTTAACCCCTCTTTTCCAAAGATGGGGATGCCTCCCTTATATAACGGGAGGGAAGGAGGGATTTTATATATGACGTCAGCATTATGGGATTGGCAGGATAGGGCTCTACCGCCGGGCGATCCGGAGGACGGTGTCGGCGAGAATTTGGGTTCCTATGGCTGCATCTTCCAAACGAATATCCTCTTCCGGGGAGTGACTCTTTCCGTCTTTGCAGGGGATGAAAATCATGCCGGTTGGGATCCCCCGGGCCTGAAAGGTCATGGAGTCGTGGCCAGCCCCGCTGCCCATTTGATGGCAGGCAATCCCTCGTTCTCGGCAGGAGAGGCGGATGGCCTCCATGATCTTGGGATCCATCCGCACTCCGCCCTTGGAAAGGAGCAGGTGCATTTCGGCGCCTTCCTGCGAACGGATGATCTTCTGGATCGCCCCCCGCACCGAGGCCAGAACGGGGTTTTTCAGGGAACGGAGTTCAAGGAGCAGGTTGGCGCGGCCGGGGATGATGTTGAAGACCCCGGGCTGAACCTCGACATTGCCGATGGTGCCCACGATTTCCGGCCCCCCGGCCAGGACCGCCTCGTTCACGGCAAGGATGATTTTCGCAGCCTTGACCAGGGCGTCGTCCCGGAGGCGCATCGGCGTCGTCCCGGCGTGTCCGGGACGGCCGGAAACGCGGAGGATAAACCGCTCGATGAAAACGATGCCTTCGACAATGCCGATGGGCGCCCCCAGAGATTCCAGGAGAGGCCCCTGCTCGATGTGAACCTCGAGGAAGGCCAAGAACTCTGAAGAGGAGCGGACGGCGCGCCCGATCTCCTCCGGGCTTTTGCCGACCCGCCTAAGGCTCTCCGCGAAAGAAGGTTGCCCTGCGCCCTTCGACCTGTAAATTTCTCCCTCGGCGAGAAGATCAAACATGGCCCTGCTCCCGAGGGTTCCGGCGAAATGGCTTCCTTCCTCATCGGTGAGGACCAGGAGTTCGAGGGGGCAGGAAAGGGGAACCCCGCTTTCGCGGATCGCGCGCAGGGCTTCCAGGCCGGCGCAAATGCCCAGGGCGCCGTCGAACTTCCCACCGTTGGGCACGGCATCGCTGTGGGAACCGAAAGCAATGCAGGGGGAGTCGGCGGATCCTCCCGCGGGGGTCCAACGGCCGATGATATTGGCCGCCTCGTCTTCGCGCACTTCCATACCGGCTTCCCGCATGCGGCCTTTCAACCAGGCGCGCGCCGCGAGATCCGCTTCCGAAAGGGCCGGCCGCATGATCCCGCCTCCCGGGCTTTCTCCAAATTTCCCCAGATCAAGGAGGTCCTTTTCCAGCCTTTCCGGCTTGATTTTAATCAAAAAAGGGTCCATAAAAAAATCTCCGGTTATCCCCCATTTCCAAGGGGGAATTCATCTCGGCTACCCCTTTCAGAAAGAGATCTATATCTGAACACAGCTCGCAAATGGTGCCAGTGCATTTTCAGAGGTTTTACGGAACCAGAATATGCCAAATCTCGCGATTGGACAAGGGTTTTGTCGTTAACCAATCAAGAATGATGCCGGAATACAATTCAAATGGGGCGAATGCAAATTTATGGTAAAATGCAAAAACTTGCTGTCCGCCCCATTAACCGGTTTCTGAGGGGAGGAGAGAAAAATCTCTTGAAAAGGAGCGGCCAATGAAAAAAATTGTGAGAGTTTCGGGTATCCTCCTGGTTGTTTTGCTGTGCGCGGCCATGTCCACACAGGCGCAGGAGAAATTCCCCTCCAAACCGGTCGAGGCGACCGTAGCCTGGGCAGCCGGGGGGGGCGCTGACCTTGTATTCCGGGCAATGGCCGTGGTCTTCCCGAAGTATGCCAACGGGCAGCCGTTGGTCATCAAGAACGTCCCTGGCGCGGCCGGGGTGCCCGGGATCGCCGAGTTCATGCGGGCCAAGCCCGACGGGTACAGCATCCTGCACTGGAACACAGCCCATGTCATCAAAACCCACATGAGCAAGGTCCCTTTCACCGCCACCACTTTTACCCCCATCATCAAGTTGGTGTCGGCCTACAATTATCTCAATGTGAAAGCCGACGCCCCGTGGAAAAACCTGGGAGAATTCATCGGGGAAGCGAAAAAGAACCCGGGGAACGTCTCGGTGGGCAACGCCGGGCCCGGCGGCGGAAACCATATGGCCGCTCTTCTCCTGGAAGAAGCGGCAAAGGTCAAATTTCTCCATGTCCCGTTCCAGGGCGGCGGCCCGTCCGTGATCGGTCTCCTGAGCGGCCAGTGCCAGTCGGCGATGAACATCGCGCCGGAAGGAATCACCAATGTCCAGGCCGGCCAGCTTCGGATTCTGGCGGTTTTCGCCGAGAAACGGCTTGAGAATTTCCCCAATGTGCCCACGGGCATAGAGCAGGGCATCGCTCTTTCCCTCGATCAATGGCGCGGCGCCGTGGCCCCGCCGAAGACCCCCGCAAACCTCGTCGCCGCCCTTCACGATATTTTGAAAAAGTGCATTGCGGACCCCGAATTCGTCTCCAAGATGAAGGAACTTTCGACGCAGGTGTCTTATGCGGACAGCAGCGCCTACGGCGACACCATCAAGACAGAAGACAAGCGCTACGAAAAACTCTGCCAGGAACAAAAACTCGGCGAACGGTACCCCAAATAGCCTGCGATAACCCGAAGGCTTTGATGGGGGCGGACGAAGGCCGATTTGGCATTTGTTCGATAGGCGTGCGGAATACTTTCTCAAACCCCTCTTTTTCAAAGAGGGGAATTCCTTTTTTCAGATTGTTGGCACCCCAACCTACCCCCCTCAAAGGGGCGGAGATTTTTTTGTTTTTAGTGAATACGAGGCAAGGACGGAGGATATTGCCGTTCCCAAAGGAGGTTCGACGTGCCGCGGGTTGATTTCTTCACGGGCCTTGCGCTTATGGCGCTTGCCATCGGGGTTTTCATCGGCACTCTGGACATGGCCAAGGTCGAGAGAGGGATCGGCCCGGGGGACTATCCCCGGGTCGCCGCCTGGGGGCTCCTCTTTTTGGGAGCGATCCTATCAGTCCAAAGCGGGATTAAGCTCGCCAGGCGGGAAAAACAACCCCTCCCGTTTCCCCCCGGGGCATTTCCGCGGGTTTTTGCCATGGTCCTCATGACCTTCGCCTACATCTACCTGATGCCCTACACCGGATTCGTTCTGATCACGCCGGTGTACCTCTTTCTGACCATGGTCTTCTTCGGTTTGCGGAGATACCTCCTCGGCATCGTTACCGGTATGGCCGTCACCCTTGTCCTCTTCGTGACCTTCCGTTACGCCTTCCAGGTCCTTCTGCCGATAATGGGCCTCTTCGATTTCATATAGGTGCGGGTTTATGGAATTCGGCTACTTCCTTCAAGGCCTGATCAACTCCTTCGCCCCATACACTTTTTTCATGATGGTGGTGAGCAGCATTGCCGGAATCGTCATCGGCGCCCTGCCGGGAATGACGGCTTCCATGGGCATCATCCTCATCCTGCCCTTCCTGTACTATATGCCAAAGGACGTGGCCCTGCTCATGATGGCGGGAATGTTCTGCGGGGCCATGTCCGGCGGAGCCATCTCGGCGATTCTGATCAACACGCCTGGCACGCCGTCGGCCTCGGCAACCGTTTTGGACGGGTACCCGTTGACCCAGCAGGGGAAAGCCGGAAAAGCGCTGGGCATGGCGATGGTCGCCTCATTCGTCGGGGGGATTTTTTCCTCTTTTTGTTTGCTCCTCATCGCCCCCGAGCTGGCGAAATTTGCCCTGCAGTTCCAGGCGGCCGACTATTTCAGCCTCTCGATCTTCGGGCTCTCCATCATGGCCAGCGCCTCGGGGACAAGCATCCTGAAAGGGCTGATTTCCGGCTGGTTGGGAATCCTGATTTCGACCGTGGGCATCGACGGGATCGTAGGCGTGGAACGGTTCACCTTCGGGATCGCCGAACTCGGATCAGGCTTCAACCTTCTCCCCGTCCTCATCGGGGTCTTTGCCGTCGGCCAGGTCCTCGAGGATTCGGAGGCGAAAAAAGGCGAATACGAGATCATCAGGCAGGAGCTGACCGGCGTCATGCCGACCTGGGCCGAAATGCGCTCGGTCTGGGTCGCCCTCGTGGTCGGCTGCATCATCGGGATCATCATCGGGATCATCCCGGGGGCGGGCGGGGCCATCGCCTGTTTCCTCGCCTACAACGAGGCACGCCGCTGGTCGAAGCGCAAGGAGCAGTTTGGGAAAGGCAGCCTGGAAGGGGTGGCCGCCCCGGAATGCGCCAACAACGCCACGACGGGCGGGGACATGGTGCCCATGCTCACCCTGGGCGTGCCGGGCGACGTGGTCACGGCGGTGATGCTCGGCGCCCTCATGCTCATCGGGATTCGCCCGGGGCCGCTTCTCTTCGCGGAACAGCCGGTGATGGTTTACACGCTTCTCGCCGGTTTCATCACCATGCAGATCGTGATTCTCGGGCTCGGCCTGCTTTCCATAAAGGCATCGATCCGGATTCTTTCGATCCCGAACAATATCCTGATGCCCGTCGTGATGGTGCTTTGCACGGTAGGCGTTTTCACCATCGGAAACCAACTTTACGAGGTGGGCGTGGCCATCGTTTTCGGGGTCCTCGGGTACTTCATGAAGAAGTTCGATTACCCGGGGGCGCCGCTCATCCTGGGGGTCATTCTCGGGCCCATGGCCGAAGACAATCTCAACCGCGCCCTCCTGGTCTCAGGAAACGACTGGTCGATCATGGTGCAGCGGCCGATTTCGCTGGTGTTCCTCATCCTGGCGGTCATCTCTGTCGCGGTTCCCCTTTACACGGCATACCGGGACCGGCAAAGGGGCGCGGCGGAGAAAAAAAACAAGTGAACGAGCCCATAGAAACAGATTCGAAGAACCGACCGATCAAGCCTCCCGCTACCGGTCGCCTTCCGCTCTAAAATGACGGGCGGGCAGGGAGAATGAAAGCCAATGGAGTTTTTGGGAAAAATCGTTCCATTTTCCATTTGTAGCCCGGAGGGAAACCATCGTAGAATAGCCGATATGTGGGCGTCACAAATAAATCGCAAACGGCAGGGTTTACCACGTCTATTTCCGGGCGGATGACGGGTACGGCGGAGGCTGCCAGGGCGAAGTGAAAACGGCGGCTCCCAAGAGCCAGGGGAAATCCGGCGACGCCGTCGATGACGGACCCCTTTACAACTCTACGGCGCGTTCCCTCGGCTTCTCGCCCGCCCACCTGCGCTTCCCGAACCAGGCGGTTGGAACGACCATTGTATTAGGCTTGAAATTTCTTGCACAAAGGAGATTTGTTGATGGGAGACAAGGTGCCGAACCGTCAGGAGGCCCTGGAGCTGCTTCACAAATACAACGAGACCGACAGCCTGCGGAAACACGCCTATGCCGTCGAAGGCGTCATGCGCCACATCGCCCGCCAGCGCGGGCAGGATGAGGAGAAGTGGGGGATTATCGGCCTCATTCACGATTTGGATTACGAGAAATACCCGGCGGAGCATTGTTCCAAGACCCGGGTTCTCCTGCAGGAGCATGGATGGCCGGAAGAATATATCCGCGCAGCCATATCCCACGGCTTCGGCATCTGCTCGAATGTGGAGCCCAAATCCGACCTGGAGAAGGTGCTTTACACGATCGACGAGCTGACCGGGCTGGTCGTTACGACCGCCCTGATCCGCCCCTCGAAAAGCGTCATGGACGTCACCGTGAAATCGGTGAAGAACAAGTGGAAAGACAAACGCTTTGCGGCGGGGGTGAACCGGGAAGTGATTGAAAAGGGGGCCCAGATGCTGGGGGTTCCTCTGGAAGAGCTGATCGACGACACGATCAAGGGTATGCAGGAGGTCGCCGAAGCGATCGGGTTAAAGGGGATCGCGGCTTAGGCCATTAGCCGTTTAAAACCCGGCTAAATTGAAAAATCATTGGTTTTTGGGAACGAAATTTAGCGTCTCTTTCCAAAGGCTGAATTGAGGCCCATCCCCCTTAAGCCGCCTGCTGAGAGGAAATATCCGTGACGTTCCTCTGCTGCGGCTTGGAAGCCGTGAAGTCGAGGATTACGGATCTCGCCCCGAAGCTTTTGGCCAGCATCTCCATGGTCTGTTGGGCCGATGTTTCGATTTCCGAACTCAACCTCTGGATCAGACGGTCGGCCATGAACGAGGCCTGTTTCAAGGCCTCGTTTTTGAGCCGGTTGCGGTCTTCCTCGTTCGGTCCCGCCCCGAAGGCCTCGCTGAGCAATCCGGGAATAAGCCAGGGAAGAAATTTCGCGCGCTGTTCATCGTAAAAGCTGATGTCCTTGATGCTGATGTCATAAAGGCAGCGGGGCATTTTAATGACGAACCGCCCGTCCCCGGCAGGAGTGATGTTGAACTCGGCGCTTCGCAGGTCGTACCAGAAGTTGATTTCAAAGGCAAAGACCATGGCCATTTTTTTATTGGAAATCAGCCAGGTCAAATACCTCTTGCCCCATTCCCCGAACCAGTGCTCGGCGGCGGTGACGATCTCTTTGGTGTAGGCCTTGAAGACGACGAGCTCGCCGAGGGCCCGCAGTTTTTCCACGAAGATCTGGACCCTGACCGCTTCCTTCGGGGGCAGGCTCCCGTTCCTTCGGAAGATCCTTTTGCCCCCGAAAACGGCCAGGACACCGATCAGAACGCCCACGGCCAAAATCATCAGCTCCATCGTCGCCTCCTCCTTCCCCGCAGGCCGGGTACCCCCGGATTTTCCCGGCGGAAACTAACCCAAAAAGCGCAGCGCCGCCAGGGTATATATCCGCACCGACTCCAGGAGTTTGTCAATTTCAATGTACTCGTTGGGCTGATGAGCCAATCCCGGGGCTCCGGGGCCGCAGATCAGGAGCGGAGCGTTCAGGGCGGGAGCCAAAACCACCCCGTCCGTGAAATACCGGGTTCCCTTGGGAACCGGGGACCTGCCGGTCGCCTCGCCGATCACCTCGGAAAAAACGCCCACGGCCGGGTTGTCCGCGGGGGTTTCCACGGGAGCCCGGTCATTGATGATTTTCGCCGAGGCCCTGAAATCGGCGATCTTTCCGCCGAGGTCCGCGATCAGCCCTTCGATCTGCCCGAGAATCGCCTGGTGATCCTGACCCGGGACCGTGCGCATGTCGATGGTGGCGGTGCAGGCATCGGGAACAACATTGGTCTTGACGCCGCCCGAGATGGTGTTTACGCTCCGGGAAAAACCATCCAGAAGGGGGTGGGCTTTGAAAGGGATATCCAGTTTCTCAAAGGCCTCGATCAGCCGGACCATCATCAGGACCGCATTCCTTCCCAGGTCCGGCATGGACCCGTGAGCCGTTTTCCCCTGGGTGGTCAGCTCGACCCAGAAAGCCCCTTTTTCGGCAATGAAGAGTTCATTGGCGCTCGGTTCGGGAATCAGGACGGCCTGCACCGGCCCCAGGTCCTTTCGGGAAGCGATGACCGTGGCCCCCAGGGAATTGATTTCCTCCCCGGCGGTGGCGGCGAGGATGATATCGCCCTTCAAGGGCGAACGGGCTTCCGCCAGGATCTTCATGGCCACCATGAGGGCGGCCACCCCCCCCTTCATGTCCGCGGACCCCCGCCCCCAGATTTTTCCATCGGCGACTGAGCCGCTGAAAGGTTCATGCACCCAGGCCTCGGCCCCGACCGGAACGGTGTCGATGTGGCCGCTGAAAAGAAGGGCGGGGGCCTTACCCGAACCACGCAGGCGCACAAGGACGCTCGCCCGGGTCGGGGAGTGCTTCACGAGTTCGGCTTCCAGCCCCGCCTTGGCCATCACGCCGAATATGTACTCCGCCGCGGCCAATTCATCTCCGGGAGGATTCACACTTTTGATTTTCAGCAAATCCCGGCAGAGCTGCACGACTTCTTTTTCATGTTTTTCGTGCATCAGATCGAAGCCTTCCATTTATCCCTCCTGTTGGGTCTATAATTTCGGATGATAACACAGACTTGAAACGGGGGAAATAGGAAGCGGAAGGGATTACCGGCGGAGGTCTTTCAAGCGCTTTTCCCGGTTTGAGCGGGAGTCCCCCCGAAGGAGGGAAGAACCCCTTTTTCCCTCAGGGCCCGGGTCGTTTTGAGAGCTTCCTCTTTGCCGGAAAACATCCCTGCCGACAAACGATGCCAGATCTCGCCGGTTTGGATTTTCCGCGCGGTGATTTCGACCTCTTTCCCTTTCAGCAGGGGTTCTTGGATGAAGGCGCCGGCAAAGTCGGGGCGGGAGAAAGTTCCGAGAAAAATCTGAAATTTTCCGTCCCCTTTTTCCCGGAGGAGAAATTCCTCCCCGATATTCGGCAGACGGATTTTCTGATTGACCAGGATAAGATTGGGGTTGGCAAGTTCGGGGTTCAGGGCCATGATGTGGTCGAGAAGGGTGATGTTGGCGTACCCGTAATGCTCCCAGCAAAGGGCGGTCAGGGTGGCGCCTTTCTTCACGTTTAGGTTTTTTTTAACTTTCGCCTCCGCTTTCATCTCCTGCGGAGAAACCTTGGCCGCGAGAGCCTGCGGTTCGGGAGGCGCGGAGACGGTTTGCTTTTCCTGGAGCGGCGGTTCCGCCTCCTTTTCCTGGGGGGGCTTCGCCTCGGGTTTGGACGGAGGCGGGGGAGGCTCCTCTTTCCTTATTGTTAACGGTGTCGTTTCGGCCTTGGCGTTTAAGTCTCCTTTCCCTTTGGGGGCGAACTCCCAGGCGAACCAAATCACCGCCAGGAGTCCGAGAACCGCCGCCAGGAAATAAAGGATTTTCTTAAAGGGAGGG
>Ga0316616_100001231_pt1 | contig 10134 bp, 8 predicted proteins | sample OWC_Aug_M1_C1_D1_FD_207660 | JGI IMG/M metagenome (GOLD analysis project Ga0316616, IMG submission 207660) | Wetland soil microbial communities from Old Woman Creek delta, Ohio, United States - OWC_Aug_M1_C1_D1_B | ecosystem: Environmental > Terrestrial > Soil > Wetlands | place: USA: Ohio...
CTGTTCTGACCTCACGGAAAGGGGGAAAAATGCCCGACCCGTCGACCGCGGCCGCCGCACCCCGGTACAACGCCGGCTACAGGTTCCTCCGGCTATTCGCCGACATCCGGCCGGGCGAGGCGGCCAAAGCCCTCCTGCTGGCCCTGAACATCTTCCTCCTGCTCCTCGCCTATTACATCCTCAAGCCCCTGCGCGAATCGCTCCTTCTGGTCAACAAGGACGCCCCGGTCATCAAGAGCGCCTTGGGCGGGGCCCAGGCCGTGCTGTTCATCTTCGTCGTCAGGGCTTTCAGCCGCCTGGCCTCGAAGGTCCCCCGTCACATCCTGATCACCTGGACGACGTCGTTCTTCATCTCCAACCTCGTCATTTTCTATCTGCTCCACAAGGGCGGCCTGGCCGCGATGCCGATGGGCATCCTGTTCTTCGTCTGGGTCGGCATCTTCAACTACTTCGTCATCGCCCAATTCTGGGGCTTCGCCAACGATCTCTATTCCGACGAGGTCGGCAAGCGGACCTTCCCGCTCGTCGCTCTCGGCGCGACCCTGGGCGGCCTCATCGCGACGCTGCCGTTCATGAAGAAGCTGGGCGACTCCCTCGGCGGGAACTGGCAATTCAAGCTCATGCTCATCGCCGGGATCGTGCTCTTTCTCTGCATCGTCCTGGCCCGGACCATCCACCGCCGGGACGTCCGGCAGGCCCGCGAGGACAAGGAGAAGGGCCTGGCCGGGGCCGCGGAAACCGTCAGGGTCCAGGAACAGCCCCTCAAGGCCGGCGGCGGTTTCAAGCTCGTCTTCAAGAGCCGCTACCTGCTTCTCATCGCCCTGATGATCGGCCTCTACAACTTCATCAACGCCACCGGGGAGTACATCATCACCGCGGTCACGGTCAACCATTCGATCGAGTCCGCGGCCGCGAAGGCCGGCCCGGGGACGGCGCCGCAGGCCGCGGAGGCCGCCGTCACGCCGGCGCCGGACGTCCCCGCCCAGACGGACAGCCGGGACATCTACAAGGCCTTCATGGATTACCAGCTGCTGACGAACATCATCGCCCTGGTCATCCAGCTGTTCCTCGTCTCGCGCATCTTCAAGTGGGTCGGAGTCGGCGGGGCCCTCCTGTTCCTGCCATTGCTGGCCTTGGGCGGCTATGCGCTGATCTCCTTCGGCGCCGTCCTGGTCCTCGTCCGCTGGGTCAAGTCCTTCGAGAACGGCACGGACTATTCCCTGCAGAACACGACCAAGGCCGCGCTTTTCCTGGTCACCGATCGAGAGGAGAAGTACAAGGCCAAGGCGGCCATCGACACGTTCTTCGTCCGGGGCGGCGACACCGTCTCGGCCCTGGCCGTCCTGGCCGGCACGCAGCTTCTGGGACTGAAGATCGAACGTTTCGCGCTCCTCAACGTCGCGGTCCTCGCGGTGCTCCTCGTCATCTGCTTCAAGATCATCGCCGCCTACAAGAAACGGAAGGCCGCGGCCGATGCCGCCGCGGCAGGCCAGGCGGTCCCGGCCGCTTGACAAGGAGGGATCGATGACGCGCTTCGCCGTCCCCGTCATGGGGGTCCTGCTGGCGGCCACCCTTCCCACGGCCGTCCGGGCCCAGTTCCTGCCGGACCAGATCGCCCAGCGGCCCGCCCACGAAGAGTTCCTCCGGACCGCCGAGATCGTCCGCTTCGAGGAGATCGGCGAGGGCGTGACCAAGCCCTACAAGCTCTATCTCCGCAAGGACGGCGTCGAGCTCAAGGCCGCCTGGAAGAACCCCAGGGGCATGCAGCAGGGCTACCTCGAAGGCTGGCAGTACGAGATCGCCGCCTACGGCCTGGACAAGCTCCTCGGCCTGAACATGGTCCCGCCGGCCGTCGAGCGCGAGTTCCAGGGCAAGAAAGGCGCCCTCGTCCTCTGGGCCGAGAACAAGTACAGCCTGCTCAAGATCGTGGATGAGGGCATCCGCATCCCCGACGACGCGAAGGACCACACCGAGAAGATGAAGTGGCTGGCCCGGGCTTGGGACAGCCTGATCGCCAACGAGGACCGGACCCAGCAGAACATCCTGTACACGGCAGACTGGCGGGTGATCATCTTCGACCATTCCCGGGCTTTCCGCTGCCAGGGCGAATTCGCCAAGAAGCTCATGTTCGGCCGCGACGGCATCAAAAGAGGGGCCAACGGCGATCCGTTCCTCTTCCGGCGCCTCCCGGTCTGGTTCGTCGACAGGATCAAGACGCTGACCTACGAGAACATCCAGAAGGCCGTCGGTCCGACGCTCACCGACCGGGAGATCAAGACCATCCTGGTCCGCCGGGACCTCCTTCTCAAGGAGATCGACCAGATGATCAAAGAACAGGGCCAAGCGGCGGTGCTCTATTGAAAAAGACGCTTCTCCTGACAGGCCTGGCCCTCGCCCTGCCCCTGGCCGCCCTCCTGCTGGCCTGCATCGATCCCGATCCCCGGGAGGGGGGCGGGCCGGCGCAATTCCTCGCCGAGGAGCTGGCCCAACGGGACAAGTGGGAGGCTTTCCTCGAAAAGGCGGCGGTGATCGAGAAGGAGAGCCGGCAGATGAAGGGATCCGAGGCCGTGACCTCGCCCTGGGTGCTGATGCTCGAGCTCGACGGCGTCAAGCACAAGGGCTTGTGGAAGAATCCCGCAGGCCGCATGGGCGGCTACTGGGAGGGCTGGCAATACGAGATCGCCGCCTACCGCCTCGACAAGCACTTCGGCCTGGGTCTCGTCCCTCCCACCATCGAGCGCCGCTTCCGGGGCGACCGGGGCTCCTGCCAATACTGGGTGGACGGCTGCATCTCCCTCCAGGAAAAGGAGGACAAGCGCCTCAAGGTGCCGCCGATCAAGGTCCAGGCCTGGAACCGGGCCACCTACCTCCAGCGCTTCTTCGACAATCTCATCGCCAACGAAGACCGCCACACCAAACAGACCCTGATCACGCCCGACTGGCGGATGATCCTGATCGACCACTCGCGCTCGTTCAGGACCTCCTCCCGGTTCACGAAGAGCCTGCTTTATTCGGCCAGGAACCCCGAGGGGCCGAAGCTCATGAGCGAGCTGCCCAGGACGCTCGTCGAGAAGCTCAAGGCGCTCGACTTCGCCGCGGTCCGGGCCGCCGTCGGGGAGTATCTCACGGACGACGAGATCCGGGCGGTCATCACCCGCCGGGGCCTCATCCTGGACGAGATCGACCGGCTGGTCAAGGTCAACGGAGAGGCCAAGGCCCTCTATTGATCAGAGGGCCTTGCGGACGGTCAGGATGTTCTGGCCCCCCGCCCGCCGGTACGACAGCCCGTCCATCAGCGTCTTGAAGAAATAGACTCCCAGGCCGCCGGGCACGCCGCGCCGGAGCTTGACCGTCAGGTCGGGGTTCTTTTTCCGGACGGGATTGAAGGGGATCCCCTTGTCCCGGACCTCGATGAGCAGGGAGCCGGCCTCGCGCCAGATGCGGACGGCCATGTCGCCCTTGCGGCCCCGCGGATAGGCATAGCGGACGATATTGATGCAGATCTCGTGAAGGGCCAGCTCGATCTTGAGCCGGTCCTCTTCGCTCAGGTCCAGGCCGGCCAGGGCCTCCTGCAGGAAGTCCCGGACGCGGTCGACTTCCTTGAGGGCGGCCGGGACGCGGATCTCGCGCACGTCCCCCTCGGTCACGGCCCGCTCCCCTCCCCGCTTCTCAGGCATTCCGCTTGACCACGACGACGGTCATGTCGTCCCCCGCCTCGGTGCAGCCGCTGAAGGCGAAGGCGTCCTCGAAGATCTTGTCCCGGATGCCCTGGGCCGGCAGGCCCGAGAGCTTCCCGACGAGGTCCGCCAGGCGCTCCTCGCCGTACTCGTCGTGCTCGCCCTTGCGGCTCTCCACGATCCCGTCGGTGTAAAGGCACAGGATGTCGCCGGGCCGGAGGTCGACCTTGGCCTCGCCGAAGGCTTGGCCGGGGAACATCCCCAGGCAGAGACCCGTGCTCTCGAGGAACCGGGCCGGCCCGGTCCGCCCGCCCAGTACGGGGGGATTGTGCCCGGCGTTGACGTAGGTCACCTCGTGGCGGGACCGGTCGAGGATGCCCAGGAAGAACGATATGAACAGATGGCTGTCGGAGCTCGAATAGACGTAATCGTTGAGGTTGGCCGCAAGCGCGCCGAGGTCGACCGGCCCGGGAAACTTCTCGTGCAGGGCCCCGCGCAGCGACGCCATGAGCAGGGAGGCGCTGACGCCGACGCCCGAGACGTCGGCGATGACGACGGCCAGGCGGTCCGGATCGATCCGGATGTAGTCGTAGTAGTCCCCGCCGACGCGGCGGCAGGCCTGGGCGCTGCCGCTGATCTCGTAGGGCGCGAAATCCGGTTCCGAGCGGGGCAGGAAGTTCTTCTGGATCTGGACGGCCAGCTCGATCTCCCGCTGCAGCTGGATGACCTTGAGGGATTCCTCGTACAGGCGGGCGTTCTCGATCTTGACGGCCGCGAGGTTGGCCAGCAGGGTCAGGAGGCGCAGATCGTCCTCGGTGAACTGCTCGAGCAGCGAAGCCCGGTCGCAGTAGAGGAGGCCGATGATGTCCTGGTTGTTCCAGAGCGGGACGCACATGGCCGAATGGATCTGGGCCTGGACGACGCTCATCTGGGCCCGCAATCCCTCGTCGGCCTGGATGTCCGAGATGAGGATGGCCGAGTTGCGCTCCAGGGCCGTGCGGACGATCGTCTGGCTGACGAAGATGCTCTGGGCCCGCAGGGCCCCGTTCTGGACCCGGACGACCCGGGGCTCCAGGGCCTGGGTGGCCTCGTTCTTCATCATCAGGACGCCGCGGTCCATCGGCAGGTGCTGGATGAGGACGTCCATGATGTGGTCGAGGAGCTTGTCGAGCGGCATGTTGTAGATGAGGGCCTGGCTGACCGCGCCCATGACCGAGATGATCTTCTGGTCCTGCTGAAGGCGCTCGAGATCGAGGCCGCCGCCCGGGGTCTTGACGATGATGCCCGAGGCCGGGGGCTTCTTGAGGATGTCCCGGACCTGGATGATCGTGTTGGAGCTGTGGGTGAAGGTCGTGCCCTCGACGGTCTCGACGGAGGGCTGGAAGTCCTTGTCGAAATAGAACCGGGTCGAGCCGACGAGGATCTCGTCGCCGCGGACCAGCTCGACCTCGCCGGTGACGCGCCGGCCGTTGAGGAAGGTGCCGTTCTTGCTGCCCTGGTCGATGAGGGTGTAGCCCCGCTCCGCCGGGACGATGACGGCGTGGCAGCCGGAGCTGAACTGGTCGGACAGGACGATGTCGTTCGTCGAGGCCCGCCCGATGGTCACCCGCTGCGGGCCCAGAGGAAAGGTCGAAGGCTCCCCGATCTTGGGGTAGATGTAAAGAATGGCCATGCGCGTTGCCTCAACCTTCATTCTAGATGACGGGACGGGTCATTTCAACCTCATCGCTTCATGGCCCTCCGGACCAGGGCGGCCCGCTCGTCAGGAGGCAGGGGCTCGATGAGCGGGCCGAGAAGGCCCTTGAGCTCGGGGTCGAGAAGCGTGTCGAGGTGGGCGAGCGAATAGTCGGCCGACTTGGCTGTTCCCTGGAGGATGTTCTGGTAGGCCCGCTTGATGTCCTCCGGGTGATGCATGAGCGTCATCAGGTCGAAGACGCGCTTGATCCGGATGTCCAGCGCGGCCCTGGCCTCGGCGGGATCGGCCGGCGGATTGAGCACGACATCGCAGGCCTTCCTGGCCAGGATGATGACTTCCGCCCGGACGGCCTTCTCGCGGAACCGGACCTGCGGCCGCTCGATGCGGATCCGATAAAGGGCGTCGATGAGGGCGGGCTCGAGGTCCTCGTCGTGGCGCCCCAGCTCCTCGAGCAGGATGTCGGCGGTCCGCTGCGATCCGACGCGGGCCAGCACCTCCGGGACGGCCCGGCGGACTTCGAGGGGCTCCGCCGCGGACCGGAGGACCGGCTGGAGCAGCCCTTCGATGCCCGGCCCGTAGGCGGCGAGGGCCTTCTGGGCCTCGGTCCGGAGCTGCGGATCGGCCAGACGCGGCAGGATGAACGGGACGTGGCCGGGGTGGCGGTGGATCGCGGCGCTCTCGAGGGCATAGACCACGACCTCGGAGGACGGGTCCCGGAGAAGCCGGTCCAGGGCCTCGAGGGTCGAGGCGTTCGAGACCATCCGGCCGATGATCTTGGCCGCCTCGATCCGGTCCACTTCGGAGGTTGAGTCGACGATCTCGCGGAGACGCCCGGCCATGATCTCCTGGTAGGCGGGCAGAAGGAAGACGAGGTCGATCTCGCGCTGGAGCTCGGCGTCCTCGATGGCCTCCTCGAGGCCGGGGAAGAAGGCCGCTCCGCCGACGTCGAAGAGGGCATCCATGGCCCGGGCCTTGATCTCGTCCCGCTTGATCCCGAGGAGCTCCTTGAGCTCGGGCGTCAGGGTCTTGCCGTGGACGAGGTCGAACAGGTTCATGAGATACAGGGTCGTGCTGCGCTCCCGGCTCTGGATGGTGTTGAAGATCTTCAGGGTCTCGTCGACGTCGACGTGCTCGCGGATGGCCTTGTCGCCCTCGAGCCAGATCGCTTTGATGGAGGGCTTCAGGACGTCGGGGTAGCCGCGATAGACGAGCCGGGTCAGGACGAACCACGCCACGAGGAAGACCAGGGCCAGCAGGCCGGTCTCCCGGATGACCGCCAGGGGCTGGTCGGCCCGGAGGTTGAAGTTCCGGACGGCCTGGAGGATCAGGTACAGGCCGGCCGCGAAGCCCGTGGCGAACTTGTTGACGAACATGTCGATGAAGAGCTTGGCCTTGTACTTGATGTCCGCCCGGACGGGGATGTAGAGGAGCTCCCGGACGGACTGGCTGAGGGTGTTGTCGAAGCCCTTGTCGAAACCCCGGACGAACACGGCCCAGAACACGATGACGCCGGCGGGGATCAGAAAGACGCCCAGGGAGCCGGCGAGAAGGACGACCGGCGCGATGGAGACGGCCAGCCCGATCCCGTACTTCCGGAGGAAGCGCCCGGTCGTCAGCAGGTGGGCGGCCGTGGAGAGGACGAGGATGATGAGAAAGAACAGGGCGATGAAGGACGTCTTTGCCGCGGGGTCCTCGCCGAAGGCGAACTTGACGACCGTTTTGAACTGGTAGTTGATCAGCGTTCCCACGATGATGCCCGAAGCCAGCATGCCCGCCAGGAGCTTCAGGTAGGGCTCGCCCAGGACGATCCGGAAGCTCTCCAGATAGCCGGCCTTCGAAGGCACGCCGAGGCGGGCGTCGCCGGCGGCGGCATCGAGCTTGTGCTGGCCGGCGTAGACGACGTTGATGATGACCAGGGCCAGCACGAGGGCGAACGGGCCGACGAGGAGCAGGTCCTCCGGGCGGAGGACGCGGAAGTAGGAGGCCAGCGCCGCGACGGCCGAGCCGGCGATCCCGCCGAGGAGACCGCCCGTGACGAACCGGCCGACCAGCCTCTTGGCCTGGTACGGCTGGATGACATCGTTGACGGCGATCCAGAACTGGGTCACGGCCATGGCGATGAAGACATCGGCCCAGAAGCAGAAGACGAACACCGGGATGACCTTGTTGCTCAGGATGAGCGTCTGGAGCCAGAGGGAGAAGAAGATCCCCGAGGAATCGGCCACGGGCGTCTGGATCCGGCTCGTCAGGATCATGTCGAACACGTACCAGAAGACGAACAGGCTGGTGATGAAGAACAGGATCGAGGCCGTGAGATAGGTCCGCCGCGGCAGGCGGTCGAGGAGCCGGGTGTTGAAGGCGACGACGAAGCCGATGAGCAGGGCGGTGGCCAGGTCGGCGTAGGGCCACCAGGCCTGATTGGCGCCGATGAGCAGGCTCTCCCGGACAGGCTTGAGGATGTAGAAGACGAACGTGATCAGGAAGAAGTAGGACGCGAAGATCCGCGCCGTGCGCTCCTCGCGGCTGCGAACGTCCACGGCGGCGCCCTGCGCGGTATCGAGCCGGCCTGCGGCCACGCGGCCCCCCTCTCAGATCTCCCGAAGGTCAGGCGTTGTCAAAGCTCTCCAGGGCCCGGCTGCAATCCTCGCGGATATCGAGCACCTTGTCGAGCCAGGTGATCTTGAAGACCAGGAGCAGCTTGTCGGAGATCTTGCACAACCGGAGCTTGCCGCCCAGGTCCTGGATCGACTTGAAGCTCGCCAGGATCTCCCCCACGCCGAAGCTGTCGATGAAAGCCACGTCGGCCATGTTGAACAGGACCTTCCGGCGGCCCCGGTCGAGCTCGCTCTGGACCAGGGCCGAGAGGGTGACCTGCGGCGTGTCCTGGCGGCGCATCTCGCCTTCGATGTCGAAGACGATGACCCCGTCGACATCGCGGGTCTTGATGACAAGCGGGACGGCCATGGACCCAATTTTTACCAGAAGCCCCCGGCAAAGTCAATCGGACGGAGCGCGGACGCGCGTCCCGCGCGCCGGGCGATCCCCGGCCCGGAGAAGGGCCTTCTGTTCGGCCCGGGCTTCCTGCTAGAATGGGCCCGAAAGGAGCCGCGATGCCACTCGTCGAGATCCATCTGCTCGAAGGACGCACGGACGACCAGAAGAAGGCCCTGCTCGCCGCGGTCACGGCCGCGGTGCACGATTCGATCGGCGCGCCGCTCGAAACGATCCGGGTCTGGGTCCAGGAGTTCTCCCCGAAGGAATACATGGCCGCCGGAGTGCTGGCCGCGGACAAGAAGAAATAGCCCGGGGCGGCCCGGCCGTCGGGGGACGGCCCGTCCTTAGGAAACCGGCGCCGGTGAACGCCCGGCCGCGGCCTTGCGGACGAAATAGACCACGACGCCCAGAAGGATGATGAGCAGGGCGTAGCCGGTGTTCTTCGTCTTGAAGATCAGAAGGTCCACCGCGATGGCCGCCGCGGCCAGGATGTAGAGCGCGGGCACGACCGGATAGCCCCAGGCCTTGTAGGGCCGCTCCCAATCGGGGTGTTTCTTCCGCAGGATGAAGATCCCCGTGACGATCAGGACGAAGAAGACCAGCACGGCGAAGATGACGTAATCCAGAAGCTCGCTGTAGGTCCCCGTCAGGCACAGGAGGGAGGCCCAGACGCCCTGCACGACGAGGGCCGTGCCGGGGACCGCCTTCCTGTTGAGCTTGCCCGTGGCGCTGAAGAACAGGCCGTCCCTGGCCATGGCGTAGTAGACGCGCGCCCCGGACAGGATGAGGCCGTTGTTGCAGCCGAAGGTCGAGATCATGATCAGGACGGCCATGATCACGGCCGCGGCGGGGCCGAAGATCATCTCCGCGGCGGCGGTGCCGACCCGGTCGAACTGGGCGAACTGGATGCCCCGTCCGACGACGTCGGCCGCCTCGGGAAGGCCGTGCACGGGCAGGATCATGACGTAGGCGACGTTGGCCAGGAAATAGAGGAGGATGACGATCCCGGCGCCGAGGACGAGGCTGAGCGGGATGTTCTTCCTGGGGTTCTTGACCTCGCCGGCGATGTAGGTGACGGTGTACCATTCGTCCGAGGCGAAGAGCGAGCCGACCATGGCCGCCCCGATGGCCGCCAGCAGCAGGAGGCCCGAGAGCGGCTCGACCGAGGCGATCTGCCCGGCGGCCATGTGGGTCCAGCTGGCCTTCCAGAAGACCGCCCAGTTGGCCTTGATGGCCGCGGCGTTGGCCCCGACGACGAACCCGAGCAGGATGAGCCCCATGAGGGCGAGCGTCTTGGCCACGGTGAAGAATCCCTGGATGGTCTTCCCGGTGCGCAGGCCGCGCATGTTGAGCCAGGTCAGGACGACGATGCTGGCGATGGCCAGCAGCTGGGCGGCCGAGATGGGCCGGCCCGCGACGGTCGCCAGGACGTGCTTCTCGCTGAACCAGGGGACGAGAAGCCCGGTGAACTTGGCGAAGGCGACGCCGACGGCGGCGATCGTCCCGGTCTGGATGACGAGGAAGGTCGTCCAGCCGTAGAGGAAGCCGATGAGCGGGCCGTAGGCCTCGCGGAGGTAGACGTAGAGGCCGCCGGCGTGGGGCATCATGCCCGCCAGCTCGCCGTAGCTCAGCGCCCCGATGATGGTGACGACGCCCGTGATGAGCCAGACGAGGAGCAGGAGGCCGGGCGAGCCGACGGTGCGGGCGATGTCGGCGCTGACGATGAAGATGCCCGAGCCGATCATGGCCCCCATGACGATCATCATG
>Ga0316616_100001234_pt1 | contig 10127 bp, 5 predicted proteins | sample OWC_Aug_M1_C1_D1_FD_207660 | JGI IMG/M metagenome (GOLD analysis project Ga0316616, IMG submission 207660) | Wetland soil microbial communities from Old Woman Creek delta, Ohio, United States - OWC_Aug_M1_C1_D1_B | ecosystem: Environmental > Terrestrial > Soil > Wetlands | place: USA: Ohio...
TTTCCACCAGCGTGCATGAACCGGTCACCTCGCCGGCTGCACCGAAAATGCCCAGACGCATGCTCGATTCCTCCTCTCCCGGCCAAGCATGAACCTTGCGCATCCGGAATGCAACTCCCGAACCGGGCAGGCGACTCCCGGCTACGTCCCGAAAACGGTCTGCCACAGCACGTTGACCGCAGCAATGTGCCTGGCGATGCTGTCCCGCTCGACACGGCCCCTGGGGTTGGCGCTGAGGCGCTTGGCATGCTGCAGGCGGCGGAATTCGCGGTAGGCGTCGCCGGCGGCCGTTGCCTGGTCGGCGGGGATCAGGCCAAGCTCGGCGGCGATCCGCAGCAGGGCGATGTTGCCGAGGTTGCCGGTCAGCCGCTGATGGCGATGGGCGTGGCCGAGCACCAGATACTGGACGATGAACTCGACGTCGATGATGCCGCCGGGATCATGCTTGAGGTTGAACTCGCTTTCGCTGTCCGAGGCGTGCGCGTCAACCATCTTCCGGCGCATGGCGACGACTTCTTCCCTGAGCCTGGCCAGATCGCGCTGCTGGCAGAGGATTTCGCAGCGGATTTCCTCGAAGCGGGCGCCGACCGCCGGGTCGCCGGCACAGAAGCGGGCGCGGGTCAGCGCCTGATGTTCCCAGACCCAGGCGTGCTTGAGCTGGTAGTCGCGAAAGGAATCGACCGAGACGACGAGCAGGCCGGAATCGCCGTTTGGACGCAGGCGGAGGTCGGTCTCGAACAGGATGCCGGCCGAGGTCTGGCTCGCCAGCCAGGTGTTGAGGCGCTGGCCGAGGCGGGCGTAGTTCTCCCCGGCCTCCGGGTCGGGATCGTCGTAGAGGTAGACGAGATCGAGGTCGGAGGCGTAGCCGAGCTCCTTGCCGCCGAGCTTGCCATAGCCGATGACGGCGAACCTGGGCGTTTCGCAATGGCGGTTTCTGAGCTTGCTCCAGACCAGTGGCAGCGTTTCCTGAACGATGGTGTCGGCCAGCTCGGTCAGGTGGTCGGAGAGCTTCTCGATGGTCTGCAGACCGGCGAGATCCTGGGCCAGCAGGCGGAAGATCTGCGCATGGTGCATTTCGCGCAGGATGTCCATTTCCCGTTCGGTGTCGCCGGCATGGCTGGCCAGGTTGTGCCTGAGATTCTCGCGGAACGCGGCCCAGTCGGTGGCCATGTCGTAGAGGCGCGGATCGAGGAGTTCATCCAGCAGGAGCGGGTGGCGCCCGAGGTAGTCGGCGGCCCATGGCGATGCGCAGACCATGTCGGCGACGCGGCGCAGCGCCATCGGGTACTGCTGCAGCAATGCCAGGTAGGCGCCGCGGCGGCTGACGGTTTCGACGAAATTCAGGCAGCGGGCGAGCGTCGTATCGGGGTCGGCAGTCCTTGCGGCCGCCTCGATCAGCCGCGGCCCGATGGCATCGAGGCGCGAGCGGTTGGCCGACGCGAGCTGCACGTAGCGGCTGGAGGTGCGCAAGGCGGCGAGACGGGAAATGGCTTCCCGCGGTTGACGATAGCCGAGTTCGCCGAGCGACTCGATCGCGGTGTCGTCGTCGAGCTGGCCCAGCCAGAGGCCAGTCAAGGGGTGTTCGCCGGTTTCCGGATCCGAGAAGATTTCTTCGAAATGGCGGCTGACCTTGTCGCGGTGGTCGTTTAGCACAGCCAGCAGCGCCGGCCAGTCGGGATATTCCATGCTGCGGGCGACGCTCGCGCGGTCGGCGGGACTTGCCGGAAGCATGTGCGTCTGCCGATCCTCGATGTACTGCAGGCGGTGTTCGAGCCGGCGCAGGAAGATGTAGGCGGCGCGCAGTTCGTCCTCGGCGGTGGTGGGGATCAGCTGGCGTTCCGCCAGCAGCGCGAGGACCTGCAGTGTCGGGCGGACCTGCAGCGCCGGGTCGCGTCCGCCGCGAATGAGCTGGAAGACCTGGGCGATGAACTCGATCTCGCGAATCCCGCCGCGCCCGAGCTTGATGTGGTCGGCCATGTCCTTGCGCGCCACCTCGCGGCGAATCTGCGCGTGCAGGTCGCGCATCGCATTGATGGCGCCGAAATCGAGGTACTTGCGGAAGACGAAGGGGCGGGCGATCTTCTGCATTGCTGTCACCCACTCCGGCTGCAGGTTGTCGCCCGCGTTCATGGTGCGCCCCTTGATCCAGGCGTAGCGCTCCCATTCGCGGCCCTGGGTGATGAAGTAGTTTTCCAGTGCATCCAGTGAGCAGACCAGCGGGCCGGAATCGCCATTGGGGCGCAGGCGCATGTCGACGCGGAAGACCTGGCCGTCGCCGGTGATCTCGCCGAGGGCGGCAATCACCCGCTTGCCGAGGCGGGTGAAGAAATCGTAGTTCTCGATGCGCCGCGGCCCGGCGGTGTCGCCTTCGCTGGGGTAGACGAAGATGTAATCGACGTCCGACGAGACGTTCAGTTCGCGTCCGCCCAGCTTGCCCATGCCGATGATCAGCAGGCGTTGCGGCTGGCCGGCCCCGTCGAGCGGCTCGCCATAAGTCGCGGCGAGCTGGCGGTGGTGATGATCGAGCGCAAAGTTGGTCGTCACGTCGGCGAGCAGGGTCATGCTCTCGACGACTTCGGACAGCGGCGCCAGGCCGCACAGATCACGCAGGGCGATGTGCGCCATCGCGCGCTGGCGCAGGCGGCGCAGCTGCGACTTGAGGGTGTCGTCGTCCGTCGCCGCTGGTTCCAGGGCGGCCAGCAACTGGTCGGCAGAAAGCGGCGTCGTCCAGATGGCTGCCAGTTCGGCGATTAGCCCCGGCCGTGTGCTGAGCAGATTGACAAGATAACGGCTGTGATCGAGGGCGGCTTGCCAGCGTGGGTCGGGAAGGTTGTCCATGATTGCTCGGTCGGCAACTAAGCCGAAAAGGATAGAATGCAATTTTTGATCGACCGTTGATTGTAGTGATCTATCCCACCATCTGGCAAAGTGGTTTCCTGAGTGGCTGATCCGGAAACCCGCACGGCATTGCGCCGGGGTCTCTATCACCGCCTGCGCTGGTTGTGGCCCCTGCTCGATTCGGCCTTGCTGCGCGGCACGCTGCGCCTGGCCTGGTGGACCGTCCTTGTTGCGTGGCTGATCTTTGCCAGCCTGGTTCTCGCGTTGCGCTACGTGGTCCTGCCCAATGTCGGCATGTATCACGGGCAGATCGAGGAGGCGATCAGCCGGGCCGTCGGCCAGCCGGTGACAATTGGCAGCATCGAGGCGCGCTGGCAAAGGCTCAATCCGGACCTGCTGCTCGATAACGTGGTGATATCCGACCGTCAGGGGGCCCCCGCGTTTTCACTGCAGCAGGTCGAAACCGTGTTCTCGTGGTCCAGTCTCTGGCGCGGGCAGCTCACGCTGGCGCTGCTGGCCTTCGAGCGGCCGGTGTTGCACGTGCGCCGCGAAACGAGTGGCCGCATCACGGTGGCCGGGATCGATGCCGAGGGTGAGAGCGATCCGGAATTTGCCCAATGGGTGCTTGGCCAGAAGCGCATCCGCATCCGCAATGCCACCGTCCTCTGGGAAGACCGCCTGCGGGGCGCCCCGCCGCTTGTGCTCGAGGATCTGCAGTTCGGCCTCGACAACAAGGGGCGCAACCATCGCTTCGGGCTCTCGGCGGCGCCGCCGTCCGAACTGGCTGCACGCATCGATGTCCGCGGTGAAATCAGCGGCGACCTTGGCGAGGCGCTCGAACATCTCTCGGGCCGCGTTTTCATTCAGCTCGATTTCGCCGATCTCGCGGGCTGGCGGGCCTGGGTCGATTATCCGGTCTACCTGCCGCAGGGGCATGGGGCGTTGCGTCTGTGGGGTGACCTGGCCGGGGGCCAGGGCATGCTGACGGCCGACGTCGCACTCGAGGATCTGCGCGTCCGCCTCGGGCGCAAGGTGCCGGAACTGGCGCTCGACAGCTTGCGCGGCCGCCTGGTCGGGCGTTACCGGGAGGGCGACTGGGCGCTGACCGGGAGCAAGGTCGAGCTGCTGGCTGCGGACGGGACCCGCGTGGCGCCGACCGACTTTCAGGCCGAGTGGAAACAGCAAGGTCCGGGCGGCCGGATCAGCGGTTCCGCCGGGGCCAGCTTTCTCGATTTTGCCGTGCTCGGCAAACTCGCTTCCTATCTGCCGCTCGACCCCCGCAGCCGTGAGCTGCTCGCGCATCACCAGCCGCAGGGCCGAGTATCGGAGTTGCGGGCGAGTTGGAACAGGGTTGGCGATACGCTCGAACGCTATTCGCTGAAAGCCAGTTTCGCCGATCTCGGGTTGCGCGCCGGCGGCTATTTCCCCGGGGCGAAGGGTCTTTCCGGGGTGCTCGAGTTTACCGAGGCCGGCGGGTCGGTCTCCCTGGATTCGAAAAATGCGGGCGTCTCGCTGCCGGCCGTTTTCAGCGAACCCGACATCGCCCTTGATCTGCTGCGAGGCCACGCCAGGTGGAAGGTGACAGGCGACGTGGTCGACGTCAAGCTGGAGAGTCTGCGGTTCGAGAGCGCGGATGCGGCGGGGGCGGCCAGTGGCAGCTATCGCCATACGGGCGAGGGGCCGGGCATGATCGATCTGGCGGCGACGCTGTCGCGGGCCGACGGCCGGGCTGTCTGGCGTTACCTGCCCAAGGTCATTGGCCAGGATGTCCGCGATTGGGTCCGGCGCGGGATCGTCGCCGGCCAGGCTTCCGACGCCAAGCTGGTCCTCAAGGGCAATCTGGCGGATTTCCCATTCCGCGAGCGTGAGCAGGGCGCATTCCAGATCACCGCGAAGGCGGCCGACGTCAAGCTGGACTACGCGCCCGGCTGGCCGGTCATCGAGGGAATCGACGCTGTCCTCAGCTTCGGTGTCGGCATGCGCGTCGTGGCCGAACGCGGCAGCCTGCTGGGCGCGCGACTGTCCGACGTCGTTGCCGAGATACCCGATTTCGAGTCATTCGACGAGCGATTGAAGATTCGCGGCGAAGCGCATGGTCCGACCGGCGAATTCCTGCGCTTCATCGACCAGAGTCCGGTCAGCGAGAAAATCGACAATTTCACGCGGGGCATGAAAGCCACCGGAAACGGCAAGCTCGACCTGACGCTCGACATTCCGCTGCGCCGGGTGACGGAATCGAGGGTGAGCGGCGAATTCCAACTGCAGAACAACCAGGTCCACCTGTCCGAAGGCCTGGCGCCGCTGACCCAGGTCAATGGCCGGCTGCTGCTGACCGAAGCCAGCATCTCGTCGCCGGAGATCACTGGCCGGATTTTCGGCGGGCCAGTCAGGGCCGGCATCCGGAGCCATGCGGACCGTGTCGCCGTGCAGGTTGGCGGCACCTCGAACGTCACCGAACTGTTCCGGCATTTCGGGCTTCCCGCCGGCGACCGGCTGACCGGCAGCACGGCGTGGAAGTCGGCCATCGACATCCGCCACCACCAGATCGATCTCGTCATCGACTCGGATCTGGTCGGCGTCAGTTCGCTCCTGCCCGAGCCGCTGGCCAAGGCGGCGGCGTCGCCGCTGGCGCTGCACGTCGAAAAGACGAATGCCGAGGCCGGGCGCGAACAATACCGGGCGACGCTGGGCAATATTGCGCAGGCGGTAGTCATCAAGCGTGCCGACGGCCTGGAACGCGCTGTCGTGGCGATCGGTTCCGGCGAAGCGCGGCTACCGGACCATGGCGTGGCCGTGCGGATTGCCGTCCCGCGGTTCGACGCCGATGCCTGGAAGGCGCTGGCCGGTGGCGACAACGGCGGCCGCAGTGGCATGAACCTGCCGGCACTCGATGTGGTGTCGATCAGGACACCGCAGTTGCGCCTGTTCGGCCGCGACTTCACGGACGTCGATAGCGAGGTGCGGCCGCGCGACGACGGCTGGCAGATAACGCTCAACATGCAGGAAGTGGCTGGCGACCTGTTCTGGCGAAACGCCGGCAAAGGCTCGCTGGACGGCCGGCTCCGGCGGCTGGTGGTGCGTCCGGCAGCGGAAGGTTCGGACAGTGCCGGCACGACGCTGATCAACAGCCTGCCGGCGATGATCCTCTCGGTAGACGATTTCCGCATCGGCGACCGGGTGTTGGGCCGGCTCGATCTCCGGGCGCGCAACGACAAGGGCGCCTGGCATCTGGAAACCCTGAAGCTGCAGAATCCGGACGGCGCCTTGAACGGCACGGCGGTCTGGCGCGACGACGGGGCGGGCAGGCACCAGACCCGCCTCGACTTCGAACTGACGGCGAGCGATGTCGGCAGGCTGCTCAACCGCCTGGGCTATGTCGATGCCATCCGACGCGGCACGGCCAGACTGGCCGGCAACATGCAATGGAACGGCCCGCTGACCGGCATTCACTATCCGTCGCTGACGGGAGAGATGGCGGTGAGTGCCGAGAACGGCCAGTTCAACAGGCTGGAGCCGGGCGTCGGCCGGCTGCTGGGGCTGATTTCGCTGCAGTCGCTGCCGCGCCGGCTGACCCTCGATTTCCGCGACATTTTCAGCGAAGGCCTGGCGTTCGACAGCATCGAGGGAAGGACGGCGGTGACCGCCGGCGTCATGCGGACGACGGAGCCCTTGCGCATCAGCAGCCCGGCGGCGCAGATCCAGATCGAGGGCGAGGCCGATCTGAAGAACGAAACGCAGAATCTGCAGGTGCTGGTGCGCCCGCAGGTCGGTTCCGTTGCCGCGATCGGCGCTGCGACTCTGGTCAATCCGATCATCGGTGCCGCCGCGCTGGTGGCCAGCACCATCCTGCGGAATCCGCTCGGTCGCCTGTTCAGCTATCGTTATCATGTCACCGGCAGTTGGAGCGACCCCAGGGTCGAGAAGGTCGGCGAATTCGTCGAGGAAGCGCCGCCCGGAGCGGCAGGAGGAGGCAGGTAGTGAGCAAACAGAATTGCCGCATGGCGGCCATCCAGATGGTGTCCGGCCCACGCGTCGCGGACAACCTGGCCGCAGCCGGCCACCTGATCGCCGATGCCGTGGGCCAGGGTGCGCAACTGGTGGCGCTGCCGGAGTACTTTCCGATCATCGGCGCCGATGGCGACCGCGTGCGTGCGCGCGAGGATTTCGGCGATGGCCCGATCCAGGACTGGCTGGCTGCAACCGCGCGACGCCATGGCGTCTGGATCTTTGCCGGTACCATCCCGTTGACCGCGAGCGTTGCCGACAGGATGCGCAACTCGACGCTGGTGTTCGACCCGGCAGGCAAGTGCGTCGAACGTTATGACAAGGTGCACCTGTTCGGCTTTACCAAGGGCGAGGAAAGCTACGACGAGTCGGCCTTCATCGAGGCCGGCACGGAACTTGTCGCCGTCGATACCCCCTTCGGCCGGGTCGCGCTGTCGATCTGCTACGACCTGCGTTTTCCCGAACTCTATCGTAATCTGGGCAGCGTCGACCTGATCCTGATGCCGGCGGCCTTCACGGAAACCACCGGCCGCGCGCACTGGGAAATCCTGCTGCGGGCACGCGCCATCGAGAACCAATGCTACCTGCTGGCTGTCGGACAGGGCGGCAGGCATGAAAATGGCCGGGTAACGCACGGCAACAGCATGATCGTCGACCCTTGGGGCGAGATTCTCGACCGCAAGATGAAAGGACCGGGCGTCGTCATCGCCGACCTCGACCATGACCGCATCGCCGAAATCCGCGAGAGCCTGCCGGCACTCGCGCACCGCAAACTTTAAGGAAGTGTTCATGACTCAAGACAGCGCCCTGGCGGAAGCCGAATCCCTGCTGCTGACGCCCTTTTCGCTCACCGAGGGCGACCTGTCGCGCACCTTTGGCCAGATCCTGACGCACCAGGTCGATTATGCCGACCTCTATTTCCAGTATTCGCGTTCCGAGGCGTGGAGCCTCGACGAAGGGATCGTCAAGTCGGGAAGTTTCAACATCGACGAGGGGGTCGGCGTGCGCGCCATTTCCGGCGAGAAGACCGCCTTCGCCTACTCCGACGACATCAGTTCGCGGGCGCTCGGCGATGCCGCCAATGCCGTGCGGGCGATTGCCGCTGCCGGGCAGAGCGGCATTTTGCCCGCTTTTCAGGCGTCGACCGCAACCAGGTCGCTGTACGTCCCGCATGATCCCATCGCGTCGCTGCCGGCCGAGGCCAAGGTCAGGCTGCTCGAGCGTCTCGAAGGCTTCGCGCGGGCCCTCGATCCGCGCGTGATCCAGGTCATGGCGTCGCTGGCCGGCGAGTACGAGGTGATCCTGGTGGCCGGTTCCGATGGCCGGCTGGCGGCCGATATCCGGCCGCTGGTGCGCTGCTCGGTGTCGGTCATCGTCGAGGAAGGGGGCAAGCGCGAGCAGGGCGGGGCGGGCGGCGGCGGACGTTTCGACTTCGCCTATTTCGATGATGAGGTGCTGCAGCGCTATGCCAGAGAGGCCGTCCATCAGGCGGTCACCAACCTGCATGCCGATGCGGCGCCGGCTGGCAGGATGACCGTCGTCCTCGGTTCCGGCTGGCCCGGCATCCTGCTCCATGAAGCGGTCGGCCACGGACTCGAGGGCGACTTCAACCGCAAGGGCAGCTCGACCTTCAGCGGCCGCGTCGGCCAGCGCGTGGCAGCCAAGGGGGTCACCGTCATCGATGACGGTACCATCGCCGACCGCCGTGGCTCGCTGAACATCGACGACGAGGGCAACCCGACCCAGCGTACCGTGCTGATCGAGGACGGCATCCTCAAGGGCTACATGCAGGACAGCCTGAATGCTCGCCTGATGGGCGTCGCGCTGACCGGCAACGGGCGCCGCGAATCCTTCGCCCACCTGCCGCTGCCGCGCATGACCAACACCATGATGCTGGCCGGCGAGCATGATCCGCAGGAAATCATCGCCTCGGTCAAGAAAGGCATCTACGCCGCCAATTTCGGCGGCGGCCAGGTCGATATCACCAGCGGCAAGTTCGTCTTCTCGATGAGCGAGGCTTACCTGATCGAGGACGGCAAGGTGACGCGGCCGATCAAGGGGGCGACACTGATCGGCAACGGCCCGGACGCGATGACCCGCGTCTCGATGATCGGCAACGACCTCAAGCTCGATCCCGGTGTCGGCACCTGCGGCAAGGATGGCCAGAGCGTCCCGGTCGGCGTCGGCCAGCCGACCCTGCGCATCGATGGACTAACGGTTGGGGGTACGGCATAATGCCTAGTCATTTGTGGGGAGGCATTCATGCGTGCATGGATCGTGGTGTTGGGGGGCATCGCATTCGCCGGTGCGGCGTTTGCCCAGAACGCCCAGCAGGATAAGCTCAAGGCCATTCAGGCTGATCCGGCAGCGCTGAAGACGGCGATCGACGGCGGGCGCAAGGTGTCGTCGTTCTGCGTCAATTGCCATGGCGACGACGGGATCGGCAAGACTCCCGAAGTGCCCAACCTCGGTGGCCAGAATCCGGCCTACCTGCTCGAACAGATCCGCAAGTTCGGCAACGGCGAGCGCGTCAACCCGTTCATGCAGGGCCTCATCAAGGTGCTCAAGGAGGAGGAACGGATCAACATCGCGTTGTTCTACGGCAGCTTCAACGTGCCGCCCGGGAAGGCCGATGCTTCCCAGGTGGCGCGCGGCAAGGAACTGTTCGCCAAGCTGTGCGTCCGCTGCCATGGCGAACAGGCGCGCGGCGACGCAACGATCGCGCGCCTTGCCGGCCAGCAGGTGCCCTATCTGCAGACCTCGATCATGCGCTACCGCGACAATACCGGCGTCCGCAACAATCAGCTGATGTCGATCGCCACGGCCACACTGAAGAACGAAGACATCAAGGCAATCGCCAACTACCTGACGCAGTTGCCCTGACTCGGGGCGGCATTTTCTGCATGTCGGTCGGCAAAATTGACCGATGTCATGGTTACATCCGGTGCCCGCGGTTAGGTTCACACTTCGGGGATAACGCACTGGAGGAACCATGAAAGCCCTTTTCGGACTGCTGCTCGCTCTCGTCCTGAGCATTCCGGGCGGTGAAGCGCTGGCGCAGATCACTGATCTCAATTCGGCGATCAACAAGGCGGGTCGTCAGCGCATGCTCTCGCAGCGTGTGGCCAAGGCCTATTTCCAGATTGGGCAGCAGGTCGAGGTCGACCGCAGCAAGAAGGTTCTCGACGCTTCGGTGGCCCTGTTCGACCGCCAGTTGGTCGAGTTGAAGAATTTCGCCCCGACCCCCGAGATCAAGGACAACTACGTCAAGCTCGAGAAGTCCT
>Ga0316616_100001235_pt1 | contig 10126 bp, 7 predicted proteins | sample OWC_Aug_M1_C1_D1_FD_207660 | JGI IMG/M metagenome (GOLD analysis project Ga0316616, IMG submission 207660) | Wetland soil microbial communities from Old Woman Creek delta, Ohio, United States - OWC_Aug_M1_C1_D1_B | ecosystem: Environmental > Terrestrial > Soil > Wetlands | place: USA: Ohio...
TGTACAACGTGGCCGGCGTGCCCGTGGCGGCGGGGGTACTCTATCCAACGTTCGGGATCCTGATGAGCCCTGTCGTTGCCGCGGCGGCCATGGCGTTGAGCTCGGTCTCTGTCATCGGAAATGCCCTTCGGCTTCGCCGGGCACGGATGTAGGCCCCGTGCGGGAACGCCGGGTACGAAGCATCGCCCCCGTGGCAGCATCGCTCGGGGGCGATGCGACTGGCTTGAATCCTGGACCGTCTGCCGATATGATGCCCTCGGATCACGTGGATTCGTCCGGCGCAGGGCGAGAATATGTAACATGCGAAACGCCAAGTTCTGGGTCACCGAAGAATCCAGCTTCGTTGTCCTGCGTGCGCTTGCCATGCTGGGGGGAATGGTGGCTATCCTGTTGGTTCCCCATCCCCCCGAGCATCAACCCTTCCTCGGCAGCCTGGCCTGGGGATTCGTCGCGTACAAGGTTGGACTCTTCGCGGCGATCCAGGCTTTCCCGACGCGGCTGCGCGCAGTCCTGCTCACCAGCGTGTGCCTCGATCTCGTGTTCGTGGCGCTCTTCGTGTGGTTCGGTGGCGGTATCGAGAGTCATTTCTATCTCCTCTTCTATTTGCTGGTGGCGCTGGTGTCCGCGCAGTATCCGCCCGGGATCGGGCTGGTCACCGCGGCCGCCGCAGGCGGGCTGTACGCCGTGGCGGGGTTGGGCCACACCGTCGCGGGAGACTGGTATCATTGGGTCGCGCGCGTGGCCACATTCTTCCTTCTCGCCGGGTCGGTCGGGTATTTGGGCCAGCGCGAGCGGCTGGCTCGGAGCCGGGCCGAGGCACTCAACCGCGACCTGCAGGAGAACCAGCAACGGCTTGAACAAGCCTACGGAGAGTTGCAGGCGGCGCAGGTGCGGCTGGTGCAGTCGGAGCGGTTGGCCACCATCGGACAGATGTCCGCCAAGGTGTCCCATGAAATCCGGAACCCGCTGAGCTCGATCAGCCTGAATGTGGAACTGCTGGAAGACGAAGTGTCGGCGCTCCCGGAATCTCGCCGCGCGGAGGCCACGCACCTGGTGCGGGCGATCCGTTCGCAGGTCGACGTCCTGAGCGCGGTCACCGAGGACTACCTTCAGTTCGCGCGCTTGCCCAAGCCCAAGCTCAGCATCGGTTCATTGGCGTCTGTCGTGGCGGACCTCGGGGATTTCGTTCGGGAGGAGCTGCGTTCGCGAAAGGTTCAGCTTCTCGTAAACGTCGAGCCAGAACTACCCCCCACTCGCCTGGATACCGGCCAGATCCGCCAAGCGCTCTTGAACCTCATCCGGAACGCCGCCGAGGCCATGCCGGACGGCGGTACAATCAGCCTCGCCGCGCAACGCGTGCACGGTGATGGGCAACCGGGCAACCGGGCAACCCGGCAATTGGGATCGGAGTCGAAATCGGATGTGGGCTCTGAATCGTCCGATTGCCGAATAGCCAAATTACCAAGTTGTCGCGTCGCCGAATCGGTCGAGGTCACCGTGACGGATACGGGCGTAGGCATCGCGCCGGAGGACTTGAAGCGAGTGTTCGAGCCATTCTTTACGAGCAAGCAGGGTGGGACCGGTTTGGGCCTGGCGATTTCGCGGGAGATTGTCGTGGAGCACGGGGGGACGCTCGCCTGTGAGAGTGGCATCGGGCATGGGGCCACCTTCCGGTTGACGCTTCCGGCGGCAGAGGAGGGGCCCCTACCATGAGCACCGACCAGACCCGGCTCCGTGTCCTGGTGGTGGACGACGATCAGGCGATCCGAGAAGCACTCTCCCGGACGCTGGAGAAGCTCGGGTACGACGTCGTGCTGGCCAATGACGGCCAGGCCGGCTTGGACCGACTCCGGGAGGGGGAGATCCACATTCTGCTGGCCGACCTCCAGATGCCGAAGCTCGGCGGCCAGGAGCTGCTGAAGGCGGCCAGGGCCATCGCTCCCGACGTCGAGGTGATCGTTATCACCGGCCACGGGACCGTGGAGGACGCGGTCGAGGCGATGAAGGAGGGAGCCTACGACTTTATCACCAAGCCGTTCAAGCGTGTGCAGCTCGAGCGCACGATCCGACGGGCGGCCGAGAAGCAGGCGCTCGCCATGCAAAATCGCCGGCTCCAGAGCCGCTTGGACGAGATCCAGGGTGCGGGGTGGATCATCGGCTCCAGTCCTCTCTTCCTCAAGACGTTGGATCTGGTCCGGCAGGTGGCACCGAGTACGGCCACGATCTTGATCCAGGGGGAAAGCGGTACGGGGAAAGAGTTGATTGCGGACGCCATCCACCACGGCAGTCCGCGGCGGGAACGGGCGTTCATCAAGGTGAATTGTGCGGCCCTGCCCGAGGCGCTCCTTGAGTCGGAACTCTTCGGACACGAGCGGGGCGCCTTCACCGGTGCGGTGACGCGAAAAGAGGGGCGTTTCGAGTTGGCGGATGGCGGCACGCTGTTCATGGACGAGATCGGGGAGATCAGTCCCGCCATGCAGGCCAAGCTGCTCCGCGTCCTGCAATCGGGGGAGTTCGAGCGGGTGGGCGGCACACGGACGCTCACGGCGGACGTCCGAGTGATCGCCGCCACCAATTCGGACGTGGCAGTGCTGGTGCGGGAGAAACGGTTTCGCGAGGACCTCTACTATCGGTTGAACGTCATCACCATCCAGCTCCCGCCGCTCCGCGCGCGCCAGGATGACATCCCGCTCCTGGCTCACCATTTTCTCCGGAAGTACGCGGCGAAGAACGCGAAGACGGTCGGCGGATTCGCGGAGGAAGCGTTAGATATCCTCCAGACGTACGCCTGGCCGGGGAATGTCCGGGAACTGGCAAATGTCATCGAGCGCGCCGTGGTGTTGACGCGCTCCTCGGTGATCTCGCCTGCCGATCTCCCCGAGGCGCTGGTGGGCGCCGACCAGGCGGCGCGACACCTGGTGATTTCCATCGGGACGCCGCTCGAAGAGGTGGAGGACCGGCTGATAGAGGAGACGCTGCGATACACCAAGGGCGACAAGACGCTCGCCGCCAAGCTGCTCGGCATCGCCACGCGGACGATCTATCGCCGGGTGAAGGGTGAGGCGGAGCCACTCGCGAACGCTCTGGGGGATGAACAGCCTTCCGGGGAATCACCCGAGACACCCTCCACCATCCCCGCTTGACAGCGGTATCAATAGTGGTACTATGGACCATGGCTACTATCCATGAGCTTGTCGAGCGGATGCGCGGTGATCCAAAGACCATTCGGTACGTTGATCTATGCCGCGTGTGCGATTTCTACTTCGGCAAACCGCGACAGAAGGGGAGTAGCCATCGAGTCTACAAGACGCCGTGGCCGGGCGATCCTCGCGTCAATATCCAGAACGAGCAAGGCCGGGCGAAGGCGTACCAGGTGAGACAGGTTCTGAGAGCTATTGAGAAGCTGGAGGTTGGGCATGACGCTCCGTAACGATCGCTACACGTACCGTGTGACCTGGTCGGCTGAGGACCGAGAGTACATCGGCCTGTGCGCCGAGTTTCCGAGCCTGAGTTGGCTGGCGCCCACGCCCGAGGCCGCATTGAAGGGAATCCGGGAAACCGTGGCTGGCGTGGTGGCAGACCTGAAAACCGCCAAGGAACCAGTCCCCGAACCTCTGGCAAGCAGACGATTCAGCGGCAAGTTCGTAGTGCGCGTTCCGCCGGAGGTCCATCGCCATCTCGCCGTGGAAGCTGCGGAGGCCGGGGTGAGTCTGAACCGTCTGACCAGTGCGAAGCTCTCGCGCTGACACCTCGGTCTCGGCCGTCATCGGCTGTCTGCGGCTTCTGTTGACGCGGTTGACGACACGATTCATCTCCTACCCGGCCGCCATGATCTACCGATTGCTCGCTGATTGTCTCGTCCTCGTTCACCTCGCCTTCGTTGTCTTCGTGGTGGCAGGGGGATTCCTTGTCCTCTGGCGGCCATCCTTTCGTTGGATCCATCTTCCGGCCGCGGTATGGGGAGCGCTCGTCGAGTTCACCGGGTGGATCTGCCCTCTGACCCCCTGGGAGCAGGCGTTGCGGGTCAAAGCTGGGCTGGTTGGGTATACGGGCGGATTCATCGAACACTACATTCTTCCGGTACTCTACCCGCAGGGACTCACGCTTGGCGTTCAGGTCGCCCTGGGCTTCCTGGTGATCGGCGTCAATGTCGCCATCTATGCCTTCGTCGGTTACCGCCAGGCCCGTCTATCTGGCCGTTCGCTAGCCTTTCGCAGGTAAGCCGTTGTCAAAGAATTGGTTGAGCGGAGACATTCCAAAACGGCATAAGGAGCCGTAACGAAATAGAAGGAGATGTATAGGTTATCAGATTCGAGGCTGAAGACGCCGGGCGTGAGCCCGGGGATGAAAGCCTCCCCAGCCGGAGGCTGGGCCCGCGCAGCGGGGCCGGAGTTCTGATATGCTGAGGGCATGGACATCCGGCTGAGTGCCCACGGCGCGTACCATCATCAGTACCATCTCGTCTGGATTCCGAAGTACCGGAGACGCGTGCTCAAGGGGGACCTGAAGGCTTTTCTGGCGAAGCGGTTGGGGGAAATCGAAGAGTTCCACCCCGAAGTCGAGGTCGAGCAGGTCAGTATCCAGGTGGACCATGTGCACCTGGTGGCGGTGATTCCGCCCAAGTACGCCGTCTCCGCCATTGTGGGGAAGATCAAGGCCAACACGAGCCGGGAGATCCGCCAGAGTTTCCCGTACATCAAGAAGGTGTACTGGCGCAACGAATTCTGGTCCGTCGGCTTCTTCTCGTCCACCGTGGGCATCGATGAAGCCGTCATCAGGCGCTATGTCGAATTCCAAGAGAAAGTCGACAAGGGGCAATTGAAGCTCCAGTTGAATTTCGGGTTCTGACCCAAAGTGCCACGGGCGTAAGCCCGTGGGTATCTACTTCGTAACGGCTCCTAAGCGCGACCCGCCTTGCACCGTTTGACAAATAGTCCAGCGGTCTTATCTCGGGGCCGTTCCTAATCGACAGAACTGTCGGTTCGGTCTTTCTTATCGAGCTAGGCGGGACGGCTTCTCTTTTTGTCTTCTCACCCAAATCAAACAGTTACGGTTGCGCCTCTTGTGAAGCCCGGGCCTCGCAGTTGTTGGCACTCCTCTTGCCTCTCATCATGATGGGTGACGACAGAGCGACTTGACGCTCGCAAATTGCTTTTCAACCACAACATGGAAGGAAGACGACATGAAGAAGTTCTGGATACTGGCTGCTGCGTTAGTGTTGGTGTTTGGGGTCGCCGGCTACACGCTGGCCCAATCCGCGGCGCCGCAGGGCGGGATGATGGGACCCGGGATGGGGATGGGCGGGGGCACGATGGGCCAGGGCGGAATGATGAACCATGGAGGAATGATGTCCGGCCCCATGATGAGCATGATGTCGGGCCAGCCGCTCACCCAAGAGCAGCTTGAGCAAATCGCCAAGCAGCATGGCATCACGGTGGAACAGGCGAAACAGATGACGGACACCTGCGGCCAGATCATGAGCAACGCGAAGGCGAACCAGCCGAAGGCTCAGTAGTATTCGACCTCACATTCCGCCAGCCTTCGGTCGTTCCGCGAGATCGAGGGCTGGCGGCTCACACCTCTGCTGTCCATGTCGCTCCGTCGAGGGGACTATCTTTTCGATGGCGAGGGACGCCTCAGGTTCCGCAACCATCCCTGGTGGATGATCCTCTCAAGCCCGCCTTCTGCGGTGTCTTGACAAAATGTCTAGGAATTCCCCCTTACAATTCCCTCGATTGACCTTCTGGCAAACGTTATCCACCCACGCTGCGAAAGTGATCCCCACACGCCCGCAACTATCTAATTCTGCACGATGGGGCGATCGCCAGAATAGATGACAAGCGTGGCACGCGAGTTGCCCTATTTGAAGAGCGCAGAACAATTCAAGGCACCCGCTCTCGAAGTTGAACCGGCGAGTGGTGGGTGGAGGAAGCCGCCATGATCGAATTTTTCGTCAACCACGGACTATGGTTTGTGCTTGCTGGCGTATTTGTCGCGATGCATTGGTTCGGAATGGGGTGCTGTGGTGGGAGACATCGGCACGGATCGGTCAAACGGTCCGAAGGTCTCCCTGATGACCCTCTACGGATCAAGAGCGCTACCGAATCCAGTGCTCGATGAGGAACGGCGAACAGGACCACCTCATTCAGGTCCCGAAGCAGATCTGGCCATCCGTCATCCATCAGTTCGGGCATCATCCGTTCGTGGTGCACTTCGGCGATCCCTGATGGTCAACCTGTACGGAGCCGTGGTGGTGGCGGGGGATCCCGATGGCCGGCCGGACCTGTTGGTGTGCAGCGGGATCCCAGTTCAGGGGGGCGTGCCTTGAGCGATCAAACACTGAAAGAGAAGCTGACCGATGCCGCGGGGGCGGTATCCCAGGCTCGTGGGAACATCAGCCGCTGGTCCATCGAGCATCCGTACATCGTCATCGCATTTTATGTTGCGGTGGCGGCGCTGTCGCTGCTCGCCCTGTTCTTCCAGATGCCCCAGCGAATGATGCCGTACGTGGAGAGCCCCATGGTTGGCATCGTCTCGATGATGCCTGGCCTCTCGGCCGAGGAGATGGAGACGTATTTCTCCAAGCCGATCGAGGAGCGCATGGTGGATCTGAAGAATGTCCACTTCATCCGCTCCACCTCCCAGGAAGGCTTTTCCACCGTGACCGTGGAGTTCTGGTACGGCACGGACATGCGGAAGGCACTGTTCGACGTCCAGTCGCTCATGAATGTCGTTCAGGCCGATCTCCCCATGACGGGCGCGAATCTGAAGCCGTCGTGGGTCCTGCCCATCGATCCCCTGAACCTCCCGGTGCTTTCCTTGGCGGTGACGGCCGAGGGCTATGATCCGGTGGAGCTCCGCACGCTGGTCGAGAACGAGGTCGTCAACCGGCTGAAAGGGGTGAAGGACGTCCAGTCGGTGGTCGCATTCGGCGGCCAGCGGCTCCAGATGCAGGTGATCGTGGACCGGGAAAGGCTGGCCGCCTACCGGATGAGCCTCCTTGACCTCAAGAACATCCTGGACATGCAGAACCAGTCCAGGCCGGCGGGAAACCTCACCTCCCGGGATCGGGAGATCCTCGTGCGAAGCGATCTCCGGGCGCGCACGCCCGAAGAAGTGGCCGCGTACCCCATCGGCAGCATGGACGGGCGAACGATCTATCTCCGGGACGTGGCCCAGGTGGTGACCGCGCCGCGTGAACAGCGGAGTCTGTACCGCTTCAACGGTAAGGAAGCCGTGGAGCTGTCCGTCATCCAGCAGCCAGAGGCCAGTTCGGTCCGCGTCATCGAGGACGTTCAGGCCAAGTTGGCGGAGATCCGGCAGGACTTTCCCGGCCTAACGTTCGACGTCGCCTACGACAACGCGACCTTCGTGGGCTTCCTGATGAACAACATGAAGCAGGAGATCCTTGTCGCCATCCTTCTGACCGGGCTCGTCGTGCTCTTGTTCTTGGGAAACCTACGCGGCGCGCTGATCTCGGTCGTCACGATCCCGCTCTCGTTGGCGCTCGCCGTCCTGGCCATGCTGCCCTTCGGGATGACGCTGAACAGTTCGACCCTCATTGGGCTGCTGATGTCCATCGGGCGACTCGTGGACGACTCCATCATCGACCTCCACGCCATCGAGCGGCATCTCAGGATGGGCAAGTCGCCGAAGGACGCCGCAGTGGACGGGATCAGCGAGGTGCGCCTGGCGATCCTCGCCACCACCTTCATGGTCTGCGTCGCGCTGTTGCCGCTGGCATTCTCCGGCGGCATCGTCCAGCTCATGTTCGAGGGAATCGTCTGGCCGATCATCTTCAGCCTGCTGGCCTCTGCGCTGGTGTCATTCACCCTCACGGCCCTCTTGGCGGCGAACCTGCTTACGGTGCCCCTCGAGCGGGAGGTTGCGGGCCGAACGCGGCTGGAGCGGTTCCTGCTTGACCCCATGCAACGCGCGCTGGACCGCCTGGAGACCCGATACCGCGGGGGCTTGGGCTGGTGCCTCCGGAACCGCTTCACGGTCCTGGCCGCGGCGACAGCCATGATATTGGCGGGGGTCGCGCTTTACCCGAAGATCGGCAGCGAGATGATGCCGCTGGCTGATGTCTCTCAGGCCTACGTGCAGCTCGAGACCCAGCCCGGCACTTCGTTCCCGCGGACCGCAGAAATTGCCGGCCAGATCGAGCAGCTCTTGGTGAAGCAGCCCGAGGTGGTTAGGGTCTCCTCGGAAATTGGCTTTGAGCCAGGAGGGACCTACTTCACCGGATATGGTATGGGGGCGGCCAATGCGGCTAGCATGATGATCACGCTGGTTGATTCCTCGCAGCGCACGCGGGATATCTGGCAGGTGGTGGACGGGGTCCGCGACGAAGCCGTACGAACGATTCCCGGCATCCGTCGCCTATCCATCAAGGAGATGGGAGCGGATGTCATGGCCTCCAGCGCGGCACCGATCCAGGTGATCATCTATGGGCCGGACCTCGCGACGCTTCACGCGCTGGGCGAACAGACGCTCAAGCTGGCGGAAGAGATACCGGGTTTCGTGCAGGCCTCCACTTCCTGGTCCATGACGCTCCCGCAGCTCCACGTCGAGGTGGATCGGGCCCGCGCGCAGGAGATTGGCCTCGCGGTCGAGGAGGTGGCGAACCAGGCCTACTACGCGCTGAAGGGGGGGCTCACCAACGAGTACTACCGTGTAGACAACCAGCGCCTCTTTACCATCCTTCTCCGATATCGCGAGGACCAGCGGAAAGACCGGTTGGATCTCGCGCAGGTGAAGATCGCGGGAAAAAAGGGCGAGGTCGTCCCCCTCGGCTCGCTGGCCCGGTTGGAGGAGCGACCGGGGCCGACCCTCGTCGAGCGCGACAACTTCCGGCGCGTCGTGTCCATCCTGGGGTACTACCGCAAGGGGGGACCGCCGAGCATGGATCTGTCCATGGATCTACTCATGGCGGCCCACGAGAAGTTGAACCTCCCGCCGGGGTACGGAATCGAGATGCGCGGAGACATGACCCAGATGGAGGAGTCGTTCCAGCGACTCCTCAAGGGGCTCTACCTGGCCGTCATCTTCATGCTTCTGATCCTGGTGGCCCAGTTCCGGAGTTTCCTGGAACCGCTGAACATGGTCTTCTCATTGTCGCTCATGTTGATCGGCATCCTGGGTGGCCTATTTGTGGCCGGCCAGACCTTCTCGACAGTCTCTATGCTTGCCGTCGTCATCCTGGCTGGGATGATGATGACCACTGCTGTGCTGATGATCGACCTCGTCCTGGTGCTGCGAGAGGGAGGAATGTCACGGGAAGAGGCCATCCTCACCGCCGGTCCCATCCGGTTGCGTCCGATCCTCATGACGTCGCTCACTACCATGATTGTCTTGATCCCTGTGGCGTTCTGGCCGCAGACCGGCATCGATGCATACGCTCCGCTGGCCACGGTGATCCTGGGGGGTCTGAGCATCGGCACGGTCCTGGCCCTGTTCGTCGTGCCGGTGATACATACGTATACGGATGATCTGGCCGAGCTGGCACACGCGGCGGTCCGCCGCCTCCGCGGCCAATCGGCGGCGAAAGCCGATGGAGGTGTCCGATGACATGGGTCCGAAATGTGCTCGCGCTCCTCGTGGTGGTCGCGGCCGGGAGCTGGGCGTACTACACCAATGTCGTGGCGAAGCCGCATGCCATGGACATGAGCGCCCGGGTGACGGGCGCCGCGTCGGCGTTTCCGGTGACGCTGGCCACCGTCGAGCAGGGCACCGTCCGCGGGACCGTGGTGTACACCGGTTCCGTGGCCGCCTACGGGGAAGAAGACGTCTACCCCCGCGTGACGGGCCGCATCCTGGAGCTTTCCGTTTACCCCGGGGATGCGGTCAAGGCCGGGCAGGTCGTCGCGCGGCTGGATGACCTGGAGCTGACGTCCCGGGTACACGAGGCGGACGCCGCCGCAGCGAGCGCGCACGCCAACCGCGCCCAGATGGATGCGGACCTGGCGGCCTCACGGTACGGGATCACGCAGGCGGAAAAGGAGCTGGCGACGGCAGAGGCCGAGGCGGGGTACCAGCAGTCCGTGGCCGCCCGCGACGAGCGGCTCCTGAGCAAGGGCGCGGTGTCCCAGCAGGAGGCCGACAACACACGCGCCCTGGCGGCGGC
>Ga0316616_100001236_pt1 | contig 10125 bp, 7 predicted proteins | sample OWC_Aug_M1_C1_D1_FD_207660 | JGI IMG/M metagenome (GOLD analysis project Ga0316616, IMG submission 207660) | Wetland soil microbial communities from Old Woman Creek delta, Ohio, United States - OWC_Aug_M1_C1_D1_B | ecosystem: Environmental > Terrestrial > Soil > Wetlands | place: USA: Ohio...
CGTCGCCTTCGTCCTGATCCCGCTCCTCGACCTCGTCGTCGGCGAGGACCGGGTGAACTACACGCCGGACGAGGAACAGGCGATGGACGGCGAGCCCTACTACCGGCTCGTCACATACGCTTTCGTCCCCGTCTACTGGGCGGTCCTCGCGTACGTCGTGTGGGGCGCGGCCACGGGCGGCTGGAGCGTCCTGGAGTACGCAGGGAACACGTGGTCGATGGGGATCCTCTCCGGCATCGGCATCGTCGTGGCGCACGAGCTGGGCCACAAGGCGAGCCGCTTCGAGAAGCGGCTCGCGAAGGCGCTCCTCCACCCGGCCTTCTACGGACACTTCACGCAGGAGCACAACCTCGGCCACCACCTGATGGTCGCGACGCCGGAAGACCCGGCTTCCTCGCGCCTCGGCGAGTCGTTCTGGCGCTTCTACCCGCGCACCGTCCTGGGCACCTTCCGGAAGAGCCTCGAGCTCGAGCGGCTGCGGATGTCCCGGACGGGAAAAGGCGCCTGGAACATCCGGAACGAGACGTGGCGGAACGTCCTGTTTCCGGTGGCCCTCACGGCCGGGGCGTACGCGGCCGGCGAGGCGCTCGCGCCGGAGGCACCGGGGCCGCTCGGCCTCGGCGCCGGGGCGACCGCGGCGATCCTCGTCGTCGTCCAGGCGGTCCTCGGCTTCTCGCTCCTCGAGATCGTCAACTACCTCGAGCACTACGGTCTCGAGCGGCGGAAGCTCCCGAACGGGAAGTACGAGCGTGTCACGCCGCTCCACTCCTGGAACAGCAACCACCTCGTGACGAACGGCTTCCTCTACCACCTCCAGCGCCACTCCGACCACCACGCCTGGCCGGCTCGCCGCTACCAGACGCTTCGCAACTTCCCCGAGGCGCCGCAGCTCCCGACCGGCTACGCCGGGATGATCCTCCTCGCTGCCGTTCCGCCCCTCTGGTTCCGGGTGATGGACCCCCGCGTCCGGGAGTTCCGCGAACGGCAGGCCCGCTCGGAGGCGGTGGAGGGGCAGGGGATCGTCGCCTAGACGACCCGGCTTCGATCCGGCCTCAGGCGCCGGGGCCCGCGCCGGCGATCTCTTCGGCCTCGGCGTACATCCGGTCGATCACGTCCCGGTACTTCTCGTCCACGACGCGGCGCTTGATCTTCAGGGTGGGGGTCAGCTCGCCGCCGTCGGTCGTGAAGTCCTCGGGGAGGAGAGAGAAGGCGCGGATCTGGCGCTCGTGCGGTTCGTCGCCGTTGACGATGTCGAGGGCCTGCTTGAAGAGGGCGCGGACCTTCGGGTTCCGGAGCATCTCGTCGCGGTTCTCCCAGTGGAGGTGGTTCTCCAGCGCCCAGGTCTCGAGCCGCTCGAAGTTCGGGACGAGGAGGGCCGACAGGAACTTCCGCCGGTTGCCGATGAGGACGGCCGAGGAGATGTAGCGGACCATCTTGAGCGCCGCCTCGATGGGAGCGGGCGCGACGTTCTTGCCGTAGGCGTTGACGAGGATCTCCTTCTTCCGGTCGGTGAGCGTCAGGTAGTCGTCCATGTCGAAGGCGCCGATGTCTCCCGTCCGGAACCAGCCGTCGGCGTCGAAGACGGCGTCGGTCTCCTCCTTCTTCCGCCAGTACCCCCCGGCCATGACGCCGGGGCCCTTCGCGAGGACCTCCCCGTCCGGGGCGATCCGGAGCGTCACCCCCGGGATGGCGCGACCCACGCTCCCCAGCCGCCACTCGCCCGGCCGGTTGCAGGTCAGGACGGGGCTCGTCTCGGTCAGGCCGTACCCCTCGTAGACGTGGACGCCGGCCGCCCAGAAGAACTCGGCGACCTCCTTCGCCAGCGGGGCCCCCCCCGAGATGGCGAAGCGGAAACGCCCGCCGAGGCGGGCCTGGATCTTCGAGAAGACGAGCCGGTCGGCGAGGCGCGCCTTGAAGGCCAGCCACCCGCCCGGGCTCTCGCCCTGCTCCTCGAGGGCCAGCCTCGCCCGCCCCGTCTTCAGCCCCCACGCGAAGATCTTCCGGCGGAGGAACGGCGCCTTCTCCACGGCCCCCTGGACGCGGGCGAGCATCTTCTCGTAGACGCGGGGGACGGCGGCGAAGCAGTGGGGCTTCACCTCCTGGAAGTTCTCGGAAAGCTTCTCGATCGACTCGGCGTAGGCGATCGTCGCCGCGCGCGAGAAGTAGAGGTAGTCCACCATCCGCTCGAAGACGTGCGAGAGCGGAAGGAACGACAGGGCGACGTCGTCCGCCGTCACGTCGAAGAGGGTCGAGCAGGTCGCGACGTTCGAGACGAAGTTCGCGTGGGTCAGGACGGCGCCCTTCGGCTCTCCCGTCGTCCCCGAGGTGTAGATCATGGTCGCCCAGTCGGTCCCGACGAGGGCGTCGGCCCGCTCGTCGAAGGCCTTCGGGTCGACGGCGAGGACGGCGAGCCCCTTCTTCACGACCTCGGCGAACGGGGTGGCCTTGCCGGCGCTCCAGGGGGCCGGCTCGACGACGAGGATCTGCTCCAGGTCCCGGCAGCGCTGCCGCACGTCGAGGACCTTCTGCAGCTCGATCGCGTTCGAGACGACGACGACCTTCGCCATCGAGTCGCGGAGGATGTACTCCACCTGCGGAGCGAGATAGGTCGTGTAGATCGGGACCGTCAGCCCGCCGAGGGCCAGCGTGGCGAAGTCGGCCGCGGCCCACTCCGGCCGGTTCTCGGAGAGGATGGCGACCCGGTCGTGCCGGTCGACGCCGAGGAGGGCGAGCCCCAGAGCCAGCCCCTTCGTCATCGAGCCGAACTCCCCGGCGGAGACGGGGGCCCAATCCCCCCCGCTCTTCGTCAGGAGCAGGTCGGGCTTCCCGCTCTCCACGGCGAAGCGGAAGTAGTCGATAAGGGTCCGGGCCTCGAGCGCTTCGGTCACGACAGGTGCCTGATTATGGCCGATCTCAGATCGGAGTCAGGGTCACGGAGAAGACGTCCGGATTCCCGGTCTCGATCCGCCGGAGCACCTCCCCGGAGGGCGCCCGGTCGACCTGGATCCGGGCGCAGGCGGCGGCGGCCCCCTCGAAGACGACGTTCTCCGTCTGCTCGACGTTGATCCCGGCCTCCCTCAGCTCCGCGAAGACGTGGGCCAGGACGCCGACGCGGTCGCGATGGCGGACGGCGAGGAGGTGCGTGGCGGGGGTCCGGTCCGTGAGGTTGACCGCGTTCGGGACGTCGCCGGTCGTCAGGAACGCCTCGACGATCCGGACGGTCTCGGCCGCGATGGCGTTCTGCGCCTGCTCGGTGGAGGCCCCGACGTGGTGCGTCCCGATCACGGCGGGGCTCTTCGCGATCGGGTCGTCGAAGGTGCCGGTTCCCCCGGCGGGCTCCGCGGCGAAGACGTCGAGGCCGGCCCGGATCCCCTTCTCCGAGATCGCCCGGGCAAGCGCCGCCTCGTCCACGACCTCGCCCCGGCTCGTGTTGACGAAGAAGGCCCCCGGCTTCATCGCCGCGAAGAAGGAGGCGGAGAGGAGCCCCTTCGTCTCCTTCGTCAGGGCGAGGTGGACGCTCACGACGTCGCTCCCCGACGCCAGCTCCTCGAGCGTGGCCGCCGGGGTCACCCCGAGGCGCGCCGCCTCGTACGCGTCGAGCGAGCGGCTGAAGGCGAGAACCGGAAGGCCGAAGGCGCGCGCCCGATGGACGACCTCCCGCCCGATGGCCCCGAGGCCGACGACTCCGAGCGTCCTCCCGGCGAGCCCTTTCGCCTTCCCGTACTCCGCCTTCTTCCAGAGGCCCGCCCGGAGGTCGGCCGTCTGCTCGGGAATCCGCCGGTCGAGGGCGAGGATGAGTCCCCACGTCAGCTCGGCGACCGCCACGGAGTTCTTCCCGGGGCAGTTCGAGACGGCGACGGCGCGCGCCGAGGCCGCGGCGAGGTCGATCGTGTTGACCCCCGCGCCGGCCCGGACGATCAGGGCGAGGGCGGGGGCCCGCTCGATCTCCTTCGCCGTCACCTTCGTGGAGCGGACGACCAGGACCTCGGGGCGGGCCGCGGCGAGCCGCTCGCCGAGCGTCTCTCCCTCGAGCTTCGGCTCGTAGAGGACCTCGCACCCGAGCGCCCGGAGCCCCTCGAGGCCCGACGCCTCGAACGAGTCGGCGACCAGGACCCTCATCTTCAGAACCTGTGAACGAACAGTCCGGAGCGGAGCTTCGGCTCGAACCAGGTCGACTTGGGCGGCATGATCGCGCCCGCGTCGGCGATGGCCATCAGCTCGGCCACGGTCGTCGGGTACATCGAGAAGGCGACCGCCGCCCTCCCGGAGTCGACGCGCGCCTCCAGCTCCTTCGTCCCCCGGATCCCGCCGACGAAGTCGATCCGCTTGTCGGTCCGCTGGTCCGCGATGCCGAGGATCGGCGCGAGGAGGCGGTCGGCGAGGACCGAGACGTCGAGGGAGCCGATCGGGTCCCCGGCGTCGACGGGGGCGATCGGCTCGAGGTGGTGCCAGGCGCCGCTGAAGTACATCCGGACGTCCCCCTTGCCGGCGGGCTCAGGCCCCTCGCCGTGGCGGATCCGGAAGACCTCGCGGACCGCCGCGAGGAATTCCCCGGGCGATTTCCCGCCGAGGTCCTTCACGACCCGGTTGTAGGGGAGGATCGCCAGCTCCCGGTCGGGGAAGATCGTCGCCGGGAACCAGTTCACCGGGTGGTCCCGAGAGAGGAGCGGATCCTTGTCGCGGAGCGCGGCGCGGGCGCGCGAGGCGGAGGCCGACCGGTGGTGCCCGTCGGCGACGTAGAGGCACGGAACGTTCCCGAAGGCCTCGACGAAGAAGGCCGCCTCCCCCTCCGGGACGAGCCAGAGGGTGTGCCTCACCCCGTCGGGGGCGTCGAAGTCGTACTCGGCCGGCGTCGAGGTCACTTCACGCACCTTCGCGTCGATCGCCTCGACGGCCCGGTAGGTCAGGAAGACGGGCTCGGCGTGCGCCGACTGGGCGAGGAGGTGCCGGACCCGGTCGTTCTCCTTGTCCGGCCGCGTCTTCTCGTGCTTCCTGATCAGGTCGCGGTCGTAGTCGTCGACGGAGCAGGCGGCCACGAGCCCGTCCTGCCTCCTCCCCCGCCACGTCTGCCGATAGACGTAGAGGCGGGGCGTCGCGTCGTGGACGAGCGTGCCCTGGGCGTAGAAGTGGTCGAGGTTGGCGCGCCCCTTCGCGTAGACGGCGTCCGCGTAGAGGTCGGTCCCCTCGGGCAGGTCGATCTCCGGGCGGCAGACGTGGAGGAACGACTGGGGGTTCCCCTCGGCGAGCGCGCGGGCTTCCTTCGTGTCGACGACGTCGTAGGGAACGGACGCGACCCGGGCCGCGAGGCCCTTCGGCGGGCGGCCCGCGAGGAACGGTCGGATCTGTGTCATGGCAAGGGTGGATTATGGACCGGAGGCCCCCCCTTTTCCGGGCGTGGGGGCGGCTACGGGCTTCGCGGGCGGCCTTGCGAACCGGGCGTCGTCCACCGGGACGTTCAGCTCCACGGAGGCGAAGGTCACCTTCTGGCCGGGGCCGGTCGCCCCCTTGACCCGGCTCTCGATCGCGAAGGGGATCTTCACGCCGGAAACGTCCCGGTAGTCGCCGAGGACCGAGACGATCTCGACGTCGGCCCCCTGGATCTTCCGGACCGACTCGCCCCGGATCTCGAGAGAGGTGCCCGCGTCGAGGAAGGCCGTCCGGGTGGTGCCGGTCCTCAGCGTGATCCGGAGCTTCCAGGCGTCCCGGCCGTCGACGATCTCCCGTCCGATCAGCTCGACCCGGCTCCCCTTCTCCTTCCAGTCGACGAGGTCCCCTTCGATGTCGGACTGCTCCTCCATCTCCTTCAGCTCGTCGGCCGAAAGGGGCTCGGGGTCGTTCTTCCGGGCGAAGGGGACGACCTGCCAGCCGGCGGCCCCGTCGTAGACCGTGACGGCCGTCGAGCCGAGGACCGTGACCTCCTGGCGGAGCTTCCGCGGCCTCTTGAATTCGAAGGCGACCGCGGCCTCCCGCCCCGGTCCGAGGGTCATCGTCCCGGCCATCCGGACCGACCGGATGCCCCGGAGCCTCGCGCCGCCCCCCCGCGCCTCGATGTTCTTCGCGACGATCTCGTCGAGGGTCTGGGCCGAGACGGCGGTCGCGGCGGCGAGCAGGGCCGCGAAGAGCGGGATCCGGATCCTCATCGAAATCCTCCTTCCGGGGGGTCCGCGGGGATCCTACCCGACGGCTCCATGCTAGTCTTGATACAAGCCGGCCCCTGCCGGTCGCGAAAGGACTCCGGGAATGAAGCTGTACGTCGGGAATCTCTCGTACGCCGTCAACGACTCGTCGCTCCGTGCCCTCTTCGAGGCCTACGGGGCCGTCCAGTCCGCCACCGTCGTCGCCGACCGCGACTCGGGCCGCTCGAAGGGCTTCGGCTTCGTCGAGATGGCCGACGAGGACGCGAAGAAGGCCATGCAGGCCCTCAACGGCCAGCAGCACGAAGGGCGCACGATCCGCGTCAACGAAGCTCGGCCCAAGAATCCGTAACGGCCACGCGCTCCCGGACGGCCGGGAGCGGGGAGTGTTCGCGATGAAACGGGCTCTTTCAGCCGCGGCGGTTTCCGCCGCGGCTTTTTTCGTTCTGGCGGGCGCCACGGCCCCTTCCGACCGGGACGACCTCGTTTTCGAGCACGGGCGCGTCGCGGACGGCACCGGGGCTCCCCTCTTCGTCGCCGATGTCGCGGTCCGGGGGAACCGGATCGCGGCGGTCGGATTCCTTCCCGAGGAGCGGAAGGCCGCCGCCCGGAGGCGGATCGACGCATCGGGTCTCGTCGTCTCGCCCGGCTTCGTCGACCTCCTGGGCCAGTCCGAGTACAACGTCCTCGTCGACGGCCGGGCCGCCTCGAAAGTGATGCAGGGGATCACGACGGAGGTGACGGGCGAAGGGCGCTCGATCGCCCCGGTCAACGAGCGGATGCTGAAGGAGGACGAGGCTCTCTGGAAGCGGTACGGCGTCCGCCCCGACTTCACGACGCTGGCCGGCTATTTCGCCCGGCTCCGGAGGAGCCCGCCCGCGATCAACGTCGGGACGTTCGTCGGCCTCGGCGGGATCCGGGATCTCGTCATCGGGAAGGAGGACCGGCGCGCCACGCCGACCGAGCTGGCCGCGATGGAGCGCGAGGTGGCGAAGGCGATGGAGGACGGGGCCCTCGGCGTCTCGACCTCCCTCCAGTACGTCCCCGACATGTACAGCTCGACCGAGGAGATCATCGCTCTCGCGAAGGTCGCCGCGCGTTACGGCGGCGTCTACTTCACACACCAGCGCTCGGAGTCGAACCGCCTCGATGCCTCGCTCGACGAGGTCGTTCGGATCGCCCGCGAGGCGAAGATCCCCGCCGACATCTGGCACCTGAAGACCGCCTACCGGCGGAACTGGGGAAAGATGCCGGCGGTCCTGGCCCGGCTCGAGGCCGCCCGCGCCGAAGGCCTCGACGTCGCCGCGAACCAGTACCCCTGGACCGCGGGGTCGAACGGGCTCGACGCCTGCCTTCCCCCGTGGGTCCGGGAGGGGGGAGCGGAGAAGCTCATCGCCCGTCTCAAGGACCCCGCCGTCCGCGAGCGGGCGAAGAAGGAGATGGCCGAGGAGACCGACGCCTGGTCGAACCAGTGGTACGGCTCGGGCGGGGGCTCCGGCGTCCTCGTGGCGAGCGTCCTCAATCCCTCCCTGAAGACGTACGAAGGGAGGTCGCTCGAGGAGATCGGGAAGACCGAAGGGAAGGACCCGCGCGACGCCCTGATCGACATCGTGATCGCCGACCGCGCCGGCTCTTCCGGGATCATCTTCATCATGAGCGAGGAGGACGTCCGGACCGCCCTGAAGAGCCGCCTCGTCGCCTTCTGCACCGACTCCGGGGCGTCGGCGACCGACGGCATCTACTCCGAGGAGAAGTCGCACCCGCGGGCCTGGGCCTCGACGGCGCGGATCCTCGGAACCTACGTCCGCGACGAGAAGCTCCTCCCCCTGGAGGAGGCGGTCCGCAAGATGACGTCGCTCTCCGCCGCCCGGGCGCGGATCCGGGACCGCGGCCTTCTGATCCCGGGCCTTTATGCCGACGTCGTCGCCTTCGACCCGGCCCGCGTGAAGGCGGTCGCGACGTACGCCGACCCGCTCCGCTACTCCGAGGGCTTCCCGTACGTCGCCGTGAACGGGGAGCTGGTCGTCGACGGCGGGAAGCTCACCGCGGCCCGGCCGGGCCGGCCGGTACTCGGGCCGGGCGCCCACCGCGCCGACTGACGCCTACCCGGTGAACCGAAGCCCGTCGACGATCCTCCGGCCTCCGGCGCGGAGGGCGGGAACGAGGGCCGCGAGGAGGCCGATCAGGACGGCCGTGGCCACGGCCAGGGCGAGGACCTCGGGAAAGATCCTCATCCCGGCGGCGAACTGGGAGAGGCGCGTGTCGATGAGGGCCTCCCGCATCGACGCGAACCCCGCCGCGAAGAGGACCAGGCCGATGGCGGCCCCCGCGAGGGCCATGACGAGGCTCTCGGCGAGGATCAGGAGGACGACCTTCGCCCGGGTGTAACCGAGGGTCCGCATCACCGCGATCTCGACGACCCGCTCCCGCGTCGACATCGCCATCGTGTTCGCCGCCACGAGGACGATGACGACGACGAGGACGAGGACGAGCGACGTCAGGAGGAGCTGGACGTTCCCGAGGAGCTGGACGAATCCCGTCAGGAAGGCGCTTTCGGGATCGCTCTTCGTCGGGAAGGGGGAGTTGTCGAAGAGGGCGTCGATCTCGGCCGGGAGGCGCGCCTCGGCGGCCGCGTCCTTCGCGCGGGCCCAGATCGTCGTGACCTGTCCGCGGAAGGGGGGCCACGCCTCCTCGAGGTACTCGCGGTGGAAGAAGAGCGAGGCCGAGGTCTCGTAGGGGAGGCGGTAGACCGCGGCGATGACGAGGTCGAGGTCGACGGGATAGAGGGTTCCGCGGATCGTGACCCGGTCCCCGAGCTTCCAGCCGTACTTCCGGAGGATCCTTTCCCCGACGAGGGCCGACGCACGGTCCCTTTGCCAGGCCTCCCCGCTCCCCTCCACGATGACGGCGTCGTCGAAGACGCGGAGGAACGTCGAGGCGTCGGTGGCGAAGCGCGGGAAGATGTTCGCTGCGCTCTCGTCGCGGTAGATCCCCCGGAACTGGGCGAGGACCGTCGTGGCGCCGACGCCCCGGAGCGTCTCGACCTGCCGGGCCCACGCGAAGGGGAGCGGCGTCGTCAGGCTGACCCGGTGCCGGGTCACGACGCGGAAGTAGCCGTCCCGGGCCGGATCCGCGAGGTCCAGCGCCTTCAGGAAGGTCCCGAGGAAGGCGATCACGAGGAGGGGGAAGAGGATCGAGGCGATCGTCAGGAGGGTCCGCGTCTTCTTGCGGAACAGATTCTTCAGAATCAGCGGCAGGAACCGCATCCCGGCCGACGTTACCCGCGCCGGACCCCGGCGGCCATGATTCAGATGGGGGCGCGAGGCACCTTCCCGGCGCCTTGACAGATCGCCGCGCGTTCAATACCGTTTTGGGGCCGTATTGGGCATCTACCGGCCCGGAAACCCCCGGGCCTTCCGCCAATGAACCGAAAGGAGAATTCCGTGCGCCGCACTCTCACGTCTCTCGCCCTCGTCGCCACCCTGGCCCTCTTCACGTCGGCCTGCTCCCAGAAAGGTCCCGCCGAGGAGGCCATGAAGGCCGCCGACGCCGCCATCACCGCCGCCAAGGCCTCGGTGGAGAAGTACGTCCCCGAGCAGTGGAAGGCGCTGAACGACGCCGCCAAGGACGCCAAGGACAAGTTCGGGAAGGGCGACTACGCCGCCGCCCTGGCCGCCGCCCAGGCGATCCCGGGCAAGGCGACCGAGGCCGTCAACGCCGCCAAGGCCAAGAAGGAAGAGTTCACGAAGACCTGGAACGAGATCCAGGCCTCCGTCCCGGTGGCCGTCAAGGCGGTCGAGGACAAGGTCGCGGAGTACGCCGCGATGAAGAAGCTGCCGAAGGGGTGGGACGCCGCCAAGCTCGACGCCGCCAAGGCGGGCGCGTCCGATCTCAAGAAGATGTGGGACGAGGCCGTCGCCCTCGGCGCGAACGACCCGATGGCCGCCATCGAGAAGGCCAACGCGGCCCGGGCCAAGGCCGGCGAGCTCGC
>Ga0316616_100001237_pt1 | contig 10122 bp, 7 predicted proteins | sample OWC_Aug_M1_C1_D1_FD_207660 | JGI IMG/M metagenome (GOLD analysis project Ga0316616, IMG submission 207660) | Wetland soil microbial communities from Old Woman Creek delta, Ohio, United States - OWC_Aug_M1_C1_D1_B | ecosystem: Environmental > Terrestrial > Soil > Wetlands | place: USA: Ohio...
GATTCGCGCCTTTCTCCACTTCCCGGACCGCCACCGCAGGTACAGCGCGCTGCCGAGCAGCACGACGTACACGAGCATGCCGAGCCACCCGCCCGCCGCGCCGAGCCCGAACTGCGGCAGGAACTCGACCCAGCCCTGGCCCCGCTCGAACGACAGCGAGTGCGCGAGCGGCACGAACACCCCCCAGGACAGCAGGAAGAACAGCAAGGCCGGCACGCGCACGTCGCCGGCGCCGCGCAACGCAAAGCCCGCGCCAAGATTGAGTCCGTCAAACAGCTGGTAACCGGCGGCTATCCACAGGAGCAGCGCCCCCAGGGTCACGACAGCTGCGGCCTGCGGGTCGGCAGCATCGATGAAGGTCGGCAGGATCCAGGGCCCCGCCAGCGCGAGCAACACGCCCAGCGTTCCCATGAACCCGACCGTCATGGCCGTCACGGTGTTGCCCATTTTCCGCGCCCAGTCGCGATCGCCCGCGCCGATCGACTGCCCGACGAGCGTCGTGCCGGCGAGAGCTATACCGATGCCCGGCATGTACGAGAGCGACGTCAGCATGAGGATGATCTGCGTCGCCGCGCCCTCGACGGCGCTCAGGCGCACCTGCATGAGCTGGAACAGGGCCATGCCGAAAAGGTCGGAGGCATACATCGCGCCCATCGGCAGCCCGAGCCGATACTGGTGCGCGAGGCTCGACAGCTCCGGGCGCCACGTCAGGTGCGTCTTGTAGCGCGCTCGAAGTTCCGGTCGCAGGAAGATCGCGAGCGCGAACAGCACGCCGCACGCCATGCTGATGTTCGTGGCCCAGGCCGAGCCTGCAATGCCGCCGTCGAGCCGGAAGATGAACAGCCAGTTGAGGAACGCGTTGACGATCGCGACCAGCCCCGTCGTCATGACGGCGATGCGCGGGCGCGAGATGCCGTTGTAGAACCCGAGGATCGCCCACAACGCGACGCCGAGCGGCGCGCCGAGCATGCGCGGCTGCCAGAACGCCATGGCCTGGGCCGAGACGTCGGGCGCGAGCCCGAAGGGCTGGAACAGCATGGGGCCGGACCAGGCGAGTGCAGCGTAGATGGGTATCGTGAGCGCGCTCGCCCAGAGCGCAACCCACGTCGCGTGGCTCGCGCGAGCGCGGCGCCGGGCACCCTCCGCCTGCGCGACGAAGGTCTGGACCGCGAGGCCGACGCCGCCGATCAGCATCAGGAACAGCAGCACCACCCAGTACACCGCGGCCATGCCGGCCATTGCGGTGGTCGAGATGTGCCCGACGAACCACGTGTCGGTCAGGCTGATCACGGCCTGGAGGCTGCTGTTGAGCATCAGCGGCAGCGCGAGAGCCGCGATCGCGCGGTAATCGACGTGCGGGTGTCCGTGCGCATCGACACGTCGCGCCGGCAGCAACGAGCCCGCCGGCGCCGGGGCCGCTGGGACCTCGGCGTTGGCTGGGACAGCTTCGTTCATCGCGCCCCTGCGGCCTTACCGGCGCATGTGCCGGTGCACGAAGAAATAATAGAGCGCGCCCAGGAACAGCAGGACGCCGCCGCCCCAGAGCGTGATCCGGTGCAGGCTGCCCTGCATGAGCTGCTCGTCCTGGCCGGCCGTCACGCCGAGCCACACCAGGACCGTGCACCAGAGCCCCGAACCGATGATCGTGGCGAGCGAGTACCAGCCGAAATGCATGCGGCAAACGCCCGCGGGAATGCCGATGAGGTGGCGAATGACCGGCAGCAGGCGCGAGATGAAGACCCCCACCATGCCGTGGTGCGACGACCATGCTTCGGCCCGCTCGATCTTCTCCGGGGTGATCATGACGTAACGACCGTAACGCATGAGCAGCGGACGGCCGATCAGGTACGACGCCCAGTACATGACCGTCGCACCGACCCACGAGCCGACGGTCCCGGCGATCACTATGCCGGTGAGTGAGAACGTGCCCTGCGCGTGCGCGAGGTACGCCGCCGGTGGAATCACGAATTCGCTCGGCAACGGGATGATCGAGCTCTCCATCGCCATCAGCAGGCCGATCAGGAGATAGCCACCCTGGTCGAGCGCCGAGAGGTACCACTGCAGCAGGGACGAGAACATCTCGTGCATTTCAAAGACTTCGTGCGGGTGTGGGTGCGGAACGCCGGGCGGGGAAGCCCGACCTGCGGGCATGGGACGGCATTCTGCCAGAGCGGCGGGCCGGGCACGTGGCACGGGCCGTAGGACTCTTCCTGCGCAGGTGCGACAATTGCGCCGCCATTTCGATGCCCGCCGGATATCAGAGACGATGGACCGCCCGACCTCGCTGACCTCGTTCCGCAGTCTTCCCGCATGGGGAGTCCTGCTCACCCTGCTGCTGGGCATGCCCGGCGGCATCGCCAGGGCCGCCAACCCGCTCCTGCCCGATGCCGCATCGACGGCAGCGGCCCCGGCTGCAGCCAGCACGACCGAGGTCATCACCGCCGGCGACATCCCGATGCGCGCCGACATCGACGAGCGGTTCGTGCAGGAAGTGCTGCGCAGGGCGCAGGAGAAGGACCCGAGCGCGAAGCTCCGTCCCCGGCTCGACGAGCTGGCGCGCGGCATTGACGACCTGTCGAAGTCCGTCAAGCGGGACGAGCTGAAGCAACTGTCGGCCGTCCGGCTGGAAAGCCTCGAGAGCCACTGGAAATTCTATGACCGCGAACTCGCCGAATGGCGCCGCGATCTCGACCGCGTCACGGCGCCGTACTCGGAGGATGCCGCAGCGCTCGCACAGCGCCACTCCATCTGGGAGGCAACCGCCACGTCGCTCGAGAGCGGTGTCGCGTCGGCGCTGAGCGATCGAGTGCACGTCATCCTCGGCCAGATCACGCAAGCCGAGCGCGCACTGTCCGTGCCGCTGGACAACCAGATGAAGCTGCGGCGACGGGCGAACATCGTCCAGGCCAGCATCGATGCAGGCAGGAAACAGATCGACGCGGCCATCGCTTATTACGATCACCGCCTGTCCATGATCGACGCGCCGCCTGTCTGGGAAGCATGGCGCGATACGCAGTTTACGGCCGGCGAGTTGAAGGGTGCCGAAACAGGCCTGCGCCTGGAGAGTGAGTTCCTCGCGGAGTGGGGAGCGGCCAACCAGGACCGGCTCGTCTGGTACCGGATCTGGACCATCGGTCTCCTGCCCTTGCTGCTCTGGCTCTGGCGCCGCAGCCGCAAGACGTTGTCGAGCGAGCCGGAGATGGCGGCAGCAACCAAGGTGCTGCGACGCCCGATATCGGCGTGGCTCGTGCTCTCACTGGTCGGAATTCCGTTCATTTTTCCGGACGCGCCACTGGTCATGCACCAGGCCGCACTGATGGTGGCCGTCATCCCCGTGCTGCGGTTGCTGCCGCCACAAATTTTCCAGTTGCTTGGCCCGTGGCCTTACATCGCGACCGTCCTGTACGTGCTCTACCGCTTGAGCTTCCTGCTGCTCGGCCAGGCACTCTACTACCGGCTTTACATTCTCGCGTTCTCGGCCGTGACGGCCATCGTGATCCTTTGGCTGCTGGTGTCGCGACGCCCCGGCCCAGGCGTGGAGGTCGGTCGGGCGCAAGGCATCGTGCGGACGCTGGGCTGGGTGGCGATACTGGCGCTCGCCGTAGGGATCGTCGCGAACGTCATCGGCAACGTTTCGCTCGCCGAGATGCTGGGCAGCGCCGTGCTCGAGAGCGCCTATGTCGGGCTTGCGCTGTTCGCGGGGGCAAACGTCCTCTCGTCGGTGCTGAGCCTGCTGCTCGCGCGACGGGCAATGAGCCGCTTCCATGTGATCACGCAACATGCGGGCCCGCTGCTCGCGAGCGCCACCCGGCTGATCAAGTTCGCCGCGCTCACGATCTGGGTGTTCGTGACGCTGAACCAGTTTCGCATCGCGCGACCAGTGTTCGGCTGGATCAAGGATGTCCTCACGCATCCGCTCGAGGCGGGCCAGATCTCGATCACGCTCGGCAGCGTCGTGCTGTTCGCGCTGTCGATCTGGATCGCGTTCTGGGTCGCGAAGACCGTGCGCTACGTCCTGGCTGACGAAGTGCTGCCGAAGATGCAGCTGCCGCGCGGCGTCAGCAACAGCGTGTCCTCGCTCAGCTACTACGCGCTCATCCTCATCGGCTTGATGGTCTCCCTTGCGGCCGCAGGCTTCGAGACCAGCCAGTTCGCGATCATCTTCGGCGCCCTGGGCATCGGCATCGGCCTCGGCTTGCAGAACGTGGTCAACAACTTCGTTTCCGGCCTGATCCTGATGTTCGAACGCCCGATCCAGCCGGGCGACGTCGTCGAAGTGTCCGGCACCTCTGGCAAGGTGCGGGAAATCGGCATGCGTGCGACGACGCTGACGACTTTTGAAGGCGCGGACGTCGTCGTCCCGAACGGGACTCTGCTGTCCGAGAAGCTGATCAACTGGACACTGAGCGACATGAATCGTCGAGTGGACGTGAACGTAGGCGTGGCGTACGGCTCGGATCCGCGGCGCGTGATCACCCTGCTCGGCGAGGTCGCGCGCTCGACGCCGGGCGTGGCGCCGACGCCGGAGCCCACCATCGTCTTCATCGGGTTCGGTACCAACTCGCTCGACTTCAGCATCCGCGCCTGGACCAATGACTTCGCGGACTGGGTCGCCATCCGGACGGAGATGACGGCGCGCGTGTACGAAGCGCTGAAAGCCGAGGGAATCGAGATTCCGTTCCCGCAGCAGGACCTGCACCTGCGCAGCGTCTCGCAGGAAGCAGGCGCGCGCCTGGGCGGTCTCGCCGCCGCGCAGCGGGCAGGCCAGCCCACCACGTAATGCTGATCGAGGCGGGCCTGCTCACCGGGGGAGCGAAGATCGTCGCATCGGCGCTCGGGGCAGCGGGGCTCGCGGTCGCGGTCTACGGCGCGCCGTGGAAGGCCTGGCTGACCGACCGCGAGCGGCAGTGGGTCTGGTTCAGCTCGATGGCGCTGCTGCTGGTCGTCTGGTCGATGAAGGCGGGAATCACGCCGGGACTCTCGGTCCGCTTCCTGCTCATCACGGCGCTGACGCTCATGCACGGCTGGCAGCTCGCGGTCGTTGCCGGCGCCCTGGTGTTGGCGGTGCTTTCATTCGTCGGTGCCGCCGAATGGAGCATGTACGGCGCGAACCTGCTGTGCATGGCGGTGGTCCCCGCCCTGTTCACGCACTGGCTGCACGAACTGGTGCACGCGCGCCTGCCGCACAACTATTTCATCTATTTCTTCGTCACGACCTTCGTCGGCGCCGCGCTCGCCTTCAACCTCGCGGGCCTGGCGCGCTTCGTGCTGATCGCAGCGAGCGGCACGCTCGACGCGGCCCATGCGGGCCCCGAATACTTCGCGATCCTGCCCCTGATGAGTTTCGGCGAGGCCGTCGCCAACGGCACGATCATCGGGATGGCGGTCGTGTACCGGCCGCGCTGGGTCATGAGCTTCGACGATCGTCTCTACCTGTCGCGGCAGTGATTTCGCGCCGCGGCTGCGCCAGTCGTAACGCACTGCCTCGGAACGGGTTTTCAGCGATTTTGCGCTAGAATGCGGGGCGTCCTTCAGCACTCCCCGAACCATGCCCACGTACGACTACCACTGCCCTGCCAACGGTCGCACCGTCGAAGTCAGCCACAAGATGGCGGACAAGCTCACGACCTGGGGCGAGCTCTGCCGCAAGGCCGGCATTCCGCTCGACGGCACCTCGAGCCGCGCCAAGGTCGAGAAACTGCTGGGTGCCAGCGGCGTCGTGCATGCTGGCTCGCTCGGCAGCAAGCACGAGCGGCCCTGCGACACCGGACCCTGTGGCGGTGGTGGTTGCGGCGGCGGCAGCTGCGCGTTCTAGCGCCTCAGCGGCAGGTCGGGGCGCGATCACACCGGTTCGCAGCGAGCCGTGGGGGCGTTACGTCGCCCACTCCGTCAGCCCTTCGATCTCATAGAGCCGCTTCCAGCTCGGGCGCAGCCGCATCCTGTCGGCGAAAGCCTTGAGCGCGGGCCATTCGGTCGCGGGCTTCGGCATGTTGCGCGACCAGCGCATGTACATGAGCGCAAGCAGGTCCACGCCCGAGAAGTCCTGGCCGAGCATGTAAGGCCCGTTGGCCGCCAGGTGCGCGTCCACGAGCCCCAGGCCTTCCTCGATCTTCCGGCGCAGTGCATCGCGCACGCTCGCCGGAATTTCCGCTGGCCCGAGGTCCCGCGGCATGAACCAGAGGCGATACGTCCCGCCGAGCGCCGTCGCAAGGAAAGCCATCCACTGGTAGTAGTCTGGCCGCAACGGGCTCCCCAACGGCGGCGCGAGCTTCGCTTCGGGGTGTCGCTCCGCCAGGGTCAACAGCAGCGCGGAAGACTCGAAGTACGGCTTGCCGTCGACGACCAGCGTAGGCACCTGGCCGCGAGGATTGAGCTTGAGATAGTCTGCATTGCGTTGCGGATCGACCGGGAGTTCGACCTTTTCGAGCTTGTAGGGCGCGCCGATCTCCAGCAGGGCGAGGTGCACGACCATGCTGGCGGAACCCGGGTGGTAGTAAAGCGTGTACACGGCTCGATTTCCTCCTGCGGCAACTGAGCGATGAGTTTGCACTAGAATGTCGCCCCCGCGCGGCCACCCACCGCAGCCTCCTGCTAACCCCTAACCCCTGTCCCCCAATCCCTTGCCCGCTAACCCACCCCGCATCGGTTTCGTCTCGCTCGGTTGCCCCAAGGCACTGGTCGATTCCGAACGCATCCTGACGCGCCTGCGCGCGGAAGGTTACGACGTCGTCGGCACGTACGAAGACGCCAACCTCGTCGTCGTCAACACCTGCGGCTTCATCGACGAAGCGGTGCACGAATCCCTGGAGGCGATCGGCGAGGCCGTTGCACGCAATGGCAAGGTCATCGTGACGGGCTGCCTGGGCGCACGCCCGGAGACGATCACCGATCGCCACCCCAGCGTGCTCAAGGTGACGGGCGCTCATGCCTACGAAGAGGTCGTCGCGGCCGTGCACGAGCAGTTGCCGCCGCTGCACGATCCATTCATGGACCTGGTGCCGCCGCAGGGCATCCGCCTGACACCGCGGCATTACGCGTACCTGAAGATTTCAGAAGGCTGCAACCACCGCTGCACCTTCTGCATCATCCCGTCGATGCGCGGCGATCTCGCGAGCCGCCCGATCGGCGAGGTCATGCTCGAGGCCGAGCGCCTGGTGAAAGCGGGCGTGAAAGAGCTGCTGGTCATTTCGCAGGACACGAGCGCATACGGCTCCGACCTGAAATACGCTACCGGGTTCTGGGGCGGCAAGCCGGTGAAAGCGCGCTTCGCCGACCTGGCGCGCTCGCTCGGCTCGCTGGGCGCCTGGGTGCGGCTGCACTACGTCTATCCGTACCCGCACGTCGACGACGTCATCCCCCTGATGGCGGATGGCAAGGTGTTGCCGTACCTCGACATTCCGTTCCAGCACGGCAGTCCGCGCGTGCTCAAGCTCATGAAGCGCCCTGCGCACGCGGAAAACACGCTCGAACGCATCGGGCGCTGGCGCGAGATCTGTCCCGACATCACGTTGCGGAGCACGTTCATCGTCGGCTTCCCCGGCGAGACTGAAGCCGACTTCGAGCTGCTGCTCGACTGGTTGCGCGAGGCGCGGCTCGACCGCGTGGGCTGCTTCAAGTATTCGCCGGTGGCAGGCGCGGCGGCGAATGCGCTGCCGGACGCGGTGCCCGAAGAGGTCAAGCAGGAGCGGCTCGACCGTTTCATGGAACTGGCGGCGTCGATCAGTGCACTCAAACTCGCGGCGAAGGTCGGCCGGCGCATGCGGGTTCTCGTCGACCACATCGACCCGCAGCACGGCGCGATCGCGCGTTCGGCGGCAGACGCGCCGGAGATCGACGGCGTGGTCCGTATTGCGCGGCCCGGCAAGACCGTGCAGGTCGGCGAGTGGGCCAACGTCGAGATCACGGGCGCGGACGCTTACGACTTGACCGCGAAGGTGGTCCGCGCCTAGCCCGAGCAATTTTCGAGCTGTCGAGGGGTGGCGGCGGCTCCTGCGACCAGGAGCAAATGACTTGATGCATGACTTTCGCTTGGTGCCGCTTGCAGCGGCAGTGCTTGCCTGCGCAACTTTCTGGGCGACCTCGATATCCGCTGGGCCGACGGCGACCCAGCCTGCCGTCGCGGGCACGGTGGCCAGGGAACCGGCCCTCGTTGAGGCGATCCGCGACCGCATCGATCACCTGCGCTACGCAGACGCGCACGACGTGCGCGGGACACAGGTCGTCCTCGACGACTACGTGGCACGGTTCTACGAGTCGCAGCAGTTCCTGCCTGTTTGGCAGGATCCGGCGCGCCTCGACGCGCTGGTAGCCGCGATCGGTGAGGTCGTGAACGACGGCCTGAACCCGTCCGACTACCACTACGACGCGCTGCAGTCGTATCGGCTCGACGTGCGCATGCGCAAGGCGCTGACCGACGCGGACAAGGCGGACCTGGAACTGGTTGCGACCGATGCGTTCATGCTCTCGCTGTATCACCTGTACCTGGGCAAGGTGGATCCGGTGGGGCTCAGCTCACAGTGGAATTTCGCGACTCGCCCGGTTTCGCCCGAGCGCGGACTCGAGCGCCTCTCGCAACGACTCGCCGCGGGAGAGATTCGCGAGGCGTACCAGGCGGCGCGCCCGCAGCACGTCTGGTACTCGCGGGGCCGCGAGCGGCTGAAGGAGTACCGCGCCTTGGCCAGCGCCGGTGGATGGCCGGCCGTGCCGGACGGCCCTACCCTGCGCCCAGGCATGAGCGACGCGCGCGTGCCAATGGTGCGCAAGCGCCTGCTGGTGACGAAGGACCTCGTCGCAGCGGCTGCGCCCGCCGCAATGAAGTCGAACGGGACCATCACGGGCGCGAACCCGGACGAAACGTTGTACGACGCGGCTCTCGAGCAAGCGGTCAGGAATTTCCAGGAACGGCACGGCCTCGCGGCCGATGGCGTCGTGGGCCCGGGCACGCGCGCCGCAATGAACGTGCCGATCGCAGCCCGCATCGACCAGATCCGCATCAACCTCGAGCGCGCGCGCTGGGTCATGCACGAACTCAAGGGCGAGTTCGTGCTCGTCGACGTGGCGGGCTTCTACGTCTCCTACTTCCGCAACGACGAGCCGATCTGGACATCGAAGGTCGTCGTCGGTCGGGACGAGCGCGAGACGCCGATCTTCCGCTCGATGATTACTTACGTCGTCTTCAACCCGACCTGGACGATTCCGCCGGGCATCCTGGTCAAGGACAAGCTGCCGGAATTGAAGCGCAACCCTGGCGCGCTGAAGCGCATGCACATCCGTGTGCTCGACGGCAGCGGCCGCGAAGTCGACCCGTACTCGATCAACTGGCACAGGTACGGACCGGGCCGGCTGCCCCCATACCAGTTCCGCCAGGATCCAGGCCCAGACAATGCGCTGGGCCTGGTGAAAATCATGTTCCCGAACCCGTACCTGGTGTACCTGCACGACTCGCCGGCGAAGTCGCTGTTCGAGCAGGACCAGCGCACGTTCAGCTCGGGTTGCATCCGCGTGCAGAAGCCATTCGAGCTGGCCGAACTGGTGCTCAACGACCCGGAGTGGAACCAGGCGTCGATTGCGCAGGTCATTGCGAGCGAGCAGACACGGACCGTGAACCTGAAGAAGCCGTTGCCCGTGATGCTGATTTACTGGACGGCGCAACCGCGGCCGGACGGCCAGGTGATCTTCCGCAACGACATCTACAACCGCGACCCGGCGACGCTCGCGGCGCTGGACAGCGACTTCCGGCTGCCCGCACCACCGCGCTGATCAGTCTGCAGCGACCGGTTCGACAACGGGTCGAGCCGTAAGCCCCCGGCCCGACTGCTGCTGCCGGCCGTGTGTCCGCAGACGCAAGCTGCCTGCGGGAGGGTATAAACAGCTTCTGCATTACAATCGCGTCAGGCAATCGGGTGCGGCATGGAACAGAACAAGCAGGTAGACCGCCCTAGTTCGCCCGATCTCGTCGTCGATGCGATCAAGCGGGGCGTGATGCTCGGTCGATACGTCCCGGGCCAGCGCTTGATCGAAGCCGACCTCACGCGCGAGATCGGGGTCAGCCGCGGGCCGGTGCGCGAAGCGCTGAAGCTGCTCGCCGCGGAAGGGATCGTTGCCCTGACCCCGCACCGGGGC
>Ga0316616_100001238_pt1 | contig 10122 bp, 4 predicted proteins | sample OWC_Aug_M1_C1_D1_FD_207660 | JGI IMG/M metagenome (GOLD analysis project Ga0316616, IMG submission 207660) | Wetland soil microbial communities from Old Woman Creek delta, Ohio, United States - OWC_Aug_M1_C1_D1_B | ecosystem: Environmental > Terrestrial > Soil > Wetlands | place: USA: Ohio...
GCACATACAATTCTCAACCTTTGAGGAAATCGGCCAAAACGCCACAATCGCCAGTATTTTCAAGGGGCACACGCATGTCGACCGTTTTGAGGTTGCCAGGGCCACGGTGGCAATTCGCGGTGTAGTCTGTCGGCAAACGTAGGCAAGATTCCTTCAGCCAGCGCTCCATCGATTTGCCATACTTGGGTTGCCAGAGGTCGCCGTTCGAAGCGTAGCGACGAGGCGAGGGATCGATGTGATTCAGGCCCAGCGCGAAGAATCGCTGCCCCTCGGATGTGATGAACCACCAGCGACCGTCCCGTTGCGCGAGCGCCAGGAATCGCCCGGCCACGCACTGGCGTAGCCACGGTCAGGCGACCAGCGAGGATCGAAGTCCCCAAGTGCCGGATCAGGATCTGCGGCGGTTCAGCTACGGATCGTTGGCCTCATCCTAGTTCAACACGAACTCGATCACCCACGCGCCCGTCCAACCGTACTGCCGCGTGCCCAGGCCCTTGCCATTCTTCGAATCGTAGTATTCCCACAAGGTGTCCTGGTTCAGGGCGCACCAACCTAGGAGGGTCTGTCGCATCTGCTCGGCGGTGTCCCGGTAGCCGTAGCGCTTGAGTCCCTTCAGCGCCAGATAACTCACGTTGAGCCAGGCCGGCCCTCGCCAGTATTCGCTGCTGCGGTAGGCCGGATGGTCGTACGCCACGGTGGGCATTCCGGGGAAGAACTTGGCCGGATCACGGGCCAGCGCTGCGAGACGACCCGCGCGGGAGCGCGGCGCGATCTTCACGTACAATGGCATGAAGGAGGCCGGACTGAGCACCCGGCTGAACTCCTTCGTCCGGCGATGGCGGTCCACGTAGGCGCCCTGCGCCTCGTCCCAGAGCCGGTCGTGGATCTGGCGGGTCAACTCGTTGGCGCGGCGCCGCCAGTGGCGAACGTCCTTCTTCTCGCCCACGGCGGCGGCCATTTCCGCGAGCGAGCGATAAACCAGCCCCATGTAGCAGTTGAGGTCAATCGGCCAGAGGTCCGCACAGTCCTCCCGCCGCGGATCCCAGCGCACTGAGTTGTCCCAGCCAGCTTCGAAGTACGGTTCCGGGCCGCCATAGTGGAACAGCCCTTCCGCCTGGCCACCGCGTTGCTCCCGCCAGTGCCGCTCGTAGGCGACGAACTTGGGGTAGGCCGCCTTCAGAAAGGCCACATCGCGGCTCCGGCGGTGAACGATCATGCACACCCAGGGCATCACCGGCGGCTTGCCGAAGCTGTCCACTTGGTTCCCATCCTGAAAGGCCACGTCAATGAACCCCCCGGTCGGCGTCTGGCGGTCGAGGAAGATCTGAATCTGTTCGCGCGCCAGTTGCCCATCCCACCGCGCGACGGCCATCGCGTGGAAGGCGGCGTCCCAGTTCCAGATACCCAGATACATGTAGGGCGAGGGGCAGATGCCCCGCAGGGGCCGCCACGGTCCGTCGAGGATGTTGGCGTAAAGCGTGGCCTGGCCGCGTCGCAACAACTCGAAATCGCGCGGGGACACCCGGGCCTTCTGCTGTTCGAGCCACTGCAACGCCTGGGGCGGCGGGGCCTCGCCGCGCGAAACCTCCGGGGGCGGAGTGGGATGATACTGGGCCAACGCGGTGCTTGTCAGAAGAAGGCTTGCCACCAGCACGCCGCTTCTGCGGAGCCCGCGACCCGATTCGCTGCGGCTGGGATGAGCAGCTAGGGCATTCATGATTATCAGTGAGTTCGATGGTTCTGTTCGTGGCAGCCAAGGTGATCACGTTCCGCGGCGCATCAAAACCGAGAGGCTTGCGTGGACCTGCACAAGGTGTTTCAGGTTTTCGCCCTCGGACTGGTCGTCGCCGTCCTCCCCTTGCTGGCCATCCACCCAAACCGGGCAACCGATGAAAGCCGGCTCTTACGGCAATTCAATGGGGGTGTCCTCGGGCAGTTCCAAGTACTTGATGTTGCCCCCCAGGTCTTGGACGCGGAGTTTGAGCGTTTTCTCCTGGCCGGGAGCGGGATCGCCGAAACGGTCGGCGTACCGGCCCAGGTCCGTCCTGAACTTGCCCTGAAACACGGACCGGACCTGCTTGGTCACGTCCACCCCGGGCGTTTCATACCGCTGATCGGACGCGTACACGCGGAGTCGCAACGCTGTCGCATCGCTGATGTAGCTTCCGTTGTTGCCGAGCGCAAAATCCAGGTGCTTCCCTAGGTCGCCAGGATTGAGGTGAACGACAAACTCGGATTCAATGGCGCTGGTCCCTCTCTGGCCCTCCTCCAAATACAAGGCATCAAGAACCACCGGCGTCTTCTCATCCTTCCAATGGACGAGCTTCAGCGAAACACCGTTGCCGCCGGGATTGGTGAACAGCTTTCCCGATATGCCGATGCTCTTGCCGGAAAGCGGCCCGCCGGGGGTCCAGCGGATCAGGTTATAGCTGCCGGCATCGGCGATCGGATGGGTAATCAGGAACTGTCGTCGCTGGTCGGCCGGAATGACCCGGTCGAACATGTCCCTCGTGTAATGCCGTCCCCAGTTCTCTTCCATGTTCGGCGCCGGCGCGTAGTCGGCGAAGAAGCCCAGGTGCGCACCTCCTTCCAAACCGTAAGCGTATCCGAGCGGACAGCCGTCAACCTTGAACTTGGAGTGCAACGGCCTTCGGTCGGACTCGCTTGCCGTGGAGAGTAGACCGTCGTTTCGGCAATTGAAGAGCGACCACGACCCAGCCTTCGATTGGTCGGGAAACACGGCCGGCACGTCCTGCCTGCCCTGCGGGTTCCGGTAATCGGCCGCCAAATCCGCCACCAACTCGCCTTTCACGGCCAACAGCTCCTGCCACTTGCCGCCGCCTTTCGGCCCATACCACGCCATCGTAATCTCCCCGTTGGCCGATTGACGCGGTTCCGCCAGCAACTCATCGTCCGCGACACGAATTCCTTTTGTGTCGTTGAGATTCGGAACCCTGAAATACACTTCGATCCCGTCCGGATCAGTGAACTCGGTCAGAACCACATCCACCAAGTCGCCGGTGCGTCCGGGATTCGTCCAGACCTTCACGACCACTTGCTGCCCGTTAGGACGGATGGAATCGTCCCGGACCGGGTCGCCGATACTGGCCGGATCGAGCACCAGATCGCGGGGTTCCGGGCAGTCTTTGAGCACGGCCGCGTTCCGTTTCTCGCTGAACGTAAAGAGAACCGGTCCTCGCATCAGGGCCACGCGGCCTTCCTGCATCATGCGGCCACGGACGAAGCGCCAGTTCATCGGCATCGCGAGGGTCAGAACGTCGCCCGATTCCCAACGCCGTTTGATTTCCGCGTAGCCGAGTGGCGACACCGTCGGGGCGCAGGGCACACCGGACACGGCACACTCCATCCGCTCCGCCCAGCGCGGCGTGCGGAACCGGAACCCGAACTCCACCGGTGCGGAACACGTGAACGCTAATTTGACCTCGCCGGAGTTCGGATACGCGGTCTCCTCCTGGATTTCAACCGTCTGGCCGTTGACCTCGAACTTCTTGGTTGAGCGGGTGAACAGGTTCAGCGCGATGCCACCGTCCAAGGTGCGGTAGTAGACCTTCTGCGGCAGCTCGGCCACCGCGCGTCGGAAGTTCCCATTGCAGCAGAACGTATCGATGGTCTGAAAACTCCTCCGCCCCGTAAACGGCGTGAAGTAGCAGATCCGGCGTCCGTCCGGGGACTGCGCCCCAAACAGGGCGTTGTAGATCGTCCGTTCCATCACGTCCCCATACCGCAGATCGCCCTCGAGTCGCATGAGGCTGTCGATCCAGCGCAGCAGATAGGCCGTCACACAGGATTCCTCGACATTCCCCGATCCCTTCTGATTGTAGGTGAAATGCTCGCCTTCGGAGGTGGAACCGGTCACCAGCAAGCCGCCGCGCCCTCGTTCGAGCAATTCCTGCTTCATCCATAGGCTCTTCTTGAGGTAGTCGTCGCCGCCGATCAAACGATACAGCTCCGTGTCGGGGTACAGGTGCGAGAGCATCACGTAGACGTGGTAGTAGGCTTTCGAGATGTTCTTCTGCCACGCCTCGAACGGTTTCAGGTAGTACCAGTGCGGCTCGTACTGCAGGTTCCGGGCGAAGTCCAGGTACTTCGCGTCGCCGGTGACACGATACAGCTCGACGAACCCTTCGGTGATGCCGGCGATGGACGTCCCGGCGGGGATCACATGCTCCCCCTGACTGTTCGCGGGAAACGACCGCATGATGTAGTCCGCCATGACTCTCGCGTCGGCCAGGGATTGGGGATTCCCCGTCGTGCGGTAGTTCCGCACCAACGCGAGGTTGAAGTACTCTTGCTCGTGGAGGATCCAGTTGACGATGTTCTGGTAGTTGTTCGGCTCGACCTTCCAGAAGCCGAGGTATCCGTCGGGATCGCGGGAAGCCCGCAGTTGATCCACGATGTGCTGCGTGCGCTGGGCCACTTGCGGGTCGCCGGTGTATTGGGCGAAGAGGCTGCCCGCGTCCAAGACCTTGCCGATCCCGTAGTACACATTGCGGGTCTCACCCCGGGCCGTGCGGTTCCTGAACTTGTCCAGCCAGTCCCGATCCAAGTCGAGCACCATGTAGTTGCTGTGGATCAACTCCATGATGCGTCGGTCGATTTCCCCTCCCGCCAGCTCCTGGTGCGTGAGCCTCGCCGGGATCAGCTTGTCCTCAATCAGCGGTTTGACCACATCCCGTTCGCCCGCCGCCAGCGACGCGGCGACAACAGTGAATATGGCGATGGCAAACAGCGGTTTCATTCGGTGTCCCTTTCCATACTATTATGGACCTTCGGTTCGCTTCTTCGAGTCAACCCTTTCAATCAGTATTTCGCCGTCACGGCGACCGTGCGGGTCAGATCTCTGAGTTCGATGGTTTCCTTTTCGACGTTGAACGCCCTCCACGGCTTGCCATTAACCTCAACGCTCTGGATTCGCGCGGCCTTCGGATGGCGGAAGCGCAGGACCACGGACTGGGGCGGATTCCGAGTGGGCATCGCGACGGTCGCGTTGATCTTGCCGTTGTCCACGTCGGAGACGATCTCATAAGCCAACGTCCCGAAGTGCGTCGGCGCACGCTGGACGCTGATCTTCTTGCCCTGCTCGAGCCAGGCGCGCGGCGTGGCGCGTGCGAGCCACAGACTCGGACCGTCTTCCATGACCAGGAGATGGCGGAACCGCTCCAGGAAGCACGCCTCCTCGTAGATCTTGTCCGGCGGACCATGCACTGCGTGTTCGTTGAAGAGGTAGCCCTGGTCCGGGAGTATGTCCACCGCATAGCCGTTCAGGAACGACCGGATGAACACCGGCACGTCGTCGCCGGCCAAGTGCATGTTCGAGGTACGTTCCAATCCACCCTGATACTGCCAGCCCGCCGTCAGCCAGTCGCGCTCCGCGTGCTCTTGGACGTACAGGTTCTCCAGAAGCAACCGGTCCTCGAGGACATCAAGGTATCCCTGCACTCGCACGTCTTGGGGAGAGAGAACGCCCGCCGGGCTGATCAGCGCGGCGGCCGACTGCACGGTTTCCCAGTACATCGGGCCGACGTGGCCGCCGGAACCGTCCCGCAGCCATCCCCACGCACCGGTGCTCAGGCCGCGGACGTAGCAAGCAAACGGGATGACCGAGCGGTAGGTGCCGTCGCGGACGGGAACCACGGGTGAGAGCGCGATGGTTCGGTCAACCGCCGCCACGAGGTCTTTGCGGTACGCTTCGGCTTCCGCCCTGAGCCGGGCGCCCTCGGCAGAGTCGATCGTCGCCAGCGCCTCGGCGAAGTTCCGGACGCCGACCCAGTAGTAGGCTTCGGCCTCGTAGAACTGCATCCAGAGTCCGCCGCTGTCCGGCGTGACTTGGAGCGCCGGCTGCAGTCCCTTGCACCAGAGCCGTTCGCCGCCCGGGACCATGTTCTGGACGGTTCGCCGTTGGCGCAACATCCACTCGACGTTGGCCTTGATCCGCGGCGCATGCGCCTTGAACCACTCTTTGTCGCCGGTCAGCCGATAGTGCTCGACCAGCGCCCAGCCGATCGAGCCGGGGCCGAAGGCATGGACGCCATCCATCTGGCCGCCGGCGCCCGGAGGCCCTTCGGCGTGGGTCAGGCAACCGCGCCCTTCGGAGAAGAGTCCATTGGGGCGATCGGGTAGCGCCCAGTCGTGGTGTCTGGCATCAGCATTGCCACGGTTCGGAGCCTGCTTCTCCTTCTCCACGACGGGTTGCATCGGCAGCGACACCCACTGGTGGAATCCGTCCTCCGCGACCTGGTGATCCCCCATCAGATCCAGCGCGGCCAGGATCATGTAGGTCTCGGCCGCAAGAATGCCGTACGGGTAGTCGTTGAACCAGAGACGTCCGTTCTCCGGGTTCTTCCCACAGTGGCGGGTCAGGTGCCAGCGGCCCAGGTTCCACTGAGCGGTGAGCCGTTCGCACGGCACCTGCACCTGCATGGCCGGTTCCGAGCCGGCGGGTGGCACGGGATGAGGAGGCAGGGCGGACCCGCGCATAGCGGTGACCGCCTCGTGCCAGGACCGTTCCGGGTGCGCGCGGAGACGCTGGCGGATCGTGCTGAGGTTGCGCTCCTGCAACTCCTTCACGAACTCGGACGCCGAGGTCGCCGTGGACGCCAGGTCAAAAGGTGGCGTGTGCGGTACAGGCACTACCGCGGGCGACACGGCGGGAAGTGTCACAAAGGCCCATACGCCGGCATGGCCGTGCGAGTCGGGAAGCGGGTTGCCCGCCAGCACGTTGTCGGCAACGTCCCGAAGCAGATCCCACCTACGTTCCGAGCCGCCGGACTCGGCAATCACCAACTCGACGGCCGTGCTGTCGCACGGATGGCCGCCCCGCCGGCCGACGGTCAGCAGAATGCGGTCATCTTTCCTCACGGCAATCCCGGTCAACTGCGCAGCGTTCGCGATCGTCTGCGAGCCGCCTTTGTCCAGCACTCCTTCCGCGAGCGTGCGCGTCTTCCCGAACGTCTCGTGCGCGATGGACCACGTTACGCCGTCGCCGCCGCCCGGCTGGATATGAGTCGCCTTCCCGCGCACCCCGACCTGGCCGTCGAACGGGCTCTTCCAGGCCACCGCCACGTCGCAGTCGCTGCCCGGATGCATGGCCGCGCCGCGGGCCAGGAAGGTGATTCCCTGGACCGTTGCCTTCTCTCCGCGATTGATCGCGAACCAGGGTGAATCGGCTCGCCCCCAGCCGCGGAGATCGGCGTTGCCCAGAAGGTTGTCCATTGGGGACGCCAACAACGTGGAGGCGCGTGCCGGGAGGGCCAACAAGGGCGGAGCGGGCGCGGGCAACGCCGAGGTCCGCCGGACGAAGAACCCGTACTCCGGCGCGAGGATCGGGCCGTTCTCAAGATCCGCGGCCAGGAACGAGAAGTTGCCGGAATGGCTCCACACCGTGACGATGGTTCGCGCCACGTCTTCCGGCTGACTGGTGAACGGAATCGCCTTCCGCCACTTCGAAGTGCCCAGGTACAGCAGGCTCGCCTTCACGCCGCGACGCGCGTCAACCTTGGCGGCTGATCGCCACGAGGCGCGGTCGCCCACCGTCGTGCCGGCATCGCCGTCCAGCGGGGCCAGTTCGCGAATGATGCCGTCGTAGGTCTCGATACGGCCACTGTAGTCCTTCTTCGCCGAAGCGGCGTCGAATCCCCACTCGATCTCGACGTCCATCTTCTTCCACGTGTCCGCAACCAGGACGCGTACCGCAGGAACGGCATAGTCCGCGGCAGGCTTGTCGCCGCCGACGCTGATCACCAATCCGCAGGTGTTGTGGGACAGATCATAAACCAGTTGGCTCCCGCCATTGGCGCTGGTGGGCGTGACCGGCTTCTTCTCGGCCTGGAGGTTGTTCCACCACGAACTGGCCGTCCCCTGATTGTCCAGTGTCGTGAGCTCCACGGCCTCCGTCGCCGGTCTCCGTTTCTCGTCCGCCGGCCAGGTCAGTTCCACCTGGCGGATCGGGCGAATCTCCTCCCACAGCAGCGCGCACAACACCCGCTTGACGGCGGGCGAATTGCCATCGGCCGGCTGGTTTAGCGGCTGACCCGCGAAGCGCATCACGGCCAGCCAACTCTCGGGCGCGTTCGCCTCCAGCTTGCGGTCGGCCCGATACTGATAAGCGCTGGGCGCAATGTCGGCTCCGGAGGACTCGGCGGCGCGTAACACAGCCAGCGGCGCCAGCAACAAGGCGGTGCGGAAGGACCAGGTGAGTTTCACATGCGTTCCTATCGTTGCTCGGTCGATTTCGCGGTTTGGAGCTCTGGCCAGTAGGACAGTTCCGGATCGTTGCAGATTCATCAGCGCAGTCAACCGCGCGCGCCGGGGGAACGACAGCACCATGATCGGGAATGAGTCGAGCGCGCTGGTGACCGGGCCGTCTGGACTGAAGACGAGGTCCGGCTCCGACTCCTAAGAGGGCCGTTTGTCCCCAGGAGTTGGCGCCACGCGGCGCTGCGCGCGCTACTCAGGGAGTCCGGGCGATTGAGGATGGTCCCTAGAAATCGAAGTTCATCAGGCCGCATCCGGTGTTGACAATACCGGCTTTTCCGAAATGACCCCGCAGCAGCAGAACCGCATTCTAGAGCTATTTGACTTCCGGAAGAAGTTCCGGACGCGCCTGCGCTACTTTGAGACTCTTCCAGCTTACACCACGCCTCGGAATGGCTCAGCTGGCAAACGGCTCTGGACATGCGTCGCTCACTGGCTGATAGATGGCATGAATACTTGCGGGCGCCGACACGATGGTTACGTTCACCAACATATGCGTATTCACACACCACGTTCTACTGGTACGACTGGGTCGTAACCCCAGTGCGAATACGAATGATGGAGGTCGCTACGGCGAATCCCGCGAGTCAGCGACTAGGCCTGATGCCGAGCCTGTTGTTTTGTTTTTCCGTGAGCAAAAGTGGAGTATTGGTTTGAGTCGGCGTTGGTGGAGGAGCGGGATTATAGAGGGTGGGGCATAGCCGGGTGACGGGGCGGCCAGAGTGAGGCGGCACGACAGCGAACCACGCCTTGCCTTCGGCCTCGTTGGCCAGGGCTCGGTAGTGCGAGAAGATGGTCGCCGCCGAATTGCCCGCTTCCAAGGCGGTTTGGGGGACGTTCTTGGTGGCGGCGGCGCGAAAGGTGCAGAACGAGTGCCTTAATGAGTTATGCCGCCACGGGAGCAGACCTGCGGCCTCGGCGGTAGCTTTTTGGGCGGCAGAGATGCTCCGTGCCCGTTCCCGCCATGTCTGCCCGTGCGGCCAGACCGGACCGCTCTCCTTGGCCAGCGGCGACAACCACCTGGCCAGATTCTCGGTGATCGGCGCCAGGCGCGTCCCAGCGCACCGCGCCTTGCCGTCCACGGTGCGGGTGCGGCGGTAGATCTTCACCGCGGCGTTGCCGACGCGGACCGTTTCGATCCGGCGTCTGGGGCGTCTCATGCCGTGACGTGCACTCAAAGCGCAGCGCGTCATCAGACGACTTGGTCGATATCACCGAAATACTGAACGGAGTGGGCTGGCTGGAATTGTGCCGCACAGACAATCCTCAACGATTTCGTCAAGCAGCCAAAACTCAACAACAACCAATGTTTTCAGGGTCCGAACTCCTGATGACTGATTTCCAGTTGTTTCACATCGCGACAGCATTTCGCCACGTCTGGTGTAGGCAAATGTCGGCAATCGGGCCGATGGTCCAGCCCCGGGCCAAAGTCATTCGGCGATGGATCAGCAGGAATCGAGCTTGAGCCTCGTGTTTGCGGTGCTGGTAGATACGCCGGCAAGCTGGCGTGGGGTCAAGGTCCGTCCTGCCATACTCGGGCAACTGGAGGCGTTCGCGATTGCCGCCAGGGCTCAACCGGCGACGCGGCTGTCGGGCTGAGAGCCGGCGCCAAGTCTTATACGAATCGAGGATTAAGAGGCCAACCTTGACTAACGGCCCCGAGTCAGAGGAGGAGACACAGCGTAGCGCGAGCATGAAATCCACCTGCCGCCGCCTGCACAGCACTTGGGGCCTGGGAACAGGGCTTGCTTTCGAAAATCGACACGTGGGCTGTTTCCCGTATGCTCGGGGGCGTGAGCGACGTCACGCGCATCCTGGACCGTGTCCAACTGGGCGAAGCCAAAGCCG
>Ga0316616_100001239_pt1 | contig 10121 bp, 11 predicted proteins | sample OWC_Aug_M1_C1_D1_FD_207660 | JGI IMG/M metagenome (GOLD analysis project Ga0316616, IMG submission 207660) | Wetland soil microbial communities from Old Woman Creek delta, Ohio, United States - OWC_Aug_M1_C1_D1_B | ecosystem: Environmental > Terrestrial > Soil > Wetlands | place: USA: Ohio...
ACACTTGTTCGCTCATATACCGCCAGTGTGTGTGACCACTGCAGGTTACAGTGTAAGGCAAACACAGCTGTTTTCAAATGTAATAAATTTATGCCAGAGGAATAATATGGATAGCGCTTTTCTGGAAAAATTAATTCTGAAAGCAGGCCTTCAAGATAAACAATGGCTAATTCTCATATCAACCACTTTTGAAAAAGATTATTTCGATGATGTGGCGGCAGGCGAAGTTTTTGCCTTTATGAAAGGACACGTTGAGAAATACGGAACGATTGCGCCGAAAGAAGCCGTTATCAATTCTATGGATGAGAAAATAAAACCTTCTATAGAAAACTTCTATGCTGATATAGAAGCAGTTGATTTTGACATAGCCAAGAATTATGACTATCTCTTTACAGAGACAAATAATTATCTAAAAGAGAAGGCTGTAAAACAGGCCATCCTCGATTCTGTTGGCGTCGTAAAAACAGGTAAGTCAGAAGATGTAGGTAAGATAAGAGGCATCATCGAGGACGCTTTAACAAAGGATTTGAAGATAGACCTTGGCTTGGATTATTTCGGAACATTGAAAGACCGCTTGTTTAGGGTCTTGAATACGAAGATAAAAAGGATACCGACATACTATCCGAAATTTGACGAGTATCTGAGCGGCGGGTTTCCACCATTTACCTTTTCTGTTATCGTGGCCCGTGTTCACGGGTTCAAGTCAAATACCCTTGCGAACATTGCGGCAAGACAGGCGATGCATGGGCATAATGTAGTCTTGCTCACATTGGAAATGTCTCAAGATGCCTTTGCACAGAGATTTGACAGTATATTTGCCAACCTTGACATAAACCGAATTTATACTCTTGAAGCTACATCATTAAAACTTCTCCAAGAATTGAAAAAATTAAAAGAAATCGATCACGGCTATCTTTTCATAAAACAGTTTCCTACAGGTGAAGCATCTGTTATGGATTTTAAGCGATATCTGAGGGAATTGACAATGAGAGATATCCGGCCCGATATAATCTATGTTGATTATATCAACCTTATGCGTCCGACATATTCTATGAAGGGCGATATGTATTCCGATGTAAAAAGAATTGCAGAGGAGTTACGCGCTCTGTCTTTTCCGTTTGAATGTCCAGTTGTATCTGTTAGCCAGTTGAACAGGGAAGGATCGATGGTTGGATTTACGGATGTTGACTTTGTTTATATTGCTGAAAGTCTGGGCGTTCCTGCCACAGCAGATTTTATGTGTATCTATGGTGTTGATGATGATGCTCTTGTTTATGAGAGTGAATTGCATTATAAAATAGTTAAAAACAGGCTCGGTGGTCGAGTGGGAGAAATTGATAAGTTTTATTACGATTCGCGTTCATTGAAAATGTACGACTCGACGGAATTGGACAAATGGTTGGATGATGCTAAGACTACGGGTGATGAGCGCTCATTGTCCAATCTTACACCGCAGAGAGAACAAACATCTATGTCACGGAGGGGTAGAGATGAACGGCGTAGATAAATTGAAAAGAAAATATATAGAACGGCTCTGTAGAGAACCGGCCGAATTTTTGAAAAGCGAGAAACAGTCTGCACAATATTATGACAAGATGGAATATATTGTGGTTCAGATACTATCTGACTTTTATGACGAGCTTGCAAAGACATTTCCGCATGAAAATGTCTTTGATGTTTTTGATGAGATCATAGAGAGGACTTATGAGAAAATTTCAAAGAACTGGAGGGCTCTTGCTCTATTGACATTTGGTGTAGCAGCCAGAAATTCTTTATTTGATATGGCTGTTGAAATGCACGAGAAGATAATCAATGACTATAAATTTCCTACAGTAAAGAAAGCCGGAAAGATTGTTGCTTTTCCTAAAGGTAACAAGAGATGATATTAGCCGAGCATAGTCAGTATAAACACATAATGAAGTTGATGCGGAATAGTGGATGGCTTGCACATATCAGGTCGGACTATATAAAGAGGATGATACGAGAAAAGAATGTTGTATATGATTCCGGTGTTATCCTGATTACCAGACATTATCGTAGAAAACAGTCATTGGGGTATAAGACCTTCTCTCTTATCGGTGATTGGAGAATATGCCAGATTTTATCCGAGAATCCCGGTGATGGTAATGCACACAAAATTATAACAGAGTTTCTCGCTGATAAAAGAAGGGTCTGGTTGTATGTCCATCCAGAGAATAAGCGAGCCAAGAAGTTTTACAAACAATATAATTTTACAAAGGTTGATACAGTAAAGTGGGGCGGGTATGTCTATTTCCGAAACGCAAATAAGCTCGAAGCAAAAGAGGATGCTGGAGCTCCTCGATTATCAAATTTCTTCGTGCACAAAATGTAATCTACATAAGAATGGGCGATGTAAACCATCGTGGTCTCCCACGGCTGAATATGCTGTTATAGGGGAAGCACCCGGTCGCGACGAGATATTGAAAGGAAAACCTTTCATTGGTCGGGCCGGTCAATTTTTGTGGTTTATGATGAAAGAATATAATTTGCAGAGAGAGCAATTCCTTGTAATCAATTCTGTAAACTGTCGGCCTGTGTCCGGCGGAAAAAATGGAAAACCAACAGAGACAGAGCAGAAGATGTGTAGAGAGTGGGTAAGAAAATATCTGAAGGTTTTAAACCCGAAGAAAGTAATACTACTTGGCGAATATGCTATGTTTTCACTCACAGGAAAAAGAGGGATAACAAAGTATAACGGTAAGACAATCGTTAGTGACGAATTTAATATGCCGTTTGTGGCGTGCGTGCATCCAGCTTATGCTACTTACAATCCAGACGAAGCCATTCCAATTCTAATGGAAGGAATAAAAAGTTTTTATGAAAAGTAACAGGTCATTCCAGAGATTTTTTGATACTCCTCAAGAAAAGGAATACAAATATAATATACTTGTTTACCCTAACATAACCTATCCAGACAATTTGGAAAAGGATAGTTATGTGGTAGTAATGAGAAACGTGCTCGATGTTTTAAACAAAATGAGAGACGATCTCTTTTTTGTTTTTATAACGCCTCAGTTTGTGAAAAGTTTGGACAGGCCGAATACCGAGCAACTCATATATCCTCTACCAACTTTTCCAAATGCGATGCGGGCACATTTTGACTATTTCACATTGTATAAATTGATAGATTGGCGCGAGAGGGATATTGACATAATCTATTCTCATTTACCAGAGCATACATTACAACTGGTAAATCTGATTTATAACTCAACCAATCTTTCTCCAAGAGTTATTGGATATTGTCATTGGTTTGAGCTTCCAGAAAATGTTGGTTTTCAAAAAAGATTTTTTGATTTGAACCTTCTCGGCATTCTTGAAATGGAAGAATGCGGCGTGAACACCAAATGGTTGAGAAATTTGGTTTTAGACAGGGCGAAGGAAACTTTCAATCAGAATTATATTGAAATGCTCGGCCATATCATCAAACCGCATTATCTGGGCGTGGATATGATTGACCTGAGTACACCCAAAAAGGCCAGACCAAAGAGCATCCTTTTCAATCACAGGGATGGCGAATATACTGGTCTAAATTGGTTTGTTTCCTGTATGGACAAGCTTTGGGAGAGGAGGAAGGATTTCAAGGTCTATATGACCCTTGCACAGAGAGACAGACCCTATATAGAGAAGGTTTCTATAGGTGATCGTCAGGAATATATGGATTTCGTGAAATCTATGAGAATTGGAGTGGGTTGTTTTAAGAATTATTCCGCATGGAGCATTTCGACAACGGACGGCTTGAGTATGGGCGTCCCGTATATTTTACCTAATGATTTATGTTATCCAGAAATGGTTGGCGGAGACTACCCACTCCTTTATAACAACGAAAAGGAATTTATCAAGAAACTTGATAGGATGCTGGATGATGATGATATACGCAATGATATCGTAAAACTCCTCAAGCCGATTGTAGAGAAAATGACTTGGGATGAAAAGGTGAAAGATTGGTTCAATGGCTGGATGATTTTTGATGATAGATTACATCCGATGATAAGCAAAACAGAAGCATATGACCGCATTGTTTCCTATATTCATAAACACGGTTATGTGTCCAAAAAGAATTTGATGGAATATTTAAACTGGTCTATGAGAATAGACTTTACAAGATATAGAAATAGATTGAGAACGGAAAAAAGTATAATGTTAACGAAAGACGGATATCAAAAGAGGTAATATGGACAAAAAAGATTTAGAAGTTAAAAAAATAATGGAAGATGATATCGCTCGGGTTTCCGCTATGTCCGTAGAGGAATATACTCTGTATCGGAAATGGTGCGAGATAAACGAGAAGCTTTGGGGAACGCGCGAGCTCCAGAGAATATGGGAAGTCAAGAGAGCAATATGGCGACCGGATGATCCACAGGATTATAAAAATCTTGACCTACAGGTTGTTGATGCTGACACCCCTGATAGGGCGCTTACTTGGAATGTTCTGAGGATATTCACATCCACTCTGCATTGGTTACAAAGTCCGGGCAGGTTCGCAAGATTTTTTATCATTGACAGGCCGACGAGGAAATACATTGGATGTATTTCTCTTGGTTCTGACTTTATTGCTATTGGTGGCCGTGATGAATATATCGGATGGACGAGGGAAGATAAACTCGACCACAAAATGCTGACCTATACTGCGATGGGTAGCTCCATTGTTCCTACACAACCACTGGGTTTCAATTATACAGGCGGCAAACTGGTAGGTCTTATGGCTGGTTGTGACACGGTGGAGAAAGCATGGAACAGCAGATACCCTAATGAAAAGCTTCTCGCCGTCACAACCACTTCTGTATACGGTGGTCTTTCACAATACAATAGGTTGAAGTATTGGAGAAAGTGTGCGTCCTCAGAGGGCAAGATATCCATCGAACCGTCCAATGACGCCTATTTCGCCGTCAGGGATTGGATGAAGGATAAATATCCAGTAGAGCTGAAACAGTTTGAGGCGAAGAAAGAGGACGGTAGTATTCCATCACATCCCAAAGCAAAAGTCTTACAATTCGCATATTCAAAATTGAAGGTGAAACAAAAAGACAACAATGCGCCCCGAGGTGTATATTTTTGTGAATTATACACTAATACCAAAGAGTTCTTGAGAAGGGAAACCAAAGACCCCGGCAAGAAACTTTTTGATAATTCTGTTTTTACATTGACGGAATTTTGGAAAAAGCGATATGCTAAACCACGATTAGAAAATTTGTTAGCAGATAAACGATATAATACTGATACATTATTTTATGATGACCTTATTGATATATCTTGGGAAGATGCAAAAAAGAAATATCTTGGAGAGGTTGGCCGATAAGGAGGCAATATGTCAAAGGAACGCATACAGGTATCATTGAATAACGAATTTTATTCATACTGTGATACACCAAAGGAAGCATTAGGAACAATACTGGTAGTGGGAATGAGGCATCTTGAGTTTATGCCGGATACCGCACTCAGACAATGGATTGAGGATGCTATATCTCTTGTAAACGAATGGCTAACTTTAAATCCAGACACAAGAACCAAAAGACATATAACGAATATAAAGAAATATCTTGAGGGTGATAAGACCCGTGACCAATTATTGAAATTATATCTGGATATCATTATGTCCAGTGAGGGATTGGCTACTCTATCGGGATTTGGAATGGCTACTGTGAGCAAGACCGGCGGCCGAAAGAAGGCTAATAGTATTCTCACACTAAATCCAGAACGAATGTCAATTTACCGTGATAAGTAATGTCAACCAATTTATTTTTTGATGTAAAAAATAATACTGTAGATAAATCCTGTTATCCGATATACACGACACTTGAAATACCTGACCAGCTGAAAACAATCACTTGGAACCAGATAAAACAAATGTCGGATGAACAGTTTTATAATTGGGTGGAGTTTATACGAGTATGGACGCTCGACGAATACAAGAACAATAAACATCCGATAATGATGGGTAGCAAGACGGTAGTGGATATTGCGAGAGGCTTCACAAAATTTAATATGATGGATGTCTCTCGATTTTATTTTAGGGAAGGTGACAACAAATATCTTTTCGGTCAAAGCAACAAATGGGCCAATGGTATAAATCATTGGTTTCCCGAAATTGCCGAGACGAAGATAAGCAACAAATGGCCCGAGACAGTGTTTCATCTATTTGAGAGGAAGGAATATTTTCACAGAGCTATGAGGGCGGTTGTATTCAATGACGCCCTCAAAACATTTTACAAATACCCCGACTCACCGATATTTCATGTGTGGGTAAAAGTTTTGAAGATAACAAGGGGCGTTCAAGTAGCAAGCAATTTTCCGGCCCATATTGCAAAGTGGATATATCTCGATGGATTATTGAAATCGGAGGATGAGACACTTTATGTTTATGATCCCAGTATGGGATGGGGAGCCAGACTGATTTCGTTGTTTGCGGCCAGCTCTCATCTTTACCTGTCAGGTAAGAAAATTGATTTCATTGGAACCGATGTAAACAAGGTTACGCATGAACGGTTCAAAATGATATACGACTTCTGGAAGCATTTTGTAAATCCAGATTTGAAAGTGAAGGTAAAGAAATATGTTGTGCCCGCTGAGGATATTCATCTTACAAAAGGCTTTCAAGAAAGAATTGGAAAAGGACATATAGCGTTCACATCTCCGCCATACTTCGACAAGGAACGATATAACGATGACCCAGATCAATCGTATATTCGATATAAGACATACGATGAATGGACAAAAGGTTTCCTTTATGGTATGATAAAGAATACACACTTATTCTTACAAAAAGGCGGATTGTTTTATTTGAATATCGCTAATGTGGGCGGTGTAAAGAAATCAGAGAAATACCCGATACTCGATAGTACTTTAGCTATCGCTAAAGAAATCGGATTTGAAATAGCAGATGAGTATAAGATGCTCATCGCCTATATATCAGGCAAAGATACAGAAAAAATACAAACGGTATTTGCCCGTGGGTCTGAATGGAAAACAGAACCCATTTACAAATTTAGGAAAAAGTAATGTTCAAGAATAGTTATTATGATGCAAGGTCATCCACCATTTATTTGTGGGAACAGATAAAAGGTGAAAATATGTTTACGGAAATTCCGTGGGTGCCGTATGTTTTTATTCCTCACGAAAAGGGAAGTGTAAAAACAATCCACGGCAATCCCGCTCGCAAACGACACTTCACAAATTATTCCGATTATAATATTTGGATAAAAGGAAAGCAGGATATTTTCGAGGACAGAGTTCGCCCGGAAATCCAATTTCTTGCGGAAAGATATCACGGTATTCCAGATATAGATATAGAAGTGCCAAAACTCAAAACCTATTTTATAGATATCGAAATAAAAATGGAAGTGGGTTTTCCTGATACGAGAGAAGCGAAAGAAGAAATTTGTCTTATCACCATTCACGATAACTCCACGAATACCGCTGTCACTTTTGGTGAGAAACCATATAACGGAAAATATAAAGACCAAAAATTCTTTACATATTTTCATTGTGGTGATGAGGAAACATTACTGAGAAGATTTTTCAACTTTATGCATAAATTTCCGTGTGATGTTATTTCCGGCTGGTCTGTCCAGTTTTTTGATTTACCCTATATCATAAACAGGTCGAAGAAGGTTTTTGGGAATGATGATATGTATCAGCGATTGTCACCGGTGAAAATCGTCAGGACTTGGGAAAGTCAGGACAGGAGAAGGGAAGAAATAAACATTGATATAGCCGGTCTTACTATTTTGGATTATTTGGATTTGTATAAATGGTATGCTCCAGAGAAGCTCGAAAGATATTCTCTTGAATATGTTTCCAATTATGAGCTGGAGAAAGGCAAGGTTGACTTATCTGAATACAAAGACCATAGGGAGTTATACGAGAAAAACTGGGATCTGTATGTTGAGTATAATGTCATTGATGCACTCAGGCCATCCCAGCTTGAGGATAAACTTGGTTACATAAAACAGGTTCAAGCTCTCTCCCTTCTCTGTAAATCGCCGATGAGATATTATCACACAATGACACAACTCATCGAGGGATTGATGTTGACTTATTTCAGAAGGAATGGTTTTGTTGCACCGAAGTTTATTGGTGGCACACAGGAAACATTTGAGGCGGCGTATGTGAAAGAGCCCATCAAGGGAATGTATGATTGGATTGTTGACCTTGATATCGCATCGTCCTATCCGTCCGCTATCATTACATTGAATATGTCACCCGAAACCTATTACGGCAGAATACTTGATATAACCGAGGATAATGTTATTCAGTATGTCAGACAAAAGAAATTTCCTGAGATGCACATTCTCAGGGATAATGGTTCCAAGATTTTGTTCTCAGGAAAGAGACTTGATACATTCAATGATGCGTTGGAAAATAAAGTTATAACGGTTGCGCCATGCGGCTCCATTTTCTCCACCAAGCAAACCGGCGTCATCCCAGCCATAGAGAGACAACTTTTCGACAAGAGAAAAGATGTAAAGAGCAAGATGATAAAGATGAAAAAGTCTTTGACAAGTTTACGAGATGAAAATCTGAAAACGACACAGGAAAAGATAATGCAACAGGATAGTTTTCAGAACGCTCTCAAGATTATTCTCAATGCCATCTTTGGTGTTACGAGTGTTCCCTATTCCAGATATTTCAATGTGAATATATCGGAAGCGATTACATCCTGTGGCCGCCAGACGATAAAAGCTGGTGAGAGAGCGGTCAATCATTTATTAAACAAGCCGAATGATCAGATTGTAGAAATGCTAAACGAAATGAAGCAAAAGATATGAATGATATAAAACGAGTAAAAATAATAAAAACCGGCGGCGATTGCTGGTATGGTGAAAGATTTATCGGCCGTGAATTTCTTGTGCGTGATTATAGGTTTAATAGTAATTACTGGGAAATGGCTAATTGGGATCCGGCACAAAAGAGAGGCGATTATTGGATTTTGAAAAAGCACACAGTAATTATAAATGAATTTGAAATTCCAGAAGATTTGTTTAGGATAGAATAGTGGTCAAAGAAGATAAAAATATTGATTTTGTATTGTATGGTGACACCGATAGCCTTTTCATAAATGCTGGGGGTTTCTTCGATAAGCATATTCCTGAATGGAGAAAACTATCTGATGATATGAAAATCCATTATGTCAGGAAACTTGCCCTCATAATAGAGGATTATGTTAATGACCATGCATATAGAGAAATACAGAGGAAAAATTATAACTCTGTAGTCGAGGACTTTAGAATAAAATTCAAACAGGAAATTATTGCTAAGACCGCTCTCTTTGTGAAGAAAAAGAAATATGCGTATTGGTCTATCAACGAAGAAGGTGTCCCGGTTGATAAGGTCGAAGTAACAGGTCTTGAGATTGTCAGGTCTGATACGCCGGAGATAATCCGCCCAATGCTCAAGGATGTTATGAATATGATATTGAGGGGCGAACAAGAGGATGTTGTCGTAAACAAAATAACAGATTATAAAAGACAACTCAAGAAATCACATCCAGAGGAAATAGCTCTGAATATAGGAGCAAGCGATATTGACAAATATGTTCACTCTGGGGAGGTTATAAAGGGAACACCCTACCATTTGAAAGGTATAAATAACTACAGGAACCTTTTGAAACAGTTGAAGTTGACAAAAAAATATGAGGATATTTATAGTGGGTCAAAAGTAAAGGTTGTGTATATCAAGAAAAACTCATTAGGAATAGATGTTATGTCCTTTCTACGCTGGCCAAAGGAATTTGAGAAAGTAATCTCCATTGACTACAACGAAATGATAGACAAGTTTTTCATCGGTAAGATTAAAATATTGCTTGAGCCGATGGGAAAAACAGAATTACTCTATGGTTCATCTGATGCAGCGCTGAGCTCTTTTTTTGATGTCGGAGGAAAATAATGATAATAAATGTTAAACGAACCAGAAACAGAAAGATAAAAGAAATTGTAGATACAATCGTGGAACCATCCCCGCCTAAAAAAGATAAACAGCAGCAGCCGCTGGGAGACAGGTTTATATATATTCTTGGTGAGATCAATAGTGAGACGGCAAGAGATGTTATAGCCATGCTTCTTGACTATCAATGCTCGGATCCAATGAGAGAGGTCACAGTAATC
>Ga0316616_100001240_pt1 | contig 10114 bp, 8 predicted proteins | sample OWC_Aug_M1_C1_D1_FD_207660 | JGI IMG/M metagenome (GOLD analysis project Ga0316616, IMG submission 207660) | Wetland soil microbial communities from Old Woman Creek delta, Ohio, United States - OWC_Aug_M1_C1_D1_B | ecosystem: Environmental > Terrestrial > Soil > Wetlands | place: USA: Ohio...
GAAAACCTCGCCTTGAGCATTAATATTGATCAGGATGTCTCGCGAAGACTCTTCGGACTTGGAGGCCTTGGGCAGCTGGACTTTCACGCTTGACTGGTAAATGAAGGGGGTCGCGATCATGAAGATAATCAACAACACCAGAACCACGTCCGTAAAAGGAGTGATATTAATTTCTGCCATGAGTTTGGAACTTCTTCTTTCTCTCTTCATGCTATTTCCTTCCCCCGATCAGGTCGCTTAACTCGGAAGCGCAAAGTTCCATATCATTGATAAAACGGTCAACCCTTTTCATGAAATAATTGTAGGCAATCACGGCCGGGATAGCCACCAATAGCCCCATGGCCGTACAGACCAGAGCCTCAGCCACCCCTCCGATGACAATGCTCATGCCGCCGGCTCCGGCGGCGGCAATGTCATGGAATGCCCTGATGATCCCCAGGACGGTTCCAAAGAGCCCGATATAGACAGCCGTGTTTCCGATCGTTCCCACAATACTGGTAAAACGTTCCAGTCTGATTGTCTCGATCGTGATCTCGCGATCCATCGCGTTGGATATCTCTGTTTCAAGGCGGCCATGGAGCCCCAGTCCGGAATAGACCACCCTGGAAAAAGGAGCATTCGATGTCCGGCAGATTTCCTTGGCCATTTCAACATTACCGCCACTCAAAGACCTTTTGATCCTTGACATAAATTCCATCCTTTTGGTTCTGGAGCGCTTTCTGTAATAAAGGATCCGTTCCATAAGAATGGTGATGGAAATGAAAGAACAGAAGAGTAAGATATACATCGTAAAGCCGCCCAAATGAATTATTTCCCAGATTGTTTTTCCTGCAAACATCTCGTTCCTCCTTTAGAAATGCCACATTTCTCGAGTCGAGGTGTAAAAAGTCCTTCGTCAATGACTATTACTTATCTCTTGGAATTTGGCAAGAACTATTGTCCGTTCGGTCTTAGAGCGTTCAGGATGACATCATGAATGGTCGAATCTTTTCGAGCGTAGGAATCCCTCTTCTTCCACCGAGGTCGAGACATTTGATGGCTGCCGCGGCATTGGCAAACCTCAGGATTTCCTCGACCTCCCAATTCTGGAGGAGGCCGTAAATGAATCCTCCGTGGAAGACATCGCCTGCGCCGGTGGTATCCAGGGTCTTTACGTTGAACCCTCCAGCGTAAAAGATTTCTCCGTTGACCCAGGCCGTGGCGCCCGAAGAACCCAACGTGGTGCAGAGGAATCCATGGGTTTTTTTTTGAAGTTCGAGAAAAGCCTCCTTTTGATCCGAGATTCCGGTGTAGAGGGTTGGAAAGCGGGAAGAGGTGATCAGGAAATCAATCTCTTGAATCAACTTGGAAGTAAGAGGTTCGACTTTGTCGAGGTCAACAACGGTTGGGATGCTTTCCTCCTTTGCCCACCTCGCACACTGGATGGCAGCGCGGATATCGTGTCCGTCCAGATGGAGGAGTTTCCCGCAGCAGACCTCTTCTTTTCGAAGCTCTCCTTCGCGGTACATCAGTCGGTCGTCCCGATTCCAGAGGATGGTGCGGTCTCCGGTGGAGCCGTCCACAAGGATCGTAGCAAACTGGTTTGTGGCGTTGGGTTCGATCGTCACTGAGGAAACATCCACTCCTTCCTGGCGAATGGATTGGAGAGAGAATTGACCCAATTCATCGGCACCGACTTTTCCAATGTATTTTGTTCTTACGCCCCACCGACTTAAGGCCACTATGGCGGTGGCCACCTGCCCTCCTCCTTGCTTGGAAAACTGAAGCATCTTCATTTTTGAATTCGGGGCGGGGAATTCCGGAACCACGGTGAGGAAATCCACGGAGTTGAGGCCCATCCCCACCACATCAAAAATTTTGCCTGTGGGCAGAGAAAGATTGAATCGCATGTTTTTTTACTAGGTTTTTAGCTATTTGCTGATAGTATCCTTTATAACATCAGCAATCTGCTGGCAGTACTTCTCTGTGACCTCCTGGGTCGGCCCCTCGATCATAACGCGACACATATTTTGAGTGCCTGAATAACGCACGAGCACCCGGCCGTTGTCGCCGAGTTCAGACTCTACCTGCTTGATCACCTCCATGACCTTTGGCAGTGAGGAAATGTCCGGTTTGCTTTTTACATCCACGTTAATCAGTTTCTGCGGGTAGATCTCCATTATTTTCGAAAGCTCTGACAAAGGTTTACCCATCTCAACCATCGCGGCTATCAGTTGCATTGCGGTAACAATCCCGTCCCCCGTCGTGTGGTGTTCAAGGAAAATCATATGACCGGCATCCTCTCCTCCCATGATCGCTCCCAGGCGGACCATATCCTCCAATACATAACGATCTCCCACTTTCGAGGCATGGTGTTTAATGCCATGTTTCTTGCAAGCCAACTTAAGCCCAAGATTGCTCATCACGGTGCTCACGAGGAGATCGTTCTTTAGCTCCCTTTTTTCCTTGAGGTTCCGGGCACAGATGAGCAGAACCTGATCGCCGGAGATTTCCTGTCCTTTCTCATCCACAGCAATCAGCCTGTCACCATCGCCATCAAAAGCGAGTCCGATATCCGCTCTCGCCTCCAGCACCCGTTTCCTAAGATCCTGAGTATACAGAGATCCACAACGATCGTTGATATTGAGACCGTTGGGGTTATTGTGGATGACCTCCACATTGGCACCCAACTCAAAGAATGTGTCCGGAGCAATTTTGTAGGTGGCCCCATTCGCTGTATCGATGACAATCTTCATCCCCTCCATCATTAAATTTCTGGGGAAAGTATTTTTCAGAAATACGATATAACGACCATGCACATCCTCCAACCGGTAAGCCTGCCCCATCTCCCTGACCGGGGGAACCATCTCAGGCAATTTATTGGCGAGAATGAGCTGTTCGATCTTTTCTTCTTCTTCATCAGAAAGTTTAAAGCCGTTTCCGGAAAAAATCTTGATTCCATTATCCTGATAGGGGTTGTGTGATGCGGAGATCACGATCCCCGCATCCGCTCGCATGCTCTGTGTCACAAAGGCGATGCCCGGTGTGGGAAGCACTCCTACCAGATAAGGGTATCCGCCCATCGAAGTAATACCCGACTCCAAAGCGCTTTCAAGCATATAACCTGATATGCGGGTGTCCTTGCCAATAATGATCCTCGTCCTATGATTCGGTTTTTTCAACAGGTAAGCAATCGCTTGACCCACGGAAAAGGCGATACCCGCATCCATAGGATGTCGATTTGCCTCTCCTCTGATCCCGTCCGTTCCGAACAGCTTCCCCATACTTTTTCCTCCTCAGGTAAAATCTGAACAATTTTTTTTAACATATTCGACGCAGACAGACCCTTTCCTGCTTGCCCAAATACAAGATTAACAATGGCATCGAGCCATTACGTGCCCCCTTAACTTTTAAACCAACTTCGAAGAGATTTCAATAAATTATTAAAATCAACTTGTATTCATATTTTCGACTTTCTAAAGGCAACGGATCCTAAATGCAATAGCGCTTCTTTCTTTTAGACTTGACCGGTAGCTGAAATGTGTTGCAAGTAGGAAAGCCAAAGGATGAAATAGCTTGCTGAACCTGTGAAAACCAGGGCAAGGAGTAATTTTGAAAGGATTTAAAGGGACCGATAGTGATCTGCCCCTGTTTTTAAAGAGATAAAATATGCCTGATGGAACTAAGGGCTGATTCCTGGAGAGGAAATCTCCTGGACGAAGCTGTCAGGATAGTTTTTTAGAATGGTTTTGTCTTTCTGAAACTGGGTTGCTTCATTGGTATCCGTAAATTGTCCCACAAAGACCTTGTATAAGGCCCCTCTCCTCTTGCTTTTTGAAGTGATCCAATAGGCATCTAACCCCTCCTTCTTGAGGGTTTCTACGAGGTCGCGAACGTTTTCCATTTCGCGAAATGATCCAATCTGAATAGCATAAAATTTTCCTTGAGGGGGAGGGGTCGGGCTTTTCACGGCTTCCTGTTTTGCCTGAGCCGCAACTGATTCAGAAGGGGGTTTGGGCGGGGCTGGGGAGGTGGCGACTGTGGGAGGGATTGGGGGGGGTGGGGGAGTGACGGCAGAAGGGGGTTGTGGGGTTGCCGGGGAAGGGGCAGCGGGGGGAGGAGCTGGAAGGGTTTTAGGAGTGACCACCGCAGAGGATTTGCGAGGCGCAGGACGAGAGGGAACGGTGGGCTGCTTGACATCACCTAATTTCAGAAGTTGGAGGATGGCCGTGGGCTTCCAGAAAGTCATCCCCAGAATCAAGGCGAATAGGACCGCGATTGCCCCTAGGATCATCGGGCGATAGGGTCGCTTTTTATTCCGTCCTGATTTTTTCTTTAATGCTTTTTCAGAGGCCACTCGAGTCCCGGGCATGGAGGATGATTTGGGCTCTATGGGGGGTAAGGTCTCTGTTGCTTCCTCTTTTTCAATATCGGCAACGCGCTGATACATTGCATCCAGTTCATCGAATAGTTCTTCCTCCGGTATTGACTTGTCTTTCTTTTTTATGTCCTGTTCATTCTCCATTGGATGGCTCCGCGCTTTCTTCTCTGTTTTTTAGTTGTTCATTCTTTTTAGATAACGACTTGCCACCATGTCCGCATCCAAGCCTATGTATTGTGCATAAGCCCTCACGAACCCTTTGAGGAAAATCCTGGAAGGCGCTTTTTCAAACTGGTCTTCCTCGATGGCACGTAAATAGGTCATCCGGACCTTCACCGTTTCCGCGATCTCCTCAAGAGAAACCCCCAACTCATCCCTGATCTTTTTCAGGTCGCTTCCGGAGAGGGCATCATGGGCGAGAATCTCCTGGATCATCGCGTTTGAGGACACCACCATTTTCAATCTTTCTCTTATCCGCAATGCCGTATCGGCGCCGGGACGTTTGGCAAGAGGCATGAGACTCAACTTTTTCCGGTCCCCCTGATATTGCATCTCCTCCTCAAGGACACCCTGTTCGATGAGGTATTGATCATACTGGGATCTTTTCTTCTCATCCATCAGAGTGGAATACGCCTCATTCACCTTTGCCAGTATCTCCTCTCGTTCCTCCCTGGAAAAAAAAGAATAGCTTGCCAGAGAATCCTCATGGTAGAGTTGAAACATTTCTTTATAGGCGTGATGGATCTCGAAAGGGGAAGCATCGGATGCTATCTCCAAAAGCTCATAGAAGGTCAGGGCGTCGATTTTCTTCATATGGTTTTGTGCGAGCGCCGGAATTTATAAAGCCGCGACTTGCTGGTCTATCATCCCCGTAATGCCTTTGAGAACGAGTCTGAGATCGAGAGCGGCCTGGGAGTAGGAGTATTTTTCTACAAAGGACTCTCTCCGGCACACCGCCTCGTGGACGCGGTCATCAAAACTGACATTGCCCAAGAATTGAATTTTCAGGCCGAGGTGTTTCTCCACAATCCTACAGATCAGCGCCCCGATCTTCGGATTGTCCTGCCTTCTCACCTGATTCAGAACCAGCTTGAATTGGAAAGCCTTCAAAATCCTTTCGATGTTGCTGCCTTCTTCCGGATCCATCTCTTTCAACATATCGAGAAGGTATTCCGGATGGTGGATGATGGCATCTTCGTCCCGCGCCTCCGCTTTCTCAGCTAAGCTCCTGAAACGTTCATTCTTGAGGACCTGGCGGATCTTACGAACATAAACGGAGCGAACGAGCCTGTAGACATTCTCGATCGAGGTGGGTTCTGGAATGCAAACAAAAATTCCGGAGTCCGATAAGGTGAAAAAATCGATCGTATTGAAAGAGGTGCCTGTGCCGAGATCGAGCAGAATATAGTCATAAGCCAATTTCGATATGGCACGAAGCGTTTTCGTCTTCTGTTCGTGAGCGAGATTGGCGATGTCCAGCTTATTTTTGGCTCCGCTGATCAGAAAAAGATTATGGATCGGCATTTGGAGGACGGTTTCCTGAAGCGTCGCCACCCTTTTATTGAGAAAATCGGAAAGGCTGATTGCCGGATTGGGAAGACCCACAATCGTGTGAAGGTTGGGTCCACCGAGGTCGGCATCGATAAGAAGGGTCTTGAATCCTAGCCTTGCTAAAAGAATCCCGATATTACCGGTGAAAAAACTCTTACCGGTTCCTCCTTTTCCTCCACCGATGGGCCATATGTGTGGCATAACGTCTGCTATATCCCAGTCTACGTTATTTATGATTCAAGTCTATGTCATTATAGCACAATCAAGAGATATTTTCGGTTCAGGGAAGCCTCATCAGGATGAAGGCCTCCTGTATGGGTCCTCCCCTCTGGCGCTAAAATGAAAACAACGGTTATGATGTTGTTCCTCAGAACTTACCTCCCCCACACGGTTTCTGTGCTGTTGTCATGAATCGTGACCCGTAAACGTGACGGAATCTGACTCCTTGATTCAATGGACCCTCCATCCCTTATTTCGTAAATTAATCTACACTCCTGAATGGTTCTTGTCAATTATTCTTCAGAAAAAACTTCATGCCGTACTGGGTGGATTCAGCTGGCAAAGCTTTAATGACCACAAATTTACCATGGATATTCGGTTTTTGTCGGAGCCCAGGGTTGACGAAAACGTCCGTAAGTAGTATAAAAAAGATTAAATTTACCTGAGAGGGATAGAGAATTGGAAGGAATTGCCACTCTCATTCTTGCCGCAGGAAAAGGGACCCGGATGAAGTCAGAAGTGGTAAAAGTCCTTCATCCCATCCTGGGACTTCCAATGCTCTCTTATCCCATCGACCTCTCCTTAAGCGGGATCCAGGCCGAGAAGACGATCGTCGTGGTGGGCTACCAGGCGGACGAAATCCAAGAGAGGTTTAAGAACCCTCAGATTCAGTTTGCCCTTCAAAAAGAGCAGCTGGGCACAGGTCATGCGGCCTTGCAAGCCGTTCCATTTCTAGAGACATTCACCGGTACGGCTCTCATTCTCTGCGGAGATGTCCCGTTGGTAAAAGCAGACACCCTTCGCACCTTTATCGGAGCTTTTGAAGAAAGTCATTCCATTCTCTCAGTGTTAACCACCGTTGTGGAGGATCCGTTCGGGTACGGTCGGATCCTCCGAAGTCCGGAGGGCTGGCTTGAAAAGATTGTGGAAGAGAAGGATGCCTCTGAGAAGGAAAGGTCCATCCGAGAGATTAATACAGGGATCTATTGTGTGAAGGTTCCCTTTTTGATTGAAGGATTGGGGGAGATTGGAAAAGATAACGCTCAAGGCGAATATTATCTGACGGACCTGGTGGAGATTGCAAAGAAGAAGGGGTTGAGGTGTTCGGCTCATATCGTTTCCGATCCGGTGGAGGTGATGGGGATCAATACACGGGTCGATCTTGCCATGGCCAATGAAGTTCTCCGGCAGGCGAAGTTAAGAGATCTGATGCTTTCTGGTGTCACGATGGTGGACCCCAAAACCACTTATGTCGATCAAACCGTTGAAGTGGGAAAAGACACCGTGCTCTATCCAAATTGTCATCTGCAAGGAAGTACGAAAATTGGAGAACGGTGTGTCATCGAGCCCAACTCAAAGGTTTTGGATTCGATCGTCGGCAATGACGTGACCATCCGTTCGAATTCGGTGATCACGGAAAGCAAAATTGAAGAGGGGGCTTCCATCGGCCCTTTTTCCCACCTGCGGCCCTTGAGCGAGGTGAAAACGAAGGCGAAGATCGGAAATTTCGTGGAAGTGAAGAAGTCGGTCATCGGCAGAGGTTCGAAAGCGAACCATCTTACCTATATCGGAGATTCTACGGTTGGAGAAGATGTGAACATCGGTGCCGGGACCATTACCTGCAATTACGACGGATTCGAGAAGCATCCGACCGTCATCGGTGATCGGGTCTTTGTGGGATCGAATGTAGAACTCGTGGCGCCTGTCAAGGTGGGAGAGGATTCCACGATTGGCGCGGGTTCCACGATCACGAGAGATGTTCCACGAGGGGCCCTGGCGATCAGCCGGACGAGGCAGAAGAATATCAGAGGGTGGAGTAAGAAGGTCAAGCATCGTCGAAAAAAATAAAAACAAGAAGGGCTGAGACATGTGCGGCATTGTCGGGTATATCGGTCCCAGGGAGACGGCAAAGGTTCTCATTGATGGGCTCAGACGGCTCGAATATCGAGGATATGACTCTGCAGGCATCGCCGTCTTCCATCGAGGCAAGATCGAGATTCGTAGGAAAGAGGGGAAATTAACAAAGTTAGAGGAGTTGATCGGAAAAGAGACCTTTGATGGGAAGGTGGGGATAGGGCATACGCGATGGGCGACCCATGGAAGGCCATCTGACGAGAATGCCCATCCCCATAAAGCAGGCAAGGTGGCTGTGGTCCACAATGGCATCATCGAGAACTATCTTCCTCTGAAAGAAATTCTCAAGAGCAAGGGGCATGTGTTCACCTCTGAAACAGATACGGAGATTATTTCGCATCTGATCGACGAATTTCTTAAGGGGGGATATTCATCCTTGGAAGCAGTGAAGCAAGCATTGGATAAGATCAAAGGTTCTTATGCATTGGGCATACTTCTTGAGGGAGAAGAACAATCTTTGATCGCCGCCCGTAAGGAGAGTCCCCTGGTCATCGGCCTCGGAAAGGGAGAATATTTTGTCGCCTCGGACATCCCCCCGGTTCTTCCCTATACCCGAGAATTTATCTTTATGGAAGACGGCGAAGTGGCCCTTCTTTCCTCTCAGGGAGTGAAATTCTTCGATGCCCAGGGCGGTGAAGTCACAAAGGAACCGAAGCAAGTAAACTGGAACCCCTTGATGGCAGAGAAGGGGGGGTACAAACATTTCATGCTCAAGGAGATCTTCGAACAGCCCAGGGCGGTGATCGATACCATCCGGGGCCGGATATCAGAAGAGAAGGGCGATGCCGTTCTTGAAGATGTCCACTTTGACACAACGTTTCTGAAGAAGATGCAACGGATCAACCTGATTGCCTGTGGCACCTCTTATCATGCGGCCCTCGTGGGAAAATTTCTCATCGAAGAATTCTGTCGCATTCCGGTCGAGGCCGATATCGGCTCGGAGTTCCGATATCGGAATCCCATTATTGAGGAGGATCATTTCCTTATCGCCATTTCCCAATCCGGAGAGACGGCCGATACCCTGGCTGCGTTGAGAGAAGCGAAACGGAAGGGAGCGATGACCTTAGCCATCTGCAATGTGGTGGAGTCAAGCCTGGCAAGAGAGGCGGACCATGTGATCTACACCCACGCAGGCCCTGAGATTGGCGTCGCCTCCACCAAGGCGTTTACCACTCAGTTGGTGATCCTTTTCCTTCTGGGCCTTCGGATGGGGAGAGAATTGGGCCACCTCACGAGCGAGACAGGGAAGACCTTGATCGGAGAATTGGTCAGGGTTCCACACCTCATGGAAGAATTCCTGAAAACGTCGCATCAAGTTGAAAAGATCGCAAGAAAGTACCTCCATGCGAGAGATTTTCTCTATCTCGGGAGAGGGATTAACTACCCCATTGCCTTGGAAGGAGCGTTAAAATTGAAGGAGATCTCTTATGTCCATGCAGAAGGCTATCCCGCCGGTGAGATGAAGCATGGACCCATTGCCTTGATCGACCGGGAGATGCCGGTCGTCGTCCTCGCCACCCGGAACGCTGTCTATGAGAAGGTGATCTCCAATATCGAAGAGGTCAGGGCGAGAGAAGGAAAGATTATTGCCCTTGCCTCTCCCTCCGATCGAGAGATCGTCAAAAAGGTGGACGATGTGATTTTCATCCCCGAGACACTTCCTTCTCTCACTCCCATTCTCCTCACCCTTCCCCTTCAACTCCTGGCCTACTATATGGCTGACTTTAAAGGCACGGACGTGGATCAGCCCCGAAACCTGGCCAAGAGTGTGACCGTGGAATAGTCTTGTAGTCCGGTAGTTAACAGTCCCGTAGTTCCATGGTCGAACATTCCAAAAAACCATTGTCAATCTTTGAATTCTTCGGTTATAAAATGATTAGAGCTTTAAGTTCCGTTTATTTCTTTTCAATCCGAAATCTGAAATTCGCAATCTGAAATCATTCTATGTCTCTGCTCGATGATCTCAACCCTGTTCAACAGAAGGCGGTCTTAGAAACCGAGGGGCCGCTGCTTGTCTTTGCGGGTGCAGGGAGCGGAAAAACCAGAGTCCTGACTTACCGAATTGCTTAT
>Ga0316616_100001241_pt1 | contig 10108 bp, 3 predicted proteins | sample OWC_Aug_M1_C1_D1_FD_207660 | JGI IMG/M metagenome (GOLD analysis project Ga0316616, IMG submission 207660) | Wetland soil microbial communities from Old Woman Creek delta, Ohio, United States - OWC_Aug_M1_C1_D1_B | ecosystem: Environmental > Terrestrial > Soil > Wetlands | place: USA: Ohio...
TCAAAATAATTTAAAATTCCCGGAACGACATAGGAATACCAATCCCTTTCCATCGGTCTTTCGGTAATTTCCACATATGATTTTACAGTTTCTGACAGATCGAGAGCAGTAATACGGTCATCAAGCACAGCTGCAAAAAGTGCAGGCACTGCTGCGGGTCCGGAAGCAATGATCCTGACCGGCAGGCGGCCAAGGTCTGAGGAAGAGTCTAAATAATCAAGCAGCGAAAATATATCCTTAACGCGCTGGCCAGGCAAAGGCTGTCCCGTATGAAGGCTCAGAACTGCATTGTGATATTCAGCATTATAATATTTAGGGTCATTTGCCTGTGGTTTTTCGGCTGTCTCGCCCATGCCCCGCAGATCAGCAAGAAGAATCACATGGCCTTTGCCAGTTTGCGTTCCGGCAAAGGCACTGTCTTTAAGAACCGAAGCTTTCCCCCGGTGATCGAGGTACAAGATAACCGAGTCACGTATGGCGTTACTTTGCGGAAGAAAGACAAGGCATGGCAGCGGGACCTCACCTTCCTTTCTGATGATCATCTTTTGCAGTTCATATCCCGGATAACCTTCAGAAGCCGTTAACTCTGTATTTATTTTATTATCAGGTGAATTAACTGCAAGCAGTCCGCGCAGTTTTGCCTGAATTGCCTCTCTGCTGTTCTGATTCATGAATTTACTCCGGGTCTCACACAGATTCAAGGCATTCTTCAGATTTACGGACTGAACCGTAACCTCATCACTGAAGAAGCTTGTTACCTGGCCTGTGGAGGTGCAATAAGTTTCAATTTCGGGCACAGGTATAATAATATCACGCGTTATATCCGACGTATCAGCGTAAAACCATTTTCTGAACCATTTAGCGGCAGATTCACGTTTCAGTTCAGATATGCCATGTCCGTCTTCACCGGTGAAAAGTTTTATTTTGTCAGCCTCACCCAGCCTCGTATAGACATCAGCAAGTTCCCTGTATGCATCGACTGTGCCCGTGTAATCGACAAAGTCGTACCTGCCGGCAAGTATAAGCAGCGGTTTTGGTGCAAACATAATCAGATAGTCAGCTATTTCCAGCAATTCCCTGCCCTCGGAAGGTATCTGCTGGCAGCCGTCACCAGTGCCGTTGAGTTCATATTCGCGTTCCCTGCTTGTTATAAAACTGCAGGGAGCGGCTGCCTTAATCCTTTCATCATACGCTACAAACCATGTCGTCTGCGCTCCGCCGCCCGAGTTTCCCATGCAGCCTATCCTGCTGCTGTCAACTTCAGGCCTTGAAACCAGGTAATCGAGTGATCTTACATTGTCAAATAATTCCCATGCAACAATGCTCGTACCTGTCAGGCTGGCTCCTGCGTTAAGCAGGGTATGCTCCGTGGTGCTTCCGCGGAGGATACGCTTTCCGGCAGGATCGGTAAACTGTACCCGTTCGCCCTGTGATATCGGATCGATGACAAATGCGGCAAAACCATTCAATGCTAAAAGTACCGCTGTTTCCTGGTACGATTCGGTTGCCTTGGATGTCATTTCGTGACCGCAGAAAATAAGGATGCCGGGGAAAGGACCTTTTCCATGCGGGAGATAAAGGTTCGAAGTCACATGATGCCCTGGTCTTGACTCATAAATTATTTTCTCAACAGAATAGCCTGTTCGTTGAATACGCCCTGTAACCGTTGTATTCAGTGGAGTTTTTTCAGGCATCTGACCCAGGAGCTGCAGGTATTTCTGTCTGCAATGATTCCTGTAATCAATAATTCCCTCGGGTGTCCGCATGGCAGTGGCCAGCGCTTCGCGGCGCACGTCATACTGCTGATGTACCGTTTGAAGGAGGTAAGACCTGAGCGTTGTCTCCACCTTCCAGTCCATTATCTTATAGGGAGCCTGTGCTCCCGCCTCCGGGATCAGGCAAATAAAAATAATGATCAATAATGAAAATCTTTTCAGTAAGGCCACCATGATCCGTTTTAAAAGATGCAAAATAAAAAGGATCAGGATGCGGGGTATAACGTTCTTTTACCTTCCGCTGATCCTGATCCTTTTTTCATTTATGCTCAGGGTCTCCAGCGCGGATCACCTGCAGTTGCTTTTCCTGCAAAGTTAGTATCCAGGAATGTAAAGTCCCCACCTGCAGGATTTGTCCATAATGCGGTTGACGCACCTGCATAAGAGGTCATTGACGTAACAATTGAGCCGCTGACATTGACGAAATCGGCTGTATAATAGGAACCTGTAACCGTTAATACCATCTGGTTATTTCTTACGCCATTTGCTATTGCACTGGTCTGACCGAAAATACAGTCGCTTATGGTCATGGTTCCGTTCGAGAGGTTGCTGGTTGTTCCAAAGTCAATGAAATATCTTGCTGTGGATGCATCCATTGTAACCGCATTGAAAGTACAGTTATCAACAACAACACTCAGGCAACCTGCCCCGTTTCCATAATTTATGATACCTCCCCTGATATTATAGACAGTGGTATTGCTGAACTTTATGTTTATGAAATTACCGGTGGCAGCCCCATTCAGCACACCGTAGTGGCTGTCGAAGGCAAAGTCATACATGATACAATTGTTAAACTCAACATTATTGATAACCTGACCGCCAGTGTATCCACGCAATCGGATTGCACTGCGTCCGGAATTTCTTATTATACAATTATTGAATTTAATTGCTCCGATTGTAAATGCTGAAGCTTCCTGGTCAATAACACCTCTGTGCCTTGTCACTCCTCCATCATCATAGTAAGAGCTAATATCAACATTTTCAAAAACCAGAGAATCAGACTGTGTCATTCCGGTTCCAATATCGAACATATGGTTGCCTCCGCCTGTTGCCAAACAAATAATTGGACGATCATCCGGATATACTCCCCGTATTTTAATACTTGCCGTGACAGTATCCGGTTCACTTAAAGTATATTTTCCGCCGTTGGCTAATAATAAAACACTGCCAGATGTCAAGGCATCAAGTGCTGCATTCAGATCACCTCCGGAGGCAAGTAAAGCATCGCCTTCAATAACAAGATGTGTAGAACCCCTGGAAAAGGAAGTGTTCATTAATTTGATCTCGTAATTTCCGTTAGGCACCCCGGTAAGCGTTTTTTCACCTGCATCGAGTTCCGCTGAAGAGATCGGGTACGAAGTTTCATTCGTCCCGGCCACAAATAAGAGTGCAGTGGCAACTGAACCGGGCTTCCACCTTACGATACATGAGTTTAATCCGGTCATTTCGCTTTCATAACCTGTGAACAGGTTTTCGGGACCTGATTTGAACTCTGCATATGTCCATTTAGAATCCTCAACCCCTTCTTTTGAGCTGACAGATTTTAGTTTGGCAAAAAACTGGGTGTCTCCCGCAGGCAATACATATGTATATGATAGCTGTGTTGCATCTGATGACGGTATATCAACAGCATTAACCAGTGAGCCTGGAGCAGCCGAAGTCCCCTCGTATATTTCCAGGACATAATGATCAACGTTCGTAGCCGCCGACCAGTTCAGGGTCACCGTTGTCACATCGCTTATCTGAGCAACCAGGCCGACAGGTATGAATGCCCTGCTAAATTCAAGCTCCGAGACAACGGGGTCAATTTGATCTTTACATGCACCGACAAGGAGCAAGGCAAACAGCCCGATAGCTAATCCGGTATTTTTATATATTTTTTTCATATTTAACAATTTAATATTGTTAATAGCCATAATCATTTGTAAGCATACCATTGCTGGCATCGATGAAAACCTGCCATATGGGCCAGAACTGGTTCAGATCCGGATTGTTAACATAGAGGCTACTAATCCGGGTATCTTCAATCTTTGTTGGTCCTACCCAGTCATTAAGAACGCCGGAATACGAACCGGACATATCAGCAGTTTCTCCCCGGTTAAGCCCGTAGATATCAAGTTTGGTAGCCTGCCCGTCTTCATCAGCAACATATTTGTAGTAAAGATTGGTTGGCACATCGGCATATTCACCGGCCTGATTGCGAAGGTTATCCATTTTTACTTTCGCTTCATCCATTTTTGTTTTTAACAGATTCCAGCGAACAAGAGCGGCCTTGCGTTCCATTTCTCCGCAGAACTCAAAACCCTGTTCCTTGACGATGGCATCGAACATTTGTTCCTTGGTTGTCAAAGAATTAACGTAAGCATCCACCTTTGTCGGCCAGTCATCTGATTTAAAAGCTCTCTGACGTATGGTCTTCAGATAAGGTGCGGCAGCAGACGGACCCGTAAGTTCATTTTCAATTTCAGCTGCCATTAACAGTACCTCGGCATAGCGCATGTAGATTTTATTGACCCCGTCATCGTTCGTTGAAGTCACAATACGATCCATCCATTCATAGCGCCATTTCCCGAAACACCAGCTATTTAAAGCCCGTAACTGTTGTTTTGCTACACTGTTGACTGCAGTACCATACTCATAAGGAACACAGGTGACATCCCTTCTGGTATCTTTAACGTCAAAGTCATAAAATACGTTGGGCAAAGGCCCGAATACACCACCCTGGGCCTGACCCGTGTACTGATCTACGCTCCGGTGTCTTACACCGTATGTATACAGATGACGGCCACGACCCTGTGCGAAAGGTATTTCCCACATTGATTCCCATCCGGCAGGATCAGGGTCAACAGTCATATCCATACAGTTCTTCCTCCAGAGACCTTCGAAAGTGGACTCAAGGCGTACTGTTCCGCTTGTGATAACGTCCTTGCATTCCTGTAAGGCAATCGGATATAACTTAGCCACAGTCAAATCCGGGTCAGTGCTTCTTCTTATCCCGTCAGGATACTGGGAATAACCTGCCGCCCTGAGGAGGAGACGGGCACGGAAGGCTTTTACAAAAGCTTTATTAATCTGTTCCGTATTGACTGTCCTGGAAGTTTCATTTGGCCACGCGACAAGGGTAGCAGCCTCTGCCAGGTCGGCAATCAGTTGTTTGTAAATCTCATCACGGCTAGTCTTGGGAAGATACATCGTTTCTGACGAAACAGGTTCAAACCTGGCTATGACATCACCCCATGCTTTAAGCAGGTCAGAGTAGTATATCGCCCTGAGGGTTAATGCTTCGCCTAATAATTGTCCCATTTCATTTCCCGGTGCGGGATTTCCGTATGTCCTTAACCCTCTGATACAGATATTTGCCCGTTCAATACCCGAATACATCTGGGCCCAGGCATTGTTGGTGGTATTCATATCAGTATTGGTTGCAGAATTTATATACCTGCTAAGATCATACCTGGCATTATTGGTAGTTGTGGGAGAGCTGTTGTTCCACTCGATATCGGTATTGGAACCATAGTGGGTCAGATACCTGCCCCTGTAAGAGTTGGTCTCCCCTATCGGAACTTTAATTCCATCTATTGCCGAAGCTGCCAGAGTCGGATCAGAGAAGATCAATGATTCATCAAATGTCGACTGGGAAGGAGCTTCGAGAAAGTTTTCGCATGACATGATCATGCCTGCAAAAACCAAACTAATTATATATAGTATCTTTTTCATTTTCATCTACTTTATTCAGTTTAAAAAGTAAGGTTTATACCAAATAGTATTTGCCTGCTTTTTGGGTAAGCCGAATAATCAAGTCCCGGCGTAAGAGGAGTATTTCGTCTTGACGAGACTTCAGGATCAAAACCTGTATAGTTAGTCCAGCAGAAAACATTATATGCGGAAGCATAGAACCTCAGGTTCTGAATATGTGCCTTATTGACTATCTGTGAGGGCAAACTGTATCCCAGCGTCAGTGTATTCAGGCGAAGAAAAGACCCGTCTTCAACAGCCCAATCGGTGAATACGTGCCTTGACATATACGGAGACCACATGGTGGTATACACATTCATCCTTTCCAACTCATTCATGTCAGTCACCAGCTCACCGGCGGCATTCATATTGGTCCATCTTTTCCCGTCAGCCATTATATCAATCATATTACGGAACTGATATCTGGCGGTCGTATATTCAATTTTATTGGCGTTATATACATTATTCCCGTAACTCCAGTTAAATTGTGCGGACAGGTCAAAACCATACGCAAAAGCATCAATGTTAAAACCTCCCGTGTTTTTCGGGTTTGCATCTCCTATGACTGAAAGGTCAGCAACGTTGACGACGTTTTCATCAGTAGCATCATTCGGATCATTTTTAACATCTTTCAGTTTCATACTACCCGGACGAAGTGTGCCAACCACCTTGGAGCAATCAATAACGCCCGGCTTAAGTGTCCAGGTACCTGTTGATGAGTCATATCCCGTAAAATCGCCGACGACATATCTGTTATCCGATTTGTCCAGCTGATAGCCGTACATCTGGCCAACAGACCCGCCGACAGAAATCCAGTAATCGTTGCCAATCTCGGTTGAGGCCCAGCCGGTAGCCTGGCCAAAGTCATTCATTGTCCCAAGTGAAACTATTCTGTTTTTATTGAACCCAATGTTGAAACCAAAGTTCAGCCTTAAATTCTTTTTATCAAGCACTACGCCGTTAAGTGAGATTTCAAGGCCCTTATTTTCAGTTTCGCCCATATTCCTGTACTGGGTATTATATCCCGAGCCTGAAACAGGGAAGTTAATGAGAAGGTCTTTCGTCGTATTGAGGTACACCTCCACAGTACCGTTCAACCTGTTTTTAAACAGACCGAAATCAAGTCCCAGGTTGCGTGTATACGTTGTTTCCCATTTCAGATCAGGATTGGCCATGATTGTCGACGGTGCCCAGTAGGAAGTGAATCCGCTTATCCAGGATGTTGTGCCGGAGGTGAATATCTGGTCTATCTGGCCTGACGGGATATTATTGTTACCGGAAGTACCATAGGCAAGGCGGAGCTTCAGATTGTTGATGGTTGATGAAATATTTTTCATAAACTCTTCATCAGATATTCTCCAGCCGACAGATACAGAAGGGAAATATCCCCATTGATTACCTTTGGAAAATTTACTTGATCCGTCTGCCCTGAATGTTGCCTGAACCATGTATCTACCTTTATAGTCATAGTTTATGCGGCCAAAGAAAGAAAGCAATTTATCATCAGGATTGTAGGTGTCTGTATACCTGTTAGAGAAACCCTGGCTGGTAAGTTTATAAGCCTGATCTGCTGTAAAGAATGTCGGATAGCCCCAAACCTGGTTAAAAATAGAATTTGACTTGTCGACGATCACTTCCTGCCCGACCAGCAGCTTTAAAGCATGTGCGGTACCATGTACCAGCTGTCTGAAATCGTAATTCAAAGTGTTTGTGCTTCTTAAGCCATTGGATATTTTTTCATTTGATTCAAGGGCCGGCATATTCTGATATGTTGCAGAAGGAGTATTCTTTACATAATAGGTGGTTATTCCATAAAAACGGTCATCATTGGTAGTATAATAATCAAGACCTTCTTCAGTTTTGAATGTCAGGCCATCCACAATATCCCATGCGAAGCTTGCGCTCATGTCAAATCTTTTCCGGAACTGCTGACGATCGTTGTCCCTGACGTTATCCAGCGGGTTAGTCATGTTTGATGAAAATTCAGTATCATCATATTCGCCGATTGATGTAAAGGGGATCGGAACGTACAGCATAGCCTGTTTTACCCTGGAATCAGTTGGCGTACCGCCTGCCTGATCCGTAGCTCCGGCACCATATATTTTGGTATCAGAATAACGTACTGAAAATGCCAGTGCGACTTTATCGGTTGCCTGATCATCCAGTTTCAGCGACAAATTGTTGCGGGTATATTCTGAATTCAACATTATCTCATTGCTTCGTAAACCGGCATAGGAGAAAGCATATCTGAACTTTTCCGATCCTCCTGAAATACTCAGGTCATTGTTAAATGTTTCCCCGATATGCCCGAAGACCTGGTCGTACCAGTTTGTGCTTGGCTGTCCGTTATAGAGATCAATATCTTCATACTTTCCGAAGTACTTCTCATATCCTTCGACCTCGTCAGCCAGAAGGGCATATTCGTACTGCCACTTCATATAATCTTCCACGCTCAGGTTTGTCAGGTGATCAGCAACTTTTTTAAGGCCGTAATAAGCATTGTAGTTTACACTTACTTTGCCTGCTGTACCTCCCTTGGTGGTTATGATAATAACCCCGTTGGCTCCGCGGGCGCCATAAATGGCTGTTGAGGAAGCGTCCTTCAACACGTCAATAGACTGAATTATGGATGAAGGGATATCAGAAATACTGCTCACCGGAAATCCGTCGACAATATACAGCGGATTGTTATCCTGTGTGATCGAGCCTCCTCCGCGGACACGGATATTGATATCTGCATCCGGTGATCCTTCCGTTGTTACAACCTGCACACCCGCCATCTTACCTGTCATTGCTTCTGCAGCTGTTGAAACAGGGACCCTGGCCAGGTCTTTTCCTTTCACAGACGTAACAGCGCCTGTAATGTCTTTCCTGGAAGCAGTGCCATAACCGATAACCACCACTTCGTCCAGAACACTGGCTGAAGATGTAATGGCAGCATTGACAACTGTTCTTCCCTGAACGGGTACCTCAAGCTGCTCGTATCCAACATAGGAAAACACAAGTGTTGCATCCGGAGGACAGTTTGTGATTGAATAATTGCCTTCGATGTCAGTGACAACACCGCGTACGGTACCCTTAATAATTACATTCAAGCCGATCATCGCTTCTCCTGTTTGTGCATCAGTGACCTTGCCTTTTACCGTAATGTCCTGGGAAAAGGAAGACAACGAGATCACAAGCATGGCCAAGACCAGCAACACCCTTAAACCGCTGTAACGGTGGTTAAAGGTCTTTCTGATTTCATTGATAGATTTTGTCATAGACAAGTTGGTTAGGGTTTTAATTACATTTTATTTAAGTACATGTTTAAATCGATTGCGCATTGAGAGCATTAAATATACAAATTTTAAATTTAATGCAACCGATTGCCAATGCAATTTATCGGACATTATGATAAAATCCGGAAAATTTTTCTCCTGTAATTTTGTTATCTTGGGGGCTGAACATGTAATCAGAACATATCCTGAAAAATGAGTGAAGAGATCCTGCGGGCAATGATGGAGCTGTTCGCCCTTATCGTCAAGCAGGACGGAGGTATGCTGCAGAGTGAGAAGGATTATGTCTCAGCATTCCTCAATAAGCAGCTTCCCCATCAGAGTGCGGATGAGTTCATGAATCTTTTCCTGGAAAATGCCGGTCCCCTTCAGGAAAAAGGCCATGAAAGTGTTTCCGATACGGCATCGGTAAGAGATTCTGTAAAAATCTTCAACATCTGTAAGAAGATCAATAAAACACTTACACAGGAACAGAGGGTCATTGTTGTTCTGAGGTGCCTTGAACTGATTGACGCTGACAAGCAATACACGCCTCAGCGGATGAATATCATCAACACCATTGCTGAGGTATTCAAGGTTTCTCTGGAAGAATTCAACAGTATCCTGTTCTTTATAAGGGCAGAGGAAAAGGAGAACTTTGCGGGCCCTTCTATGCTTGTCATAGACGCAGGTACCTCCTCTGATACTGAAGAAGCCGTGCGGCAGTTCATTGCCTTCCTTAAGGTGGCAAGCGTGAATCTTTACTTTCTCAGATGTTTCTGTTCAGTTACGACGCTTCTCAACGGCCTCCCGCTCGTATGCCGCAAAGTCTATACTTTCGCCCAGGGAAGTTCAGTACAGGTACCTCCTTCCCCTCCGGTATATTACAGTGATATCACCTCACGATTTGTATCTGACAGGGATTTTCACAGGCTTTCATTTATCGCCGAAAATCTGACATATCATTTCCCTGACGGCTTGCCGGCTATCACTGATGTGAGCTTTTCAGCCAGCGAAGGCAACCTGATAGGCATAATGGGGGCCAGCGGCTCAGGGAAGACCACGCTGCTAAATCTTCTCAGCGGACTGTTAAAACCTCATTCCGGTGACGTGAGAATCAACAGCATCTCGATCTTTTCATCAGGCAGCAGACTGGACGGAGTTATCGGGTTCGTTCCTCAGGATGATCTCCTGGTTGAGGATCTGACGGTGTTTGAGAATCTTTATTATGCAGCCTCACTTTGTTTTGCCGGAAAAAGCAGGATGGAGCTTACCGCCATAGTAAACCAGACACTGCATACTCTGGGGTTATATGAAAAAAGAAATTATAAAGTCGGTTCG
>Ga0316616_100001242_pt1 | contig 10104 bp, 8 predicted proteins | sample OWC_Aug_M1_C1_D1_FD_207660 | JGI IMG/M metagenome (GOLD analysis project Ga0316616, IMG submission 207660) | Wetland soil microbial communities from Old Woman Creek delta, Ohio, United States - OWC_Aug_M1_C1_D1_B | ecosystem: Environmental > Terrestrial > Soil > Wetlands | place: USA: Ohio...
CGAACGGGACGCGGAGAATCCACGAGCCTTCGTGGGCATGTTCGATGTCTCAGCGCGTCCGTACGTCCCGTCGGATACTCTGAGCTTCGCGGTGCCCATGCGGAAATTCATGGGGATGGTGGCGAACATCGAAGAGAGTTTCCTCATCACCCCCTCGTGGGAGAAGGTGCGCCAGCGTCTCTAGCAGGCTGCTGAATAGGGCTGATCTGCAGCACCCATCCTCCGGATGGGCACCCGGCTCACTCGGGCGCTCATTGCGGCGCACCTGGAGTACGCCTGGACCCACCTGCGGTGGGTACCCCGCCCCCGGGTACCCATTCGCAGAATGGGTGCGCCGCCTTGCATCTGGACCTTTTTGAGCAGCCTGGAACAAGACGCTTTGCAGTATCGCGCTCACGATCCAAAGGCGCTGCAGTTGTCAGCCCGCCCGCACCTTTGCCTTTTGGCTGCGCCATCCGATTCCAGGGAATCTCCCAGCGTGGCTCGCGGTGTGGTATTCTGCACCGGTTTGCGACGCAGGGGTCGGGCAGGTGTGGCGGGGCGGCCACAAGCATGCGAGCGCTGTTGAGGGACGCCACAATTCAGTCGGAGGTCGGTGGATGAACGTCGTGGTGTGCATCAAACAGATCATCGATCCAGAGATCCCGGCGGAACAGTTCAAACTCGACCCCGCCAGCAAACGGCAGGTGCGGGGCGGACTCTCGCTGGTCATCAGCGCGTACGATCAGAACGCGCTGGAGGTGGCATTACAGCTTCGCGAGAAGGCCGGCGGGAAGATCACGGCGCTCAGCCTGGGAGAACCCGAAGCCCAAGGCGCGGTGAAGAGCGCCATGGGCATGGGGATAGACGCCGGGGTACTGGTGAGCGATCCCACTTTGGCGGGGTCGGATTCCTTCGGCGTGGCGCATATCCTGGCGAAGGCGATTCACAAGATCGGCCTGCCCGATCTGATCCTGACCGGATGCGTCTCGGGGGATACGGGGAACAAGATGGTCGGGCCGCTCCTGGCGGAAGAGCTCCGCATTCCATCCGTCGCTTTCGTGAGCCGGATCGAGGCCAAGGACGGAAAGATCGTGGCCCGCCGGATCGTGGAGGATGGGTACGAGTTGGTGGAGACGCCGATGCCGGTGGTCGCCAGCATCCTCAGCGACGACACGAACGTCCCGCGGTACTCCAAACTCAAAGACATCATGGCCGCGGCCCGCAAGACGGTTCCTGTGTGGAAGGCCGCCGACCTGGGAATCGACCCGTCGTGCGTGGGACCCGGCGGCCGACGGTTGGAGGTGCGCGACGTGGGCGTCGTGCAGCGGGACTCGCGCTGCGAGCTGGTGACCGGTGACACGCCGGCCGAGCAGGCCGAACGACTCGCGACCCGGCTTCGGGAACTCAAGGTCCTGTAGGCCCCCTGTGGCGATTGGTGGTTGAACGCTTTGTGCGCTCTTCGTTATGGGTGAGGAGACCGACGCATGGTGCATGTGCTTGTCGTGACGGAGGTGCAGGAGACCCTTCCGTCGCGGAATACGCTCGAGGTGCTGGGAGCGGCGCGCAGCTTGGCGAATGCGACCCAGGGGGCTGTGAGCACTGTCGTACTAAGCGCCCCCGTGGAGGGGCTGGCGTCGGCCCTCTTCGACGGCGGTGCCGATGAGGTGATCTGGGTCGAGCACCCGTTGCTCGTGACCCCGGAGCCCGAGGCGACCGTGGCAGCGCTCACACAAGTGGTGCCTCAGGTGGGCGCGCACGTGGTCCTGCTGGCCGACGACTCCGCGGCCCGCGACGTCGCGCCATGCCTGGCGTATAGACTTCAGGCGGGGCTGGTGACCGAAGTGACTGCCGTCCAGGCGGAGGGGGAGGCGGTCGTCTTTCGCCGCCCCACCTACGGAGGCCGGTGTCTGGCCGAGATGGTTGCAACCCGGTTTCCGGTCGTCGGAACGGTGAAACTTCGGAGCATGGAGCCCGCGCCCGAGCGCGGCGCCCGGCCGGGGCAAGAGCGCCGCATCTCCGTTCGCCTGGATGAGTCGCACGTGCGCACCAGGGTGGTCCAACGAGTGGCCGAAGAAGTGCGCGGCGTGAAGCTGGAGAATGCCCGGGTGGTTGTGAGCGGCGGGCGGGGCCTCAAGGGGCCGGAGCCATTCCTGCAACTCCAGGACTTGGCACAGACACTGAAAGGCGCTGTAGGGGCGACGCGCGCGGCGACCGACGCGGGGTGGGTGCCCGTGTCCTGGCAGGTCGGGCAGACCGGCAAGACGGTGAGCCCGGAACTCTACATCGCCGTGGGCATCTCCGGGGCGATCCAACACCTGGCGGGCATGGGCGGCTCCAAGACGATCGTGGCCATCAACACGGATCCGGATGCTCCCATCTTCAAGGTCGCCCATCTCGGCGTCGTGGCCGACTTCAAGACGCTGTTGCCGCCGTTCACCGCTAGGGTGAAGACGTTGACCGAAGCATAGCCTCGGCGTCGCCCGCGGTTCTGAACCGCCGCGGGTGCGGAGCGATGCACAGCATGCCGTTTCGAGAGCTGCACTGGAACATTTCGGCCCACTGGCTGATCTACCCGCTATTCCTGCCGTTTGCCGTGGCCTGCCTATACGGTTGTTACCGTGTCCTGCAAGTGGTCCTGGTGGGTCAACCGGACGCCGGCCGGCCGCCCCTAGCCGCACAAATTCGGGTCGTCGCGGACCAGGTTTTGCTCCAGCGCCGCCTGTTGGCGCAGCCGATTGCCGGCAGCATACACGTCGCCATCTCCTGGGGCTTCGCGATCTTGTTCGTCGCGACCTGCCTCGTCGCGGCGCAGGACTACCTCGGCGTGCCGACACTGCGCGGCGCGTTCTATCTCTATTTCATGTCGCTGACGGTGGACCTAGGCGGCGTGGCGGCGATCGTTGGGGTCGCACTGGCCCTGGTCCGACGCTACGGGGCCAGGTCGGAACGCCTCTGGAAGCCCCGGGATCAAGAGGGCTACGCGCTCTTTCTGTGGCTGCTCCTCGCGATTCTGGTCAGCGGGTTTGTGGTCGAAGGGTTGCGCATCGCGGCCACGGCCGACCCGTGGGGTCTCTGGTCACCGGGGGGCTGGCTGGTTGCCGCGGGCTTTACGGGGTTGTCGTCGGCCCAACAGGCCTTGTGGCATCGAGTGACGTGGTGGGGACACGCCGTCCTCGCGTTCGGTTTCATCGGGCTCGTGCCGTTCACATTGATCCGCCACACGCTGGCTGCGCCCGCCAACATCGCGTTGCGTCGGGCTGCGGCGTCCGGCGTCATCGCGCCCGTGGCGTTGGAGGACGCGGAGCACTTCGGGGTCTCCACGGTTCGAGGGTTTCCGCGGAAAGATCTGCTGGACCTGATGGCCTGCACAGAGTGCGGCCGGTGTCAGGACGCGTGCCCGGCGTGGACGACGGGCAAGCCGCTGACACCCAAGGGACTCATCCTGGATCTGCGGGATCACCTGATGGCCGAGGTCGCCGGACGATCGAGCGGAAAAACAATGGTGGGCGAGGCGGTTTCCGAGGAGGTGCTTTGGGCGTGCACCACCTGCGGGGCCTGCCACCAGGCGTGCCCGGTTTTCATCGAGCCGATCCCCAAGATCGTGGAGATGCGCCGCTTCTTGGTGATGGAGGAGGCTCGCTTTCCGGAGACGATGCAGGCGGCTCTGCGCGGCATGGAAAACCGGGGCCATCCCTATCAGGGCGCCGTGCCGAGCCGGACGGCCTGGACCGAGGGTTTGAACGTGCCCGTGCTGGCGGAGAAGGGGACGGCGGAGTACCTCTATTGGGTCGGGTGTGCGGCGGCCTTCGATGAGCGCGCTCAGAAAGTTGCCCGCGCCTTTGCGACGATATTGCAGGCGGCCGGGGTCGACTTTGCCATCCTCGGCGATGAGGAGCGCTGTACCGGAGACGTGGCACGGCGGATCGGAAACGAATTTCTTTTCCAGATGCACGCCCAAGCCAACGCCGAAGCGCTAAATCGCTATGGGGTCAAGCGAATCTTGACGACGTGTCCGCATTGCTTCAATACGCTCAAGCATGAGTATCCGGAGTTTGGAGGGCGATACCAAGTCACCCATCACACCGAGTTCATCGCGCGGCTACTGCGGCAGGGTCAGGTACGGCTGACAAAGTCGCTGGGACAGGGTGTGGCCTATCACGACTCGTGCTATCTTGGGCGTCACAATAGGATGTACGCTGCGCCCCGAGATATCTTGTCGCAGATTTCCGGCGTCCGCGCGATCGAATTGGACCGCCATGGTGAAAACGGCTTCTGCTGCGGGGCGGGCGGCGGGATGATGTGGTTGGAGGAGCGGACGGGAAAGCGCGTGAATGTAGAGCGGACGGAGGAGGCTTTGCGCATCCGGCCGGATGTGGTCGGCACCGCGTGCCCCTTCTGCTTGAGCATGTTCGAGGACGGCATTCGGGCCAAGGACGCAACTGACACGCTTCAGGTTTTGGATCTAGCGGAGTTGGTTGTCCGGGCGATGTGATGTCGGATGCGGGGAACCCTGTCACGGACGCGTTGGAGCTTGACCCGGATCGGTCTCGATTTTAGAGAGGGATGCCATGAATGAGTCGCGCAAGATCCGCGTCCTAATTGCCAAACCCGGCTTGGACGGCCACGATCGAGGGGCCAAGGTCGTGGCGCGCGCTTTCCGCGACGCCGGGATGGAGGTGATATACACCGGCCTGCGGCAGACGCCTGAAATGATCGTCAGCGCGGCAATCCAGGAGGACGTGGATGCCATCGGGATGAGCTGCCTGTCCGGCGCCCACATGTACCTTTTCCCAAGAGTCATGGAGCTGCTGAGGACGCGCGGCGTCGATGACGTAGTCGTCTTTGGCGGCGGCACCATCCCCGACGAGGACATTCCAAAGCTCAAGAACTGTGGGATCGCGGAGATCTTCACCCCCGGTGCAAGCACGCGGAATGCGATTACGTTTGTGCGCGGGAACCTGAAGCGAGACTGACCTTCTTGACGGAATGTGGGGGCGTCGAAAGCCGTCACTTATGTTCGGTTTTGCGGGTCGTGTCTCGTCACATCAAATTCCCTTGACGATGGTGTATGACCTGTGGCAAACATACGCGGTATCCTTTGAAGCGGCATGCGGCATATCGGCCGGTGCCACGTGGCAAACCCGGTGATTAGGAGGAAGACGAGATGAAGGGAAAGGCATTACGGTTCGTTCTTGCTTTGGCGCTCGGTGTAGCCCTCACCACATCCGCGGCACCCGCGCTGGCGCAGACCATCGAGTTGAAGGGGGCCAGTCAGTTCGACGACACCCATTCCTACAATCAGACGATGCTCAAGTTCGAGGAAGAGGCGAAGAAGTGCTACGGGAAACCGATCAAGTTCACCTTGCACCGGAACCGGGAGTTGGGGCTGGAGAAGGACTACGTGAACTACATGACCCAGGGCCTGTCGGTGGATTACGCGGTGTTTGCCCCCTCGCACGCCGCAACCTTCTCCAAGATGACAACGATCATGGACATGCCATTCCTCTTCCGGGATATCGACCACTGGAACAAGGTCCTCTCGACGGGGGAGGCTCTCAAGCCTGTCTACGACGACCTGACGTCCAGGTCCGAGATCATGATGATCGGTTATGCGGGCGGCGGCGTCCGGAACATCGTCGGGAAAAAGCCGGTGAGCAACATGGCGGAACTGAAAAACCTCTCGATCCGGGTCATGGGCGCGCCCATCCAGACCAAGATGTTCCAGGCCATCACGGCCGCTCCTACCGTTATCGCGTATGACGAGGTGTACAACGCCGTCCAGACCGGCGTCATCCTGGCGGGCGAGAACGAGGCGCCGGGCTGGTCGCAGATGAAATGGCACGAGGTGGCTCCGTACATCAACAAGACCATGCATGCTATCACCATCCGACCGCTCGGATTCAGTGGCAAGACCTTCAAGAAGTTGCCGGCTGACCTCCAGGCCTGCGTCGTGAAGGCGGGCAATGCCGGTGCCGCCCACGGCCGCAAGTGGGAGCGGGAGGCCGACGACAGGATCCTCAACCAGATGGCGGCCGAGAAGAAGATCACCATCGTCGAGTTCAAGGATCGCGCCAAGCTGTTGGAGTTGGCCGCTCCGGTGAAAGAGGCATTCGCCAAGGAAGTCGGCGCCGAGAAGGTGCTGGCCAACATCAACGCGGTGAAGTAGTCGGTTGCTGATTCGACGCAATCGCGTGGTGAACCGGCTCCCCGGCGCTCCGGGGAGCCGGTTCGTTCTGGTGTCGCGCCGTGCCGCTGGACGCCGCTTGGGCGGGATGGCGATGGGGGAGCATGCATGCACGACCGACCGGTGTTTACGCGTATCCTCGACGTTATTTACCGGGGGTTTCAAGTGCTGGCCTGGGTCCTGATGGGCCTGCTCATCGTGCCGGTTACGCTCCAGATCCTCTCGCGGTATACCGGCCTGATCCCGCGGTGGATCTGGACGGAGGAGGCGGCCCGTTTTTGCTTCATCTGGATCATCATGGTGGGGGCGACCATCGCGGTGCGGGACGGGACACACTTCGAGGTGGACGTGCTGCCGACGCCGAAGAACCCCAAAATGGAAGCCGTCATGCGCCTTTGGGTGAACGGCTTCATGCTGATCTTTACGTGGATATTCGTGGTGTACGGATGGCAGTACGCCGCTTTCGGCTGGATCCAGACATCGGAGCTGACAGGTATCAACATGATCTTCATCCACGGGGTCTATTTTGCGGTTGGAATCATCTGGACCCTGTTCATCGCCGAGCGGGTCTGGTACGCCATTCGAGTGTGGCGGGGCGACGCGAGTGCCCTCGCCCACCTGCGGGGAGATTACAATGTCGCAAGGTGAGGTCGCACTCATCCTCTTCGGCACCTTTGGTGTCCTGATCATTCTTCGGGTCCCGGTGGCCTTTGCCCTGGGGCTCGCCGTTCTCCCCGTCATGGCGTTCAACCCGCGGCTCACCCCTATCCTGATGATGGGGGAAATGACCAAGGCCTACAACGCCTTCATCCTTCTGGCAGTGCCGTTCTTCCTGCTCTCGGCCAACATCATGAACTCGGCGGGGATCACCGACCGGCTGGTGGACGTCACCAAGTGCATCGTGGGGCAGTTCCGGGGTGGCCTGGCGTACATCAACGTCGTGGTCAGCATGATCTTCGCCGGGATCTCTGGGTCTTCTACCGCCGATGCCGCCGGCGAAGGCTCCATCATCATTCCGGCGATGAAGAAGCAGGGCTACGACACCCCGTTCACCGTGGCGATCACGGCCTGTTCCTCGGTCATCGGCGTCATCATCCCGCCGAGCATCTTGATGATAGTCTGGGGAGGCGTGCTGAACACCTCGGTCGGGGGAATGTTCCTGGGCGGATTTATTCCCGGCGTCATGGTCGGGTTGTCTCAGATGGTGGCCGTCTACTTCTACGCCAAGAAGCGCAACTACCCCGTCTATGCGCGGGCGACGCTCAAGGAGTTTGGCCAATCCGTGGGGGCAGCATTGGCGGCCTTAATGACCCCGATCATCATCATCGGTGGTGTGGTGGGCGGATTCGTGACGCCGACAGAGGCCGCCGTGGTCGCGGTGCTCTATTCGTTTGGAGTCGGGCTGGCGGTTCACCGCTCGATGGGCCTGAAGGATATTAAGGACGTTCTGTACAATACCACGCGTCTAGCGTCGATTTCCCTATTCTGCATCGGGACGGCGTCGGCGTTTGGATGGGTGATGGCGTATTACCAGCTCCCGAAATTGGTGGTGGCCACGCTCGCGCAGTACGGAGTTGGAATCACCAGCGTCGGCCTCATCGAGGCGGCGGCGTTCCTCTTTATCGGATGCTTCATCGACGCGGTGCCCTCCATCATCATTATCGCGCCGCTCCTTGCCCCGCTGGCACAGAGCGTGGGCATGCATCCGGTCCACTTCGGGATCATCGGCGTTATCTCATTAGCCTTCGGGCTGGTGACACCGCCGTACGGGCTCTGCCTTCTCATTGATGTAGCGATCGCCAGGACCACGGTCGGCCATGTCATCAAGGACGTGGTGATTATCCTGATCCCGATGCTCGTCGCGCTCTTGCTCGTGATCCTGTTCCCGCAAACCGTACTCTTCATTCCGAAGTTGATCATGCCGAAGTTCGTATGACCGAACGGACCAAACAGCGAATACACCCGGGGGGCGGGAGATATCGCCCCCCGGCTTATTTTTTGGAGGGCGATTTGTACGCGGCAGGAGGAGATCTCATCGGTTTCCCGTGGACGGGCGGTTTTCGTCCGTGGTAACTTTTGGCCTCGGTCTGGCTTCGCGGACGCGAGAGCAGCGCTGATGGATCTGATCGAGCGTATTCTGAATAGTGATCTCCGAGCCGCCGGTCGTCTGATCACCATGGTCGAGAACGCGACCCCGGAGGCGGTTGCCGCGCTCAAGGAACTCTATCCCCATACGGGCCACGCGTACGTCATCGGCGTGACGGGGCCGCCGGGCTCCGGGAAGAGCACGCTCACGGATCGAATTACGGGAGAGCTTCGGCAGTTAGGCAAGACGGTCGGGATCATCGCCGTGGACCCGACCAGCCCCTTTACCGGTGGGGCGATCCTGGCCGACCGGATTCGCATGCAGCGCCATAGCCTGGACGAGGGTGTATTTATCCGCAGCATGGCGACACGCGGCCATCTGGGCGGCCTGTCGCGTTCGACGAACGACGTCGTGGACGTCTTGGACGCAATGGGGAAGGATTACATCCTCGTCGAGACCGTCGGCGTCGGGCAGGCAGAGGTGGACATCATGCGAACGGCCCACACGACGCTCGTCGTGGCGGTGCCAGGGTTGGGAGACGAGATCCAGGCCATCAAGGCCGGAATCATGGAGATCGGGGATCTTTTCGTCGTGAACAAGGCCGACCGCGAGGGCGCCGATCGTACCGTTCTAGAAATCGAAATGATGCTGGAGCACGGCGAGTCGGACGACGGCTGGCGTCCGAAGATCTTCAAGACGGTGGCGTCTCGCGGGGAAGGGGTCGAGGCCTTGACGCACGGGGTGCTGGAGCACCGCGAGTTTCTCTTCGAAGAGGACGGCCACGGGCGAAAGCGCCGGGAGCGGACGCGGTGGATCTTCCGCGGGCTCCTGGAAGAGCGCTTGGCAGCTCGGGCCATGGCCTGCATTTCCCGCCAAGGCGGACTCGACCCACTGGTTGAACGAATCGCGGCGCGGGAAACCGACCCGTATACGGCGGTCGAGGATGTCCTGAGAACGCTGGGACTCTAGTCGTCCCCTCCTCTACGCCTCCTTCTCGAGAATCGCGGGCCGCACAAAACGGCGCCCGGCCGCTTCGATGCTCACGGTGGGGAAGTAGATCGGTCGCGTGATCAACTCCGGGCCTTCCGCCGTTGCCAAGATGGTGTCCTCGGACTTGGTGCCTGTTATGGAAGGGTTCCAACAAAACGGCTGATTCATCGCGACGACGTCCGGCGTGCGGGAGTGTGTCCGGTAGTCCCGCGGCTGGTACCCGATCGGCCCGCCCTGGTGGTGGAGCTTCCACTCCTCCGGATAGCCCTTCTCCTTGTATGCCTCGACGCCTTTCTGGAAAACCTCCCTGGCCGGGGTCCCGGGCCGGGTGTTGGCCATGAAGACGCAGTCCACGTAGACATTGGCCTCGTACTGTTTTCGGAGAGTCTCCGAGAGCTTTCCGAAGTGCACGAAACGGGTGAGGCACACCACCAGCCCGCGCTTCCGCGCATTGACGGAGAGCATGAAGAGCCGATCAATGGGCCGCTCCATGGGGATACAATGTCGGAAGCGAGAGATCCGATCGTCGGCAGCCCCCATGACGCCGACGGGGTCGATGCGGTCCTTCCACAACTCCGCGGCGAGCCGGCCGATGACCGCGCACTCCTTCTCGCCGCGCCGTGTGTCCATGAGAATCTGCTCGGCGGCCCGGGAGGTTTTGTCGCCCAGCCAGCGGTAGCGCTCTATCTCTTGCGGCGTGAATGAGTATCGCAGCCGCATCACGTCTTCGGCCACGTTTATCGCGTTGCCCCAGGGCACATCGCATCCGAGCGGGCCGTCCCCGACGAGCTCCTTGACGATGGCGGCTTCCTGGTCGTCGTACCATGGAAATACGCGCACCTGGAAGCCTAACGTCTCGACC
>Ga0316616_100001243_pt1 | contig 10097 bp, 9 predicted proteins | sample OWC_Aug_M1_C1_D1_FD_207660 | JGI IMG/M metagenome (GOLD analysis project Ga0316616, IMG submission 207660) | Wetland soil microbial communities from Old Woman Creek delta, Ohio, United States - OWC_Aug_M1_C1_D1_B | ecosystem: Environmental > Terrestrial > Soil > Wetlands | place: USA: Ohio...
GCAAGTATTCACCATTGGTTATAAACTTTATCTCCCGTCCGTCCGTCGTACCGTATCTTATATGAATAGTGATATGGATTCACGCTGATCTATCATCATTTCATTGAGATATAATTGTGTTTTAAGAGTTACCGAGACCAATGAAGGTACATCGATAGAAAGTTCTACCAAGCGCTTCTCATCTATAGCAATCGATGGGATATACATCGTTTTTTGATTGTAGATTTGGCTTGCGTTATCGTAGAACGCCCCTCGAATCTCGATATCAGATGTCGTTGTTTTTCCAAGATTTTCGATAATCATTGTCACGCTCACATAGTCAACCCCGGTACTCATTGTAAATCGCGTCGCGTTTTTCCAACTATGAACCACGAGCGGTCGCGATGAAATCGGGTACACAGTTATATTCGTGAGACCTTGATATTCAGAAGGGATTTTACCAAGTGGCGTAAAAAGTGTCGTGGATTCTAAGAAATAATATTGATCGATGTAATACGAATACCCAGGAATCGTTTCATTTAGATTAACACCAACTGCCATATGTTGAGGGAGTCGAATCAGTGACACATTGTATCCAAGGCTATCAAGCAACGCTGCGGTCAGAATAGCTTTATCTTCACAATCTCCACGTTTTTCTTTTAGCGTCTCCAAGGGATACCGTGGGTATTCATATGTCTCATTCTCCGGATCATCTTTTTTATATTCAATGCCTTGAACAAATGATGCGATAAAATTGATTTTCTCTCCATTAGTTCTTAGATTTTTAAGAGACAGGAGTTGATGAGTGAGAAACTCGATATAATAGTCATCATATCGATCAAACACATATACTGAATAATCGATAATATTAAATCGTTTTAAACTTTTATAATAATCATAGAGCCAATCTACCTCAGGGACTTTCAGTGTTTGAGAACCAAGGTGGAGCCATTGATATCTCCATGATTCAATAGGATCTTTTAAGACAAGGGTAAGCGTTTTTTTAAAAAGAACAGTTCCGATGTTATCATGCAGAGAAATATTCAGTTGATTCGTTTCAGAAGAAATATTGTCGAGGGGGATAAAACACGTTAATTGTGATGTATGCGATGGCAGAATCACTGCTGGTATGAGATACGCATCAACTGTATTGTTTCCTTGAGAAACAGATAAATCGAAAGGATATACGGGAAGATCACCAGAATTCTTAACGCTGAGATGAAACGCTACTATTGAAGAATCGGTATTGTTATTCCACCAGTCCTCATCAACAGAAATAAGAGAAAGGTTATAACCGTTAAAGTGTAGATCATTTTCAAAAATCATATGTTCCGATGAATCGATAGCTTTTAACGTATACGTTCCGGGAACAACAGTCGTTCGATATCCGGAAAGGTAGATGCTTTCGTTGTGAATTCCATAGTAATACGTATCAGAGAACAAAAGGTTTTTTTGAGAATCGGTGAGCATCAGTGTAGATGTATCAGAGGTGTTGAACTGTAAATAAAGGCGAGGAAATCCACTATCGTCATCAATTGTAAGAGAAAGAAGGGTGAACTTCGTCGGCTGAAGCAAGGTACAACCTGAGAAAGAACTGATTAAAAGGATAATGGTGATGAGGATTGTTTTGCCTAACGGCATAACACCTTCATTTTCCGTTCAATCACCGTACCAAGGCGTTTCATACCCGTCTCAAGTTGCTCGTTTGTGGAATACGAAAAATTCAGTCGCATGGAGCTGCCACCGCCACCGTCCACACAGAATGCTTTGCCGTGGACATACGCGACTTTTTCTTTAAATGCATCAAGAAACATCGCTTCTGTGTCGATTTGCTCTGGGAGTGTGACCCAGGCAAACATCCCACCATTTGGTTTATTGCAAATATATCCTTCGGGGAAATATTTCTTCATGGAATCCATCATGATGTCGCGTTTCGGTTTGTACATCTCGCAGATTTTCATGATATGCAAATCAAGTGAACCACTTTTCATGAACTCGTAAGCAATATATTGAGAAAATGCAGCGGTGCATAGATCTTGTGCTTGTTTACACAACGCAAGTTTCCGCATGATATCCTCCTCAGCGATAATCCAGGCAAGACGGAACCCAGGTGCGAGAATCTTCGAAAATGTCGACATATAAACAACTCGACCTTCATCATCAAATGCCTTGATAGGTTTGACAGCGGGAACTTCGTACCGAAGCTTCCCATAGGGATCGTCTTCGATAATGATCAAATTATACTCATGCGCTATTTCCACAAGTTTCTTTCGTCGTGATTCCGGCATTACAGTACCTGCTGGGTTCTGAAACGTGGGGATCGCATAGATGAATTTCACTGACATATCTTGCTTGATGAGCTCTTTTATTTTCTCTTCAAGGAGGTCTACACGCATTCCGTCTTTATCTAAAGGGATTCCAACAAGGTTCGCCTCGTAACTGCGAAATGCATTAATCCCACCAAGATACGATGGAAGACCAACTATTGCAATATCTCCAGGATTCAGAAAAATCTTACCAACAGCGTCTAAGGCTTGCTGGGATCCACTCGTGATCATAATATTTTCCGGGGTGACACCACCTTTCATACTTTCTCTAATCGATCGTTCAGCAATGACTTCTCGAAGTTCATTGATTCCCTGCGTCGCTCCATACTGAAGTGCCACTTTTCCATAATGGTTTAACACATTTTGAACGATGCCTTTTAAATCTTGAATCGGAAACGATTGAGGGTTCGGCAACCCACCAGCAAAGGAAATGATCTCTGGATCCTGCGTTACTTTGAGTAATTCACGTATCTCTGATTTCCGCATCTTTCCTGCTCGGTCTGAGTATAGCTGATCAAAGTGTACCATAGAATCAACCCGACCCCAAAATATACCTTTATCTTATATTGATTTCGTAAAAAGATAGAAATATAAAATAATCAATAATCATAGCATTATTTGTCTGTTTTTTCTCGGGGAAATAATACTTTACAGTGTTCTTCAAATGCAGGCATTGTTTCGACCGTTTCCCAGTCGAGATTAAATCGATGCATGAACAACATAAGCTCTTCGTCTGATGATATTTCTTTTTTAATCGAAAGAGCCATGCAGCTGACTTCTTCAGGGTCATTAATTTCGTCGTTCATACGTCCTCACGCTCTATTTAACACAGCTAGTACTTATAAACCTTTCTTAAAAAAAAGAAAAAAAGAAGAACCAAGGACTTTACTTCTTTTTCAAGTAAGGGAGACTGGTTCTCTTATTGACACCAACAGCGTACCCGTTTGGTAAATCACAGGGAGTTCCACTTTTTGGTGATCGTTTACTGAAGAAATAGATTGTTTGATTACGCCCACCTTTCAAATTTACATTGCGGGTGTACAATGTCCATCCTTCATATTTGTATGTCATGACACACCTCCTATTGTAACAGATATCTAATTTTGTAATTTAAACCTTCTTCTTTGGATTCCATTATTTTTTTTAATTTTGTTAAAAATAAATCAACAGAAGGATGTCCGATAAAAAAGATTATGAATAGTGAATTTATGTCTACCACACACCAGACATATAATCAGAAGATTCACCAATAGAATGCGGATGTGATCTAGTGGTTATGATTGAGGCCCTCCAAGCCTCTTGCCCGGGTTCGAATCCCGGCGTCCGCACTTCGTTAATTCGTCAATTGTCTGCAGGGGTAGCCAAGCATGGCCAACGGCGCAGGACTTAAGATCAAAACACAAGAAAGGTTCGTGTGATGAGACATCCTGTCTCGCAGGAGTCCGAGGGTTCAAATCCCTTCCCCTGCACTTTTTATCAAATTAAGTCAGGTTAGTCTCCCATTATTTTCTCTACATTTTTAATTCTTTCAAATCAAGTTTTAATCCTTCAGCAACACGACGACCATATTCAGAATCAGCCTTATAGAAAATCTTTGTTTGGCGAATCTGAATATCTTTATTTGCATTGCATAGATGTGCCACGATATTACCGATTAAATGGTCTTTATCCTCTGCGGTCATGACTTTTCTGAAGAGATTTCCTGCTTGTACAAAATCATCATTTAGATGAGTGTACTTCTGACGTGCTGCTATTCCTGAAACATCAAATGGTGGCTCTGCTGCATCAATCATTGGCTCTGGACCACCAAAACTATTAGGATAATAGTTAGGTTTTCCGCCTTCATTACCATCGAAACGCATTTGCCCGTCACGCTGATAGTTTTCCATAGTAACTGCTTTTGGTCTATTCACTGACAAGAGATGATAATTTGAACCAAGTCGGTAACGATGAGCATCATGATAGGCAAACAAGCGTCCCTGTAACATCTTATCAGGCGATGCCGCGATTCCTGGTACGAAATTCCCTGGTGAAAAAGCGGCTTGTTCGACCTCTGCAAAATAATTCTCTGGATTGCGATTCAGAACCATCCGTCCAATCTTTATTGTTGGATAATCTCCATGCGGCCATACCTTTGTGACATCAAAAGGATTAAAACGATAGTCCTTTGCATCTTCTGGGGTCATGACTTGTATCTCAAGAGTCCAAGAAGGAAACTCGCCACGCTTGATTGCATCAAATAGGTCACGTGTTGCATGGTCAGGGTCTTTCCCTTTGAGCATTTCTGCTTCATCTCTTGTGAGATTTTGAATACCTTGGTCTGTCTTGAAATGGTATTTCACCCAGTAATAGTCACCTTTATCATTATACCATTTGTAGGTATGACTACTAAATCCGTTCATATGGCGATAGGTTTTCGGAGTTCCTCTATCGGAGAAAAGAATGGTGACTTGATGAATTGATTCTGGTGTTAGAGACAGGAAATCCCAGAACATGTTTGCATCCTTGGTGTTCGTGGTAGGATTTCGTTTTTGCGTGTGAATAAAATCAGGGAATTTCATAGGGTCTCTAATAAAAAACACGGGAGTGTTATTACCAACAATATCATAATTTCCCTCTTCAGTGTAAAATTTTACTGCAAAACCACGTGGGTCACGCTCCGCATCAGCAGAACCTTTCTCCCCCCCAACTGTGGAAAATCGGACAAAGACTTCAGTCTTTTTTCCAACTTCAGATAAGAATTTTGCTTTGGTATATTTGGTTACATCCTTGGTGACTTCAAAGTATCCTCCCGCTCCAGCACCTTTCGCATGAACGATTCGTTCAGGGATACGTTCACGGTTAAAATGAGCGAGTTTCTCAATCAAATGAACATCCTGTATCAGAACAGGACCATTATCACCTGCTGTGATACTATTTTGGTCATCTTCTACGGGTTTTCCAAAATTAGTTGTTAATGTTTTTTTATTTTTTACCATTTCAAATCCCCTTTAACCCCATAAATAATTAATTAAAAATAAGATATGAATATTAGTTAAATATTTATTGTCACAAGTTCAAAATCCCTTCCAGTCGACCATAAGCGTGTTTCCAATCTTTAGCGGTTTTCAAAAAATCGGTATACCCATTCTTTCTTATGAATTCAATAGATTGTTGATATTTCTTATATTTATACCCATTTTTACTATGAAAATCAAGCATAATCTTGCATGTTGAGTATTCTAAACAATCTGCACAGGTTTCAAGGTTTTTCCCCTTGAAACAACACACCTTCATTTTGCATTTGGCATCATTAATGTCCCTTTCGCCAGTGTCATATCCCAATTTGCAACCCTTACAGTAATCTTCTTTAAAGGCAGGGCAAGTCTTACAATAGGCACCGCAACACCAAATAAGCCTTATCTCTGTTGTACTGTCACCTTCTTTTGTTACCATTTAGATCGACTGATGTTTTGACTGATTATTAATATTTCTTATCGCACATAATGAGGTTGATACAGAAGAAACGATATATTTATATCGGGTTAACCTTTAAATTATAATAGGGAGTCATATGAAGAAATTACTTTCAAGTATTCTAATAATTATTATAGTATTACTGAATGGTATAGGGATTCCAAATGCTTTCAGCACTTCAAATGGTATCGATACCGACGCATCAACTCAAATGACGAGTAATGGATATGGTATACAGTGGATAATGGAATACGGAAGTAGTCCTTTGAAGGGCGCACGATATAACGGGCCTCAATCGATTGGAGATTGTGATAACGATGGGAAGAATGAGTTGCTTATCAGTGGAAGAGATTGTGCCATCAGGGTCATGAAATGGGATGAAAACCAGCAGACGTATTCGGAGGTTTCTGTCTTGCGTCCGCCGTTGTATCCGTTCGTGCGTTGTGATGCAGGTGGGATGGCGATCGGTGATGTGACGAACGATGGGGCTAATGAGATCGCTGCGACGTGGTACACCACCGTCTATAAATATACTGCTGCTAAATATAGAATCATTGGGTTGAACCCCTATATTTTTTGGAATAATGGTGGCAATCCTGATTGTCTTATCGGAGATTGTGATAACGACGGCAAGAATGAGGTAATTTTAAGTGGTGGTCCAATGAGGCGAGGAAGCCCAGTCGGTGAAATTACGGTGTTTCGATGGAATGGTAAATACCTGCAACGAGTCGCTGAATGGAACGATGGCGATGTCGATGGATATGTGTACATGGCTGGTCTGGGTGACGTGGATGATGATGGAGAAAACGAGATTGTCTGCGCCTATGAAAACAAGGTTATAGTGTTGAATTGGGATACCCAAAACAAGACGTTCAATCCCACGAGTATATATAGAACAACAGGACAAAACTCTCCATTTGCTGTGGTCTGTAAAGACTGTGATAATGATGGAAAAGCAGAGATTCTCTTGAGTTATGTCGACTTCTCGGAGACCAACGACCCTCGGATCACGATCTTTAAATGGAACGGGACAGGATACCCTATACAATTTGACATCTCATGGCCCGGGGGAGACCCAGTGATCGAAGGGATCGATGTTGGTGATACCGATAATGATGGACTCAATGAAGTGGTCGCAGGGGCTGGTTTGACCCATATCTTGCAATGGAATGGTACAACGTATGTCGAAGAAGCGGTGCTTCCTACCTTTGGTTGGATGGCGATCGTGTGCATCGGAGATTGTGATAATGACGGGGAAAACGAAATCAACGCAGGAAATGTCATCATTGAATCGGGGCAACAATACACCGAATGGGTTTTCAAATATGGTTGGGATACGTAATTCTCGACCTCTATTTTTCTCCAATATTCCCTTTTAATTAAACGTAAACTATTTAGTGAATAGTATCATATGTTATTCTTATTTGGAGCTAAATAGAAGGTGGTGTGAGTGCAAATAGAGATTATCTTAGTTCTTTTTATTGCTGTAATCAGCCCAATTATCGGTTCACTCATTGGTGTAATCAAACAACCTTCTGAAAAATTCATGTACATCATGTTAGCTTTTGCAGGAGGAGTAATGTTATCCATTTCTTTTCTTCAATTAATCCCTGAGAGTCTTCGCCTCTCTTCCGTGCTCATTTGTGTTGCTGGCGTCATCACCGGTGTAATTGTTATGTTTGCTTTGGATAAACTCATCCCCCATATTCACCCAGAACTTTGCACTCCGGAAGAGGGAACAAATTTGAAATTAACAGCAGTCTATCTGATTTTAGGTATCTTTTTGCATAATTTCCCAGAAGGGATGGCTATTGCACTATGGAAAGTATCAGGGATTAAGATCGGCTTAATCATTGCCGTCGCAATTGCAATACATAATATTCCTGAAGGAATTTGCACCTCTGCACCATATTTTTACTGTACAAAACAACGAGTCAAATCTTTTCTTCTTTCATCATCTACTGCAATACCTATTTTAGTTGGATATCTTGTTGCAGCATTTTTATACGATCAAATAACATCCTCTGCTACTGGTTTCATAGTTGGTACAACCGCAGGATTTATGATATATATCACAGGTGATAAAATACTTCCAACCTCTTTTGGAAAAAACCCTGAGCACACCACAATATTTTCTTTCATCATAGGGATTTTATTTGTAATCATTTTAGGTTCATTGTAAAAAACTCTTTTCTTTTACAATGAATTATAAGTGACACAAATATTTAAATCTCGTTATTATTATTTATTTGTTAATGATCAACATCGAAAATAAAAGAGGTTTAAAATATTTCTTCTTCGGAAACCTCTATTTTTCTGAAGGTTTAATGATAGCTATAACAACCGTAGCTACATCACTTTATCTAAGAGAAAAAGCAGTTTCGATACCAATTACCACACTGATTGTTGGTATTGTAAATATACCCTGGATGTTAAAATTTGTATGGGGTCCGGTTATTGATTATTTTATAAGATTTGGAAGAAAAACCTTTATGATACTCGGAGGAACACTCACAGTATCTTGTATGGTCCTTGTGTCTCTGATTGATCCGAGTGACTCACTGTTTCCTTTCACTATTTTGATATTTCTTAGCCACGTAGGGATTGGTTTCATTGATGTTTCAACAGACGCATGGGCTATCGATGTATCAACAGAAAAAGATAGGGGAAAAATTAATGGTTCAATGTATGCCGGTCAATACTCAGCTTGGGCACTCGGTGCAGCTGTTTTTCCCCTCATTGGCTCCAATTTTGGCTATAATTTTGTCTATCTCCTAAATGCTGTTTTGATTCTATTGATACTTATTTTCCCCTTTTTTGTCAAAGAAACAATAACTTACAAATTAAAACAAAGGATAGCTTCACTCGTTTTTAAAGAATTTAAGAAGAAAACTGTTCTCATGGTCGCAATTTTTTCACCGCTTGTTTTTATGAATGAGGGGATAATGTCTTTTGTGATGCCGATATACATGAGAGACGGTCTTGGTTTTAGCGATGTTCAGATCGGGTTTATTTCTATGATTTTGCCTGTTTTTCTTGCTGTCGGTTCCCTAGTCGGTGGCGTTGTAACCGATAAGATTGGGAGGAAATCAGCATTATATCTTTTTATTGGATTGAATATAGTTTTTACTTCATCCCTCATCTTTGCTGATTCTTGGTGGAAACTATCGATAATATACGGCATCATAGGGTTTCTGATGGGAGGCCATTCAACAGCGTCTTGCGCACTTTTTATGGACGTAACAAATCCGAGAATCGGTGCGACGCAATATGGTATTTTTACAGGGATCGCAAATGTTGGTTTGAATGGTGGTGGGATGATTACTGGATCTTTGGTGGTTGTCCTTGGTTTTACGCGTACGTTTCTCTACGCTGCTTGGGTTTTTGGTCCAGCATTACTCGTTTTATATCTTATCCAAATCAAAAAAAGCAACATGAAGTCGTAATAAATTTACAAGATTATTTTATCTTTTTTTGTCGGAACTCTTTTAAGGAAAAATTAATTTCTGAAATCAATTAAGTGTTATTATGGAATCTCGAATATTACAAAAACTGGGAGATAAATCAATAACAAAGAATCAACTTTTAGAACAAGTAAGACGGAACTATGATTTGATTCCTGAGCTTCTTAGCGGTATTTCATCCTCAAAACCCACAATTCGATATGGTTGCGGTAAAATACTTATGGACTTAAGCGAGGAAAAACCAGAAAAACTCTATCCCCACATGGATTTTTTTATTAATCTATTAGATAGTAAATACAGAATACTGACGTGGAATGCTATTATTATTATCGCTAATCTTACAAAAATTGACAAAGAAAATAAATTTGAGTCAATTTTTGAGAAATATTATAGTTTCCTTGAAAATGACTACATGGTTACAGTTGCCAATGTCGTAGGTAATTCTGGTAAAATAGCATTAGCAAAACCACATCTTACCCAAAAGATAACCGAAAAACTCCTTACAGTTGAAAATATATCAACAACACCCCATCTCAGTGAAGAATGCAAAAGAGTAATCACTGAACATACGATTATAACATTTGATATGTTTTTTCCCCAAATACAACAAAAAGAAAAAGTAATTTCATTTGTAAAACAACATCTCTATAGTTCGAGAAGGGCACTCCGATCTGAATCGGAGAAGTTCCTTAAAAAATGGGATAAGTATGTTTGATTTTAATATTTTTTTTTAATTAAACGAAGGACTTTATTCTAGGAAACATCATTCTTTATTTTTAGTTTAATGTGCCTTTAAAAATATCATCTTGCGTTATTTATTAATTAAAGCTAATAGGTTTCTGCTCAATAACGTATAGTATTCATCAAGATT
>Ga0316616_100001245_pt1 | contig 10094 bp, 10 predicted proteins | sample OWC_Aug_M1_C1_D1_FD_207660 | JGI IMG/M metagenome (GOLD analysis project Ga0316616, IMG submission 207660) | Wetland soil microbial communities from Old Woman Creek delta, Ohio, United States - OWC_Aug_M1_C1_D1_B | ecosystem: Environmental > Terrestrial > Soil > Wetlands | place: USA: Ohio...
GCTGCTGCTCGGCTGGGTGAACCAGTGCCGCGCGTGGCTGCAGAACCGCAGCGCGCCGAGCCTGCTGCTGCCTTATCGCAATATCCGCAAGCTCTTCCACAAGGACGCGGTGATCGCGGAGCACGCGTCGCCACTGTTCCGCGCTGCGCCGTACGTCGTGTTCGGCGCCATGGTTGCGGCCGCATCGATCATTCCCTCGATGGGCACGGGGCTGCCATTCACGTCGGCCGCGGATGCGATCGCGCTGGTGGGCCTGCTCGCGGTGGCGCGCGTCTTCATGTCGCTCGCGGCCATGGATATCGGCACGGCATTCGGCACCCTGGGCGCCCGCCGCGAGATGATGGTGGGCTTCCTGGCCGAGCCGGCGCTGCTCATGGTCATCTTCGTCGCGTCGCTCATCTCCGCAACGACGGCGCTGCCGCTCATCGCCGAACGGCTCGCGACGCAGGCGCCCGCCCTGTATCCGAGCCTCGCGTTCACGGCGGTCGCCTTCACGATGGTGCTGCTGGCGGAGAACGCGCGCATCCCGGTGGACAACCCGGCGACGCATCTCGAGCTGACCATGATCCACGAGGCAATGCTGCTCGAGTACTCGGCGCGGCATCTCGCCCTGATGGAATGGGCGGCCGCGCTCAAGCTCTTCAACTATTCCTGCATCGGCTTCGCGCTCTTCGTGCCCTGGGGCGTGTCGACGGGCGAACCCGGCCCGACCGCGCTGCTGCTCGCGGTACCGGTACTCGGAATCAAGCTTCTCGTCGCAGGCGCATGGCTGGCGCTGCTCGAGACCGTCTCCGCGAAGCTGCGCGTCTTCCGCGCCCCGGAATTCCTGGCGACCGCGTTCATCTTTGCCGTGCTCGGCCTGCTCGTGCACCTGCTGCTTGGGGCCTGAACCGTGGGCATCACTTCGCTCGACCTGCAACTGCTGAACACCTGCGCGGCGCTGCTGCTGCTCGTGTCGTTTGCGATGTTGTCGCAGCGGCGCATCGTAGCGCTGGTGAACCTGCTGGCGCTGCAGGGCGGGTTGCTCTGCATCGCCACGCTGCTGCTCGCGTGGCGCACCGGGCAGCACCACCTGTATCTTTCCGCGGCCCTCACGTTCTGCCTCAAGGTCGTCGGGCTGCCATGGTTGCTGCACCGCCTGATCCGGCGTCTCGAAGTCTACTGGGACACGGAGCCGCTGCTGAACGTGCCGGGCACGATGCTCGTCGGCCTCGTGACTGTGGTGTTCGCATTCGGCCTGGCGCAGCCGATCGCCGAGCTTGCAAGCACGGCTACGCGCAACGCCATCGGCATCGCCGTCGCCGTCATCCTGCTCGCGTTCATCACGATGATCACCCGGCGCAAGGCGATGTCGCAGGTGGTCGGCTTCCTGTCGATGGAGAACGGCCTGTTCTTCGGCGCGATGAGCGCGACGTACGGCATGCCGATGATCGTCGAACTCGGTGTCGCGCTCGACGTCCTGGTGGCGATGCTGGTGCTCGGTGTCTTCTTCTTCCAGATCCGGGAGCAGTTCGACAGCCTCGACCTGCACCACCTGGAATCGCTGAAGGAGGACCAGTAGGTGGAGTTCGTGATCCTGCTGGCGACGCCGATTGCCGGAGCGGTGCTGCTCGCGCTGTGGGGTCACCGGCCCCGCGCGGCCGAGATCAACATCGCGCTCAGCCTGGTGACGTTCCTCGCCGCCGCGGCACTCACCGTCCGCGTCATCAGCGAAGGCAACCTGATCGTGATGCGCGAGCAGTTCTTCCTCGACCCGTTCAACGTCTTCCTGGTTGCGTTGACGGCGCTAGTGGGCCTCACGACATCGATCTTTTCGCGTCCCTACATGCGCGTGGAGATCGAGCACGGCCGGCTCAGTGAGCGCCGCCTGCGGCTCTACCACAGCATGTACCAGCTGTTCATGGCCATGATGCTGGTTGCCCTCACGACCAATAACCTCGGGCTGCTGTGGGTGGCGATGGAGGCAGCTACGCTCTCGACCGTGCTGCTGGTGACGCTGTATCGAACGCCGGCCAGCCTCGAGGCAGGCTGGAAGTATTTCATCCTGTGCGGCGTGGGCATCGCGCAGGCGCTCTTCGGCACGATCCTGCTGTACTTCGCGGCGGAGAAAGTATTGGGCGCGGAAGGGGTGAGCGCGCTGCTCTGGACGCACCTCGCCGCGGTGAAGGGCGAACTCGAGCCGACGGTGCTGTCGCTCGCCTTCGTATTCCTGCTGGTCGGTTACGGCACCAAGGTAGGCCTTGCACCGCTGCACAACTGGCTGCCCGATGCACATGCCGAGGGTCCGACACCGGTCTCCGCCGTGCTGTCGGGACTGCTGCTGAACGTTGCGATCTACGCGGTGGTGCGCTGCAAGGTGCTGGTCGAGGGCTCGCTGCAGTCGTCGCTGCCGTCGAACATGCTGATGGGGTTCGGGCTGCTGTCCGTGGTGCTCGCCGCGTTCTTTCTCTGGCGACAGAGGGACATCAAGCGGATGTTTGCGTACTCGTCCATCGAGCACATGGGTATCGTCACGTTCGCGTTCGGCATGGGCGGCGCAGTCGCGAACTTCGCCGCGCTGCTGCACATGACGGTGCATTCGCTCACCAAGTCGGCGATCTTCTTCGCGGTCGGCCACGCGGCGCAGAAGGCGGGCTCGCAGCGCATGGACGACATCCGCGGCCTGCTCGCGATGAACCCGACGATCGGCTGGGGTCTCATGCTCGGGACGCTCGCGATCCTCGGCCTGCCGCCTTTCGGCGTCTTCGCCAGCGAGTTCCTGATCCTCACGACCGCGATGAAGCAGCAGCCGTGGGCCACGCCTATCCTGCTGGTCGCGCTCGGCATCGCATTCGCCGCGATCTTCGGCCGCGTGCAGTCCATGGTGTTCGGCGAGGCGTCGGGCCGGCGCCTGCCGCACCAGCCTGCGCTGCTGCCGGTCTTCGCGCATCTCGCGATCGTATTGGCGCTCGGCCTGTACATCCCGCCGTACCTCGCGGAATGGTACCGGGCGGCCGCGCGCATGATCGGGGGCGGCTGACATGCCCTTGAGTCGGTGGCTCCGCAATGCACGACCGATGCCCGGCGCTCCCGGCTTGCGCGCGATCGAAGTGGACGTGTCGGCATGGCGCGACGTGGCACAGGACGTGGCAGCCTCCGGCGGCCGCCTGCTCTCGCTCTGGGGTACGACCACTACGCCATCCGGACCGACCGTGGCGGTGGTCGTGCTGTTGCCCGATGGAGCCGTCGCGATAACCGTGCGGCTCGACGGCCAGGAGGCTCGCTGCCCGGGAATCGAGGACGTGTTCACCGTCGCCGGTCGTATGCAACGCGCAATGCGTGACATGAACGGAATCCAGTCCACCGATCCGGATACCCGGCCCTGGCTGCGTCATGCCGCATGGCCTGCCAACGCATATCCGCTCGCATCCGGCGCAATGCCGCCGCCGCTGCCGGCACCCGTCGATGATTACGCTTTCGTCCGGGTCGAGGGCGATGGGGTACACGAGATCGCGGTGGGCCCGGTCCATGCCGGCATCATCGAGCCGGGCCACTTTCGCTTCTCGGTCGTGGGCGAGAAGGTCCTGCGACTCGAAGAGCGGCTCGGGTACGTCCACAAGGGCATCGAGCGGCGCTTCACGGAGTTGCCGCTGCTCGAAGGCCACCGACTCGCTGCACGCGTGTGCGGCGACTCGGCCGTCGCGTTCTCGTGGGCGTATGCCCAGGCGCTCGAGGGCATGGCGGGCATGACCATTCCGCCGCGTGCGGCGTGGCTGCGCGCGCTGGCACTCGAACTCGAGCGCGCCGCCAATCACCTCGGCGATCTCGGGGCCTTGGGCAACGATGCAGGGTTTGCTTTCGGGCTGTCGCAGTTCCTGCGACTCAAGGAAGGCTTGCTGCGCGCGACGGAGCGGGCCTTGGGCCAGCGCTACCTGCTGGATTTCGTCGTTCCCGGCGGTACGCGCGCCGACCTGTCACGCGATGGCGTGGCCACGCTCGACGAAATCGCACGGTCGCTGGCTCTAGAAGTGCGCCGCATGCGGGAAATTTACGAAGAGCACCCGGGTGTGCGCGATCGTTTCGTCACAACCGGAGCAGTCGAGCCGGAACTCGCGGTACGCCTCGGCCTCATCGGTCTGGCCGGGCGCGCCAGCGGCCAGTCGTTCGACCTGCGCGTCGACCTGCCCTGCGAACCTTACGTCTCCCTCGCAGCACAGAAGTGCGTTCGCAGCGAAGGCGACGTGCTGGCGCGGGTCACGGTCCGGTTCGACGAACTGCTCGAGTCGCTCCGGCTGGTGCTGGCCATTCTCGCCAGGCTGCCCGCCGGGGAACACGCTGCTGCAGTCGAGCCACCAGGTGAGGGCATCTCTGGAATCGGCATGATCGAGGGCTGGCGCGGGCCGGTTGCGGTCGCTCTCGAGACCGGGCCGCGCGGCACGATTCGACGCTGCCACCCGCACGATCCTTCGTGGAACAACTGGCCGGTGCTGGAGCACGCGATCATCGGCAACATCGTGCCCGACTTCCCGCTCATCAATAAGTCATTCAACCTGTCCTACAGCGGGCAGGACCTCTGAAGCGCAGCCATGTTCAAGACATTGCGGCAGATCGCGAGAATCGGAAACGTCACGGAGAAGCCTCCAGTGGCGGACGACGAGCTGCGCGTGCGCGAGGCGCTCGAGCACCGCATTCGCGAGGTGCTCGGCCGCGCGCTGTGCATCCGCCAGGTCGATGCCGGCTCCTGTAATGGCTGCGAGCTCGAGATCCACGCGCTTGGCAACCCGCTGTACAACATCGAGTCGCTGGGCATCCGGTTCGTCGCCAGCCCCCGGCATGCGGACCTGCTGCTGGTCACCGGCCCGGTGTCCCGGCACATGGAAGTGGCGCTGCGCCGCACATACGATGCCACCCCCGATCCCAAGCTGGTGGTCGCGGTGGGCGACTGCGGCGTGTGTGGTGGAATCTATGGCGCGGGCTACGCCAGCCTCGGCGCTGTGTCGAACGTGATTCCGGTCGATGTCGTGGTGCCGGGCTGCCCGCCCTCGCCGACCCGCATCCTGCAAGGCATCCTGACGGCGATTGCCCCGGCGCGCGCCAAGCCAGCCCCCAACACGAAGTGACTGCCGCGTTTGCAGCAGGTCAGCGACGGAGCATTGCGTCGTAGCTGGTGCCGCCCAAGCCACGTTTGCGCGGCATGAAAGCCTGCCCGGCGAGCCAGCACCGTGCGGCACCGACGGTCGAGAAAATACGGACCGGGTGGTTCACGACGGCCGAGTAATCGATCAGGAACGCACGCAAGGCGGGGTCCGCGGTTACGGCAGTCTCGAGGACTTGGGCTTCCGTATAGGCCGCATGGACCCGATTCGCAATCGCCTTGGCGATCGCCTCGAGATCTCCGGCAGTGAATGCGTGGCCCTCGGCATCGAGGTAGTCGGTGATCGTGTACCGCAGATGCTCGAAACGCGGATCTGCGATCGTGGACCTCACGATACGGGCAAAGTCAGCAGGTGTAACCATGCCACGGAACGTCACGTAGAGACCCGAAGGCTCTTCCCAGCTGACCGTATACGGCATTTGTGTGGCCTCCTTGGGGATCATAAGTACCACGCGACGCCGTGCATTGCTGCCGGATGGCGCCTACGTGGAATGCGTGGCGAGCCTTGTGCCACACTGACCGACAGGACGAGCCTTTGGTGAATTCACTATGAGCAGCGATCGTATCTCCCGGGACTCGCCAGACTTCTCGCTCGTCCTCGGCGGGCCGCTGTTCCAGCTGCTGCGTCGGGCGCATCTCACCGACGACGCGCTGGAGTTGCAGCGTCGACGCATCGTCGTCATAGCGTTGCTCGCCTGGCTGCCACTGCTGCTGCTCTCGGCCGCGGACGGCCAGTTGCTGGGCGGAGGCGTAGCCGTACCGTTCCTGATGGACGTGGATATTCACGTCAAGTTCCTCGTGGCGATACCGTTGCTGGTGGGGGCCGAACTGGTCGTGCACCAGCGCATGCGCGCGGTGACGAGAACGTTTGGAGACCGGAACCTTCTTCCGGCGAGCGCGACTGAACGACTCGACAGCGCCGTTGCGTCCGCCTACCGGCTGCGCAATTCTGTACCCGCAGAGATATTCCTGATCGCCTTCGTCTACATCGTCGGCATCACGATCATCTGGCGACAGTACGCGGCGCTCGACACCGCCACGTGGTACGCGACGCCGACCACGGACGGGTCGAGCCTCTCGCTCGCCGGAATGTGGTACGGCTACGTAAGCCTGCCGCTGTTCCAGTTCCTGCTGGTCCGCTGGTATTTCCGCCTGTTCATCTGGACTCGCCTGCTATGGCAGGTGTCACGGATCAGGCTCAACCTGGTCCCCACGCATCCGGATGGCGTCGGCGGCCTGGGATTTCTCTCGCAGACCGTGCACGCGTTCGTCCCGGTGCTAATGGCGCACGGGACGCTGCTGGCCGGCCAGCTCGCCAACCAGATCTTCTACATGGGCGCGCGACTGACGGACTTCCGGCTGGAAATCCTGCTGCTCGTGATCTTCCTGCTGTTCGTCGTCGTGGGGCCGCTCATGGTATTCGCGCCCCAGCTGGCGCAGGCGCGGCGGACGGGCCTGCGTGAATACGGCACGCTCGCAATGCAGTACGTTCGCGATTTCGATGCCAAGTGGCTGCGTAGGGCCGCTCCCTCGGGCGAGCCACTGGTCGGCAGCGCCGACATCCAGTCCCTCGCCGACCTCAACAACAGCTTCGCGGTCATCAAGGACATGCGCATCGTGCCCGTCACGAAGCAGGCCATCTTTCAACTGTCCGTTGCGACGGTGGCGCCAATCGCGCCACTGCTGCTGACGATGATGCCGCTGGAAGAACTGCTCAAGAAACTGGTCGGGATCGTGTTCTAACGGGCAGTCGCAGGGCCGCCCTCCTCCTCATCTGCCCGCGGGTCTGCGGACGGCAGCATGCCATCGGCGATGAGTTCCGCTTTCGTCTCCGGGCTCAGCTCGAACTCGATGCCTTTGCCAGTGAGATCCTTCAGTGCGGGCAGGCGGATGCCACAGCAATGGCCCTCGACCCGGAAGGCCTCGGGGCTGACTGCAGGGCCTTTGATTTCGGGCATGTTGCCTCCGGTCTGCTGATCGGGCACTCGCTGCAATTGTCTGCCACGTGCGCGGCAGGCGCACCTTTCTTGATCCGTCGCAGCGAGTCGTCCGGTTAGCCTTGCGGGGCGCACGGACCCCGTGAAAACCGAGCCGCGACGCGTCGAAGGGGCCGGGCGAAGCGCAGCCAGCAACAGGTCCGCATCAGTATTTTCATCAGCCGCCCCCCATTGCAGGATCTGCAGCTGTTAGGGTGCGCAAATGCATCAGCAAAACCCCCAGATCATCCAGGGCGGCATGGGCGTGGCCGTCTCTTCGTGGCGGCTCGCGCGAGCCGTCTCACTGAGAGGCCAGCTCGGCGTCGTGTCCGGGACGGGCATCGACACCGTGGTCGCACGTCGCCTGCAACTGGGCGACCCGGGTGGTCACCTGCGTGAAGCCTTCGAGGCTTTCCCGATGCCGGAGATCGCTGCGCGGGTCTGGGAACGCCATTTCGTCGAAGGCGGCAAGGAGAAGGGCACGGCCTTCAAGTCCAAGGCGGTCCCATCGGTGAAGATGCCGTCGGCGCTGCTCGACCTGATCGTGCTCAGCAACTTTGCCGAGGTGTTCCTCGCGAAGGCGCGGCATACCGGGAAGGTCGGGATCAACCTGCTCGAGAAGATACAGATACCAAACCTTGCCTCGATGTTCGGCGCGATGCTCGCGAAAGTCGACGTCGTCCTGATGGGCGCGGGAATTCCCAGGGCCATCCCGGGGATCCTCGATCATTTCGCCGCCGGCGAACCCGCCGAGATGCCGCTCGATGTCACCGGGGCGATGTCCGGCGAAAAGTTCTTCGCCCGATTCGACCCGCGGCGCTATCTCAAGGACGGGACGAACGGCATCAAGCGGCCGGATTTCCTGGCCATCGTGTCGTCTTCGACGCTCGCCATGACGCTGGCGCGCAAGAGCAGCGGCAAGGTCAACGGCTTCGTCGTCGAGGGGCCGACTGCCGGCGGGCACAACGCTCCGCCTCGAGGCGCGATGACGCTCGACGGCAAGGGCGAGCCGATCTACGGCCTGCGGGACTCGCCGGACCTGGAGCAGATTCGCGCGCTGGGGCTCCCGTTCTGGATGGCCGGCTCGTACGCCGATGCGGAGAAACTCAAGCAGTCACTGGCGCTGGGCGCGCAAGGCATCCAGGTCGGCACTGCTTTTGCGTTCTGCGAAGAATCGGGATTGCCGCAGGAAGTAAAGGAGTCGGTGCTCGCGGCGAGCCGCGAAGGTCGCGTCGGCGTGTTCACCGATCCATTGGCGTCACCGACTGGATTTCCCTTCAAGGTGCTGCAGGTATCCGGGACGGTCTCCGAGCCTGGCGTGTTCGCAGCACGCGAACGCATCTGCGATCTCGGCTACCTGCGCCAGAACTACCGGGAGGCGGACGGCAGCGTGGGTTATCGGTGCCCGAGCGAGCCCATCGACGACTACCTGCGCAAAGGCGGGATCGAGGCGGATACCGTCGGCCGCAAGTGTCTGTGCAACGGCCTGCTTGCGGCCGTCGATTACGGCCAATTGAAACGCAGCGGCGAATTCGAGCCCGCGATCTTCACCGCGGGTGATGACGCGTCGGAGATCCACAGGTTCGCGCGCCCGGACCGCACGAGCTATTCGGCGGACGAAGTGCTGGATCGGCTGCTGGGCCTGCAGGCCTCGGGCGCCTGCGCCGACTCCAACTGAAGCTTCAGCCGCCGGACGTCGTCTCGAACCTGCCGCGCAAGAACCAGCCTGAGCAATGGCTCCAGGGCGCGCAGCGCACCGGCAGGGCGAAGCGTCAGCGAGTACGTGAACCTCGTGCCCGCGGGCGTTGCGATGAACTCGCGAACACCCTCGCACGTGACCGGGCCCGACAGACTTCGAAATGCCGTGCGGGAGGATGAGTACTCGGTCACCTCAGCGACGGTCACCGCGGTGCGACCCATGCTGCGCATGGCTTCTCGCGTACGTGCTCCCACGCGTGGCGGGCCGCTGGTCTCGTACACCATGGACAAGACCCCTTTCCGCCACGACGTGTCGTTTGCGTAGTCGCCTGCAAACGCGAAGACCACGCCAGCCGGGCAACGTATCTCCTCGGACCACGAGACCTGGAACATCGTTCTTTCCGTTCAATGCGCGAATAATTCCCACCGGCTCCGGAAGCCGATCGCGGGATCTCCATTTTAGGCGGTCGGCATCGCCAGTCACCCTTGGTACGTCGAAGCGACAGCAGCTTCTTTTTCCCGGCGACGGTACGGCCACCAGTGCAGGAAGCCGAACAGCAGCGTCAAGACGAGGCTGACGGCCAAGGGCCCTGGATGGCGCTTGATGTAACGGAACGCCAAGACTGCTTCGATGACATGCCCCGCCAGCAGCAGCATGGCGATCGTGCGGACAAACGACAGCGACTCGGGTAGCAGGCCGAGACCAACCGCCGCACCGACGAGGTAGGTCGCGATGCACAACACTTTCAGGATCGTGAGCATGCTTGGATTCCTCCGGCCATCCGTTATGGCAGGTCGCTGATCCGCTCACTTCAACACCAGGACCATCAAGACGCCCCCCTCTGTCGTGGGGGGAACCCAGTTCGACTGGCGAAAATCTGAACAATGCCGGCATCGTCCTGAAACGTGTTGCTGTCGCGGATCGTCCAAAGGTCGTGATCAAGGGCGCGAAGGCCAACCCGGACGACATCCCGCTGGTTCAATTCGATATCAGCGTCACCCGAAGCTGAGCAGCCGCAGCCGAGGTTGGGATCACGTATACTGCCCACCGCTGTTCAGCTGCGACGGTCTGCCGGGTTCTCTGCGCCGTCTCGAATTCGGGTCCATGCACCCGCCACCTGAATCTCGGTCGTGTCCGCACCGCTCGGTCGTGTGTGCGATGCACGGGCTTTCACCGAACTCAACTTGCTCTTTCGCTCGCCGCCTGGCGCGCGCCGCCGCAGGTCGCCTCGCGCGGGGTCGCCGGCGTCGTTCGGTCTTCTGGAGAATTCCGCTTGTATTCGACT
>Ga0316616_100001246_pt1 | contig 10092 bp, 5 predicted proteins | sample OWC_Aug_M1_C1_D1_FD_207660 | JGI IMG/M metagenome (GOLD analysis project Ga0316616, IMG submission 207660) | Wetland soil microbial communities from Old Woman Creek delta, Ohio, United States - OWC_Aug_M1_C1_D1_B | ecosystem: Environmental > Terrestrial > Soil > Wetlands | place: USA: Ohio...
AGCGCGCCCAGCAGTGCTCGCAATGCCGCGGGCTTCACGGGCTTGCGCAATACGGTGTAACCCAGCGCGCGGGCTCGTTCCGCAACCGCGACCCCATGGTCCGCCGTCACCAGCGCCCCGATCGCCTGGCTGACTCCGCCCACGCGCAGCGATTGCAGCAATTCGAGCCCGTCGCAACTGTCGTCCCCGAGGCGGTAGTCGGCCAGCACGACGTCGGGCGACTCCTGTACGAACACGCGCCGCGCTTCTTCCGCCGAGAGTGCGTGCAGCACCCGCAAGCCCCAGCGCTCGAGCAGCGTCTGCATGCCGTCGAGGATTTCCTGCTCGTTGTCCACGCAGAGCACGGTTCCGCCCACGAGGCTCGAGGGCGAAGCCGGCGGCGCGGCTTCAGCAGGCTTGGGCGCCGTGGGAGCCGGCCTCTGGGCCACCTCCAGGCGCACGCTGAAGACCGAGCCCCGGCCGACCTGCGAGCGCAGGCCGAGTTCGAGATCGAGCAGGCGGGCGATGCGGTCGCAGATCGAAAGGCCGAGGCCGAGGCCTTTCTCCCCCCACGGTGACGGGCGGTCGAGCCCGCGGAACTCGTTGAAGATCAGTGCGCGATGCTGCTCAGCAATGCCGGGCCCGGTATCCCAGACCTGCACTTCCGTGCGTCCGCGGCGCAGGCGGCCCGCGACCAGCACGCCGCCACGCTGCGTATAGCGCAATGCGTTCGACACGAGGTTCTGCAACAGGCGCCGCACCAGCACGCGGTCGCTGCGCACCCAGGCGTGCGTCCGGCGGACGCGCAGGCGCAGGCCGCGCTTGGCAGCAACCGGCGCGAACTGCCGCTCGATGTCAGTGAGTATGTCGTCCAGCGCGAAGACGGCGAGTTCCGTGCGCATGGCGCCGCTCTCGAGGCGCGCGATGTCGAGCATGTCGTCGAGCACTTCCTCCGCGGCGTGCAGCGAGCCTTCGATGCGTTCGGCCACCTCGCGCACCGCGGCTGGGTCGCTGGTATCGCCGAGTGCCGACGCGAACAATCGCGCCGCGTTGAGCGGCTGCAGCAGGTCGTGGCTGGCCGCCGCCACGAACCGCGTCTTGGTGGCGTTCGCCTGTTCAGCCGCGCGCTTCGCATCGGCTTCAGCGGCCAGCGCTTTCGACAGCTCCCACGTGCGTTCCAGCACGCGTTGTTCCAGCGTCTGCTTGGCCTCGAGCAGTTGCTGCTCTGTGTGCTTGAACTCGGTGATGTCGGTGTACGTCGTGACGTAACCGCCGTCAGGCATCGGTTGTCCGCGTATCTCGAACACCCGGCCGTTGCGACGCGTGCGCTGGATGACGTGATGCGTGCCGGCCTTCATGTGTGCGAGCCGCTTGCGGATCTGTTCCTCCGGGTCGGTTTCGCCAAATTCGCCGCGCTCGGCGTTCCAGCGGATGAGGTCTGCGACCGGCCGGCCGATCCGCACCATGTCGGGCGGGTATTCGAACATTTCCAGGTAGCGGTGGTTCCAGGCCACGATGCGTCCTTCGGCGTCCGCCACCGAGATGCCCTGCGCGACGTTCTCCATCGTCGCCTGCAGCAACTGCCGGCTGAAGCGCAGTTCCTGCGAGGTCTCATCGAGCATCTCGGCAACTTCTTCGGGCGCCAGGCCGCGGCCGAGCAGGGCGTGCGTGAACATCAACCTTGCGGACGATGAACCGATCGCGCCGGCCAGGACGCGCTCCATGTGCTGCATCAGGCCGCGGTCCGCGGGATCCGTGGGGCGTGGCAGGGGCCGCAAGGCCTGCACGTAGTACTCGTTGAGTGCCGCCTCGGCCGCGCTGTTGCCCACGATCCGTTCCGCGATCGTGAGCACGTCGCCGACCCGCGCGCTGCCGCGGTTCGAGGACGGTGCCGGCTGCAGCGCCGGTCGCACGAATGCGGTCGCTGCCATGCGGTCGCGCAACGTGGAGCGGGACAACAGGGACAGCGTCACGAGGACCGCGACGTTGCCGGTGAGCGCCAGCAACGCGCCGCGGGCGACGGGCCCGAGGTGGTTCAATCCCAGCCACGACTGCGCCTGCGTCCAGAAAGCGTTGAGGGGACCGTCGCGCTGGATGGCATCGGCGCCGATCAAGCCGCCGGCGGCGAAATTCGGCAGCAGCGAGTTGTAGATCCAGATCGTGAACCCTGCCGCGAGGCCCCAGAAGACCGCGGCGCGCGAAGCCCGCCTCCAGTAAAGGCCGGCCAGGATCGCAGGCGCAAACTGTGCCACCGCAGTGAACGCGAGCAAGCCGATCGAGGCCAGGCTCGCCGGCGTCAGCGTGTTGCGGTGGTATGCGTAGGCAAGCAATGCGAGCCCGGCGATCGCCGCGCGGCGCAGCCAGAGCACCAGCTGGCCGATGTCGCTGCCCTCGGTGGGCTTGAGCCAGCGGGTGCGCCAGAGCACCGGCATGACCAGGTCGTTGGTGATCATCGTGGCGAGCGCGATGCTCGAGACGATTACCATTGCCGTCGCGGCCGAGAGCCCGCCCAGGAAGGCGAGCACCGCGATCGCCGACTCCCCGCGCACCATGGGAAGCGTCAGCACGAACGAGTCGGGATTGTGTGACTGCGCGAGGCCGCTGCCGATACCGACGAGCACCACCGGCACGACGAGCAGGGAGAACATGGCCATGTACGACGCGAACACGATCCGCGCCGTGCGTATGTCTGCCGGGTCGGCGCACTCGACGACGCCGACTAGAAACTGGCGCGGCAGGCAGACGATCGCGGCCGCCGCGAGGCCCGTGGTGATGAAGAAATCGCCGCTGAAGACGGATGCAGCAGACCCCAGTTGGGTTGCGGCGATTGGGACGGCGTCCTCCAAATGCAGCAGCGCGAACACTCCGACGGCGGCGAATGCGAGCAGCTTCACCAGAGACTCGAACGCGATGGCGAGCATCACGCCCTCGTGGTGCTCGGTTGCGTCCAGGCGGCGCGTGCCGAAAAGCATTGCGAAAACCGCCATGAGCATCGCGACCCACAGTGCCGTGTCGCTCTGCCACGCGTCCCGGCCGGACGATCCGGTGAGCACGTCGATGCTCGTGCCAACGGCCTTGTACTGCAGCGCCAGGTAGGGCACGCCCGCGGTCAGTGATATCACTGCCACCAGCGCGGCCAGCGACGGGCTCTTGCCGAAGCGCGAGGAAATCAGGTCGGCGATCGACGTGATGTTGTGCGCGCGGACTACGGCGACCAGGCGTTCGAGGAAGGGCGTTGCAAACAGGAAGACCAGCGCAGGGCCGAGATAGATCGGCACATACGCCCAGCCGTCACGAACCGCCGTGCCAACCGCGCCGAAGAACGTCCAGGTCGTGCAATAGACGCCCAGCGCCAGGCTGTAGATCCACGGCCGCAGGCGGGTGAAGCCGGGATAGATCGCGCGCCGCTCGCCGTAGAACGCCACGCCGAACAGCACCAGCAGGTAGCCGATGGCGAGCGCGGAGAGCAGGAAGCCCGAGACCATCGGGCAACTCTAGGCAGCGGAGGGCCCTCGCCACAAGGGGTAAGCGTCAGTGACGCTGCCGTCCCGGGAAAAACGAGTTGGTCCGGCGGGCGTATTCCACATACGCGGGGCGCCGCTCGCCGATGTCTCTTTCCAGCAGGGTGACGCCGGAAACCCGCAGCAGCAGCAGGCTCATCAAGGCAGGCCCGACCAGCGACCACCAGGCCCCGGCCGCCAGCGCGACAAGGAACAAGCCCCACCAGACGCAGAAATCACCGAAGTAATTCGGGTGCCGCGTCAGTGACCAGAGCCCCTGGTCCATGACCTTGCCGGCATTGGCAGGGTCGGCCTTGAACCGTGCCAGTTGCCAGTCGCCGACGCTCTCGAAGAAGAAGCCGACGAGCCACAGCAGCGCTCCCGCGAAGTCGAGCCAGCCGAGCGGGGTTGCGTCGCCCGCGATGGCGCCGAGCAGCGGCAGCGAAATGAGCCAGGCCAGCAGCGCCTGGAAGCCGAAGACCAGGTACAGGCTCTTCCAGGCGAAGCCGGGGTCGTTGCGGCGGCGGATGGCGGCATAGCGCCGGTCTTCCTCGTGGCCGAAGTTGCGCAGTCCGAGGTGTACCGCCAGGCGCACGCCCCAGGCCGACACGAGCACCAGCGCGAGCAGCGCGCGCGGGCCCAGTTGCGGCGCGGTCCATGCGTAGCTGCAGGCCGCGAGCACGAAGAGCAGCGACCACAACGTATCGACGATGGTCACGTTGCGCATGAAGACGCTTGCCAGCCAGGTGACGCCGGCGGCGCCGAGCAGCCAGGGCAGCGCCTGCAGCCATGTCTGCAGCAGGGGCGACATCATTCGATACACCTCGGTCTTGCGGCGGGAGTAAGCCAGGTGCACCTTAGCGCAGGCGGCGGGTGCTGCCCACCGGCCTGCAGCGCACCGACCCTGTTTCGATGCGCCGTGATTGCCGGTTTCAAGCGCAGAACGATCGACGAGGGGAGGCGACCATGACACCCACGGCCCAGGCTGCCCTGGCGCAGCTGCGCGATCCGACGATGTTCGCCTGGCATATCCCGTTCTTCCTGCTGGTCGTGATGTACCTGTACGCGACGGAGATCGGCGCGGGGCGCTGGGACCGTGTCGCCGCGGGGCTCGCGCTCTGGCTCGCCGACTGGATCAACGAGATCCTGAATTCGTTCGTGCTGCATTTCACGGGAGTGCACGCGCTCTGGATCGAGACCGGACCAACTGCCTACCAGTTGCTGGTCGGGCTCAACATCGAGACGTCGATGCTGTTCCTGGTCTTCGGCCTCGTCTACGCGAGACTGCTGCCCGCGGACCGCAGCGCCCGCATCGGTGGCCTGAACGCGCGCTGGTTCTGGGCCATCCAGCTGTCGGTATTCGCCGTAGTCACCGAGGTCGTGCTCAACGCCTGGGGTCACCTGAACTGGCACTGGTGGTTCTGGGACCTGCCCTGGGGCCTGCCGTTGATCTTCGTGTTCGGCTACCTCTGGTTCTTCCTGGCCGCTGCACGCGCGCACGACGCGCCCACGCCCGCGCAGCGCTGGCGATTCGTCGGATCGCTGGCCGCCGCAGCGCTCGTGCTCGGCCTCGTGGGCGCAGCATTCGGCTGGATCTGAAACGAGCGCTCAGCTCGTGCCGAGGATCTCGGCGAGCAGTGCGTCGTCGATGTTGCCGCCGGAGAGCGTGACCGCAACCGTGCGGTCGCGCATGCCCAGCTTGCCGGCGAGGACGCAGGCAAGCGCTACCGCGCCGCCGGGTTCGACGACCAGCTTGAGCTCGCGCGCCGCGAAGGCGATCGCATGCCGTATTTCGTCGTCGGACGCGGCGAGGCCGCCGCGCAGCAGTGGCTGATTGATCGCAAACGTGAGCTCGCCGGGCATCGGCGCCAGCAGCGCGTCGCAGATCGAGGGGGGCAGGCCCGGTTCATTGCGCTGGCGGCGCCCGGTCGCGAACGACCGGCGGTGGTCGTCGTACGCCTCGGGTTCCGCGGTCCAGATTGCGGCCCGCGGGGCGAGTTGTGCCATGGCCAGTGCAATCCCTGCCGTGAGCCCGCCACCGCTGCAGCAGACCACGACGTCGTCGAGGACCAGGCCGAGTTCCGCAGCCTGTTCGGCTATCTCGAGGCCGACGGTGCCTTGCCCGGCAATGATGTCGGGATCGTCGAACGACGGCACGAGCGTGGCGCCGCGGTCCTCGGCGAGCTTCGCCGCGATCCGTTCGCGGCTTTCATGGGCGCGGTCGTACTGCACGACTTCCGCGCCCATGTTGATCGTGTTCTGCATCTTCACCCGCGGCGCGTCGCTCGGCATCACGATCGTCGCGCGCATGCCGAGGCGTCGTGCTGCTTCGGCAACGCCTTGCGCGTGATTGCCCGAGGAGAAGGCGACGACCCCGGCCGCGCGTTGCTGCTCGTTCAATTGCGCCAGCCGGTTCCAGGCGCCGCGGAACTTGAACGAACCCGTGTGCTGCAGCGTCTCGAGCTTGAGCAGGATGCGGCCGCCGGTGAGTTCGTCCAGCGGTGTCCCGGCGAGCAGCGGGGTGCGTCGGGCGTGTCCGGCAATCCTCTTCGCGGCGGCGCGCACGTCGCTGAAATCCGGAATTCGCGTCATGTGGCGGCGCGCCCCTGTCGGCGCCCTGCGATTCGTCGCAACATAGGAACGTGAGCCTACACGATTCGTTACCGACGGGCTGTGAGCCAACCTGCCATGGTTGCCGGCATCGCCACCTGCAGCCGGAAGCGAGCCTCGAGCAGAAGTCGCAATACCTGCGCCGGGCGCTCGCGCCCTGGGCCGGACGACTCGCCGACGTTAGCGCCGGATCGGCGGCGGATCGGCTGGGTTATCGCGATCGAGTCACGCTCAATGCGGCGTGGGATGCCGAGCAGGGTTGGCGCTTCGGACTGATGCGGCGCGATGAACTGATCGCGATCCACGAGTGCCCTGTGCACACGGCGCGCGTCAACCACCTGGTTGCGCTCCTGCGCACGCACCTGCCGCCGGCCAGCCGCTTGCCACTTGCTTACCTGCACGTGGCGGGCGCGCAGGCTACGTTGATCATCAAGTCGCGCAACTTCGTGGCGTCGGACCTCGAGCCGCTGCTTGCGCAGCTTGCGTGCTCGGGCCTGGAAGGCCTGTGGGTTCATTGCCATCCTGCGGCCGGTCGCAGGCTGTTTGCGCGATCGGGCTGGCATCTCGCCTGGGGCTGCGCCGAATCGCTCACCCACGGCGGGCTCGTGCACGGCCCGACCGCGTTCCAGCAGTTGCTGCCGGCGCTGCACGCGGCGTCGATCGACCTGGCGTGTGATTACCTTGCGCCGGGGCCCGCAACCGCTGTCCTCGATCTCTATTGCGGCATCGGCGCTACGCTACGTCGCTGGAGCGAGGAGGGTGCACCTGCGCTGGGAATCGAGCTGGCAGGCGGCGCGGTCGAATGCGCGGCACGCAATGCACCGCGTGCAATCGTCCTCCGGGGAACCTGCGTGCAGCGCATGCCGCAGATCGAGGAGTGGTGGGGCGCGCAGCAAGGGCAGCGCGTCGTCTACGTGAATCCGCCGCGCTCGGGGATCGAGCCGGACCTGGGCCGCGCCTTGTGCAACGCGTTGCGCCCGGACCGGATCGCCTACCTTTCCTGCAGTGCCGGCACGCTTGCGCGCGACCTCGCGGAGTTCGAAGCGGCCGGCTACCGGGTCGACGTGCTCGCGCCGTTCGACTTCTTTCCGAACACCCACCACGTCGAGTGCCTTGCGCTCGCCCGAGCGCACAGTGCCTGACCGTCGTCCGGGTCACGCTGAGGTACGATTGCGCTGGGCGGCCGCAGGAGCCAGCCGGGAGTTGCAGATGTCGATCAATGATCGTCACGACGACATGGGCCGTCGGACAGGCCGGGCACGCGCATGGCTTGCGCTGCTGGCCACATCGACAGTTGCTGCGTCGGTGCCAGCACTGGCCTCCCCGGATGCCGCAAGCGCAGCCGCGGCCAACACGGCGCCGCTCGCGATGCAGGGGTCGGCGCGGCCGCGCATCGGGCTGGTGCTGGGCGGCGGTGGTGCCAAGGGCGCGGCGCACGTAGGGGTCATCACCCTGCTCGAAGACATGCGCATCCCCGTCGACTGCGTCGTTGGCACGAGCATGGGCGCACTGGTCGGCGGGACCTATGCGGCAGGAATGACCGCTGCGGAAGTGGAGCAGGCGATCGGCAGGATTTCCTGGGCACAGACCATCGGCTTCGAGGGGCGCCGCGAAAAGCTGCCGATGCGGCGCAAGCTGGCCGGCCGGACCTACAGCAATACCCTCGAGTTCGGCTTCCGGGACGGCGGGATCGCCCCGCCGCGCGGTTTCGTCAACACGCAGAATATCGAGCAGACGATCCGTTACCTCGTCGCACGCAGCCTGGGCACGAGCAACTTCGACGACCTGCCGATCCCGTTCCGCGCCATTGCGACGGACATGATGACGGGCGAGATGGTCGTGCTCGACCGCGGCGACCTCGCCCAGGCGATGCGCGCGAGTATCGCCGTGCCCGGCGTCTTTTCACCGGTAAAGATCGATGGCCGCACGCTCGGCGACGGCGGCCTGACGCGCAACGTGCCGGTGGACATCGCGCGACAGACCTGCGCCGATGTCGTGATCGCCGTGGCGGTGCCGACCCCGCCGCCGCCGGCCGAAGACCTGCAATCGCCGCTGACGATGATCTCGCGCTCGCTCGACGTGCTGATCGGCGCCAACGAAAAGGCGCAGCTCGACACGCTCGGCCCGCAGGACGTGAAGATCATCGTGCCGATGGGTGACATCGGCACCGCCTCGTTCGACCGCGTGGCGGACGCGATCCCGGTCGGTCGCCGCGCAGCCGAAACGCAGCGCGACTCGCTGCGCCGCTACTCCTTGCCGGCAGCCGAGTACGCCGCATGGCGGGAGTCGACGCATCGCCCCGCTGGCCGCAGCGTCGTGCTGGCCGACGTGGAGATCGTCGGCCTGCAGAGCATCGACGAAGGCTACGTTCGTTCGCACCTCGACCTGGCGACGGGACAGGAGGTCAACCAGAGGCAGTTGTCCGCAGCGATCAACCGCCTGTTCGACCTGGACGACTTCGAATCCGTGCAGTACTCGATGTCGGGCGATCCGGAGCAGCCCGCGCTGCGAGTCGACGTGACCGAGAAGTCGATCGCTCCCAATATCCTGCGTTTCGATCTCGGCGTGGTGATCGGCACCGAGGGCGCGAACGCGTTCGTCGTCTCCGGCGACTACCTGCGGCCATGGATCAATTCGCTCGGCGGCGAAGTGCATGGACACCTGCAGGTCGGGCGCCTGTCGCTCGCGCACCTTTCGCTGTATCAGCCGCTCGATGCAAAGCATGAGTGGTTCGTCGAGCCTGGCGCGCGGCTCGGGCGGTCGACCGAGGATCTCTACATCGACGACGAGGCGGCGAGCCGCTACAACTACGACAGTGGCTTCTTCTATCTCGATGCGGGGCGCGTGTTCGGCAGCCGCGCCGAGCTGCGGGCCGGCCTGCGATCAGGCTTCCAGGCGGCGACCCGCGAGATCGCCTTTCCAGGGCTTCCTGACATCGACCCTGAGGGCTATGGCGGCGTATCGCTCAGCTACACCTACGACGATCGCGATCGCGACGCGCTCGCGACGCGTGGCTGGCTGAGTCGGATCTACTATTACCGCGGCTCAGAGGCAATCGGCTCGGAGGAGAACTACGACCGGCTCGAGGGGGTGCTGCTCAAGCACGTGCCGATGCGCAGCGACGTCCTGCAATTGCGCGCGGCGGGCGGCGGCACCTTCGAGGGAGCGCTGCCGTTCTACGACTACTTCACGCTCGGAGGTCCGATCAGTTTCCCGGGCCTGAGCCTGGGACAGCTTCGCGGCACCTCGTACTGGACCGGCTCCGCACGGTACCTGCACAAGGTTGCCGACATCAGTCCGCTCTTCGGGCAGGCGTTCTATGTCGGCACACAACTGATGGCGGGCGACGTTGCGGGTCGCATCGATGATATGAGCGAACCGATCCTGTTCAGCGGCGCGGTTTTCGTGAGCGGGCGCACTCCGCTCGGCCCCGTCTCGTTCTCGTTCGCGACGACGTCGTCCGACGACTGGAGCATCCTCTTCACGCTCGGGCGCCCGATCGAAGAAGGCAGCATCACTGATTCAAACTGGTGACTGCCACGCAGCGCAGGGCGCGTGAAGGCTGCTCGGCGCTCGCGAACACCCGGGCGATCAATGGATGCCGGGCAGCCAGTGCTCTGCCGCAGACGGCTGCAGTGGCCTCGGGTAAGGCGTCGCGGAGCCGGGTGAAGTCTTGGCTTGCCCGTCGAACTGCGCAGCAATCAAGGCGTTGCAGGTGCCGGTTGCCAGCCAGTCCCGCGCGCCACGCACGAGGCCGTCGTTGGGATCGTTCATCGGCGCCGACAGGGTGTCCGGTGCTGCGCAGGCAAAGCGCATCGTCGGCGCGAGGCCCTCGTAATAGTCGCCTTCACCCAGCGCGTTGACGGTCTTGAACGCAATCAGGCGCAGGCGGTCCGGGCAGCCAGAGAGATCGAAAGCAAGCTGGCCCACGGGCTTGCCGAGCGTGTTGCTGCCGACGATCGCCACCTCGACCCAGGGCTTCATCGTGTTGACCGTGATTTCG
>Ga0316616_100001249_pt1 | contig 10084 bp, 15 predicted proteins | sample OWC_Aug_M1_C1_D1_FD_207660 | JGI IMG/M metagenome (GOLD analysis project Ga0316616, IMG submission 207660) | Wetland soil microbial communities from Old Woman Creek delta, Ohio, United States - OWC_Aug_M1_C1_D1_B | ecosystem: Environmental > Terrestrial > Soil > Wetlands | place: USA: Ohio...
AGCGGAAACGCCGTCCAGCGCAGGTCGACCCGGAACTCCTTTTTCAGTCTTTCAATACCCCCGGTAATGAAGTAGCACCAGGGTCAGATGAAATCCGAAAAAATCTCCAGGATGGGATTTTCTGTGTTTCTTTCCATTGCCTGAGTCCTTTCCAAATTGGAATCCACAGGATAACATGCTCAACATATACTCTTTAGGCCCGATTTGCCAAGCCTCCTCATTATCATCGCGGCCGTGCTGCATGAGTTCCCAGATTAAACCAATTCCATCTTCTTATTGATCATCTCGGGCCTGCTTGCTAAATCCATCTAACAGGCATGCCGCAGGTCAATTTCGGTTTGAAACAGACGGATTAGCAAAGGAGCTTTAACTATGGCGCTCTATCGCACGGTAACGGAAAAGGAAGCCACCGGCAAAGTGAAAAAAGTTTACAAGGACATCATGGCCACCAAGAAGATCGACTTCGTGCCCAACTTCTGGAAGGCGCTGTCGATCAACCCGGACCACCTGGATGCCACCTGGCAGAAACTGAAGGCCGTCATGAAGCCCGGCAAGCTTGATCTTCTGACCAAAGAGATCATCGCCCTGGCGGTCTCCATCACCAACAACTGCGAGTACTGAATCCACTCCCACAGCGCCGCCGTGAAGCGGCTCGGGCTGGACAACGAGGCCATCGGCGAGATCGTGGCCGTGGTGGACGTCTTCTGCGGCACCAACCGCATCGCCAACGCCTACCAGGTCGAACCGGACGTGACGCCGAGTCCGGACTGATGCGACACAGAGAGAAGACGGATGCCTTACAACGAAGAATTCGATTCCAGACTCGCCCGGGTTCTTCCGCGCGAAGCCGCGCGCAAGAAAATGTTCGGTGGCACCTGCTATACCATAAAGGGCAACATGGTGTGTGGGGTATACAAGGATTTCCTGATCCTGCGGCTCGGTGAGCGGCAGGCAGCAGATGCGTTGAAACTGCCCGGCGTGAAGCCAATGGACATCACCGGCAAGCCCATGAAAGGCTGGGTAATGATCGGTGCTGTGTCATTGACGGACGAGGCTGTGGCCCGTTGGGTCGAAAAAGCGCACGCCTTTGCGAAGTCGCTGCCCTCCAAATAAAGGCCTGGACAAATGATCGCGGAGATATTTTCTCTTTCCGTGTGCATCGAAAAAACCGCCGACCCTGTTTCCATCGGCGAACGCGTCAAGCGCCTGATCAAGTGGCGCTGAACGGGTCGGCCACAAGGAGTGCGATAGGAGTCCGGCATGCAGGATCTGATCGAGGACACCGCAGGGCGAGCGATTCGCTATCTTGAAAGCCTGAAAGAGAGAAGAGTTGCTCCGCCGCCCGAGGCCGTTGAGCGTCTCAGCGGTTTCGATGTTCCCTTGCAGGAGGAGCCGATCACGGCGATGCAGGTGCTGGAGGAACTCGATGAACTCGGTTCGGCCGCCACCGTGGCGAGCGCCGGGCCGCGCTATTTCGGCTTTGTCACGGGTGGCACGCTGCCGGCCGCCTTGGCTGCCACTTACCTGGCGGGGGCCTGGGACCAGAATGCCGTATTTCATGTCGCCTCGCCGACAACGGCTTACCTTGAGGAAGTCTGTCGGCGGTGGCTAGTTGGGCTGTTCGGGCTACCGGCAGAGGCCAGTATCGGGTTCGTGACCGGAGCCACCATGGCCAACTTCAGCGCTCTGGCTGCCGCTCGGCACGCGCTGCTGGGCCGGCGGGGGTGGGACGTCGAAGCGCGTGGGCTGTTCGGTGCGCCCCCGATAACGGTGATGGTCGGCGAGGAAGTGCATGTCAGCGTACTGAAGGCCCTGAGCCTGCTGGGGCTCGGCCGGGAACGCGTGGTCCGCGTCGCGGTCGACGGCCAAGGGCGGATGCGGCCGGAGGCCATCCCAGCCCTGACAGAGCCTGCCATAATCTGCGTTCAGGCCGGCAATGTGAACACCGGGGCCTTCGATCCGGCCGGGGAGATCTGCGCTATCGCAAAGGCATCGGGATCCTGGGTGCACGTGGACGGCGCCTTCGGCCTATGGGCTGCGGCGTGCCCGGACAGAGCTCATCTGGCCGCCGGGATTCCGGCGGCACACTCGTGGGCGACCGATGCCCACAAATGGCTGAACGTGCCCTACGACAGCGGGATCGTGTTTGTGCGTGACCCGCAGCACCTGCAGGCTTCGATGTCCTCCCGCGCGGCCTACCTCATCGCCGGCGATACCCGCGAGCCCAGCCACTACACCCCGGAGTTGTCCCGCCGGGCGCGCGGGGTGGAAATCTGGGCGGCCCTGCGGTCCCTCGGCGGCTTCGGCCTGGCCGATCTGATCGAGCGCAATTGCCGCTATGCCCGGCGTTTCGCCGCAGGGCTGCAAGATGCCGGCTACGATGTGCTCAACGAGGTGGTCTTGAACCAGGTGCTGGTTTCCTTCGGAAGCAGCGAGCGCACCCGCCAGGTGGTCCGCAGGGTCCAGGAGGACGGCACCTGTTGGTGCGGCGGCACCGAATGGCAGGGCCACGCCGCCATGCGCATCAGCGTCTCCTCGTGGGCGACGACTGTAGAAGATGTCGAGCGCAGCTTGCGGGCGATCATCCGGATGGCATCCGGCTGACGAATACAGAGCGCCATATGAAGGGCTGGCATTCAAGCGCATCGCCCCTTACTATCACAACCCTTTGGCCGGAGTGTCCTACTGGGAGCTCAACCTCAAAACAAGGAAGAGGGGACAGCGTGATCAAACCATGTAGAGAGTGCCGCCAACAAGTTTCGGAACAGGCCATCCAGTGCCCTCATTGCGGAGCGCCTTATCCGACTCGCGCGAAATGGGACGGCTGGGGCTTTGAATACAAATCGAGTCTGACCGTCTTCGGCCTGCCGCTGATCCACATCTCCTTCAAGTATCGACCCAACCGCATTCCCGTTCCCGCCCGAGGCGTCATCGCCATGGGGCAGTTCGCCTGCGGGATCTTCACGCTCTCCCAGTTAGGCATCGGGCTGATCAGCGTCAGCCAGTTCACCATCGCCGGCTTTGCTCTGGCCCAGTTCGCCGTTGCCTATTCGCTCATCGCCCAGATCGGGGTTTACATCCACGAGGGCCGCGGCCAGATCGTCAGAAGCCTGGAGGAAATCATCAAACTGCTGATGTGAGGAGGCCAAATGATCTATGATCGTTTCGAGAACTTGCATCTCTACGGCCGGCCCGACGAGCGCCTGCACCGGGCGCTGGTGTATGCCCGCGATGTCGCGTGCACGGTTGCCGATGGCCGCACGGATATCGACGGCGACCGGCTGTACGCGTCGGTGGCCACCTACGAGACCGGGTCGCGCGAGGAGCGCCGCTTCGAAGCGCACCGGAAGTATGTCGACGTGCAGGTGCTGCTGGAGGGTGAGGAAGCCATCGATGTGTCGCTGGACAAGAATCTTCCGGTCATCGAAGGCTATGATGAAAAGCGCGATGTCATGTTCCTGGCGCCACCGCAGCGGTTTGCATCCCTATCGATGCATCCCGGCTTTTTTGCGGTTTTTTTCCCCCACGACATCCATCGCCCGGGATGCCACCAGCTGGGGATGCGCCGGGTCCGGAAAATCGTGATGAAAGTCGCGGTCGAATGAACCGTTGGAGAGGTGCCGAATGAAAATCATCGGGCTCATTGGGGGCCTCGGCCCCGAGTCGACGCTGGACTACTACCGGCTGATCATCCGCGCTTTTCAGGAACGGAAGTCGGTCGACTACCCGGAGATCGTCGTCTACAGTGCCAACCTCACCGAGGGTTTGAAACTGATGGAAGGTAAAAACTGGGGGACGTTGACCGACTGGCTGCTCTACCGGATCGAGGCGCTCCGCAGGGCCGGGGCGGAGTTTGCGGCGATCGGCTCGAACAGCCCTCACGTGGTCTTCGATGCTGTCCAGCGCCGCTCGGCCTTGCCGTTGGTTAGCATCGTCGAGGCCACCTGCCGCAAGGCCCGGGAACTGGGCGTCAAGCGACTGGGGCTCCTGGGCACAGCCTTCACCATGCAGGCCGACTTCTTCCAGAAACCATTTCTCGACAGAGGGATGGACGTGGTGGTGCCGGAGCCGGAGGACCAGCAGTTGATCCACCGCCGGCTTTTCACCGAAATCGAGCTCGGCATCATCACGGACTCGACCCGGCAGGAGCTTCTGAGCGTGGTCCGGGGCCTGATCGACCGCCACGGCATCGAGGCGCTCATCCTGGGCTGCACGGAGCTGCCCCTGATTTTAACGAAAGACGAGTTCGGCATCCCGTTCCTGAACACCACGGCCATCCACGCCGACGCCATCGTGCTGCACGCACTGGGATTAACCTCCTGACGGCCGATCAAATCCATGGTAGCTGAAATCATCAGCGGCAGTTTTGGGACGGCGGCAGCGGTGGCGCTATTGGCCGGTTTCCTGCGCGGCTTCGTGGGGGTGGGGTCCGGGATGCTCATGGCGCCGGTGTTTGCGATCCTCTTCGGACCGCTGCAGACTGTCGGGATGGTCATCATGGTCGATGCGCTGGTCACCGCCCAGCTGCTGCCGTCGGTGTACCGGCTGATCGAATGCCGGGTCATCATCCCCATGGCAGGGGTGGCGGCCTTGTTCATGCCCGTCGGCACCTACCTCCTGGTGAACATTGACGCCCGGGTCATGGTGCGGGCCATCGCTTTCATCGTGCTGGTCTTCGTGCTGGTGCTCATGAGCGGCTGGCGCTACCGCGTGCCCAAGCGGCTCGGCATCACTCTTGGAGTCGGCGGTATCTCAGGGATCCTGATCGCGGCCACCAGCATGGGCAACCCGCCCGTGATCGTGAAATTTTTTCCGGGCCGGACACCGCCGCCACCAACCGTGCCAATTTCACCGGGTATTTCGCCGTCACCTTGGCCACCCTGTTCGTGATGATGGCTGCCAGGGGCCTCATCGATGGTGCCACGGTCCTGCGTACGGCATTGCTGGTGCCCGTTTTCGCCGGCGCCGCATGGCTGGGCGCGAAATATTTCTACAAGGAGACCGACCGCCGCTACCGGCAGGTGGCACTCGGGCTGCTGCTCTGCGTGGCGGCCTATGGTTTGCTTCGTTGAATTTGGAAACGATGCCGAAAGGAGGATCATCGAGGATGGACCAAAAACGATTCGAGGAAGGCTTGAAGGTGCGTCGCGAGGTGCTGGGCGACGAGTATCTCAACAAAGCCTTGGCGGCTTCCACGGAGTTCACCAAGCCCATGCAGGAGTTGGTGACCGAAAATTGCTGGGGTTACATCTGGACCCGCGAGGGCCTGCCGCGCAGGACCCGCAGCCTGGTGACGCTGGCGTTCCTTTCGGCTCTGCGGGCCACCGCCGAGATCAAGGCCCACGTTCTGGGCGCGCTGCGCAACGGCTGCACCAGGGAAGAGATCCAGGAAGTGCTGCTGCAGGCCGCGGTCTACGTCGGCGTGCCGGCGGGGATCGAGGCGTTTCGAGCGGCCAAGGAGGTCATCGAGAACTGGAAGGAATGACGCCGCGGAGATAAAGCCAATCTCCGGTGCTCCTTAACGACGGAGGCGGGCCATCACCTCGCGCACGATCTCACCCACGAGGTCCTGCATGGGCGGCGCGTCCGTCCTCGTCGACGCGGCGGCCGGCTGCAGGCCGAGAAGCTTGGCCGCATTGTCGTACATGATCTTCTGCCGCACCTCCGGCGTGAACGGCAGCTTCTCATAGTTCTTGAGGGCGATTCTGAAATCCACAAACGGGTGCGCGCTGGCGTAAAGGATCTTGTCGCCGATCATCGTGTTGGCGGCTTCGACGTAGGCTTCCGCCATGGGTGAAAATTCGTACTCGGACAGGTCGATATAGACATTGCGGTTGCGCTGCGCCACCGTGATGGCCTCGTTCACCCAAGGGTAGCCGCCGTGGCTGATGATGATCTTCAGCTCGGGGAAGTCACGCGCCACGAAGTCGATGTAACGCGGCGCTACATGGTCGATGATGGCATTGGGCACAAGAGTGGCCGGGCCGGTGGTGAAGATGATGGGGATGTCCAGCTCACAGCACTTGGAGTAGATAGGGTAGTACTTGGCGTCGTTGGCGTAGATCTGCGCCAGGTAGGGATCCACGGCCGCCCCACGCATTCCCAGATCGCTCACAGATGCCTTGAGCTCGTTGATGGCGCGCATGCCCTTGTGGGGGTCGAGCCCGATAAAGCCGATGAATTTGTTGGGGAAGTCCCTGACGAATTCGATCACGCTGTCGTTGTTGGACTTGGAACCGTAGGTGGTCTCGCAATCCCGACCGGTGATGACTGCCCACTCGATGTTGTGCCGGTCCAGGTCCGCCACGACTTCCGGAACCGTCTGGGGTTTCATCTTCGAAAAATCGATGGTTTCGCACAGGCCCTTGAACATCTTGCTGTTCTGGATGCCGGTGAGCACCGCAGCCGTATTCGGCCTGAACCGGAAATCGATTATCTGCATTACGAGTCCCCCTTCTTGTCCTCTTCTGAGATCAAGTCCCTCTATCAGATACACTGCTGCGGTGAAAATTGAAAGCAAACACGGTGCCACATAAAAACAGGAATCTCACAAAAAGCCGAATAGGATTGTTCCGCCAAGCTGTATCAGCCGGGATCGATGCGAAGAAATGTGTTGTGAAAACCGGTACACCTTCTGTTTGAAGATTGGTAGTTGTTGCAATGTTGCAGCGTCTATCAATAACGCTCCATAATTTCAAGAATTTTAAATTTGACTAAAGCCGCCGACTTGTGCAAAAGTGCACACACCCTATTTAGGGACGATTGGCACATGAGTCTCCTTTGCTATACTACGCTGAAATGTCATAAAAAAATAATTAAAACAGCACGGCTAAGACATTTTTCCACCGGCTATTTGGGTCTCAATTTTGCAACACATCAGCCGACTGCAGGAAGATGGCTATTGCTGCTGACAAACTTTGGCGAACCATCGGAAAGGCCCAGACAGCGGCGGATACCGAAGCCCGGCAGGCGCCACGCAGCTGTTCGGATAGTAGTTTCTTGGCGCGATAGTTGCACAATCGATGCACTGAATCAAGGTTTGGGAGCCTTTCTGAATGCGGGTGCAAGGGCGGCCGTGCACCCTCTCTTCTTTGGTTGAAGCAGAAGCGCAAACGATGCTTGGTTGGGGAGGTGGTTGCATGGGCAAATGCATCATCGCGGTGACGGATATTCTGGAGGCTGCTCAAAAGGGAAAAAAGACGATCGTGGCCCATCCCTCAGAGTGCATCGTTACCCCGGGAGCCAGGGACAAGGCGGTCGAACTCGGCATAGTCATCAGCGAAGGCCCTGATTCTCCAGCCGCAGCGCCTGCCAGACCATCCGAAGCCGCCCCTCCTGAAACTGAAAGACTTGTGCGCGAGGTCTGCGCATTGATGCAAGAGCGCCTTCCCGCCGGCGTCGCGGCCCAGGAACTGGAGCGCTTGGTGCGCTCGGCTGTGGCGGCCCGGCTCCAGGGTTTCGGAACGTTAGCTGCGCCGGATGGGCCTCAGCACATCTCTTGTACCGATGGGGTATGCTTTATCAGCGGAGCGCGGCTGCTCGAGGGCGGTTCCGGGCCAGTGCCGGTGGCTGAAAAGGCCTTGGTGGCCGAGGCCATCCGCTGCGGCGACGACATCAAGCTGGCCGGCGGCTACATGGAATGGCAGAAGGCCTCGTTTAACCGCACGGTGGAGTTCCCTGAAATCGGGATCGTGATCGAGGGGGAGTTGCATCTGGCGGTCGGCGGGAAAACCCTGGTTGTCAAGACCGGGGACATGGTGTACTTCCCCAAGGGCGCCCAGGTGGTCTACAGCGCACCCGGGCGGGTCCGCGTCGCCTGCGTCAATTGCATCCGCTAACAGGGGCCGGGAGCAACGAGGCGTGGACATCCTGAAACGCTGCATAGAATCCTGCCGCAAGCAGCCGGGGACGGTGGCCTTCCCGGACAGCCTGGACCCTCGCGTCCTGGAGGCGGCAGCAAAGCTGAAGCGCGAGGGGCTGGTCGAGCCGGTGCTAGTGGAGTCGCCCTTTGCCGTCCGCCGCAAAATGCGGGAGTCGGCGCTGCGGACGGCCGGGTTCGTTGTGGTCGACCATGCCAGCCCGAGCTTGGTGGCGAAAAACGCTGAGCTTTTCGCAGCGATCCGCAAGGAAGCCGGCAAGCCCGTCACCGAGGAGCAGGCCCGCGAGACGGTGACCTGCCCGTTAGCCGCCGGCGCCATGATGGTGCGGCGCGGCGAGGTGGAGGTCGGCGTTGCCGGGAACCTCTCCACTACGGCCGCTGTGCTCCGCGCGGGACTCAGCGTCATACCGAAGAAGCCGGGCATCAAGACCATTTCAAGCTTCTTCCTGATGGTGTCCCCGGACAACGATCGGCAGTTCGTCTTCGCCGACTGCGCGGTGGTGCCCGAGCCAACGGCGGAGTCTTTAGCCGATATCGCCATCTCCTCCGCGAACCAGGCCCGCAACCTGCTCAAGCAGGAGCCGCGCGTAGCGCTGCTTTCCTTTTCCACCAAGGGCAGCGCCCAGCATCCGCGGGCTGATATGGTGCGCCGGGCGGTCGAGCTCGTGCGCGAGCGCGCGCCGGACCTGAAGGTGGACGGCGAGCTTCAATTCGACGCCGCCGTGGACCCCGAGGTGGCGGCGCTCAAGGCGCCCGGCAGCATTATCGAAGGCCAGGCCAATGTGATCGTCTTCCCGTCCCTGGAGGCGGGCAACATCGCCTACAAGATGGTGCAGCGCCTGGCCGACTACACCGCCATGGGACCGTTTCTGCAGGGCTTCGAAGGTGGCTGGCATGACCTGTCGCGGGGCTGCAGCGCCAAGGACATTTTCAAGGTGGCCGTGCTCGGCATCTGCATGAAGCGCGGCAACCTGCTCAATTGACTCGCAACCTGTAGCACGAAGGAGATTCAGAGTGGACGCGTTGGGCATGATCGAAACTAAGGGGCTGGTGGCCCTGATCGAGGCGGCGGACGCCATGGTCAAGGCCGCCCGCGTGCAGCTGGTGGCCTATAAGCAGATCGGGGCAGGCTACGTCACCGCGCTGGTGCGGGGCGATGTGGCCGCCTGCAAGGCCGCCACCGACGCCGGCGCCGCCGCGGCCAAGCGGGTCGGCGAAGTGGTCGCGGTGCACGTCATTCCACGGCCGCATGACGATCTCGAGAACGTTTTCCCGATCGAGCCCAGGAAGTAAAGGCCGTCTGAAGGTGAGTGGGTGGGCAATGAACAAGGCAACCCTGCTGCAGCGAGTCCGCGAAGCCGGGGTGGTCGGCGAGGGCGGTGGCGGCTTCCCGGCGCACGTCAAATACGACGCGCAGGTGGAAACGGTCATCGCCAACGGCTGCGAGTGCGAGCCGCTGCTCTACACGGACCAGCACATCATGCTCCGCCATGCCGGCGAGATAGTGACCGCGCTCAGGGCCGTCATGGCGGCGATGGGCGCAGGACGCGGCATCGTTGCCATCAAGCGCAAGTACAGCGACATCGCGGTCCGGATGGGAGAAGCCATTGCCGGCACGAACATTGAGCTCGCGCAGCTCGACAACTTCTATCCCGCCGGCGACGAGCACGTCCTCGTGCATGAGCTGCTTGGCCGCGCAATTCCGCCGCTGGGGCTGCCGAAAGACGTCGGGGCCGTCGTCTCCAACGTGGGCACGCTTTACTCCGTGAGCCGCGCTATGAGCGGGCAGCCGGTGACCCACCGCACGGTCACCGTCACGGGCGAAGTGGCCCGGCCGAGGGTTCTGGCGGTCCCGGTGGGCACGGCCGCCGCCGAATGCATCGACGCCTGCGGCGGCCCGGTCGTGCCCGACCCGGTCTATGTGCTCGGCGGCCCCATGATGGGCCAGTTCGTGGACGACGCTGAGGAAATGCGCCGAACGGTGATCACCAAGACCGGCGGCGGCCTCATCGTGCTGCCCCGCGGCCACTACCTGCACCGCATGGCGACGCTGTCTGTGCGCGAAATGCAGAAGCAGGCCGGCGCTGCCTGCATCCAGTGCCGCTATTGCACCGACCTGTGCCCGCGCCACAACATCGGCCATGGTTTTGAAACCCACCGGGTGATGCGGGCCTTCGGCGGCGGGGTGGACACCGCCATGGGCGT
>Ga0316616_100001250_pt1 | contig 10081 bp, 9 predicted proteins | sample OWC_Aug_M1_C1_D1_FD_207660 | JGI IMG/M metagenome (GOLD analysis project Ga0316616, IMG submission 207660) | Wetland soil microbial communities from Old Woman Creek delta, Ohio, United States - OWC_Aug_M1_C1_D1_B | ecosystem: Environmental > Terrestrial > Soil > Wetlands | place: USA: Ohio...
CCGGGAGCGCCGCGGAGGCGCCTCGCCCGAGGGCGGGCGTCGAGAGCAGGCCGGCCGCGGCCAGGGCGACGAGCCCGCGGGCGGCCGGCGACGGGAGCCGGTTCACCGGCGCATTCTATTGCCCGGAAGGCCGGGGCGGGGCTGCGATCTCCCCGGGCGCGCGCCCGGCGGGCGCCGCAGAGCCGGGCGCCGGCTCGGCCGGCCGCAGGCTCGCGGGTCGCTCGAAGTCGAGGGCGAGGGTCTCGCCCTCCACGCGCTGCTGCCAGGCCACCTTCTGGCGGAGCCGGATCTCCACGACGTAGGTCCGCCCCACGCGCATGGGGGTCACCGTCGCCACGGCGGACGGGAAGAAGGAGGTGTCGAGGAAGTTCAGGTCGTTCCGGTTCGGCACCTGCGTGTTCGGCATCTCCACCCGCACGACGTTGTCCGCCGCCTCGCTCACGCGGAACCGCGGCACCCCCCGCGTCCGCACGAACACCTGGGAGACGTCGGGGAGCTGCCGGAATCCGAGCGACTCGACCGTGTTCGGACGGCCCGACCTCGACTCGGCGGCTGCGGCCACGCGGACCTCCTTGGCGGCCCGTGCCTTCTCCGTGGCCGCGGCCCTGGACGCGGCCTTGGCCTCCTGCGCCAGGCGCGCCTTCTCGGCGGCAGCGGCCTTCGCCGCGACCTTCGCCTCCTGCGCCTGCCGCGCCTTCTCGGCGGCGGCGGCCTTCGCGGCGGCCCTCGCCTCCTCCGCCTGCCTCGCCTTCTCCGCGGCGGCGGCCTTCGCGGCGACCTTCGCCTCCTGCGCCAGGCGCGCCTTCTCGGCGGCGGCGGCCTTCGCGGCGGCCTTCGCCTCCTCCGCCTGCCTCGCCTTCTCCGCGGCGGCGGCCTTCGCGGCGACCTTCGCCTCCTCCGTCTGCCTCGCCTTCTCCGCGGCTGCGGCCTTCGCGGCGACCTTCGCCTCCTCCTGCTGCCTGGCCTTCTCCGCGGCGGCGGCCTTCGCGGCGGCCTTCGCCTCCTCCGCCTGCCTCGCCTTCTCCGCGGCGGCGGCCGCGGCCGCGACCTTCGCCTCCTCCGCCTGCCTGGCCTTCTCCGCGGCGGCGGCCCTCGCGGCGACCTTCGCCTCCTCCTCCTGCCTGGCCTTCTCCGCGGCTGCGGCCTTCGCGGCGACCTTCGCCTCCTCCGCCTGCCTCGCCTTCTCCGCGGCGGCGGCCGCGGCCGCGACCTTCGCCTCCTCCGCCCCCCTCGCCTTCTCCGCGGCGGCGGCCGCAGCGGCGATCTCGGCGCTCTTGCGCGCCTCGGCGTCCGCGCGGGCGCGCGCCTCGGCCTCGGCCCGGGCGGCGGCCTCGGCGCGCTCGCTCTCCTGGCGCGCCACGGTGTCGGCGAGCGCGGCCTTCTGCGCCTGCTCCGCGGCGATGCGCGCCTGCTCCTCGGCGCGCGCCTTCTCCGCGGCCGCGGCGGCCTTCGCGTCGACGGCGGCTGCAGCGGCCGCTGGTGCAGCGGCGGCGGGGGCCGGGGGCGGCTCGGCGCGCGCCACGGCCGTGGGGGCCGGCGGCGGCTGCGCCACCCGCACGACGAGCGCGGTCCCCTCGCTCCGGACGTCGGGGGGCTCGACCTCGCCGTCGAAGACCACGGTGACGCGCGCGACGGCGGTGGGGCCGCTGCCGAAGGAGAGGTTGCGGACGGCCTTGACGTTCCCGCGGCCGCGCATCTCCTCGGGGACGCCCTGGAACACCGCCTCCGAGACGTCCACCACGAACCGCGGCGGGTCCATCATCGAGAAGGTCGTGAAGCTCGGCGGCTTCGACCCCTGGATGGCGACGGTGACGGCGCCGCCGGCTTCGCGCACCTCGACGCTCGAGACGACGTTCGAGGCGGGCGCCTGGGCGGCGGCCCCGCCGGCGAGGAGGATGGCGGTCAGGAGTGCGGCAAGGCGCATCGTGCGCTCCGAGGGGGCGTTTTTCGCGAGGATAGCACGCGCTTCCCTCGCTCCAAGAAACGCGCCCGGGTGAGCGGATGTCACCGCGCCCCCCACCCGCGACGCTCGGCGCGTCCCGTGGCGACGGGCTAGCCGCCCCCGAGGAGCCGTCGCGCCTCGCCCACCAGGTAGAGCGAGCCCGCGACGCAGGCGAGACCGCCGTCCGCCGCCCGCGCCCGCGCACAGGCGATCGCCTCCTTGCACCGCGCGTGCACGTCCACCTCGGCGCCCAGGCCGGCCGCGAGGTCCCGGTAGGTCGCCGGGTCCCGCGCGCGGGGGGAGTCGGGCCCCACGAGGTGGAGCCGGCGCACCACCGGGGCGAGCGCCCGGAGGATGCCGCGGTGGTCCTTGTCCGACAGGACGCCGAACACCATCTCGATGGGGCGGCCGGGATGGAGCAGCGGGAGGGCGGTGGCGAGCGCCGCGGCGCCATCCGGGTTGTGGGCGCCGTCGAGCAGGACGCCCGACACCTGCTCCAGGCGCCCGGGCCAGCGCGCCGTGGCGATGCCCGAGGCGATCGCCTCCTCGCCGACGCGGACGCCCGCGGCGTCGAGCTGCCGAAGGGCGGCCGCGGCGAGCGCCGCGTTCCCGCGCTGGTGCGGGCCGGCGAGCGACACCGGCCCGTCCCACCCCGGGGCGGCCAGGTGCAGGGGGGCGCCGCGCCGGTCCGCCTCCTCGCGCAGCGCCGCCATCGCCTCGGGGGGCTGAGCGAAGGCCACGACGGCCGGGACGCCGCGCTTGAAGATGCCGGCCTTCTCGCGGGCGATCCCGGCGAGGCTGTCGCCGAGCAGCTGGACGTGGTCGAGCCCGATCCGGCTCACCGCGGTCACGCGGGGCGTCACCGCGGTGGTGGCGTCGAAGCGCCCCCCGAGCCCGACCTCCAGGACCGCGACGCCGACCCCCTCCCGCCGGAAGTGCGCCAGCGCCGCGAGCGTGGCGAACTCGAAGTAGGTCAGCCGTCCCGACTCGTCCCCGGCCTCGTGCCACGGGCAGGCGCGGCGCACCTCCTCGACCGCCTCGGAAAGCGCCGCGTCCGGGATGGGCACGCCGTCCACCTGGATGCGCTCGTGGAAGCGCACGAGGTGCGGCGAGGTGTAGAGCCCGACCCGGTGGCCCGCCCGCGAGAGCGCCTCCGCGGCCATCGCGCAGGTGGACCCCTTCCCGTTCGTCCCCGCGACCTGCAAGCTCGGGAAGACGCGCTCCGGGTGACCCATGGCCTCGAGCGCGCGCTCCATGCGCTCGAGGCCGAAGCGCATCGCGAGCGGCTTCAGCGAGTCGAGGTAGTCCCCTGGCCGCATGCCCGCGCCGGCGCCGCGCGGGCGCCCCGCCCCGTCAGCCCAGGAGCTTCAGGATCTGCGCGAGCTTCTCGCGCATCTGGGGGCGCGGGACGATCGCGTCGATCATCCCGTGCTCGAGGAGGAACTCGCTGCGCTGGAAGCCGGGGGGCAGCTTCTCCCGGATGGTCTGCTCGATGACGCGCGGGCCGGCGAAGCCGATCAGGGCCTTCGGCTCGGCGATGATCACGTCGCCCAGCCAGGCGAAGCTGGCGGCCACGCCCCCGGTCGTCGGGTGCAGCATGACCGAGACGTAGGGCTTGCGCACCTGTCGGAACCGGTTCAGCGCCGCGGAGGTCTTCGCCATCTGCATGAGGGAGAAGATGCCCTCCTGCATCCGCGCGCCGCCGGTGGAGCTGAAGACGATGCAGGGGATGCGCCGCTCGTAGGCGCGGTCGATGACGCGGGTGACCTTCTCGCCCACCACCGATCCCATCGATCCCCCCATGAACTCGAAGGCGAAGGTGCCGATGGAGACCGGGCGCCCGTCGATGGTCCCGCTGCCGGAGATGAAGGCGTCGCGGAGGCCGGTCGCCTTGTAGGTGCTCCGCAGGCGGTCCCGGTACTTCTTCGAGTCGGTGAAGCCGAGCGGGTCCTCCGGGACGAGGTCGGCGTCGAGCTCGTGGAAGGTGCCGGGGTCCAGGACCATCTCCAGGCGGCGCCGGGCCGGAAGGGCGTCGTGGTGGCCGCAGGTGGGGCAGACGTTCCAGCTCCGCTCCCACTCCTGCGTGTAGACGACCGCGCCGCAGCCGTCGCACTTCGTCCACAGCCCCTCGCCCTTCTTCGCCGGGACGGGACCCGCCGGCGCGTCCGGCGACGGCTGCGCCTTCAGGGTCTGCCGCTTGGAGAACCAGGCCATGCCCACCTGCCCGGCGACGCCGTCACACGACGATCGCGTCGCCCTTCGAGAGAACCTTCACGCCGCGGAGCCGGAGCGCCGCGATCTCCTTCCTCAGGTCCGCCGCCCAGGCCGGCTTGAGGTGGTACAGATATACGGGAACCGGCTCCCTTTTCACCTTCGAAAGCTCGGTGACGAGCGTCCGGGGCGTCAGGTGGCCCGAGAGGTCCGCCAGCCACTGGAGCGCGCTCGGGAAGCTGGTCTCGACGAGGAGCGCCCCCAGCCCCCGCGCCTCGCCCACCGCGCGCCAGAAGGCCCGCGTGGGCCCGGTGTCCCCCGAGATGGCGAAGGCGGCGCGCCCCCGCGAGACCACGAAGCCCGTGGACTCCACGGTGTGGCGGACCTTCACGGGGCGCACCGCGTAGGGCCCGATCCGGAACGGCACCCCCGGCCGGAAGGCGCGGAGCCGCAGGACCGGCCGCGAGGGGCTCGGGATCCGGGTGAAGTCGGGCCACAGCTCCCCGTTGAAGAGGTGGCGCCGCAGCGTCCGCACCGCCCCGGGAGAGGCGTGGACGGTCACCGCCCTCGGCCGCCGCCGGCCCGCCATGAGGTCGGCCAGCAGCGGGACGTCCTTCACGTGGTCGAAGTGGGCGTGGCTCAGCAGGACGTGGTCGATCCGCTCGAGCCGGCGCAAGGAAAGCGTGGAGGTGAGCGCGCCGGCGTCGAGCGCCAGCCGCCCGTCCACCAGGAAGGAGGTGGTCCGCATCCCGGGCAGCTCGCCGCCCGAAGCGCCGAGGACCTCGATCCTCACGGCCTCTCCCTCCCGTCCGGCCGGGGCCGCGCGCCGAAGGAACCGGGCCTCACGGTGCTCCCTCCCCGGGCTCCTGCAGCTGCAGGAAGTCGAGGAAGTGGCGGAGCCGGCCGGGGTCGCGGACGACGAGGGCGCCCTCGCGAGAATCGAGGAGGCGCGCCCGCTCCAGGGACTCGAGGACCTCCCGGACCTTCGCCGGCTCGAGCCCGAGGCGCCCGGCGATCTCGTCCGCCGCGAGCTCGAGGCGCACGCCCTCGCCGGAGCTCCCGGGGCGCGACGTCCCGGCGCGCGCGGCCTCGTCGCCGAGGAAGTGGACCACCCGGGCGCGGGCGTCGCGCAGCAGCAGGTTCTCGATCTGGCGGTCGGCCTCCCGGAGCCGGCCGGCCAGGGCCCGGACGAGCCGCAGGGCGATCTCCGGGCTCCCCCGGACCATGGACTCGAACGTGGCGCCGTCGATCACCAGCAGGCGGCTCTCCTCGGCGCAGGTGGCCGTGGCTGAGCGGGGCTGCGCGTTCAGGATCGACATCTCGCCGAGGAACTCGCCCGGCCCGAGCGCGCTCAGCACCTTCTCGACGGCCCCGACCCGCTTGGAGATGACCACCTTCCCCTGCTGGACGACGTACATCTCCCGCCCGGGCTCCCCCTCGCGGAACAGGACCGTCCCGCGCGGGAAGGTCCGCGCGTAGCGCTTGGCGAGCTCCTCGGGGGCCACGGCCCGTCCTTAGCCGACGGCGCTTCGCGGTGTCAACGCGGCGGGGCCAGCGCGCGCCGGCGGGGCGCGCGCGCGCCTTGCGGCGCCGCGCGGCACGCGGTAAGGGGGGCGCATGCCCATCACCTACCGGGATGCCGGCGTCGACATCGACGAGGGCGATCGGCTCGTCGAGCTCATCAAGCCCCATGCCCGCCGCACGATGCGCCCCGAGGTGCTGGGCGGGATCGGCGGCTTCGGGGGGCTGTTCGCCCTCGACGTGAAGCGCTGGCGGGAGCCGGTCCTGGTCTCCGGCACCGACGGGGTGGGAACGAAGCTCAAGGTCGCCTTCCTCGCCGGACGGCACGACACGGTCGGCATCGACCTCGTGGCGATGTGCGTGAACGACGTGGCCGTGGTCGGGGCCGAGCCGCTCTTCTTCCTCGACTACTTCGCGACCGGGAAGCTGCGCGCCGAGGAGGCCGCCGAGGTCGTGAAGGGGATCGCCGAGGGCTGCAGCCAGGCCGGCTGCGCGCTCATCGGGGGGGAGACCGCCGAGCTCCCCGGCTTCTACCACGAGGGCGAGTACGACCTGGCGGGCTTCGCCGTCGGCGTCGTGGAGCGCGCCCGCATCCTGGACGGGCGCGGCGTCGCCCCGGGCGACGCCCTCGTGGGCGTCGCCTCGACCGGTCTCCACTCGAACGGCTACTCGCTCGCGCGCAAGGTGCTGCTGCCGCGCTTCGGGCTCGGCGACCGCCCGGCCGCGCTCGGCGGCCCCACCGTCGGGGAGGCGCTGCTCCAGCCGACGCGCATCTACGCGAAGGACGTCCTCGCGCTGCTCGCCCGGGTGCCGGTCAAGGCCATCGCCCACGTCACCGGCGGCGGCCTCCCCGGGAACGTGCCGCGGAACATGCCCGAGGGGACGCGCGCGGTGATCCGCGAGGGGACCTGGCCGGTCCCCGGCGTGTTCGCCCTCGTGGAGCGGGAGGGGGGCGTGCCCCGGGACGAGATGTACCGGACCTTCAACATGGGGCTCGGTCTCGTCGCCGTCGTGCCGTCGGGCGCCGCCGAGGAGGCGCGCGCGCTGCTCCGGGACCGCGGCCTCGACGCCTGGGTGGTCGGGCGCGTCGAGGAGGGGAGCGGCGAGGCGACCTGCGAGGTCGTCCCGTGATCCGCATCGGCGTCCTCGCCTCCGGCTCCGGCTCCAACCTCCAGGCGATCCTCGACGCCTGCGCCGCCGGGCGCGTCGACGGGACCGTCGCGGTCGTCGTCTCCAACGTGCCCGGCGCGCTGGCCCTCGAGCGCGCGCGGGCCGCGGGCGCGGCCGCGGAGCTCCTCCCGTCGAAGGGCGTCGCCGACCGCGCCGCCTACGACGCCGCCCTCGTCGAGCGGCTGCGGGCCCACGCCGTGGACCTGGTGTGCCTCGCCGGCTACATGCGGATCGTGACGCCGGCGTTCCTCGAGGCGTTCGGCCCCGGGGAGGCGACGCGGGGTTGCCCGCGGGTCATGAACGTCCACCCCGCCCTCCTTCCCTCCTTCCCGGGCCTGCACGCCCAGCGACAGGCGGTGGAGCACGGCGCGCGCTTCTCGGGCTGCACCGTGCACTTCGTGGACGCCGGCACCGACACCGGCCCCATCGTCGTCCAGGCCGTCGTGCCGGTGCTCCCCGGGGACACCGAGGAGACGCTCGCGGCGCGGATCCTGGTCGAGGAGCACCGCGTCTACCCGCAGGCGGTCCAGTGGTTCGCGGAGGGGCGCCTCTCGGTGGCCGGGCGCAGGGTCGTCGTCGCCGGCGCCTCGTCCCCCTCCCTGGACGGCGTCGCCAACCCCTCGCCGGACCTCCGCGACGGCCCCGCCGCGCGCCGAGGACCGTCGGCCCCGTGATCCCGGCCCCCCGCCCTCCCGCGACGCCGCGCGCCTACGACGTCTGCGTCGTCGGCTCCCAGCTCGGCGGCATCGCCGCGGGCGCGCTGCTCGCCCGGCGGGGCTTCCGGGTCCTCCACGTGGACCACGACGGTCTCGGGGGCCAGTACGCCGACGGGGGTTGGCTGCTGCCCTACGCACCCTCGCTCCTCCCCTCGCCGCGCCTCTTCCCGGCGGCGGAGGCCGTCCTCTCGGAGCTGGGGCTCATCGCCGACCTGGTGCGGCAGCTCGAGCCGTGCCTGCCCGACCTGCAGGTCATCCTGCCGCGGGCGCGGCTCGACCTGGTGCGGGACCCGGCCCGGAGGCGCGCCGAGCTGGAGCGCGAGTGGCCCGGCGAGGGGCAGCGCCTCGAGGCGGCCCTGGAGGAGTCCCAGCGGCTGTTCGACGCCGAGCGGGCGTTCCTGGAGGCGCGCCCGCCGCTGCCGCCCCTCGGCCTCCGGCAGCGATGGCGCCTCTCGCGGGCGCGGCGGCTCTCCCCCTCGGGCGGCGACGGCCCCCCGGTCCCGCTGGCCGAGCTCGGCGACCACCCGCTCGCCGGCGCCCTGCGCTCCACCTACCCCTTCCTCGCGCACCTCGACGGCACGCCGCCGCGCCTCGGGCTCATCCGGACCCTGGGCGCGCTGCTCCGGGGCACACACCGCCTGGCCGGCGGCGAGCTGGGGCTCCGAGAGGTCCTGCGCCGCCGCATCGCCGAGTCGCGCGGGGACCTGCTGGGCGGGGACGGCGTCCCGGCGATCGCCGAGTCGCTCGAGGTCGAGCGCGGCCGGGTGGTGGCGGTTCGCGTCAACGGGTCCGAAGGGGTCTTCACGGCGCGCGCCTTCGTCTCGGCCACCGACACCGTCGCGCTCCGGCGCCTCGTGCCGGGAGGCGGCGAGAAGCTCGCGGCACAGCTCGACCGCAGCCGCCCGAGCCGCCGCCTGCTCTCGGTGAACTGGGTGGTCCGCCCGGAGGGGCTGCCGGCGGCGCTCGGGCCGACCGCGCTCGCCGCCGGGTTCGACGGCCCCGGCCCGGTCCTCCTCCAGGTCCTCCCGGCGCTCCGCGCCTCGAAGGGGCGCTCCGAGCCCGTGGCCGGCGAGCGGGTGCTCACCGCCGGCGTCGTCGTCCCGGTCCGGGGACGCGAGCCGGACGGGGAGGCGCTGTCGGCCGAGGTCGGCCGGCTGCGGGAGACCGTGGGCCGGTTCCTGCCGTTCTTCGGACGGCACGTGGTCCTCGAGTCGGTCCCGCTCGTCGCCGCCGACGCCTCGCGCCGGGGCTCGAGGCTCCTCGCCCATCCCCTCTACGAGATGGCGCCCGGCCGCGCGCTCGGGGTCACGGGGCTGCCGACGCGCTCCGCCGTCCGCAACCTGTTCTTCGCCGGGCGCGAGGTGGTCCCCGGGCTGGGGCTCGAGGGGGAGTTCCACGCGGCCCTCCAGGCGGCCGACGCCGCCGAGGCCTGGCTGGGGAAGAAGGCGAAGCCGTCGTAGGATGGGCCGGCCGGGCGAGTCCGGCTTGACCTTTCGCGACTTCCGCGTAATATCCGCCGCTCTTTTCGAGGGGTTTCGTCCATGGCACGCCGTTGCGACATCTGTGGGAAGGGGCCGCTCGTCGGCAACAACGTCTCCCACGCGAACAACAAGACGAAGACGCGGTCGCTCCCCAACCTGCGCTCGGTCCGCGCCGACACCGGCGGGACGGTCCGCCACCTCCGCGTCTGCTCCCGCTGCCTCAAGGCCGGGCGCATCACCAAGGCCGCCCATCACGGCCGCCGGGCCACCGCCCAGGCCTGAGCCGCGGCCCATGCGCCCCGACCGCACGGGAGCGCGATGACCGACCGACCGCTCGATCCCGAGGCCGCGCCCCCGGCGCCGGGCCCGGGTCCGCTCACCGCCGACCTTCGACGGGCCCTCGCCTCGGCGAGCGGGAACCGCCGCCTGGAGATCCTCCTCTCCCAGCCGGACCCGGGGGCCGTCATCCGGGCGCTGCCCGGCGACGAGCTCTACTTCCTGATCCAGGACGTCGGGCTCTCCGACGCCCCCGAGCTCGTCGAGCTCTGCTCGCCGGAGCAGTTCCGGACCATCCTCGACCTCGACGCCTGGCGCGGGGACACCGCGGACCCGCTGCGAATGCTCCCCTGGCTCCGCGTCGCGAGCGGGTCCGCCCGCCGCGGCGAGGGGGGCGAGCGGCGCTGGGGCGCGAAGCTCGCCGCGCTCGACCCGGAGCTCGTCAGCCTGCTGCTGCGCTCGACCCTCCGGATCCACGACCTGGAGGAGGACCCCGATCCCCCGATCGAGGGCGAACGCTTCGTCCGCACGCCCGAGGGGCGCTTCATCGTCGAGTTCCTCCCCGACGGGACGGACTACGTCGCGATCCGGGGGCTCCTCGACGACCTCTACGCCCAGGGGCCGTTCCGCGCGGCCCGGCTCCTGTCGTCGGTGCGATGGGAGCTGCCGAGCGAGCTGGAGGAGTCCGCGCTGCGCTGGCGGAACGGGCGGCTCGCGGACTCCGGCTACCCTTCGACCGAGGAGGCGCTGTCCTGGTTCGCGCG
>Ga0316616_100001251_pt1 | contig 10065 bp, 6 predicted proteins | sample OWC_Aug_M1_C1_D1_FD_207660 | JGI IMG/M metagenome (GOLD analysis project Ga0316616, IMG submission 207660) | Wetland soil microbial communities from Old Woman Creek delta, Ohio, United States - OWC_Aug_M1_C1_D1_B | ecosystem: Environmental > Terrestrial > Soil > Wetlands | place: USA: Ohio...
GGGCTCGGGCTTGAAAGTGCCCTATCCGATAACGGAATACGCCCCGACTTCCTGGTTCCCCCGCATCCCGGAGTCCGGTATCTCGGCTTGAATTTCACTATATTCCCGACCGGAAAAATTGTCAAGATGATGCAGAGGGAAAGGTGTTCCGGTGCGGCATAACAGTCTGCATATCGAGAAGAATGTGCCGGAAGCCGTCTGAGACAGAGACAGACAGCATACGTTAACACTACAGGCCGAAAACGATCTCCCGGTCCTCAAGATCCACCTTGTCCACCCTGACGGTGATCTCCTGACCGATCCGGAATGAACGGTTCGTATGCCTCCCATAGAGTCTCATCGTCCTGTCATTGTACTGGTAGAAGTCATCGGTCATATAGGAGACATGGAGAGATCCTTCGACATACCAGTCGTTCAGCCGTATCTTCAGGCCATAGGGGGATATTCCGACGACCTTTCCCTCGAAGGAATCTCCCACTTTGTCTTTCATGAACCATGCCCTTAGCGCGCGGATGACCGTATTTTCGGCATTATCTGCGAGCCTCTCTCTGCGGGATGAGCTGAAGGCTATGTCAGGGAGCAGAGTCTCAAGCTCTTTTATTCGCTGGTCAGCGATCACCTTCTTTGTCAGAATCTCGCGCAGTATCCTGTGCACAACGAGATCAGGGTAGCGCCTGATCGGAGACGTGAAATGGGTGTATGACGGCGATGCGAGGCCGAAATGGCCGACATTGGTGGCAGAATACCTGGCCTGCTTGAGGCTCCTCAGGACGATATAATTAATGATCTCCTCATGCACCGACTCCTTGATGGATTTCAGAAGGCCTGCGAAATCCCTGGCAGTCAATGCTTTTCCCCCGGTCCTGGCAAACTGTTTGACGACCCGCAGCACGCCTTCGAGCTTCATGGGGTCAGGCTCTTCATGGATCCGGTAGATGCAGGGAATGCCCAGATTTTCGATATGTTCTGCAACTGCCTCATTCGCTGCGATCATAAACTCTTCAATAATCATGTGGGCAAAATTTCGCTCTGACTTGATGATCTCCTCAGGGTTTCCCTGTAGGTCGAGCAGCACCTCGGGCTCCGGCAGGTCAAAATCAAGGCTCCCGCGTTCGAAGCGCCTTGATCTCAGGATGTTGCAGAGATCGCCCATGAGGCTGAAATCCCTGAGCAGATAGTCGTATTTTATCCGCTCCTGCTCGTCATGGTCTATCAGGATCTTTCGTACCGAGGTGTAGGTCATCCGTTCATTGCTGTTGATCAGGCTCGGATAGAAGCGCTCGCTGACGCGTCTTCCGGTGTGGTCCAAATCCATCTCCACGGTAAAGGCGAGGCGGTCGACGTTCGGCTTCAGGCTGCAAAGGCCTTCAGAAAGCTCCTTCGGGAGCATCGGGATGACCCGGTCCGGAAAATAGACGCTGGTGCCGCGGTTGCGCGCTTCGTTGTCCAGCGGCGAATTCCATGGCACAAAATGACCGACATCGGCGATATGCACCCACAGACGGAACCCCCGGCCGTTTCGCTCGATAGAGACCGCATCATCAAAGTCTTTTGCGCGTTCGCCGTCGATCGTTACGGTAACCAGCTGCCTGAGGTCTTTTCTCCGCTCATGCCGCGGCCCTTCAGGAGGACTTGCGGCAAGAAGCTTTGCAGCGTCGCTTGCCTGTTTAGGGAACCTGCGCGGCAAACCGAACTCGTCGACAATCAGTTCCACCTCATCTGCGGGGCTCTGTGGTCTTTCGACCACTTTCACTACGCGCGCTGCCGGCGGCCGTTTATCCGTCGGATAAGCGGTGATCTCGGCGATTACGAGGTCGCCGTTTTTTGCATTTTTCCTGTCGTCCGGAGCCACATATAGGTCGAAGGGGACCGAGCGCTCCTTGGGTTTGACGAACGAACCGGACCGGGAAATCTCTATCGTGCCCACGATCCTTGCAGAGGCGCGTTCAAGGACCCTGATGACGCGGGCCTCACGCTTTTCCCAGCTTTCCACTCGTGCCATGACGCGGTCGCCCCTCATGGCCCCGGCAGTCTTCTGCGGCGGGACGAAAAAATCTCGCTCGCCCGGTTTTTCCGGAAGAATGAAACCGTATCCGTCGCGGTGGGCCTCAAAATAGCCGCTTAGGAGGTTCATCTCCTCTGCCGGTCCGTACATGCCTTTCCGGTTTATTATGAGCTCTCCGGTCCCGAGCATTTCCCGGAGCAGCCGCTTCAGCGCCCGCGCTTCGGGCCTGCTCAGACCCATGAGGTGCACGATCTCCTTGTAGGGGAGGGGGCGGGAGGTCTTTTCCCGGAACAAGGCGGATATGGTCTCTTTATTCAGCATGTGATCATTCTGAGTTGCGTATCAATTCTCTCTTTACGTTGGCCGGAACAGGCTTTGCTAGCTGAGAGCACTTCGACCGTTCTAAACTCATTTCGCTGCAGTCTCGAAAATCGCTTCGCTCAGACAGTCGAGCCTGCGCAACGCTCCATTTTGTTAACTGTTGCCGAAAACCGCTCTGATGCCGCTCACCCTGTTCCTGCCAACTGACGTTGTTTTAAGGTATACGGTTTCCATGACGATGGGCAGGCAATGCTGTCTGCCCATCGTCCTACTTTCTTCCCCAGTTACCGCTTTCGTCCTGGATCCACCATCCCTTTTTCGCCGAGTCGCGGCGTATGGCAGCGAACTCCCGTGTCGCCTGCGGCTTGACCTGACCGATATTTTCAGGTGTCTCAGGCTGTCTGTTGATTCTGATGATCGCCCTCGTCATGCCATTGATGACGGTCCTGCGGTTTTCGTTTTCCGCATCAACGACCTTTTTGTCTGCAGGAGAAAGGCCCTTCTCGCGCTCGACAAGCAGACCACTGTTCGATTCCCCTGCGGCGCCGTTGTCCCTGAGCCTGTCCGTATCTGCGATGCGAGCTCCCATCTCCTTATATGCATTCACCACGTCCGGCATCTTCTTGACCGCATCAGCAATCTTATCGGACAGGCCCGGCTCCTGGGCATCTGCAGACCTGACAAACTCAAACTGTATCGAGCTTTCAGGTTTTCCTTCCGGCTTTTGGCCTTCCGGTTTTGTGCCGGTGTCCATCAGTTCCTTTTCAAGGACCTTGTAGGCCTCTTTCACATCTTTTTCAGGGAAATAGATATTGACCGTGATCACTGCACATGATGCGATGATAAGAGAAAGTGAGAAGAGAGCAAAACTGAGCCGTTTTTTCATCGGGATATCCTCCTTGTTATTGCTTTTTAGCTCTTTGTGCTGCCTCGGTTATTGTCCACATAAGATGATCGATTGCTATCCTGTTGTTCAGGGGGGCTACCTTGACGGAAAGGTCAGTCACGCCCAGAAAGTTCCTGTTCGATATCTCAAGTTCCCTGAAGATCAGAAACCCATTCTGGATATAGCTTTTCATGACACCCTTGGTAAACCGCCGCTCGCCCAGGTACGCTTTCACCTGCGGACCGCCAATCTTTTCCAGGAACTCCCTGCTGATCCTTGTTTTTTCTTCCCCGTCGCTGTAGGTCCAGAAATCGGCCTTGCCGGTTATCTTTGCAAGGCCGGTCCCGGAACCCTTGAGAGCAGCGACGCCGTTGACCTTTCCCGAGATATAGCCCTTGATGGGCGTGATGTCTGCACATAGCCGCGTGAGACTAATGGCATCAACGACCAATCCTGCCCGGTAGTTAAGGGCAGGAGAGAGATTGATGAACGCTGCTCCGTTGAGCCTTCCTCCGAACATCTTAGCACTAAAATGGTTGATGTTCAAAGTCCTTCCCTGCTGCACTATCTTGAAGGAAATGTCCTCGAGCAGCCTGAAGCCATACCTGACAGAGCCGATTCTGATCTCGTTCCCGGTGACCTGTTTTTCTTCAGCATAGCGCTTTTTTATTTCGTCGAAGTCATCCTTCTCGAATGAGGGGAATGGCGAGGGGTTTTCCTCCCCCGCTGCCGAGTCATAGTGTACCGGGAGCATGCCGGTAAGCGGTCCGGCTGCATACTCTCCGTTTTCGCCTTCGATCATGATATCCCGCAAAAGCACTATGCCCTCAGCGGTTATCACGTTATTGCCATATGTCGTGAACAGCTGCAAGGCAATGCTTCCCTCAAGCCCTGCGTAGAGGAGGGGATCCGGGAACATATCCCAGAAAGACGTCCGGATGTCGTTGAAATTCACCTCGGGTACGGTAATGCTCAATCGCAGTGATCGGTCGTTTTCGGCAAAACGGCTTATTGTCCCGGAAAGCGATGATGCGAGATTTCCGATCGTCGTGTCAGCCCTGAGATCCATATCCTTTCCCCTGAAGATCGCATCTGCACTGATACGGGCATCTTTTATGATGCTCTTGTTTTCGGCATTTGTTACTGTGAGGTTCCGGCCTTTCAGTGATCCTGTACCGGTGACGCTTTCCGCAGAAGCCACGGTACCCCTGAAGGTGAAATGGTCGATCTCGCCGGTCGCATGGTATGACATGACGATATGTGGCCTGACAGAGCCCGGAGCCTGGCCAAGATCGATATGTTCAGCGGTCATCTCTATATCTGCCGGCAAGGGGCCGTTTTGCATCGAACCTTTTGCCGACACGGTGACCGTTCCCTTGAGGACCTTTGCTGAAGGTATATCAATTGAAAATCTTCTGCTGTCAATGCTGCCTCTGCCGGAGATCATTTCAGCCGCCGTGTCGAGAACTGCTGCCTTTTGAAGAAGGAATGACAGCTGGCCCGAAAGGGCCTTCCCCTCTCTCTGCAGGGACAGCACGCAGTCCAGACCCGACAACTCCGCTTTCCGTTCCGGATATATTGCGCTGATGTTCTTTGCTTCAATGAGATATTTTTCGTTGCTGTCGGGCCGGGCTATCACTATTGCGTCCGCAGCTACATGCAGCAGATCGCTTGCAGCCTTCAGCCCCCGCATGGCCGTCTTCCGGTTGCCATGATCGAGCCCGAACCGAAGAGAGAGATTCCGCAACGTGAAATTCTCATAGCCCAGGCCGGCAGCTGCAAGTGCTATCTTGCCGGAAACGGCCGCCTTCCTCACCGTGCCATCGAAGGAGATGACTGCATCTTCCATGATGACGGGTTTGTTGTTCATAGCAATATCGACCGCTGCAAGAGTGAGCTTCGACGACAGAGCAATGTTATCCGGCACCCCTTTCCCCTCAAGAGCAAGATGCACAGCAGCGGGCTTCCCGAATACGAGACCCCCCGCCTTGTATATATGGGCAAAGGCTTCAGCCCGTACCGACATTTCCTTGTCCGAGGAGAAGACCAGCTTTCCGTTAACAGATGCTATCCCGGCTTTATCCATGTCCCATGAGCCGCTGTTGATCACAACCGTTCCCTTTGCCACCGGCAGGGTCCGGGAAAGGCTGCCTTTCAGATGTATCAGGTCCGAGGTGACGACTCCTCCCGCCTTCACACCTTTCATAATAGCAAGTGCCGAGAGGTCAAGGCTGTCGATCTTTATCGCCGCCTCATACGATGGTGACTGCAGCAGAGAACGGATGGAGCCCTTCATCTGGACAGTTGATGTTTCTCCGGCACTGAGGACTGCCCTGTCGATAGCAAATGTACCTGCCTTAAAATCGAGAAAGGCATCAGCGCGCAGTGAAATATCCCTGCTGCCTTTTTTCAACAGGAAAAGCCCCATACTTCTCAGGTCGGCTTCAGTGCTGAGCCTCACGCCCTTATCCCTGTCCCCTTCAGCGTGGAGTGTCAGATGCGCCCTGCTCTTTTCGATATCGATCCCATATGGGGCGAGCTTCTGTGCAAGCAGGGAAGGGTCGCTCAAATCAGACGAGAGGTCGACACGGAACCTACTCGACAGATCTTTGAGAAAAACCCATCCTTCAGCCGTGAGCCGGTTTTTGCCCAGAAATGCCAGCGAGGCCTTCATGGTCGTTTTTGTCCCCGGTGCGGAAGAAAGTCCGTTCATGGTGACGTTGATGTGTCGGACAGCAAAAAGGGGATCGGCATTTATGGAGAGCCGAGCCTCTCTCATTATCAGCGCGTCCACCTGGTATGTTGCCGTGCCCTTCTGCGAAAGGAACCGTATGAGGGTGTCCGACACGTTCAGGTGTCCGTTCGCGTCTGAAATCAGGGTAAGCTCGGGAGACTCGACCTCTATACCCCTGAACGAGAACCTTCCTTTCAACAGCTCCCCATATCGCATGCCGAGATGCACGCTGTCTATTCTGAGGAGAACTCCCTGAACAAAGCCCTCGGGGTTTCGGATTATGATGTCTCGGACGGCAATTCCTGCGGCAGCGCTCAGAGAGATATCCCCTATCTCGACCTTTTGTCCTATGAGACCCGTGGTCTTTTCAGATATTCTTTCGATGAGCGTCTTTTTGAGGGTCAGGTACTGGGAGTAGGCGATGATGACGGCAAGGATAAGGAACGTCCCGAGAAAGGCCGATAGAATAGTGCAGAGGCTGTTTTTCCTGAGCATCATAGTCCCATTTTACCTGCAGAACAGGGAAATAGGTAGGGCGGGACTCAGGCGACTGTTGTATCTGCCGCCAGGACGAGACTCCGCAGCGTCTGCTTTTCCAAAGACGCCGTGATAGCATCTTCAATGCTATTCATGATGCCATCCGCCGCTGTGACCGAAGCCAGGGCCTTCCCGGAAATATGGGTATCCTCGCCCGCGGTCCTTACAGCGTATATGATCTCATTCAGGGTTATGATCTCAAGATCTTTTGCGGGGAGATACTCCGGCGGTTCGTTGTTCGTTGTCACCAGCAGCCCCTTCTCTTCGAGAACGGAAAGGACCTGTTGGACGAGGTCAGCAGGTATCCCCAGGCGCTGGGTAAGAGAAACGAACTCCCATGGTTGTCCATTCGCATGGAAGCTGCGGCCGACAAGGAACATGATAGCGAGCGCAAGCTTTTCTCTCGTCCTCCCGCTCAGGACAGGGACCCCTCCTCCTATGTCAAGCAGTTGGGGATGCTGGGCATAGAACGAGACCCTGGCACCGATGAGCAGGGTCAGAAAGTTCCAGTAGAGCCAGATAAGGAACAGGATGAGCGTCGCAAATCCTGAATAAATGGCCGAGTAATGCGCAGATGTTGTAATGAAGGAGGTGAAAACCCAGCCGATCGTCTGCCAGAGGACAGCGGCTGCAATGCCTCCCGAAAGTGCCGCCCGGAACCGCACGCGCGTATTTGGCAGAAAGATATAGATCAAGGTAAAGGCGGTACTGATCAACAGGTAGGGCATGAGCCTGCTGATCGCATAGATGATGAACCCGAGTAGGTGGACGGCCATGACCTTCTTCATGACCGTACTGCTCATCAGCGACGCGGTGATACCGATGGCCGAGAAGATGAGGACCGGCCCTATGAGCAGGACGCTCATGTAATTGCTGAAACGCTGGGAAAACCCCCGTGTCCCCTTGATGTTCCAGATATAGTTCAGTGCACTTTCGATCTTCTGGACCATGGACAGGACCGTATATACGAGCACAGAAAGGCCGATGGACCCGAGGACGCTTATCTTGACGTTTTCTACGAATCCGATGATCTTCAGGGAGATGTCCACGCCGCTCTGCCCCAGGGGTTCAAGGAAATAGTAGAGGAAGATCAGAAAACGCGTATGGACACCAAAGGCCTTTAATACAGAGAAGCTCACGGCAAGGAGCGGGACAATCGAAAGAAGGGTCGTATAGACAAGACTCATCGCCCTCAGGATAAGCTGCTCTTCCGTAAAGCCTTTGACAATGATATACAGAAGGCGAACGGCCCTGATTTCGAGAGAAGCCACTTTGCCGGCAGACCCCCTGTCTGCCTTCCAGAGTTTTTTGGCAAAGAATGCATCTATCTTCTGACTGATGTCTGCCATTGCCTCAATCTTAGCACAGGTCGGACACGATCCATAAAAAAGAGGCACATGTCCTGGGACGCGTGTGCCTCTCTTTTCAGCAGGGGATTACAGATGCCGGATGATCCTATCCTTCACCTCAACAAATATGTGCGCATACTTTTCGGCTTTCCTTCCGAAGCAGGTGCCGAGGCTTTCATAGAGCGCGATCTCCTTGATATCGACCTCGCGCCGCTGGATGGCCGCAGAGGTGTCTTCATAATATATATGGTCGCCGTCGACATTGACGACCGTTACGCCGGCCTTGCCCTCAAGGAGGAGCAGGACTGCTGCTGCTCCGGTCTTGTACCCGAAGTTCACGTCATAGGCAGAGGACCCGCCGCAGCGGACAAGGTGGCCCGGTGTTACTTCCCGCACTTCAGGGATCTCATACACTCCCGGAGCATACATGCCGGACTTTTTCATGAACTCGACGACCTTGGGGTCTGACTTGAGTCTTTTTTCGAGTTGCTGCCGGACAAACTTGCCTGCACCCGCAAGCTTCTTGTGGCCGAACGCATCCACGCCCGCAGACTCGTCATAAAGCATTTCGCCGTTTGCATTCTTCAGGCCCTCGGCAACGACAATGATATAGGTTCCGGCCTTAACATCACTCCTCATGACCCGGCCGAAATAGGTTGTTTTCAAATGCTCGTAGACAACATCGAAATCTACCGGTATCTCCGGGATGAGTATGCAATCTGCCTCCGCGCCGATGCCGCCGCGGAGTGCGGTGTGGCCTACATATCTTCCGAACACCTCGATGACCAGCACGCGGTTGTGGCTCAGGCCTGTTGTCTTGAGATCACGGGTGAAGACCGCGATCCGGTTGATCGACGAGTCGCCGCCGACGCTGTAGGGCTGAAGGTCGAGATCCATGGTCTTCGGCACATGGATGCAGGGAATGCCGTTAGACGTGAGGTCGACCACAACGCTCCCGGTGTCGTCGCCGCCGCTTATGACGAGGGCATCGATGCCGAACTTCTTGAGACCTTCCTTGATGCGGTCATACTTCTTGTCGTCCTTGATCTTGCTGATTTTTACCCGTGAATGACCCGCCTCAGATCCCGCGAGCGATGCCTCGATACGGCTGACGCGCTCTGCGTTGAGATATACAACTTCGGGGAGCTCCACAAGATTGTACAGTCCCGCATAGCCGTTCGGTATGACGACCGACTCGATATCCAGGGCGTAAGCCTCTCTGGCAACACCTTTGATGACTGCGTTCAGGCCGCCGCAGTCGCCCCCGCTGGTGATGATCCCTATTTTTTTTATTGGTGCCATGAAACCCTCCTGGTATATAGTAAGTTACATATACCAGGAAGTTTATACCATGCAGGAACGATTTGCAAAGAGGCAGGTATGCTGCCGGAGAGAGTACAATGATCATGAAACAGGTGGTATATAGCATCATATGCTCCGTTCTGGGCTTTGGGATGTTTTTCATTCTGAACCCCAGCAGTGCTGCCAGGGATTTGCCGTCAAAACCGCGGACAACGGCAATAACCGGCCGGTCTGACGGCAAAAAACATAACATTGATGTCGGACGGCTGGAGAAGAAGATTCATGACCTGATCAACCAGGAGCGAAAGAAGAAGGGTCTTGCAAGCCTTTCCTGGAATGAGAGCCTGAACAGCATAGCACGAAGCTACAGCAGGGACATGATAGAAAGAAAGTTTTTTTCCCATAATGACCCTGACGGCAGGTCATTCCTAGAGCGTTACCAGGCAGGAGGTTTTGTGTGTAAGCTCAGGAACGGCAATGAAACCTGCCTCGGTGCCGAGAACATAGCCCAGGACAACCTCTACTCTTCAGTCGTTTACCGCAACGGTGTACCGTCCTATGACTGGAACAGCGAGGACGAGATCGCGGCTTCGGTGGTGAAGCGCTGGATACAGAGCAGGGGCCACCGGGAGAATATCCTGACCGCATATTTCAAGCGGCAGGGCATCGGCGTTGCTGTCTCTGACGACGGCAAGGTCTATGTGACCGAGAACTTCTGCTGAGTAGAAGGCGCTCGTGATCTGCGTTGGTAGGGTTGATTTTGTATGGCCTTCTTTGTTGACTGCACCTACCAAGAAACGCGTTTCAAATAGTTGCAACCATATGGACTTCCCCTTGAAATAAACACAATTAGCCCACATAATTCATGCGATTCTGACAGCAGTCTGGCCAAGGCACCCTCTCTCATTCTCGCTCGCCAGTCAGGCTCGCT
>Ga0316616_100001253_pt1 | contig 10064 bp, 8 predicted proteins | sample OWC_Aug_M1_C1_D1_FD_207660 | JGI IMG/M metagenome (GOLD analysis project Ga0316616, IMG submission 207660) | Wetland soil microbial communities from Old Woman Creek delta, Ohio, United States - OWC_Aug_M1_C1_D1_B | ecosystem: Environmental > Terrestrial > Soil > Wetlands | place: USA: Ohio...
CAAGCTCATCGGCTCCGCGCAGCACCGCTCGGACCGGGCGGTCCTGCAGCAGGGCTCGCTCCTGCTGGCGTTCGATCCCGACCTGCACCTGGCCGTCTTCCCCGGATGGCCCCGCGGGCAGCCGGCGGCCGGGATCGCCTCCCTGGGGGATTTGCTGGGCCGGATTCCGGTATGGACCCAGCTCGTCGCCGCGCTGTGCCAGGGCTGGCAAGAGCGTGTGGGGCCGGTGGGCCCGCCGGAGGTGCTGACGGCCGCGGAGTCGGCTCGGGCCAGGCATCTGGTGCGGGTCCGGTACGGCAGCGCGGCCTGGACTACCGATCGTCGCCTGGACGAGCGCGAGCAGGACCCGGGGGGATCGGAAGGCGGCGAGCGGCCACCGGAGGCGGCCAAACGCGCTTGACACCCCTCAGGGTGTTTGTTAGTCTCAGACGTCAAACCCCTCGTCAGATTGGAGCTTTCCGCGCATGGCGTTCGACAAGCGCAAGGCCCTCCAGAACGCCCTGAGCTTGACCCAGCAGGGCAAGTGGGACAAGGCCATAGGCGAGTACCAGGCCATCCTGCGGGCTGACCCCAAGGACGTCACCGTGTGCAACACCCTGGGCGATCTGTACGCCCGGGTGGGCCGCGCCAGCGAAGCCATCGACCAGTACCTGAAGGTTGGCTCGCTCTATCGCGCGGACGGCCTCTCGGTCAAGGCCATCGCCGTCTACAAGAAGATCATCAAGCTCGACGCCAGCCGCATCGAGGCGCACCTGGCCTGCGCCGATCTGTACGAGGAGCAGGGCTTGACCGGCGAGGCCAAGATCCAGCTGGCCATGGTGGCGGAGCAGTATGCGCGGACCGGCAACGGGGCCAAGCTCGTCGAGATCTACCAGCGCCTAGCCCAGCTCGACCCTGGCAACGTCGGCGTGTTGGCGAAGCTGGCCGACAGCTTTGCCCGCGCCGGCAAGCGCGACGAGGCGGCTGCCGAATACCAGCGGGCGGCGGAGGCCGCGCGCGCCGCGGGCCGCGAGCCGGAGGCCCGCCGGTTCCTGCAGCGCGTCTTCGAGCTGAAGCCGGACTCGCCGGTCGCGGCCTTCGCGACGGCAGAGCAGGCGCTACGGGACGGGCAGTTCCCGCAGGCCATCGAGGCGCTCCTCAAGGTGACCAAGGCCGAGGCCGGCAACGCGCAGGCCTGGCGCTTGCTCGGCGAGGCGCAGAGTCGCCTCCTGCGCCCGGCCGAGGCTGTGGCCTCCCTCGAGCAGGCGGTGCAGCTCGGGGTGTCCGATCTGGACGTCTGGCAGCCGCTGGCGGTGAATCTGGTGCGGGCCGGGCGGGCGGAGGAGGGCATGGCCCTCTGCGCCCGCGCCACGCAGGACGCGCTGACCCGGGGTGAGCCGGACGAGGCCCTGGCGGTGACCAGGGCGTTCCTGGCCGAGGTGCCGGATCTGACGCCCGCGCACACCCATCTCATCGAGCTGCTGCTGCAGCAGGGGCGGGAGGAAGAGGCGCGCGACGCCCTCTGGGGGCTGGCGGCGGTCCATGAGGCGCGGAGCGAGGGCGAGGCGGCGATCGAAGTCTTCCGCCAGCTGGTCGAGCGATACCCCGCGGACGAGGAGGCCCGGGCTCGCCTGGCCGCGCTGGAGGGCGGCCCAGCCGCGGAGGCCGAACTGGCCGCGCCGGAGGCGGAGCCTGCCACTCTACAGGAGGAGCCTGCCACACCACCGGCGGAGCCTGCCACAGTGGACGCCGAGCTGGCGCTCCGGCTCGAGGAGCCATCCGCAGTGCTGCAGCCCGCCGTGGACGCCTCGCCCGTTACGCCCGTTACGGAGGAAGAGCCGCTGCTGCTGGAGGCGGCGGCGCCGGAGCCCGGCGCCGAGCCGCTGCTCGCCGAGGCGGAGCCGGCCGGCAGCGCGGAGGACCTGGGCACCTTCGATCTGTCGCTGGCCGAAGAGCCGGCGCCGGCGCCCGGCGCGGAGCTGCTGCTCGAGACGAGGGATGAGCTGCGGCCCCAGACCCGGCCCTCTCCGCTGTTCGAGATGGACGACACCGGGGAGATGCCGGGCATGCAGCTGCCCGCTGCGCATTCCGCCGACGGGTTCGGGGCCAGGGCGGGGGAGGCCGAGACCTCCATGGTCTCGTTCCTCGACGAGGAGGCCTCCCCCGAGGATCTCCCGGGCGAGGCGGCCGAGCTGCTGGCCGAGGCCGACGTGTACCTGAAGTACGGGCTCACCGAGAAGGCGAGGGAGCGCCTGGGCGAGGTCGTGCGCCTGCTGCCGGACTACCTTCCGGCCCGGCGCAAGCTGAAGGTCCTGTTCGTCGAGCGATCGCAGATGGCGGAGGCCTGCGGCGAGGCGCTGGCGATTGCCCGGCTGCTGCTCGAGCAGGGCCAGCGCGAGGCAGCGGTCGCCGAGCTCCAAGACGGCCTGACCCTGGATCCCGAGGAGCCGGAGCTGATGCGCCTGCTGCGCAGCCTGCAGGGGACGGCGCCCGCCGGGGCCCCGCCGCGTGCGGCGGTAACCCGGGGCGCACCTGCGCCCCCCCCGGCGCCACCTGCCCCGCCGGAGCCGGCGGCCGAGCCCGCCTTTGAGGCGCTCGGCGCGGAGGATCTCGGCGCGCCGGAGCCCGCAGCCGCCGAGAGTCCGGCCGAGGCGGCCCTGACCGCCGACCTGATCCTGGACGCGCCGCCGCCCCCGGAGAGCCCGGGGGGCCTGGAGCTATCGCTCGAGCCCGACCTCGGTGTTGCCGAGGAGCCTGCGCCGCTCGTAGAGGCGGCGAGGCCCCCGGCCTCGCCGGACGAGGAGGAACTGCCGGCCGACCTGCGTGCCCTGCTGGAGGATTCCGAGGAGGAACCCTCCGTCCTGCTGAGCGGCGAGCAGGAGGGTCTGGACCAGGGGATGACGGACGACCTGGCCGAGGCGGAATTCTACCTCTCGCAGGGCATGGCGGAGGAGGCCCGCTCGGTCCTGCGGCGCATGCAGGCGCGGGCGCCGCAGCACCCGGCGGTCGGGCAGCTGCGCGGCAAGCTCGCCGCCGCCGAACGCGGGCCCCGCGCGGTCGCGCCGGAGGAAGCCGCCGCCGAGCCGGCCGAGATCAGCCTGGAGCCACCAGCTGGGACGGCCGAGCCGGAGGAGCCGCTGACGGTCGGCCAGTCGCCATTCGTTGAGCCGGACCTCGGGCCCGGGCCGGCGCAGAGCCTGGAGCAGGGCCTGGATCAGGGGTTGGCGCAAGTCCCGGGGCTGGAGGACCTTGGCACGGAGGTCGTGCTGCCAGAGACGCCGCCCGCAGCCGAGGAGCCCGCGAAGGCCCCGGCGGGCGAGGAAGAGGCGGCTCCGGCCTTCGACGTCGGGTCGCTCGTCCCGCCCGAGGGATCCGGCGAGCCCGTTGTCCCCAAGTTCACGGTGCAGGGGGATGTCGGCGGGGCGGACGGAGCGGACTTCGTCGACCTGGGCAAGGAACTCGAGGCCGAGATGGCGGCCGAGGAGCAGGCCGCGGCCGCCAGCCGGGGCGGGGCGCTGGTCAACGAGCTGCTCCGGGAGTTCCAGAAGGGCGTCCGGGAGCACCTGGACGAGAAGGATTTCGAGACGCACTACAACCTGGGGATCGCCTACAAGGAGATGGACCTGTACGACGAGGCGGTCCAGGAGTTTCGGCTGGCCGCGCGGGATCCGGGCCGGACTCTGACGTGCGCGAACCTGGTGGGCCTGTGCTTCCTCGCCAAGGGGGATCCGGCCCAGGCCATCCAGGAGTTGCAGGCGGGGTTGCGGCTGTCCGGGCATCCGCGTGAGGCGTACCACAGCCTCCGCTACGACCTGGGGCTGGCGCACGAGGCGCACGGGGAGCTTGGGCCGGCCCTGGAGGCCTACGAGACCCTGCAGGGGGAGAACGCCCGGTTCCGGGACGTGCGGGCACGCGTGAAGACCCTACGCGACCGCCTGCGGGCCAAGGCGGCGGAGGAGCCGCCGGCCGTCCCCGTGGCGGCAGCCCCCGCACCGGCGCCGCCGCCCGCGGCGGAGACGCCTCAGCCCTCCCCGCCGGCCCCCGCGCCGCCCCCGCCCCCGGAGGTGCCGCCGCCTCCGGTGCAGGCCAAGCGGCCGGCGTCCAAGAAGAGGATCTCGTTTGTTTAACAAGATGACGAGAACCTGTTTTGACCAAGGCCGCTCAAAAAGGCCCAGATGCAAGGCGGCGCGCGATGCGAGGTGCGAGACGTACTTAGTCCGTACGTCGCAGCGCCGCGCGAGCGCGCCAACGCGGCAGATGGGCATTTTTCAGCGGCCTGCTACTAGGACCGCAGCCACAGGATCGCCAGGAACATGAGCTACGAGCAGTTCTACCAGTTGCGGGAGCAGCCCTTCTCGAACACCCCGGACCCACGGTTCTATTTCGAGGTGGACCACCACACGGACGTGCTCGCCCGGATGATGCACGCCGTGGACACCATGAAGGGCCTGGCGGTGGTCATCGGGGACGTGGGCACGGGCAAGACCACGCTGGCCCGGCGCATGCTGGACCGCCTCGACGACGAGGCCTACGAGTCGGCCCTGCTGGTCATCATCCACTCGGCCATCACCGCGGAATGGCTGCTCCGCAAGATCGCCTCCCAGATCGGGGTCGAGCAGGTGGCCGAGGAGAAAGTGGCGATCCTGTCGCAGATCTACCAGCGCCTCGTGGAACTGCACGAAGCCGGCCGCAAGACCGTGGTGCTGATCGACGAGGCGAACATGCTGCAGCAGCGGGAGCTGATGGAGGAGCTGCGGGGCTTCCTCAACCTGGAGGTCCCGGGCAGCAAGCTCATCACCTTCATCCTCTTCGGGTTGCCCGACCTGGAGTCGAATCTGGCCCTGGACACGCCGCTGGCCCAGCGCGTTGCCGTCAAGTGCCGCCTCACGGCGCTCAAGCCCGAGGCGACCAAGGCCTACATCCGGCATCGGTTGAAGGTGGCCGGCGCGACCCGGGAACTGTTTGCCGAGGACGTCCTCAGCGAGATCGCGACCGGCTCGCAGGGGATCCCCCGCCTCATCAACACCATCGGCGACAACGTGCTCCTGGAGGGCTACCTCCTCAAGCGGGAGCGCATCGACGTCGCGCTGGTCAAGGGTGTGGTCCGGGACCTCGGCCTGAGCGCCTGAGCGGGCCGGGGGGGTGCGGTGAACCTGCCGAACAGCCTGAGCCTGGTCCGGATCTTCCTGGTCCCGGTCATCGTGGTGCTGCTGATCCCCTCGCCGCGGCCCTATGACCTGACGGCGGCGGCCGTCTTCCTGGCGGCGGTCCTGACGGACTGGCTGGACGGGCGCATCGCGCGGAGCACGCAGCAGGTCACGACCCTGGGCAAACTCCTCGACCCCGTGGCCGACAAGATACTGATCGCGGCCAGCCTGATCTCCCTGGTTCAGGTGGACCGGGTGCCGGCCTGGATGGTGGTCCTGATCGTCTGCCGGGACCTGGCGGTGACGGGGCTGCGGGGGATCGCCGCCGCCCAGAACATCATCATCCAGGCGGCGGATCTGGGCAAGGCGACCATGACCACCGAGGTGATCGCGGTGCTGCTCCTCATCATCCACTGGACGCCGCTCTGGGTGCCACTGGGCCAGACGGTCCTGGCCGTCGCCATCCTGCTATCGCTGACCTCCGGCGCACTGTACTTCCAGAAGTTCTGGCGGTGCTTCTATCCGGCCAAGCAGTCGTGAGGGCAGGTGGGAGGACCGGCCCGAGCGCCGGCCGCCGGGGCGGCGCGTCCCGGCGCGGTGCGGAGGTCCGTCTCGGCACGGGGAGGAACGCGTGGGGCTGGAGGTAGGCCTGGCGATCGCCGCCTATCTGCTGGGCGCCATCCCGTTCGGGCTGCTCATCGCGCGGGGGGGCGCGGGCGTGGACCTGCGCCGGGTGGGCAGCGGCAACATCGGGGCCACCAACGTGCTGCGGGCGGTGGGGAAGCGGGCGGCGGCCCTGACCCTGGCCCTGGACCTGGCCAAGGGGGCGCTCGCCGTCGCCCTGGCGCGGGCGCTGGGCGCCTCGGCCCTGGGGCTGGCGCTGGTGGCCGTGGCGGCAGTGCTGGGCCACGTCTTCCCGGTCTTCCTCGGGTTCCGGGGGGGCAAGGGGGTTGCCACCACGCTGGGCGTGGTGCTGGCGGCCATGCCGGCGGTCGGCCTGCTGCTGCTCGGGATCTGGCTGGGCGTGGCAGTCGGGTCGCGCTACTCCTCGCTGGCCGCGCTCACGGCCGTGGCGGCCCTGCCGCTGCTGGCGTGGCTCGTGGACGGGCGGCCGCCGCTCATCGTCGCGAGCGCGGCCCTGGCGCTGCTGGTCGTGGCGCGCCACCGGGAGAACATCCTGCGGCTCTGGCGCGGCACCGAGGGCAAGATCGGCCAGCGGGTCGAGGCGTCGGCCGCTGGGCGGGGAGACGCTGCGGGGTGAGGTGAGTGATGGCGCTGATCGTGCAGAAGTACGGCGGCACATCCGTGGGGGATGTGCAGCGGATCCAGAATGTGGCCCGGCGCGTCACCGGGGCGCGCGCCGAGGGCCATGACGTGGTGGTGGTGGTCTCGGCCATGGCCGGCGAGACGGACCGGCTGATCGGCCTGGCCGTGCAGGTGGCGCCGCGCCCCAACGAGCGCGAGCTGGACGTGATCCTGGCGACGGGCGAGCAGGTGAGCATCGGGCTGCTGTCCCTGGCCATCCAGGGGCTGGGCGCCCGGGCGCGCAGCTTCACCGGCGGCCAGGTGCGCATCCAGACGGATGCGGCCCACACCAGGGCCCGTATCACGAGCATCGACGCCGAGCGGGTCCGCACGGCCCTGCGCGAGGGCGAGATCGCCATCGTGGCAGGCTTCCAGGGGGTCAACGCCGAGGACGAGATCACCACCCTGGGGCGGGGCGGCTCGGACCTGACTGCGGTGGCCATGGCGGCGGCCCTGTCCGCCGACGTCTGCGAGATCTACACCGACGTGGACGGCGTCTACACCACGGATCCGAACATCGTACCCGAGGCGCGGAAGCTGGACCGGATCTCCTACGACGAGATGCTCGAGATGGCCAGCCTGGGGGCCAAGGTGCTGCAGACCCGCTCGGTGGAGTACGCCAAGAATTACGGCGTGCCGGTTCACGTCCGGTCCAGCTTCAACAACAACGCGGGGACGATGGTGGTGAGGGAGGACGCGGCCATGGAGAAGGTGGTGGTCTCGGGGATCGCCTACAACAAGCAGGAGGCGAAGATCACGGTCACCCGGGTGGCGGATCGGCCGGGGATCGCCGCCGCTCTCTTCGGGCGGGTCGCCGAGGCCAACATCGTCGTGGACATGATCGTCCAGAACATCAGCCAGGACGGCTCCACCGACATCTCCTTCACCGTGCCCAGGGCCGACTACCAGAAGACCATGGACATCGTCAAGGGCATGGCCAAGGAGATCGGGGCGGACAAGGTCATGGGAGACGACAAGATCGCCAAGGTCTCCATCGTGGGTGTGGGCATGCGCACCCACAGCGGGGTGGCCGCCCGCATGTTCGCGGCGCTGGGCGCGGAGAAGATCAACATCCAGATGATCAGCACCTCCGAGATCAAGGTCTCTTGCGTGATCGAGGCGAAGTACTGCGAGCTGGCCGTCCGGGTCCTGCACGAGGCCTTCGGGCTGGGCGAGCAGGCGGTCCAGCAGGAGTCCGCATGACGCCGGGCGGCATGGGGCGCCGAGCCCTGGCGCCCGCCGAGGGCGGCCCGCAGGTCCTGGCGGCGCTACTGCTGGCCGGGGCGCTGGGCACGGGGACGGCCCTGGGGACGATTGGCAGCGGGGGATCGGCCTTCGCCCCCCCCGCGGAGCTGGCGGGACGGGCCGCCGCGAGCCGGGAGCCGCAGCGCGCCCTGGCCCGGCAGGGGCCCAAGCCGGCGTCCCCCGGCGTACTGGATCTGAATACCGCCGACGCACGGGCCCTGGCGGCGCTGCCCGGGATCGGCGCGGAGCTGGCGGCGCGGATCGTCGCCGAGCGCGCGGCGCGGGGCCCGTTCGCGTCTCCGGAGGAGTTGCGGCGGGTGCCGGGCATCGGGCCGGGGCGGCTGGAGCGGATCCGGCCCTTGGTCGGGACGACGGACCGGCCATGAGCTACCAGATCAAGCTGGACATGTTCGAGGGGCCGCTGGACCTGCTCCTGCACCTCATCAGGGAGCACCAGCTGGACATCCTCGACATCCCCATCGCCACCATCACCGAGGAGTACCTCCGCTACCTGGCCATGATGCAGGAGCTGGACCTGGAGGTGGCGGGCGAGTTCCTGGTGATGGCGGCGACCCTCATCCACATCAAGTCCAGGATGCTCCTGCCCCCCGACGAGGCGGCGGCGGGCGAGGAGGGCGAGCCGGAGGAGGATCCGCGGGCGGAGCTGGTGGACCGGCTGCTGGAGTACCAGCGCTTCAAGGAGGCGGCCCAGACCCTGGGGCACCTGGAGGCCGAGCAGCTGCTCACCTACCGCCGGGGGATGCCGGCCGTGGAGCTGGAGGTGGAGGGGCCGCTCAGCATCTCGCTGCTCGAGCTGCTCCGGGCGTTCCGGGAGGTCCTGCGCCGCGCGGATATCCCGGCCCCCCTCGAGATCACGCCGGAGGAGCTGAACGTGGGCCAGCGGATCGTGGCACTGCTGGACCGGCTGAGCCAGGAGAGCCCCCTGGAGTTCGGCCAGCTCTTCGCCGGCAGCCGGCGGCGCGCCGAGATCATCGTGACCTTCCTGGCGCTGCTGGAGCTGCTGCGGCGTCGGCTGGCCTCGGCGCGGCAGAGCGTGGCCATGGGACCCATCATGGTGTACCGCACGCTGGAGCAGGTGGAGGCCCCGCCGCCGGAGCCGCCGGCGGCCGCCCCGCCCGGCCCCCCGGACGCGGAGCCGGCCGGCAAGACGGAGGAGTAGGACGTGGATCAGGCATTGGAACGGCAGGCGGTGCTGGAGGCCCTGCTCTTCGTCGCGGAGGAGCCGCTGCCGCTCGCCAAGCTGCAGGAGATCCTCGGCGACGAGGATCCCGCGGAGACCGAGGCCTCGGTCCGGGCCCTGGCGCTGACGCTGGAGGAGCCCACCCGCGGACTGATGGTGCAGGAGGTGGCCGGCGGCTTCCGCCTGGCGACGCGGGCGGAGGCATCGTCCTGGATCCAGAGGCTCCAGCAGGTCAAGCCCGCCAAGCTGAGCCGGGCGGCCCTGGAGACCCTGGCCATCATCGCCTACAAGCAGCCCATCACCCGGGCGGAGATCGAGGCCATCCGGGGGGTTGCGGTGGACGGGGTGATGCGAACCCTGCTGGAGCGGGGGCTGGTGCGGATGCTGGGCCGGAAGGCCGAGGCGGGTCGTCCCATCCTGTACGGCACCAGCGGAGAATTCCTCGAGCACTTCGGCTTCAAGGAGCTGGGCGACCTGCCCACCCTGCGGGAGATCGATGAACTCATCGGCGCCCAAAAACCGGACGCGAGCCAGCCGCCGGCCGAGCCCCCGACCCCCGCGCCAGCCGCCGACGCCGAGCCTCCGGCCGCCGACGCCGCCGAGCCGGCCGGCGCCCCCGAGCCCGAGCCTCCAGCCTCCCCGGCGTAGCGCAGCCGGGGCGGCTGAGGACGAGCGGCTCCAGAAGTTCCTGGCGCGGGCGGGGCTGGCCTCGCGGCGGCACTGCGAGGCGCTCATCCTCGCCGGCCGCGTCCGGGTCAACGGCGAGGTCGTCCGGGTCCTGGGAACCCGCGTCCGCCCGGCGCTGGACAGGGTCCAGGTGGATGGCGAGGTCGTCCGCCCGGACCGGCTCGTCACCCTGCTCCTGCACAAGCCCGCCGGCTACATCACCTCGCTCTCGGATCCCCAGGGGCGCCCGGTGGTGACCTCGCTCCTCCCGCCCGGGGATTTCCCCCGGCTGTTTCCCGTCGGCCGCCTGGACTGGGACACCGAGGGGCTGCTCCTGCTCACCAACGACGGCGCGCTGGCGCACGCCCTCACCCATCCCCGGTTCCACGTGAGCCGGGTCTACCACGCCAAGGTCCGGGGCCGTCCGACGCTGGAGGCGCTCGAGCGCCTGAGGCGCGGCATCGTCTCCGACGGCGAGCACCTCAGCGCGCTGGCCGTCGAGGTCCTGCGGACGACGCCCC